>OGCM01000156.1_pt1 | contig 120985 bp, 98 predicted proteins | sample 1570151 | NCBI WGS metagenome assembly OGCM01 (sample SAMEA4370582, study PRJEB24528) | human gut metagenome
TGCTGCCGGAACTAGTTAAGGAATCCCACGGTTTTAACCGTGGGAGTATGTCAATGATATAAGTACTATGGAGAGTCGTTTGAAGGAACATGATTCTCTTTCATGTATCAGCCAAACAATAAAGGGAGCTTGGATACGCTCTATGATTGTACCGCAAAAATATGATGAAAAAAGCAATTTGTCCACTGTTTTACTAGCAATTAGTGATGTCACAGAGGAAAAAGAGCATGAGTTAGAGCAAGATAAGATACTTAGAAAAGCACTGGTATCCGCAGAGCATGCAAATCGGGCAAAGACTGCTTTCTTAAACAATATGTCTCACGATATCCGTACACCAATGAATGCAATTATCGGATTTACATCACTGGCAGCAGAGCATCTTGATGACCGCGAAATCATAAGAGATTATCTTGGAAAAATTAGTACATCTGGCCAGCATCTTCTTAGTCTGATCAATGATGTACTTGATATGAGTCGAATCGAGAGTGGAAGTGTTAAAATCGAAAAGACTAAAGTACATCTTCCAGATATTCTTGAGGATTTAAAAACGATTATATTGGAGAGTGTACATGCAAAACAGCAAAAACTTTTGATAAAGATGCAGGATGTTGTTCACGAGGATATCATTACAGATAAGCTTCGTTTGAAGTAGGTTCTTTTGAATATAATAAGTAATGCTGTTAAGTTTACACCTGTTGGAGGAACTATACATATTCTTGTAAAAGAAAAGGCTTCTCAAAAGGCAGGATATGCAGTATATTCGTTTTGTATCAAAGATAACGGAATCGGTATGTCGAAAGAGTTTCAGGAGCATGTGTTTGATTCATTCGCAAGGGAACGCACGGTTACTGAGAGTGGAATCACTGGAACTGGTCTTGGAATGGCTATCACAAAAAATATTGTTGATCTGATGGGTGGAACGATACATTTAACAAGCAAACAAGGTGAAGGATCTGAATTTATAGTGACACTTGAATGTGAGCTTGCAAACAAGACAGTGCAAGACAAACAATCTTCTTGTCCAAAAGCAGAAAAAAAACATTTGGATTATTCAGGAAAAAAGGTACTTCTTGTTGAGGATAATGAGCTAAATAGGGAGATTGCAACAGAGATTTTGAAATCTTTAGGACTTAAGGTAGACTGTGCAGCTGATGGCATGGAAGCAGTTGAAATTATGTCATCTGAGGCAGGAAATCAATATGACCTGATCTTTATGGACATTCAGATGCCAAAGATGGATGGATATACTGCGACAAGAGAAATTCGCACCTTAAAGGATACGAAAAAAGCAAATGTTCCGATTATTGCGATGACGGCAAATGCTTTTGATGAAGATCGAAAGAAGGCAATCAAGGCTGGAATGAATGGCCATATTGCAAAGCCGATTGATGTGAATGTGATTTTGCAAAATCTGGACAGAATTTTTGGACAGAAGGGTGACGAAGACACTAGGGCGGTAGTGTTAAATAAGTAAGGGAAAAATATGACAACAATGAATCGTTTTGCCACTGACGTCAAACTTATTAGAAAGAGTAGAAAGGAAAAGAAGATGAATGTATTAGAAATTAAGGGAAACGTTAATACGGCTCTTTGCTATGCAAAGGTAGTAGAGGATGAAGCGATTGAGCAGATTAAGAGGATGTGTGATTATGCCATGTCGGAGGGTTCAAAAATCCGTATCATGCCTGATGTACATGCCGGAAAGGGGTGCACGATAGGAACCACTATGACTATAATTGATAAGGCAGTTCCGAATGTTGTTGGTGTAGATATCGGATGCGGAATGTATACAGTGAATCTTGGAAAAGATGAAATTGATTTTGAAAAAGTGGATGAGGCAGCACATTTCATTCCATCAGGCCATGAGGTATGGGAGGGGCGACAAGAGAAATTTGATCTAACAGATCTTCGTTGCTATAGGGAACTTAGAGATACAAAAAGACTTGTGAGATCTCTTGGAACACTTGGAAGTGGAAATCATTTTATTGAAATTGACAAAGCTGCAGATGGAACGAAATATCTCATCATTCATTCTGGGAGCAGAAATCTTGGAAAACAGGTGGCAGATTTATATCAGAGGCTTGCAATTAATTTAAATCGTGGTTATGGGGAGTATTTAGAAAAAAGAGACGAGATCATCCGCACCTACAAAGGGCAGGGAAGAAAAAAAGAAATTCAGGATGCTTTGAAACAGCTACAATGGCAGATATCTGAGAGTTCTAAAAGCATGCCAGAAGATTTGTGCTATCTTGAGGGAAGATATCTGGAAGATTATCTTCATGATGTAGAAATTTGTCAGGCGTTTGCCAGACGAAGCAGAGAAAAGATGGCGGAGATTATTCTTGAAAAAACCGGAATGACTGGAAGTGATGCTTTTCATACAATTCATAATTATATTGATACAAATGAAATGATATTAAGAAAAGGTGCAATCGCTGCTCATAAGGGGGAAAGAGTGCTGATACCGATCAATATGAAGGATGGAAGCATACTTGCAATAGGAAAAGGAAATCCAGAATGGAATTATTCTGCTCCACATGGTGCAGGAAGGATCATGTCTAGAACAAAAGCAAAAAGTGAACTAGTTTTGGAGGATTATAAAAAGGCTATGGAGGGCGTATACACAACCTCTGTAAATGAAGATACTTTGGATGAGGCACCGATGGCATACAAGTCTTTGGATGATATAGTAGATGTGATTAGAGAGTCAGTGGATGTTGTTGATGTACTGAAACCGATATACAATTTTAAGGCATCAGAGTAGTACATACCTGTATATTCTAGCTGTCAGGATGTGCTGCTAGTATGGTTCATGTGTAGCGTATAATAAAAGTACCCGATATCGGAGACAAAATTCCCCAGCATCAGAGAGGGAATTCCTCAAAATCGGAAAGGGACATGTTGAAGCAAAATAACCTATCAGATATCCTTTGTCTAAGAACCACCAAAGGCAAAGGAGGAAAGGAAATGCTAACTATGTCCCAAATCAATGATATCAGAGATTTGAGCCAAAAGGGATACTCAATTTCAAAAATTTCATCTCTTACTGGTTTAGATCGCAAAACAGTTCGTAAATACCTCAATCAAGACGACTTCTCACCTCAGCCACCTGTAGCAAAGCGAAGAACTTCTATCGTTACGCCATACCTTGACATCATAGAGGAATGGTTGGAAGAAGATCAAAAGCACTGGTCTAAGCAACGACATACAGCCAAGCGAATTCATGAACGTCTTCAGACAGAGTACGGATTTACTGGAAGTTATGATTCTGTCCAAAAGTTTGTTAAAAAGATTCGCACAAATATATAATCCAAAGGTTCTCAGGAACTTATATGGGAACCCGGATGTGCACAGGTTGATTTTGGAGAAGCTGATTTTAATGAAGATACCACTTGTGTACGACGAAAATATCTTGTGTTTTCGTTTCCCTATAGTAATGACAGTTACAGTCAGCTATTCCGTGGTGAAACTGCTGAATGTGTCTGTCAGGGGCTTATGGATATCTTTAATTACATCGGTGGTGTTCCGACTCTATTAGTGTTTGATAACGCAACAGGTGTTGGCCATCGAGTCATGGGTCAGATCCATGAAACTGAACTGTTTGCTCGCTTCCGCGCTCACTATGGCTTTCGGATTCGCTTTTGTAATCCGTATGCTGGTTACGAGAAAGGGAATGTAGAAAATAAAGTGGGAACAACTCGTAGAAACTTATTCGTTCCCATACCAACGTACCATGACATTGAAGCTTACAATCGGACGCTTCTTGATCAACATGTAAAAAAAGCTTCTGAATCTCATTATAAAAAAGGAAACGTAATATCAGAACTCTTTGAGGAAGATCGAAAGCATTTCTTTCTGCTTCCAGCAAAGCCATTTCAGGTATGTCGCTATGAAACTTGCAGAGCTGATGGATATGGAAAGATCTGTCTTGACGGTAAACACTTCTATTCGACAAAGCCTGAAAATCATAACAAGCGAGTTATGGTCGGTATCCGCGCTCACTACATTGATATATTAGAGCCGAATGGAGATTTGCTTGTTCGCCATATGCGTCAGTATGGGAATACTCGAACAGACATCAGTGATTACAGCACTTCTCTTGAAATGCTTTCAAAAAATATCGGAGCATGGGACAACAGTGGATTCCGCAAGGATGCACCAGAGCTAATCCGAGAATATATTGATAATCAGTCCCATAGTGTTCGCAAATCTTGTGTTCGTCTTCTTAGTGATTTAACAAAACAGTACTGATATAAGGCAGCTATTGATGCACTCACCCTGTCGATTAAAAGTAATAGCGTGAGTCTGTCAAATACAGCAGCTCTTGCAGCACGTATCACTGGTTATGGTATTGATACCCCTCCAGAACCGGGTCCCTCATTAGCCATCTATGATCAGGTTTTTCTTCCATCTAAGAGTGACGGAAAGGAGGCGATCCTATCATGACTCCCACATCTACTCGTACAGAGCTTGAAGAAAGTATTCTTACCTGCTGCAAGTCACTGTTTTTGACCTCCGCGATACCAGAGCTGATAAAACAGGATGGTACTCCAAAGCAGATCGAATACCTTGCTGTCGCTCTGCAAAAGGAAATCACTTGCCGTGACGAGAATAAGAGAGCTCGTCTGGTTAAGAGAGCCCGTTTCCCTATTTATAAAACTTTTGAAGGCTATGAATACCGTTGTGTAAAACTACCTCCAGCACTATGCAAAGAAGAACTGGAAAGTGTCTCTTTTATAAAAGAGAAAAACAATCTTGTACTTTATGGACCTGTAGGCATTGGCAAAACTCATATGGCAATCGCCATTGTAGTGAATGCGTGTATGAAAGGCTATAAGGTTCGCTTTTACACAGTAACAGAACTAGTTTTAAAGTTAGCCGAGGCTAGAAAAAACGGTACTTTAGAGCGGCTCCGTAATGATCTAAATGGACTTGATCTGTTGATTCTTGACGAATGGGGATATGTTCCTGTTGATCGTGACGGTTCTCAGCTCTTGTTTCGGGTAATTTCCGACAGCTATGAAAGTAAAAGTCTTCTACTCACTACCAACTTAGAATTCTCTAAATGGGGAGGCATCTTTACGGATGATCAGATGGCAGCAACTATGATTGATCGACTTGTCCATCATGGACACCTGATTCTTTTTGAAGGAAACAGTTATCGTATGGAACATGCTCTAATGAAACAGACTGCACGTCAACCAGGCGCGGGAGCTGAATCAAAGGACAGTACGTTGAACGCAAAGCGTTCAGGCAGCTTTTGACACAAGCGAACACGTATTACCCTATTGGGCAGAAAGCAGTGAATGCTGCTTTCTTTCCTACTAGATAAGTGAAAAAACGAAAACTCTCTACATGTTTCTTTCGGATAATGGGGATTTCCCGATCTGAAAATGGAGAATTTTCCTTCTGATTTTGAGGATTTTCTATTGACAAAACACAGGTTCATGCTAATTAGTGTGAGCCATACTATTAAATAGCCAGAATAGGAGAAAGAAATGATAGCAATGCCGACATTAGCTAAGTTTGGAGGTGGTGCGTGGTCTAGTAAATGGTAAACAATGAGGATACTAGGCGGTGTTCGTTTGCTAGCTTTTCTAATTTCATAATTGTTGGATAGGTGACCATAAAATCCAATGAAAACCTACATTTATAGTATTCAAGCTAAGAAGTGCCGAAATAGGTTGATTGTTTACTCGAAACTTGCATAAATACTGGATTTATGAGGTGATTTCGATAATTAATAATTTAATTTTAAACATTATAGGTGACCATAAAATCCAGTGAAATATTATCTTTGTAAGAGTATTATTATCAAGCTCTTAAAATTATAATATTTGAAATAGGTGACCATGAAATCCAGTGTATTGACTTAGATTTAAAATTGAAAAAAGATCCATGCCAATAACAAAAAGAATCATTTTGAGGAAAATAGTTTCAAAGATCTACAAAATCTGTCATTCTAATTCCTTGATTGATAGCCTGATTATTCTCTTGATTATATTCTTGATTATTCTCTTGATTACGGCATACCTACAAACCGCTTAAAACTTATTTTTTGAGAGATATAGGTGACCATGAAATCCAGCATAGGTGATCTTAAAATCCAACATAAGTGACTATGAAATAATAAATAGGTGGCCTTAAAATCCAATATAAGTGACTATGAAATCCAATTCGAGTGACTTTTAAAAGTTGACAAAAAGTCACCTGAATGTTATAATAACAGAAAAAATAAAGGAGAAAATGGTGACATTTCCATACTTTATGGATGGGAGTGTCACTCAAAATAAATCAGGGAATGGATAAAATAAAGAAATTATCAGGGGTGGACAACTTAGTTGTTCAAAAAAGTCGACCATTATTATCATTATGGCAGTCAGATTTTTCTCTTCAGGAGCTTAAAATATTAGATGTATATCTGGGACGAATAAATAGTCATGATAAAGAACACCGATCTGTTGTGTTTCGGAAGGGGGAACTTGAGAATATTTTTGGCGAGGTACAAATTAAACCCGAAATACTTGACAAACGGCTTGATCATTTAATGAAGACAGTTAAGATACCTGATCCAGATGGTGAAGATGGATTTATGCGGATCGCACTTTTTGAAATAGCTGTTGTTAAAAAAGATAATTATGGCATGTGGCAAGTTGAACTGATGTGTACCGAATCTGCGCAAAAATATATTTTTAATATTGAGGAGCTTGGATATTTAAGGTACAGACTCAAATGTATCATCAACATGAATAGTCGATATACATACATCCTTTTTTTATACTTATGGGACAATAAATATCAGGGAACATGGAAGATTTCTCTGGACGATTTAAAAAGTTTATTACGTTGCAATAAGGATTTTTACAGCGAGTTCAAATACTTTAATCAACGAATTTTAAAACGGGCAAAAGAGGAAATAAAGCAGGCTGCAAACTTTGAGTATGATTATATGCCCATGAAGGAGGGAAAAACAGTTGTAGGTATCCAGTTTACTGTAAAATCGTTTCCTGAATTAGAAAATGTTGAAACTGTTGAAAGCGATATCATTGAGATTGAGAATCTAGCGAATGCAAATGCAAATGGAACGATAGAAGTCTGGAAAGAAAAACTAAACAGCTTCAAGTTTTCAGATGAGCGAATTGAAGAACTTGAAGCTTTACTTGCAATGGTTCCGAAATCGAAACTTCCAGATGGTGACAGTGAAAAAGATTCTAGAAATCTTTATATGATGCAAAAAATCGCCAAGTTAATAAGGGTTGAAAATGACAAAAGGGCAGAGGGAGGAAGGATAAGAAGTAGATTTTTTTACTTAAAGAGTTTGGTTGAAAAAGATATTGTAAATGCAAGTGCACAACGCCAAACTGTGCCGAGGGGTACACAAGCATTTCGTAATTTTACGGAGCGTACAAACAATAATTATATGGAAAAAGTCATGAGGCAATATCGAGAATGATTGTGAATCTGCTCATGCGTTTTTATGATATCGACAGCGGAAAGATTATGATTAGCAATCAAGATTTTGGTGAGATTGCAAGCGGAACACTCCGAAAAAATGTGGCAATTGTGTTGTAGGATACAGTTTTGTTTTCAGATACCGTACTCAACAATTTGAAATACGCAAATGCACAAGCGACACAAGATGAAAAAAACATCGACATCAGAAGTTTTGCACGCTATAATACAGATAGACAGGAAGTTGCCTAGGGCAGCCGGATGGTTGAATCACAGGAAGGAGAAGCTAAGGGGAATATAGAAATTTTTGAGTTCTTCTTGGCAGATGCGATGAAAAAAGAGTATATCGAGCATTATAGTAACAGTCTGGGAAAACAGATGCATCTATATATCTATGGTCATGCGGGGGTGCCGCTTCTTGGTTTTCCAACGCAGGATTCAAATTGCCACAATTATGAGGATTTTGGAATCATTTACCATCTGAGTGATTTTATTGAACAGGGGCGCATTCAAATAGTGACAGTGGATTCTGTGGATGAAGAAAGCTGGTCTTGCGAAAATGGTATTCTTTCTTGGCGTTCAGCGAGACAAGAGCAATATCATAATTATATTATTGATGAAGTGTATCCGATTCTGATGCAAAAAAATACATCGAATATGCTGCCAATTGTAACAGGCCCAAGTTTAGGTGCTAATCAGGCCGCTATTACTTTTTTGCGTCGCCCAGAGTTATTTAGCGGACTGATTGCGCTTTCAGGTGTGTACAACAGTGATTACTTTTTTCACGGCTGGTGTGATGAAAATCTTTATAAGAACTCGCCAGAGCGTTTTTTAGAGAATATGCCGGCTGATCACCCGTATATAAGGATTTATAATCAGAAAAAAATAGTTTTCTGTGTGGGTCAGGGTGCTTGGGAATATGACGGTGCACAGACGCTTCGCAATTTAAAACGTATTTTTGATGAAAAGAAAATTAATGCGTGGTGTGATTTCTGGGGAAGCGATGTTTCACACGACTGGTATTGGTGGTTTATACAGCTTAGATATTTTATTCCGATTTTATTGGAAGATCAGGGTTGACTTTTTTAGACGTGGTGTGGTATAGTGACTCTATCAGAGTGGGAGAAAAACTGCTTTCATTTTTCTGAACAACTAAATATTGTGAGGGAGTAGTTCGCGGACTGCGTGATTTGTCAACAGACTCGGCATATGCCTGGCAAATCTTAAAGAATGAGACTCATGTGTGCTTTTCTAATAAATAAGGCATACATGGGTCTTTTTGCATAGTTAGCGATAGAAAGCAAAAACTGATTCTGAAATAAAAAAGAAACTGGCAGAAGGAGGGTTTTGTATGACGTATCATAATAAGAAAAAACAAGAAGTCTTACAGGAACTTAATGTGCAGGAAGCAACAGGACTTTCGTCATCGGAGGTGAAAAAGCGCCGGGAGCAATATGGCGAGAATCGATTGCGTGCAAAGAAATCAAAGAGTAATTGGGAGAGATTTGCAGAGCAATTTAAAGATGTAATGATTCTGATATTACTTGCAGCAGCGGCAATTTCTTTTGTGGTAGCATGTGTGGAAGGTGATCCGGAAGGCTTTTTTGAACCATTGCTGATTTTACTGATAGTGGTTGTAAATGCGATAATGGGTGTTATGCAGGAAAGCCGTGCAGAGAAAGCACTAGAAGCATTAAAAAGTATGTCGGCACCACATGCACGTGTTCTTCGTGACAAGGTAGAGTCAATCATTGATGCATCAGAGTTAGTGCCAGGTGATATCATACGCTTAGAAGCAGGTGATTTTGTTCCGGCAGATGCAAGGCTTTTGCAGAGTGTCAGCTTAAAGAGTGAAGAGTCTGCGCTAACAGGTGAATCAGTACCGGCAGAAAAAGATGCAGGTGTCTGTCCAAAGGCAGACGCACCGCTGGGAGATAGAAGCAACATGGTTTTTTCAGGCTGCAGCATCACATATGGAACTGCTGTAGCAGTTGTGACAGCAACTGGAATGGATACTGAGATGGGAAAGATTGCCAATCTTTTGGAAGGAGCCGATGATGGACAGACACATCTTCAAAAGCGTCTGGCACAGCTCGGAAAATATCTTGGAATTTTGGCATTAGCAGCATGTGCAATTATCTTTGTTGTTGGTCTTGCAAACGGACTTGAAGTGATGGAAATCTTTATGACATCTGTATCACTTGCTGTATCTGCAATTCCAGAGGGACTTCCTGTAATTGTTACAATTGTATTGTCAATCGGTGTACAGAGAATGGTTAAGAAAAATGCACTTATTCGTCGTCTGCCAGCAGTTGAGACATTGGGAAGTGCATCCGTCATTTGCTCAGATAAAACGGGAACGCTGACACAGAATCGAATGACCTTGGTAGAAACATATCTTGATGGGGAAACACAGGCTAATAAGCTTGAAACAAAGCCATCAGAGGAAGTAAAGACACTTCTTCGTCTGGGAACACTTTGCTGTGATGGTGCAGTTGTATTTGATGGTGATAAGGAACAGCATATCGGTGATCCGACTGAGACAGCTATTGTGCTTGCTGCACATAAAAATGGAATGCCAAAGGAAAGTTTGGCAAAGCAGTATCCGCGCCTGGCAGAGCTGCCATTTGATTCCGACAGAAAACGCATGACAGTTGTTTGTCGTATGGATGGAAAGCTTATTGCAATTGTAAAGGGTGGATTTGATGTTATGGAACCTCTTTGCACATCAGGAAATTTATCACAGGCACGTCTGGTAATGGAAGAGATGAGTGAGCGTGCACTTCGCGTACTTGCAGTTGCTTATAAGGAAATTGATAAGATCCCAGATGAAAAATCAATGATGACTCTTGAAGGAGATCTTCATTTTTGCGGACTTGTCGGCATGATTGATCCTCCAAGACCAGAGGCGAAGGCAGCAGTTGCGCGATGCCGCAAGGCGGGAATTAAGCCAGTTATGATTACAGGTGATCATGTAGTGACAGCTTCTGCGATTGCAAGAGAGCTTGGCATTATGAGAGAGGGCGACCGCGCTTTAACTGGTGCACAGGTAGATGCAATGACAGATTCAGAATTGGATGAACAGGTGGAAAGCATTGCTGTTTATGCTCGCGTGTCACCTGAAAATAAGATCCGTATTGTAAAATCCTGGCAGCGAAAAGGTCAGGTAGTAGCGATGACTGGAGATGGTGTAAACGATGCACCGGCACTGAAGGCTGCTGATATTGGCTGTGCAATGGGAATTACAGGAACAGATGTGGCTAAGGGAGCAGCTGATATGACGCTTACCGATGATAACTTTGCAACAATTGTAGATGCAGTGCGAGAAGGCAGAGGAATTTATGCCAATATTAAAAAAGTAGTTGGCTACCTGCTTGGTACAAATATTGGAGAGGTGATCACCGTCTTTACTGCAATGATGCTGTGGCATAAGACACCGCTTCTTTCTATGCAGCTTTTATGGATCAATCTTGTAACAGACAGTTTGCCGGCCATTGCACTTGGTATGGAAGCAGTAGAGTCTGAGGTTATGACACAAAAACCAAAACCCAAAAACGAAGGTTTATTCGCTCATGGGTTTGGCGTGAGAATTGTTCTTCAAGGTGTGATGTTTGGATTACTCGCATTGTTTGCATTTATGATTGGTGAAAAATCAACAGGAACAGTGGCAGGGGGTCAAACAATGGCGTTTGCTGTGTTAGCATTGTCACAGGTAATTCAAGCGTACAATATGCGTTCAGAGCATTCGCTGTTTAAGATTGGTATGTTTACAAATAAAAAGTTAAATCAGGCAGCGCTTCTTTCTATTGTGCTTGTGCTTGCAGTACTGTTTACACCACTTCGCATTCCGTTTGGACTTGAGCTGCTTTCTTTAAAGCTATATCTGACAGCACTTGGAATGGTTTTAATTCCGATTTTAGTGATGGAGTTTTCTAAGGCATTTGGATTAATTCGCCATCAGCATTAAATTTGCTTCTTACTGTGCAGGCCTACTTTATGGTAATAAATAAAGAGGAGCACGCTGCAAAGAATCCAGCCGAATGGATATCCAAAGGCAACAGATGTAATGGTGTTAAAACATTTTGAGATGATGAACAGATAAACCTGACGAAAAACAATAAAGCTTCCCATCATAATGACCATTGGCGCGGTGGAGTTTCCTGCACCGCGCAGTGCATTGGCATAAATCTGGTTAAAGCAGATTGCAATATAAAATGGCATCATCAGTCGAATGAAGCGAACACCAAATGCAAGTACCTCTTCATCCTGTGTGAAAAGGGATGTCAGGGTAGGTGCGAATAAAAGAACTGGAAACATCAAAATTATGGCAGTACCGATTGCGATAATAAGCGCAGTGGTAGTGCCTTTTTTTGCACGATTCATATTGCCGGCACCAAGATTTTGACCGACAAAGGTAGTGACAGAAAGGCCGACGCTCTGAATTGGAAGTAGACAGAATTTGTCGAGCTTTCCGTATGTAGTCCATCCAGCCATGCAGGAAGATCCAAAGTGGTTGATGTATGATTGAACAAATACATTTGAGAAGGATGTAACAGCCATCTGAAGTCCTGCTGGAAAACCGATGCGAAGAATCGACAAAGTGGTTGCCTTATCAATGCGAAGATCTTTCCAGACAAGCTTGTAGGCATTCGTCTCTTTTGTCAAAATGGACAGCACAAGAATTGCAGATATCCACTGGGAAATGATTGTTGCGTAGGCAACACCAGATACGCCCATGTGAAAAACAATTACAAAAACGAGGTCGAGAATAATATTTATGATTGCACAGACAATCAAAATATAAAGTGGGCGTGTAGAGTCACCGACTGCGCGCAAAATTCCCGCCCCCATGTTGTATAGCATAAGACCAGAAACACCAGCAAAATAGATTGTCAGATATCTGGAAGATTCAGGCAAAACATCTTCTGGTGTATCCATTAAACGAAGAAAAAATGGTGACAAAAATAGTCCTGCAATCGTAAAGAAGACAGCAAGCACAAGTGTCAGTGCGATTGTGGTATGTACAGTACAATGAAGTGCTTTGTCATCGCGGCTTCCAAAATTGTGGGAGATAACAACACCTGCACCAGTGGATAAACCAGAGAAAAATCCTATTATGGTGTTGATAATACAGTCAGTAGAGCCAACTGCTGCGAGTGCTGTTTTGCTGACATAATTGCCTACAACAATACTGTCAACCGTGTTGTAAAGCTGCTGAAACAGATTTCCTACAAGGAGTGGAAGCGCAAATAGAATCAGCTGCTTGGCAATGTTTCCTTCGGTCATCAGCCGGGCACCGGAGGAATGCTTCTTTTGTGAGAAGGAAAAACTCATGATAACGCCTTTCTATTATGATATGAATGATACTGAAATTATATCATAGAAAGAGCAGTGGAGAAATGGAGAAAGTTGGCTTTTTTATCCTTCATAATATGGTTTGGGCATATTATAATTAATTTGGTTTATTATCGACAATTTATTTTCTTCCCTCGCAAAGTATAAAGCAGTCCGAATCCAACTTAATGGACTGTAGATTTCCGTGATTTGAGAATTATATTTTTCGATAACATAAAGAATGTCCCAGCTATCTAATTTGAGTAATTTACTGATTACGATATCGGTTGACTTTTGCTCTTTTCCAATCATAATCGTAGTGGTATGGCTGTTTAAAAGGTCATATAAAATTGCAAAAATCGAATCAACAGCATCGGAACGAATCCTTTGCTGCGATGCTATTATGTATACACTCTCGAAATCAAAATGTCGATATAAAAAATCCTTTGAATATCGTTCCAATTTCTCATTAGAGTCACTAGATAGTTTCGATATTTGGGCTTGACTTTTTAATTCTGATGATGTATCATCACTTATAGATGAAACATCTACAAAATTTACATTATTTACGGAAAGCGATTCGTCTTTTTCTGATGCGCCAACATCGGAAAAGGACGCTTTCTTTTTATTCAAATCTTTAATCAGAATGTTTTCTCGCGTTGCCTGTTTTTCAACTGTGTATCCAAGAGAATGTATTGTCTCTGCAATGGCTGAAACTTCACTTTGGCTGAAGGTTTCTGGCAGAAGTTTAGAATCTTTGGCTTTCCACAGATCAGGGCTATCATAAATAATATAGGTATTGCTTATCTGTCCTTTGCCTTTTGAAAAACGTGCTTGTTTGATAAGCAATTTTTTTTCGATCAGTTTCTTTAAAGTATACTGAACGCTGCGTTCTGACATGCCCGTTTTTCTTGCTAGTGTTTCAATACTTGGAAATGCAGTACCGTTTTTACGAGCAGCGCCATAGCGCATCAGCAAAATTAGTATAAGCTTTTCTTTTGAACGAAGTCCTTCAAAATCCAAAAAATCATTATAGATAATCGTAAAAGGTCTAACACCTTTTTTTACTACAAAATTTACATTATTCGCGGAAACAAATTCGCTTTTTTCTGATGCGCCAACATCGGAAAAAGAAGTTTCCTTATTAACCGGTTTCATTACCTTGTATCCAGCAAAGTGGAGTAATTCAATTGCCTCTTGAATTGTATCACCAAAAGTATCAATATTGCTTGTATTACTTGAATCAGCTTTCGATGATTTCCAAAGCAAAGGATTATCTTGTATCATATAAAAATTTGCTGCTCGGGCTCGACTGCCATTGCGATAGCGAGCTTGCTTACAAATAAGCTGTTTTTCTTCTAATGCTTTCAATGTGATTTTAACAACTTTTTCTGCAAGACCAGATTTTCTTGCCAGTCCAGCAAAACTAGGGAAAGTTGTTGGTGGATTATTCTTTCCATAGCTATCATAACGCATCAGAATAGCCAGCAAAATTTTTTCATTTGAATTGAGCATTTCACAATCCAAAAAATCGGTATGCAACATGGTAAATGACCGGACATTTTTGCTATACAATATGTCCATATTAAATCGTCACAAAATATTGGTTTGTGATTGTCCTCCCATTTTCTTTTCTATTTTGTTTTAAATTACATTTTAAAAGTCCTTTTTCTTTGAGACTTTTTATTGTTGTAATTGCGGTTGGTTTTGTAACGCCCATTTTTTGGGCTAAATGTTCGTAGCTAATGTTTCCATTATCAGTATCTAAGAGAATTATTAATGCAATTTTTTCTCTGCAATTTAAAGAATCATTATATAAAATTTTTCGCTCTACTAATATGAAATCATTTGCCACAGTTGTATACATCACCTTTCTTCTTTTATTTAAAATATAGTAAAAATATTTTACTGAATGTAGTATAACATGTAATTTTAAGAAAAACAACTGCTTTTTATAAAGAAGATGAATGAAAGAGTATATGTAAAAAGTATATATATAAATGTATATATAGGGTGCAACATATATCCAATCCAGGTGCAAAATACACCCAACCCCAGTGCAATATATACCTAACCCCGGCGCAAAATACACCCAATATACACTACCCCCGGTGCAATATATACCCAATCTGATGTAAGATAGACTGAATATGGAAGCGTGAAGCGAAATGGAAAATATGTGGTGTGTGCCATAAAATTTGGCATTAATATTTGAAGAAGATGTTGACTTTGAGAGATATGAGGAGTACACTATAAAAAATATTTTGAGAGGAGTTCTTCAGAATGAGTAAGCATGCAACTTTGGTGACATACATGGTAGAAGCTATGCACATTTATTATTATGTGGATGGTTTTGTTTGTGTATGTAAAGATAAGGGCTGCAGAGAAGAAGAATAGGACTACAGAGTATTGGGTCTATTAATATGCTGACATTAACCGCTTATCTTTATGGTAAGCGGTTTTTTGTTTTTAAAATTATATTGAGAAGGAGACGATGAGAATGAATGAGCAAAGTAAGCAGATAATTATACGATTTGCAAAAGAGAGCGAATTAGTCCGTGTAAACGAACTGAGAAAACAGGTGAATGACCTTCATGTAGAGGGAAAGTCAGAGATATTTAGAGCAGGCTTTAATGATGAACTGCGGGATTTCATATATAAGATATGGAAAGATCCAGAGCAAAAAATTGTTGTGGCAGAGCTTAATGGAGTAGTATGTGGTTTTGCGGTACTGCATCATATTCACAGACCGGAAAACCCGTTTATGCTAGAGCGCGATTTTATGGATGTCGATGAATTTTGTGTGGACAAAGAATATCGCAGACAGGGTATTGCGACAAAAATGATGTCATTTATCCGCAACTATACGAAGGAAAAAGGAATCAAACGTCTTGAGCTTAATATGTGGGAGTTCAATCAGGACGCATTGGCATTTTATGAGGCAGTTGGATTTAAAACATACCGCAGATACATGGAGATGAAGGTGTAAGATTTTCCTTGACAAACTAATACTAGAGTATTACTATTTGAATAGAAGGTAATATTCTAGTATTAGTTGTGGAGGGGATTATGGAACAAAATTTAATTATTTATCATGGCTCTCAACAAATCGTTGAAGTGCCTCGATTTGGAGTGGGAAAAACATATAATGATTATGGACAAGGATTTTATTGTACAGAAAACATTGAGCTTGCAAAAGAGTGGGCATGTCCAGTAAAGAACGATGGATATTCAAACAAATATATTTTGCATCTCGATGGATTGAATGTGATGCATCTCACAAAAGGAAGATTTAATATTTTAAATTGGCTTGCAATACTGCTCGCTCATAGAAAATTTGATATTACTTCACCAATTGGAAATAGTGCAAGAGAGTTTATTATTGATCGTTTTATGCCAAATACGGATGATGTAGATGTGATGATTGGCTATCGTGCGGATGATTCATATTTTTCGTTCGCAGAAGATTTTGTAAACAATACTATTTCTCTGAGAGATTTAAATCTTGCGATGCAGCTTGGAACGCTCGGTGAGCAGATTGTGTTACTCTCAAAACGAGCTTTTGAGCAGATTGAATTTTTGAAATATGAAATTGCAGATTATAGGGAATATTATTATAAGCGAGCAGAGAGAGATCAAAGTGCTCGTAGCACTTATAGAAATCGTAAAAAAAATTTGGAGCAGCTTATGAATGATATTTTTGTTTTGGACATTATGAGGGAGGATATGAAAAATGATGACCCACGCCTACAGTCAATTATATCTGGATAAGTCGTCGCGTGCACTAGGAAATATGCTTCACGATGCAGTTATTGAGTTTGGGATGGATGGAACTGATTTTTTGAATCGCTTTATTCAATCGGATATTGCTGAACAATTTGAAAATGGAAATCCAAAATATATTGCTGGTAAGAGCGGGGCAGAGCTGTTTTTAGAAGTCATAGAGAAAACTACTGGCGATAACTATATTGAAAAAATGAAACTGATTGAAACCTATGATCGAAGTGATGTATATTGGGTGGGATGGATGCTGGCGCATTATCAGTGGTATTCTGGCCGTACATTTAAAAGTATACTTGATACAATATCTTATCGAGATTTGCTTGGGCTTTACGTGACACTTCATGAAGCGGATATTCAAAAAAGTTATGAAGTGCTTGATGCTCATTTTTTAAATACGGAAAGTAAATTAAAAACAATGAGAAAGCGATGTGGTTTAACTCAAGATGCACTTGCGAAGGCAGCTGATGTTTCTGTTAATACCATACGAGCATATGAACGCAAAAGTAAAGACTTAAACAAAGCACAATTTGATATTATTATGCGACTTGCCAATGTTTTGAAATGTGAAGTCTCGGACTTGTTTGATTAAAAATTTTGAGTTGAACTATAATATATATCTTTAGTTTCTAAAAATGGGTGTAAACGATAAAGAGAAGTGAAAAGACCAATTTTAATTTTTAATGTCTTTCAGAAGAAAAATTAAGGGAAGAATAAAGTAACATGAAAATACCGCCAGCATGTAACTGCTGGCGGTTACACATATAGTATTAATAATACGTTACTGTGTTTGAATTTGATTTTAATATTATTTATAGTTGGTGAAACATTCTCCGTCAGCAATAGCATACTGAACCATTTTTTTACAAGCTGGGCAGAAAAGAGAACCGCGAGTAGTACCGCCACTTCCTTGACCTACACTTGTTCTTTGTGTTTTTAATAATTTTCCACACGGGCATACAATGTGAACTGTAACATATTGAATCATAATGATATCCTCCTTAGATAAAATATATTATTGCAATTCTATTTACTCAATTAAGGTTAACATTGAATAAATTAGAATCAAATAATTTAAATTTTGGCGACATATTTATCGCATACATAATTTGCATAAGTACGTATATTTCTTTTTGTACAGATATTTTGTATACTACAATCGCATCGCCATGCATATGGAATCGGATGTATGGCTCTACATTCAGGATCAAACCAATATGAACAAAATGCACAATAACGAGCTTTTTTGGCATTAACTGTTATTATTGTCATGATATTATTCTCCTTTCTGCACTATAGAGATAACTTCTTATAACTATATATACACCAATTTTCCTAAAAAGTCAACATGCTTTTTGATTTATTTTTTAGAGGTCAGTTGGAAAAGTAAATTCCAGTTCCAGTAGGTCATAACCGGAACTTACCATTGCAAAAACAGTGGTGGAAGTAACTCTTCCAAACCTTTCCCCAACCGGTTGAATTCCGGTCAGTAATCAATTAAAATATAGTTACTTTTCCTGAGATGCAGAATAAGGCAACGCTGAGGAGCGACCCGAGTGGCATCCAGGGTTACACATGAGCAGCACTGAGTGTGTTGCTCTCTTTCTTTGCTCCTGTGGAAATACAAAGCGATAAACATCGGGGGTTAAGGGGCAACGCCCCTTCTGTTATAATCATACTTTCAGCAGATTTCCGGATGGTATCCTACCAAAGGAGAAACTATTATGGCAAAGAATGCACATCTGACATTTGATGAAAGACAGACAATTGAAGTATCACTTCGTGATAATCTCAAGTTCAAAGAAATCGGAGAAATTATAAGAAAAGATCCTTCTACGATTTCCAAGGAAGTCCGCAACCATTACAAGATTGTTGAAAAAAGTACTTACAACCCATGTGCCAACAGACGTATCTGCAAGCATCACGGTGACATCTGCAAACCCTGTCAGAAACGCTGGGGACAAGATTGCAAGAAATGTGATCCACCTTGCTATACTCACTGTCCTGATTTTGAGGAACAGGTTTGCTTGAAGATTAAAAAAACTCCATATGTTTGTAATGGGTGCGATACCAGGCATGGTTGTAAATTAAGACGCCATCTTTATGAGGCTAAGTATGCTCAGAATGAATATGAAGCTGTCCGCAGCGAAAGCCGGCAGGGATTCGCCATCAGTTCTGAAGAATTAAAAAGGATTGATGGCATCATCTCGCCTTTGATCAAGCGGGGGCAGTCTATTCACCAGATCTGCGTCAATAACGTTGATCTGATCATGTTGGATGAAAAGACAATCTATAACTATATCGATGCTGGTCTTCTTTATGTCTGCAACGGTGATCTTCCACGTAAAGTTCGTTATCGTATCAGAAAAAAGAAGAAGCCAGTAAGGGTGGACAAGAAATGTCACATTGGCCGTACCTATGAGGATTTTCAGGAATATATGGCTGTCAATCCAGATGTTTCTGTCGTTGAGATAGATTCCGTTGAAGGAAGAAAAGGCGGTAAAGTATTTCTGACCATCTTTTTTCAGAACTGTAACCTCATGCTGGCATTCCTTCGCGATGTGAATACAGCACGTTCAGTAACAGATATATTCAACCAGCTTTATGTTCTCCTAGGGCATGAAAAATTCACTGAATTATTCCCCGTGATTATAACCGACCGCGGAAGCGAGTTTACAGACCCTCTGGGCATTGAATTCAATGGGAACAATGAGCGTAGGACTAGAGTGTTCTACTGTGACCCTCAGCGTTCTGACCAGAAAGGAGGCTGCGAAGTATGCCACGAAATGATCCGACGCGTGTTACCAAAGAAAACATCGTTTGATAACTTAACCCAGGAAGATGTGTCTCTTTTAATGAGTCATATCAATTCCTATACAAGAAAAAAGCTGAACGACCAGTCTGCAAACCAGTTGTTCAGCTTCCTTTACGGTGCGGATACCTTAGCTAAGCTCGGCATCAAGGTAATCCCCGCTAATGAGATCAATCTCACACCATATCTGCTGAAAAAATAAGCTGATCGGATTGCCATCCGGATTCATAACCACTGTTACAGAGGTGGAATTTAATCTTGCAAAAAAAGAAAGATGAATTCGACCTCCGTTTAAAGTGCGCCTTTTTTCAGCGTGGAGCTTGATCTGAGATTATCTTATCATGCTCCAGCAACTGGTTCAATCTATTTGGTTTTGTAAGTTCCAGTTTGGAATCGTAAATTCCGTTAAATCAGAGAATTCTTTATATACCGGAATTTAGTCTTGCAAGAACTTTTAAGAACAGAGATTTACTTTTGCAAACTGGAAGTCAATTTACCAATTCACCTTTATTTTTTAGAAATCGTTAAGAGTCATTTCGTGAATTTTATTTGTAATCTATAATTTACAACCATAATTATAATTAATGTAAATCAACGATTCAGCTACACTTGCTTTTGGTGTATTTTACATTAGAATCTCATTCAAATCAGCCTCTGGTGTTGTAACAGGTGCGATTGAGAAATGTTCAACGAGGTAATTTAACACATTTGGAGAGAGAAAAGCTGGTAGTGTCGGTCCAAGCTTGATGTTTTTGATACCGAGGTGAAGCAGTGTAAGGAGGATGCAGACTGCCTTTTGTTCATACCAGGAGAGTATCATGGAGAGCGGCAGGTCATTCACGCCACATCCAAAGGCATCGGCAAGTGCGACAGCTACCTTGATTGCGCTGTAGGCATCGTTGCACTGTCCCATATCCATCAGGCGTGGGAAGGCTCCTATGGTACCAAGGTCGAGATCGTTGAATCGATATTTGCCGCAGGCGAGTGTCAGCACGATGCTGTCAGACGGTGTCTGCTTTACAAATTCGGTGTAATAGTTGCGGCCTGCGCGAGCACCATCACATCCGGCAACGAGGAAGAAATGGCGGATTGCGCCAGATTTTACGGCATCGACGATTTCGCCAGCAGAGGAAAGTATAGCATTGCGTGCAAAGCCAGTCATCACGCTAGAACCACCATTGATTCCGGTAAAGTGCTGATCCTTAGAGAAGCCACCAAGCTCAAGTGCCTTTTCGATGACTGGAGTGAAGTCTTTGTGACCATCTGTGGATGATGAAATAAATGGTGTATTCGGGAAGACAACGGCGCCGGTAGTGAAAACGCGGTCTTCATAGGAAGCCTTTGGCGGCATTAAGCAGTTTGTTGTAAATAGAATCGGTGCCGGAAGAGAAGCAAATTCCTTCTGCTGATTCTGCCATGCGGTACCGAAATTGCCCTTCAAGTGAGGGTACTTCTTAAGCTCTGGATAAGCGTGAGCCGGAAGCATCTCGCCGTGGGTGTAGATATTGATGCCCTTGTCCTTTGTCTGCTCAAGAAGCTGCTTGATATCTTCAAGATCGTGACCAGTTACAACAATGAATGGGCCTTTTTCAACAGTCAGGGAAACGGATACCGGTACCGGATCTCCGAAGGTCTCTGTGTTTGCACGGTCAAGAAGCTCCATGCAGGTTAGGTTGAAGCGGCCAACCTCCATAACAATCGGAAGCAGCTCGTTCATGCCCCAATCCTTAGACAGGGAGTCGAGTGCGGTTAAGAAAAACTGGTTTAAGGAAGCATCGGTGTAGCCGAGTGTCATTGCATGGTATGCGTAAGCTGCCATACCGCGCACACCAAACAGAATTAGAGACTTTAAGGAACGAATATCCTCGTTTGCATTCCAGATATTGTTCATATCATAATCAGAAACGATAGAAACATTGCAAGCGTTAGCTGTTTTTGCAGCAGCTGCGTGAATGCGTGCGGTCAGATTTTTGATAGAAGCATCATCGAAATTTACATTTGTAATGGTAGTAAATAGTCCTTCTAAGATCAGATGATTGATTTCATCCATCAAAACTGCACTCAGATTGTTATTGGAATTTTTGTTTGAACAGGCAGCAGTGTTTGCAAGGGCGATTAAGGCTCCGGTTAACGTGTCCTGAAGCTTGGCTGTCATTGCGGACTTGCCACAGACACCTGCTCTAGTGCAGCCGGTGCATCCTGCGGTCTGCTCACACTGGAAGCAAAACATACTGTTTGACGCATTTATATTTGCTGTATTTGTTATATTCTGGCTCATATTTAAATCCTCCTAAAGTTTGTCATGTAATTTTTCTTTTCGTGATGGACAAAGTATAGTATAATAATCAAAGATTGTCAGTTGAAATTTCAACGAAAAAAAAGAAAATTTGCAGAAAATTTGCAGATGATTTGATGAAAGTTTGATCGAAATTTCAATCAAGATTGTAATTAGAAAAGAAATTGAAATTGATTTAAAATCTTGAATGGAGGTGAATGGTAAATGAAAGACTTTCTTCCTATTATAAAAGCACGATCAGGGCTGTTTCGCGGCATTGAGGAGAGTGAACTGGAAAAGCTGTTCGGCTGCCTGGAAGCGAGAAAGCAGACCTATCGAAAAGAAGAATATATTTTAAGAGAGGGCGAACAGACAAAAGCGCTGGGTCTGGTGTTGTCTGGAAGTGTGCTTATTGTGCAGGAGGATGTCTGGGGCGGGCGAAATGTTCTTAGTGTGCTTGGAACTGGTCAATGCTTTGCTGAGGTGTTTGCCTGTGTACCGGGCAGCGTGCTAAATGTAAACGTGGAGGCTAAGGAGGACACAACCATTCTATTTTTAAATGTCGGTCGAATACTTTCAATCTGCCCGGACGGATGTAGTTTTCATGCACAGTTAATTCAAAATCTGCTGATTGATATGGCACAGAAAAATCGAAAGCTCAGTGAGAAAATCACGCATATGGCAAAACGTTCCACAAGGGAAAAGCTGCTGTCATATTTGTCCGAACAGGCTGTAAAAAACAAGTCTTCCGAATTTGAAATTCCCTATAACAGGCAGCAGTTAGCTGATTATCTTGGCGTGGATCGAAGTGGCTTGTCTGTGCAGCTGTGCCGTCTGCGCGATGAGGGGATGCTGACATTTCATAAAAATAAAATACGGCTAATTTACAAAAACAGCACAGATATGATATGATGATACCAGGGTCAAAAGCTCCAAAAGCCGTTCGTGCTTGCACGATTAGGTTTTTGAGCTTGGGACCCGCAAAAACATGAGGATGCAGCGATTTTCAAGGAAAATCAGCGAATCCGAATGTTTTTAGAATTGCGAAAGTTGCATAGCAACGGAGCAATTCGTGGATATCAGTTGGGGGCAAAAAGTCCATGGCGAAAGATGAATAATAATTAATGTCGTGGCTTTGTGGAAGCGAAAGGAGAATAAAACGAATATGAGATTTCCAGAGTTTTTAAAGAAAAATGGTACTATTGGATTTGTGGCACCGTCATTTGGCTGTAATATTGAGCCTTATAAAACGTCATTTAATCATGCGCTTGAAAAGTTTCATGATATGGGGTATCAGACAATGCTTGGTCCAAACTGCTTTGAGGGAAGTGGAATAGGAATCAGCAATACGCCGGAAAAATGTGCAGCAGAGTTAAATAAGATGTATTTGTCAGATGAGGCAGATGCGCTGATTTCCTGCGGCGGCGGTGAGCTGATGTGCGAGATCTTGGATGATGTAGATTTTGATGCAATTAATGCAGCAAAGCCAAAGTGGTATATGGGCTATTCGGATAATACAAACTTTACATTTTTATTGACTATAATTTGCGATGTGGCATCCATTTATGGACCATGTGCCGGAACATTTGGTATGGAACCGTGGGATGAATCAATTGAAGATTGCTTTTCACTTTTTACAGGAAAGAAACTGATGATGCAGAGTTATCCGCTCTGGGAAAAGGAAGGGCTGCGCGATGAGGAGCATCCGCTTGAGCCATACAATCTGACGGAACAGAGTCTTGTGAGAGGTTTCCTGACACAAAAAGACCAGATGGGTGAGGTACAGGCATTTGAGACGGAAGGAACCATCGAATTTAAGGGCAGATTGATCGGCGGCTGCATGGATTGTCTTGTAAATTTAACGGGAACAAAGTTTGATCAGGTGAAGTCATTTAATGAGCGATACAAGGAGGATGGCATTATCTGGTATTTGGAATCGTGTGATTTGAATGTATTTGGTATTCGACGTGCAATTTGGCAGATGATTCATGCCGGATGGTTTGAGCATGTTAAGGGCTTTTTGATTGGACGTCCGCTTCATTTTGGTGAGGAAATGATTGGCTTAGATCAATATCACGCAGTGATTGATTTGTTAAAGGAATATCAGGTGCCAGTGCTGATGGATCTGGATATCGGTCATTTAGCACCGATGATGACGCTTATAAATGGAAGCACTGCATCTGTGTGTGCAGAAAACGGAAAAGTAAAGATCAATATGGAGCTTGTCTGAGTCATTGACACAAGGCAGAATGTCATGATAAAATAAACAAAATTGCTGTTTGTGCAGCATTAAAAAGGAGGATGGCTTTTGAAACGAGAATCTTTTAAATCGCGCCTTGGTTTTTTGCTTGTAAGTGCGGGGTGTGCGATAGGAATTGGAAATGTCTGGCGTTTTCCGTATGTGACGGGACAAAATGGCGGCGGAATTTTCGTACTGTTTTACTTGATCTTTCTGGTGATAATGGGATTGCCAGTTCTGACAATGGAGCTGGCAGTTGGTCGTGCCAGCAGAAAGAGTGCGGTGCTTGGCTATAAGGCACTAGAGAAAAAAGGCAGCAAGTGGCATATCCATGGATGGGTGGCAATATTTGGCTGCTGCATGTTAATGATGTACTACACCACGGTATCTGGATGGATGGTTACATATTTCTTTAAGTTTTTGACAGGCAGCTTTAAGAGCGGAATGACAACTGAGGATACTGCGCAGGCATTTTCTAATTTGCTTGGAGATCCAAAGCAGATGGCATTTTGGATGATTTTAACAGTTGTAGTTGGTTTTCTTGTCTGCAGCAGAGGATTACAGAATGGACTGGAGAAGATCAGCAAGTTTATGATGACTGCCCTTCTTTTGCTGATTGTTGTTCTTGCTGTGCATAGCCTTACATTGTCAAATGCAGCAGAGGGTGTAAAATTTTATCTTGTTCCAAATACAGAGGCTGTTGCAGCTGTAGGATTAAAAAATGTGATTACAGCAGCGATGAATCAGGCATTTTTTACGCTAAGTCTTGGCGTGGCAGCAATGGAAATTTTTGGAAGCTATATGGGAAAGGATCACACATTAGCAGGAGAGGGTGTACGAATTTGTGCACTTGATACATTTGTTGCAATTATGGCTGGTTTGATCATTTTCCCGGCATGTTTTAGCTATAACGTGGAAGTAAATGCAGGACCAAGTTTGATTTTTATTACATTGCCAAATGTTTTTATTAATATGTCAGGCGGACGCATTTGGGGAAGCTTGTTCTTTTTATTTATGACATTTGCAAGCTTTTCTACTGTGATTGCGGTATTTGAAAATATTATGTCATTCTGTATGGATATGTTTGGCTGGTCAAGAAATAAGGCTGCACTGATCAATTGCATCGTTATTTTGATTGCAAGTCTTCCGTGCGTGCTTGGCTATAATGTGTGGAGCAATTTGCATCTGATTGGAGGGCGCGATGTGCTTGACAGTGAAGACTTTATTGTCAGCAATTTGCTGCTTCCTATAGGTTCTTTAATTTACCTGCTGTTTTGCGTAACAAAGTGGGGCTGGGGATTTGAAAAATATTGTGAGGAAGCAAATACAGGAGATGGCATAAAAATTTCAAAGAAATTAAGGCCATATTTCCAATTTATTCTTCCGATTTTGATTGTTTTTATTCTGATTCAGGGATTAATTTAAAAATAGTTAGAATTTATAAAAATAGAAAAATAGGCAACACAAAGAAGCGTATCGGTTAAAGTAATTTGACTGGTACGCTTTTTTTATTGAAAAAAATTATATCACTTTAATCACCCATCAGGAATGTGTGGCTGGCTGCCTTTATATAGAGCATTTCGAAGCCAGCTGACAGTATCATAGATGGCACCGTGTTCAGTTTCATTATTGTAAGCATCGATTACACCAATAATGGCATCAAAAGTTAAGCCAAGAAGCTCATTTTTCACAACCGCTTGAGGAATAGAGTCATGTCCGATTTGAATATAGGCACTTGGATCATTTAGCATATCATATAAAACAGAGAAAACAGTATCTAACACTTTTTGATCGTGTTCATTTTCAAGAAAATTTAGTCCGCCATACGGATTTTTAAAGCTGCAAATTAAATCATAGTTGAAGTATTGATATAAATAGTCCATGGAATATTCTTCTGCATTTTTAGAAGATATAACTTCCTCAGAGTCAGATGTATCTGAAAGCGATGGCTGTTCTTGTGAAGCAGACTGTAAATTAGAAGCAGTCTGTTCTGTTGGACTTTGTATTGTATAACCAGCAGCTCGAAGTAATTCTGCCATTTCTTCAAGTTCCTGTTTTGAAATCTCTTCTGAAAGTTCATCAGATGTTTCTGATTTCCAAATATCAGGATCATCAGTAATAGTATAGGAGTTGCTCATTCGTGCACCGTCAGCTGTGTAACGTGGGTGTCTGGAAATAAAATTTTTTTCCTCTAATGATTTAAGCGCATATCGGACAGTGCGCTCAGACAGACCGATTTTTTTCGATAATTTAGGAATGGATGGAAATGCAGTTCCATCATACCGCATCAATGTGATCATGACCAATTTCTCTTTTGAATTTAATCCTTCATAATCCAAAAAATCATTGTGGATCATCGTGAATGGGCGGCAGTTTTTAATCTGTACTTTGTCGTTCATGGTTAAAGTAGTACATGATACTGGTTAGCCGATCGTCCCCCAGTCATGATCTCTTCTCCTTTCCTAAATTTGTAATTTTTATATTGGCTTGAGTATACCATAATGGTAGGAGAAAAACAATAGCTTATTTAAAGAGACTGCACATTTTGCAGTGACACATGCAAAATGTGCAGTACCCCATGCAAAATATGCAGTATCAAACAAAGTTATCCCCAAGTTATCCCCAGAGTTATCCCCAAAAAGGTGCTACCCCCTGCAAAACATGCAGTACCCACTGCAAAATACGCAGTGACCAATGCAAAACATGCAGTACCCACTGTAAAATACGCAGTACCCCCTGCAAAATATGCAGTACAAAACAAAGTTATCCCCAAGTTATCCCCAAAGTTATCCCCAAAAAGGTGCTACCCCCTGCAAAACATGTAGTACCCCATGCAAAATACGCAGTATTCCCTGCAAAATACTCAGTACTCCATGAAAAATATGCAGTACCCCCTGCAAAATATGCAGTACCACATGCAAAATACGCAGTACCCCATGCAAAATATGCAGTATCAAACAAAGTTATCCCCAAGTTATCCCCAGAGTTATCCCCAATGGATCTGTCGAAGAAAAATGGACTTGAAAAGTAAAAGTAAATGCTTTATACTCACATGAGTGATAAAATATTTTTTCGAAACAGCGAAGAAAAAGAAGGAAGGAGGAAAGTATGGCGACGCTGAAAGATGTGGCGAAGGCTTCCGGACTGACAGTAGGAACTGTTTCCAGAGTTTTGAATAATAGAGGCTATATAAGTGATAAAACAAGAGAGAAAGTGTATCAGGTGATGAAGGAGTTGAATTACCAGCCAAATGAAATGGCACGCTCACTTTCTAAGCAAAAGAATAATACAATAGGAATTATTTTACCGCAGATTGAGCATCCTTATTTTGCAAAGGTTCTGGGTCGACTGGAAAAAGAGGCTTCTAAGCGTGGATATCGCACAACTGTATTTGTTTCTAAAAATAAAGAAGAACGCGAGGAAGAATGCATTGAAATGTGCAAAAGCGCAAGAGTGGCAGGAGTAGTGCTGTGCAGTGGCTGCTTTGGCACAGAAAAATTTGCAGGACTTGATTTTCCATTGATTACATTAGAGAGATCCATTGATCAGGCAACATCAGGTATTGAATGTGACAACTATCAGGGTGGTGTACTTGCAACGGAGTTATTAATCGAAAAGGGCTGCAAAAAGCTTATGTATATTGGCGGAAGAAGTGCCGGTGAGGGTATTGCTATGCCAGGCGATTATAGAGAAGTGGGCTTTAAAGATACATGTGAGAAGTATCATGTAGAGCATCTTGAGATGGTGACAGATAAAGAACAATTTGATACGTTGGAGTATTATAGCTTTGTGAGAAACAAGCTTGAGAAAAATCCAGATGTAGATGGTGTATTTGCAAGCTCTGATATTATCGGTGCATATGTGCTTCAGGCTTGCCGCGACTTGTCAATTAGTGTTCCTCAGAATATGAAAATTGTGGGATTTGATGATGTTAATATTGCTCAGTTTACGACACCTGGTCTGACAACAATTCATCAGCCGGTAGAGCAGATGGCAGAGCAGGCAATTTTGGACATTGCGATGATAGATGCTGGCAAGGTGGTGCCTTCAAGAACGGTATTTCCGGTAACGCTTGTTGAGCGCGAAACGACTTGATTTAACAGCTGCGAAGCAGTGATTAAACCCTAAGGGGCTGTTTTGCGCATGATGAGGCGCGAGTGAGCTGTTTCTTACTAAATAATCTAATATAGCAATTTTATACAAACATATCGAAAAAGAGTTATTACATAGTGAGTAGAGTCTTGCATGTATAACTCTTTTTTTGTGAATATTAGATATGTACACAGGTTGTCACAAGAAAAAATATCGCAAGCGGTTGCGATAAACAATTTCAAAAGTTTTTTGAAAAAATAGTGTAATTAACGTATTTTATTGAACATTAAATAAAATTCAAACAAAACATGACTGACATAGTGCACAAAATAAAAAGGGGATAATCATATAATTTTAACAAAATATATTCTAATAAAAAGAAAACTATGATAACCGCTTGACATGTTAAAAGTGCAGTGCTAGAATGAAGACACAAACAAAGAAATGCCCATATACGAGATAGGGGCACTAAAATAGGAGGAATAAAAATATGAGAAGAAAATCAACACTTGCAATTACACTTGCGGCAGCAATGGCAGCAACAGCAGTTCCTGCAATGGCAGATGATAAGGTAAGCATTACCATTTTCAATTCCAAGATGGAGGTTCAGAGCCAGTTTGAAGAGATGGCAGAAAAGTATGCTGAGGATAATGGAATCAATATTGAGGTTTACTACTCAAATGATACAGTAGCAGCTCATCTGGCTACCAAGTATTCATCTGGAGATCCATATACATTAGCAATGGTAGATGCAAAGGATGTCTACTCACTTGCAAAAGATCATGCAATTGATATGAGCGATCAGGAGTGGGTAAAGAATACTAACTATGCAATCGGAATTGATGATCAGATCAATGGTTTCCCTATGTGTGTTGAGGCTCGTGGACTGATTTACAATGCAGATGCGATCGAAGCAATTACTGGTGAAACATTTAACCCAGACGATTACAAGACACTTGATTCCTTTAAGGAACTGATTGAGCAGTTAAAGGAAGGCGGTATGGAGACGCCTACTGGTATCATGAAGGAGGATTGGTCTTTAGGAGGTCACTTTCTGTCACAGGTATCAGAGGAGCAGCCGGATGTAGAGGAGTTTATTACAAAGCTTCATGAGGGTGAAGCAGATCTGATTAATGATGAGAAATTCAATTCTCTGATGGATTTCTTTGATGTAATGAAGGAGAACAACTACGCAAAGGATTCTGCAATCGCAGCTGAGCGTGAAGTAACTGAGATGATGTTAGCTGAGGGAGAAATCGCCTTTATGTACGGTGGTAACTGGGATTGGTCCGTAATCAACGCATATGATTACACTGAGAACATGGGTATGATGCCAATTCCGCAGAACACAGATGACGGCACTAACGAGAAGCTTGTAGGTGGCGGTTCTAAGTATTTTATGATTGATTCTTCTGATACTACAACAGATGAGCAGCGTCAGGCAGCACTAGATTTCTTAGAGTGGCTTGCAGATTCTGAAGAAGGTCAGAAGTTCATCACAGAAGACTGTGCACTTGTTCCTGCATTCTCCAATAATGAGAATGAAGTAGCAGATCCTCTTGGAAAGTCTGTTAAGAAGTATGCAGATGAGGGTGCTATGATTGATAACTACAACTACATGCCAGATGATCACATCTCTCTGTGTGGTGCAATCTTCCAGAAGTATCTTGCAGGACAGATGGATCGTGCAGAGTTTGCAACTGAGATTGAGGATTACTGGAAGTCAGCAGACGTTGTAGAGCACTGATAATGTCAAACATTTGATAGATGATGCTTCCTTATAATATAATAGGAAGGAAGACATTACCCCTATAGAGGCTGTCCGCCGCTGACAGGCAGCGGACAGTCTCATGATTTTCTTGATGATAAAACGAATACAGGGAAGGGGATCGTGATCATGGATAGAAACACGACAAAATATAAAGTAAAGCAGTACATAATGTTCGCTGGTATCTCCACTGTACTGTTTGCTGCAGTAGTAATTATTCCGTTTATCTACGGTTTATATTTGACCTTTACAAGCTGGGATGGTATTTCAAAGGATAAGCAGTTTGTCGGTTTTGCAAATTATATTGCGACGTTTAAAGATATTGCCTACTGGCAGGCACTTGGAAGAACAGTTATATATTCTGTTATTTCCGTTGTTCTGGTAAATGTGGTTGCATTTTTCCTGGCATATTTGCTGACTAGTGGTATTAAAGGACAGAACTTCTTCCGTGCGGGCTTCTTTATTCCAAACCTGATCGGTGGTATTGTTCTTGGTTATGTATGGAAGTTTGTTTTTAACAGAGCATTTGTATCAATTGGAAAGGCAGTTTCTATTGGTGCGCTTTCAAATTCTTGGCTGGCAACACCGAGCGGTGCAATGGCATGTTTGATTATTGTTTCTGTATGGCAGTATGCCGGTTACATGATGTTAATTTATGTTGCCGGATTTATGAGTGTACCGAAGAGCTTAAAGGAAGCTGCTCAGATTGATGGATGTACTAGTTTTCAGGCAACAGTTAATATTATCATCCCACTTATGAGAGCTTCATTTGTACAGTGCTTGTTCCTTACAATTACCAGATGCTTCATGGTATATGATGTAAACCTGTCTTTGACAAAGGGTGAGCCATTCAATTCTTCTGTAATGGCAGCAATGCATGTATACAATCAGGCATTTACTTATAAGAATTATGGCCTTGGACAGGCTGAGGCACTTGTACTGTTTATAGTCTGCGCAATCGTAGGTGTGACACAGGTTTATATTGGTAAGAAAGGGGAGGTGGCAGCATAATGGAAGAAAATAAAAAAGCGGCACAGAAAAAGAAAATTAGCCATGCCATTATAATGGTTGTTTTGATCCTCCTGTTTCTGATGTTTATCTTCCCGTTTATTCTTGTTATTATTAATGCATTTAAGACAAAGGGTGACATTATGTCTGACCCGATGGCACTAGTTGGTTCTCATGGATTTATTGTAACAAACTTCTCTGATGCGATGAAGAAGATGAATTTTACAACATCTTTTACCAACTCATTGATCATAACAGTTTCAGCAACTATCGGAACAATTCTTTTGTCTGCAATGACTGCATTTGTAATTGTAAGAAACAATTGGAAGGCATGTAAGCTTCTGTTTACCTTAATGATTGCATCTATGGTAATTCCATTCCAGGTTTTGATGATTCCGTTAGTATCATTATATGGTGGTATCTTCGGAGTTTTAAACAGCCGTGTGACCTTAATCCTTATGCATATCGGATTTTCACTTTCAATGGCGACATTCATGTTCCATGGAGCAATTCATACGAATATTCCGTTAGAGCTTGAGGAAGCAGCATTTTTGGATGGCTGCAGTAACTGGCAGACCTACTGGAAAATCGTATTTCCACTGTTAAAGCCAACGATTGCAACTGTAGCAATTATTGATGCAATGGCATTCTGGAACGATTATCTTCTTCCGAGCCTTGTACTTGGCCGTAAGGAGCTTTATACACTTCCAATCGCAACACAGGCATTCTATGGAACTTACTCTACGGATATGGGCCTGGTAATGGCTGCTCTGCTGTTAGCAATGCTGCCGATTCTGATTTTATATCTGTTTTTGCAGCGCTACATTGTTGAGGGCGTTACCTCCGGTGCAGTAAAGGGATAATTTAATGTTTATTTATAAGGGGTCCAAAATATAGTTTGTTTTGGACCCCAATTTCTTTTTAATGATGATGATGAGAAAAGGAGATAAGTAAGAGCGCAGGTGCTCAAACTTTAACAAATAATATGGAAACGATATATAAGGAACGCTTTGAGCAAAAGAGAGATGAGCTTCATGATCTTTATATGCAATTATATGGAAATGATGCAATGTTTGCAGAGCTGTGCGAGCATTTGTACGCATTTTATAAAGAGAGAAGTGAGAAGTTAAAGACGCTTGATAAAAAGCGTGAAGCTGATCCTAATTGGTACAAAAAAAATGATATGCTTGGCATGATGTTTTATATTGACAATTTTGCCGGCAACATGAAGGGTGTACAGGGAAAGCTGGATTATCTGGAAAAGAATAATGTTAATTATATTCATTTGATGCCATTTCTTGATACACCAAAAGGTCGCTCAGATGGAGGCTATGCAGTAGCTGATTTTAGAAAGGTTCAGGAAAATTTAGGTTCCATGGAAGACCTTGAGAATTTGACTAATGCCTGCCATGAGAAGGGAATCAGTGTGTGCATGGATTTTGTTATGAACCACACTTCAGAGGATCATGAATGGGCAAAGAAGGCACGTCAGGGAGATGGAGAATATATGAGCCGCTATTTCTTTTTTGATAATGCGGTTATTCCATCTGAATATGAAAAGACAGTTCCGCAGGTATTCCCGACGACTGCACCTGGCAACTTTACATGGCTTCCAGAAATTGGTCACTATGTAATGACGACATTTTATCCTTACCAGTGGGATCTCAATTACAAAAATCCAAGAGTATTCAATGAAATGATGTATAATTTCCTTTATTTGGCAAACAAGGGAATTGATATCATTCGAATTGATGCAGTTCCATATATATGGAAGGAACTCCATACGACATGCAGAAATCTGCCGCAGGTACATACAATTGTGCGTATGATGAGACTGATCGGAGAACTTGTCTGCCCTGGCATTTTGCTTTTGGGTGAGGTAGTAATGGAGCCGGAAAAGGTTGTTCCATACTTTGGAACTGTAGAAAAGCCAGAGTGTCATATGCTGTATAATGTAACAACAATGGCTACCACATGGCATACTGTAGCAACAAGAGATGTCAGTCTGTTAAAGAAGCAGCTTGATATTGTAAATCGTCTTCCAAAGGACTATGTTTTCTTAAATTATCTGCGCTGCCATGATGATATTGGCTGGGGACTTGATTTTGCAACTTTGCAGCAGGAAGGCATTCAGGAACGTGCGCATAAGCAGTACTTGAATGATTATTTTAGAGGCTATGCTGGTTACAGCAACAGCCGCGGTGTTCTCTATAATGAGGATCCGGTGACTGGTGATGCAAGATTTTGTGGAACGACTGCTTCTATGTGCGGTATTGAAAAGGCAAGCTATCAGCACGATAAAGAGGCACTTGAGAAGGCCATTCGAATGGATGTAATGCTTCATGCATATATGTTTATGCAGTCTGGAATCCCTGTGCTTTACAGTGGAGATGAAATTGGTCAGTTAAATGATTATGCTTATAGGGATGACCCTGATAAGGCACCAGATTCACGTTATGTTCACCGTGGTGCAATGAATTGGGAAGAGGCTGCAAAGAGCAGTGATCAAACGACTATTTCAGGTCAGATTTCTTCAAAGCTTAATCAGCTTGAGAAGCTTCGTAAATCTGAGAAGGCATTTATGAGCAATGCGGATACATGGACTGTTGAAACATGGGATAAGAGCATTCTTTGTATCGGACGCTATTATGACGGCGATAAGATATATGGCTTATTCAACTTTAGTGAATTTGATAAGACAGCATGGATTAATGAGAGAGACGGTCTGTACTGTGATCTTTTAACTGGAACGTTAATGGAGGCAGCTGGAGTTAATATTCCAGCATATGGCTATATGTGGCTGAAGAAGGTTCGATAAGAATAAAAGAGTACAATTGTATATAATGATTCTGAAAAAAGATAAGTAAAATCAAAATCAGATAAGAAAAAGCGTACCTTCCAGAATAAACTGGCGGATACGCTTTTTTGATTGTTTTAAAAACCAATTCCAACGGCAACCAGAATGGTTATGATCGCACCAATCATCAAAATACCGAGGAATTTCCACATGAATTTAATCCAGTTGGACCATTCAATCTTTGCAATTGCCAGAGAACCGATCAAACATCCAGAGGTTGGAACGATCAGGTTGGTGAATGCATCACCAAGCTGGAATGCAAGAACAGAGGTCTGACGGGAAACACCAAGAAGATCAGCAAGTGGTGCCATGATCGGCATGGTGATTGCAGCCTGTCCAGAACCTGATACGACAAAGAAATTAAATACGGACTGTAAAAGATACATAAGTACAGCGGCAAATGAACCGGAAAGTCCTGAGAGTGCCTGAGAAATTCCGTACATGACTGTGTTGATAACGGTTGGTGTGGTTGGGTCGGAGCCGCCAAGAACCTGCATGATACCTTGTGCCATTGCGACAACAAGTGCTGCACCTATAAGATCCTTTGCACCATCTTTAAATGAAGATGCAATATCATTTAGCTTCATGTTATTTAAGTGGAAAATAACGCCGATAACACCAGAAACGATTCCCATGATGAAAAACTGAGTAGCGATTTCTGCCATATAGTAGCCCTTTACCATAACACCCCAGATAACCCAGATGACAGTAGCAGCAAGTGTCAGAAGTACTAAGATGTGGCCGATGCCAAAATCGTGTCCATCGTCAAGTCCTGTTTTTTCGTTCTGATCACGGAAATACTGATCGCTTTCGTAGGCAACAGAGATAGTAGGTGTTTTCTTTACCTTGGATGCGTAGAACATTGTCATTCCACAGCCAAGTGCGGTGAAGACAACCCACATAACCATACGAAAACCGGCGCCAGAGAATACGTCAATTCCAGCAATTCCCTGAGCAACACCGACAGAGAAGGGATTCATCCATGAGGAACCGAAGCCGATCTGTGTAGCAACATAGGTGACAAGTACTGCAATTACGGTGTCGTATCCTACGGCAACAAACAGCGGACAGAGAATCATCGTAAATGGAAGTGCTTCCTCGCCCATTCCAAAGACAGCACCGCCTAATGAAAACAGTACAAACAGCACAGGAATTAACAGCTTTTCGGCTCCCTTTGCCTTTCGAATTAATCCAATTAGGCCGGATTCGAGTGCACCGGTTTTGATCATGATTCCAAATGCGCCGCCGACAACTAACAGGAATGCTATGATATCCATCGCGGAGCTGTTGACGATTCCGTTGTACATGTAATTAAAGAAACCGGTTCCACCGTCACCGCTGAATAATGAGACACCTTCTGTTACGACCTTTCCAGCATCATCTTTTAAATACTGAAAGCTTCCGTCTTTGATGACGGTACGTGTTTTTTCTACACCATTAATCATGTACGAAACGTCCTGTGTTTCGTAGTAGCCCTTTGGAACAAGGAACGTTAAAATTGCAGCCAGAACAACTACAAAAAAGATAATGATGTAAGTGTCTGGTACGGTAAAGCCCTTGTTAAAAGATTTTAAACCTTCTCCTTTTTTGTGGCTCATAGTTGAGTCTCCCTTCTTTTGATGTAAATATGATATAAAAAGCATCATATATAAATGAAATGCGCAAGGGATAGTGTATCATATCAAATGAAATAAAGAAACCAAAAAATAAGAAAAATCAAAAAAGAATTTAATAGACTGACTTTCCTCTTGCAATGACTTTGATAAGCTGCAAGTTCTTGTCTAGGATACAAAGATCAGCATCATATCCTTCCTGAACTCTTCCTTTCTTATTTAAATGAAGAATGTCGGCAGGGTTGGAGGTGATTGTGGAGAGTGCGATTTCTAGTGGAATGTTTTCCATGGAGACGCATTCTTTTACTTCTTTTAACAGGCAACTGGACTGACCGACTCCCATTCCCTGAAATTCACCTTTTTTATTGTAGATTGGCAGGCTTCCCTGTCCATCGGAGGAGATTGTGATACGGTTTGGATTGACACCTGCATTTAGCATACGCTTTATTCCTTTGCATACGCGCACCTCATCGCAGATAGTCTCCCAGTAGTCGATATCTTCGTTTCCTGTAAAGTCAACGGCACCGCCCTTTAATGCATATTCGATGGCTTGGCAAAAAAGTGCCTCGTTTCGGTTTACGTGAGTAGGAAGAAACTGTGATGCAGGAATTTCTGTCTCATCAATTACACGGTTGATTAACTCCATGCCTCGTGAGCCATCACCGAGATGAACGTTAATGATTCCAGCTTTTCCAGAAAGTACTCCGCCGAGTCTTGTATCGGCTGCAACACGGGTAAATTCTTCAAAGGTTGGCTGGGAGGAACGATGGTCTGAAATGGCGATTTCTCCTGTTCCAATGATTTCCTGAATCATCATAATATCCTTTGGGATGCTGTCGGTCAGCGTGCGAACAGGAACCTGATAACTTCCAGTGTAGCAGTAAGCAGATATTCCCTGCTCGTTTAGTCCCTTTGTTTTGGCGACAAGTGCACACATATCACGTCCTATTCCATCAGTGCCAAGACAGCCAACAACAGTTGTCACGCCGAATTTGGTGAGCCCTTCCATGGTGGCCTCTGGTGTACGATTGGCAAAACCGCCCTCGCCGCCTCCTCCGAGTACATGAACATGACAGTCAATAAAACCAGGTGTGAGGATCAGATTTGTTCCATCAATTTGTTCAGACTCTGGAAAATATGAAGGAATTGACAGACTGCCTGCATCTGCAATTTTTACAATTTTATCGTGAATGATAAGTACATCCTTTTTTCCAAGATGCTCTGGTGCGTAAATGTCAATATTTTGAATTAGTTTGATCATATTATTATAAATACCTTTCTAAAATTATTTTGGCGATCAAATTCGCTGCCAATAGTATACCACACAAAACAGGATGAGCAAACGAAAAAGTGGTTATGTTTTTATTGACAAGAAGAGAAAAAAACACTATAATCGTTCAAAATAGAACTACAGAAGGAGGGCATACATGTATTTTTGTGATGAGCATAGAGGAATTACACGTTATTATGAGATTCTGAAGTCATCCGTATGTGAAAAATATCAGCTTAGGCAGATGGAGTATGATATACTGATGTTTCTATATAATAATCCACAGCATAACACGGCAGCAGATATTGTCAGATACAGAAAGTCAACAAAATCTCACGTATCTATGTCACTTAAGGTGCTTGAGGAAAAAGGGCTGATTGAAAGAAGGATAGATAAAGACAATAAAAAACGTGTTGAAATTTATATTTTGGATTCAGCAGATGATATAATAAAAGATGGCATACGCGTACAAAAGCAGTTTGCAAAAGATATGTTTAATGGGCTTACAGACGATGAAATTGCATTGTGTAAGCAGATCTTTAAAAAAATATGTAATAACGCAGAAGAGCACATAAAAACTGCAAATAAAAAAGTGCCTGCAGCAGAATAAGACTGCGGGCACTTTTTTTGAGAAGATATAAATCACTCAACATCCTGTAATGCTGCAAAATTTTCTTCGCCGGTGCGAACCTTTACAACGCGGTCTACGTTGTATACGAAGATCTTGCCGTCACCGATATGACCGGTGTAGAGTGTCTTCTTTGCAGCTGCGATTACAGTATCAACTGGGATGCTGCTGACAACTACTTCAACCTTGACTTTTGGAAGAAGAGTAGCATCAAGCTCAACACCACGGTACTTTTCACCGGCACCCTTCTGAATGCCGCAGCCCATTACCTGAGTAACGGTCATTCCAGTTACACCTATGTCATTCATAGCCTTTCTAAGCTTATCATAACGAGAAAGCTTTGCAATGATGACAACTTTATAAATACCGCTTGGTGAAACATCTGGAGCCTTAACGACCTTAACAGCGGCAGCCTTCTGTGCAGCAGAAGCGCGGTCATATTCTTCGACACCAAGGTTTGTATTTGCATTTTGCTCCATTGTCATTGTGTTGTCGATATCCATGATTGAGAATCCAGCATAAGCAGATGGAAGACCATGCTCAGTTGCATCAAGACCAATGATTTCTTCTTCCTCGGAAACACGAAGACCAAAGATTGCTTTGATAACAAGGAATGTAATCGTGATAGTAACAGCAGTGAAAGCTGCGGTACAAAGCATACCAAGAAGCTGTAAGCCAAGCTGTGAGAAGCCGCCGCCATAGAAAAGACCAGCTCCAGCGATCTGGTTTGCACCATATGTAACGCCATCACCATATCCTCTTGCAAAGGCCGGAGCACTCTTTGTGGCAAAAAGTCCAACTGCAATTGTACCCCAGATACCATTCATCATATGAACAGCTACGGCACCAACTGGATCATCAACGTGAATCTTATTATCACAGAACCATACACCAAATACAACAAGCAAACCAGAAACAGCACCTATCACGATAGAACCAAATGCATCTACAACGTCACAGCCGGCAGTTACAGCAACAAGGCCAGCTAAAGAAGCATTCAGACACATGGAAACATCAGGCTTTCCATACTTTACCCATGTAAAGATCATACAGACTACAGTTGCGATAGATGGTGCAATTGTTGTAGTAACGAAAATGGATCCAAGCTCCTCAACGCTAGTTGCTGCGGCACCATTAAATCCATACCAGCCAAGCCAAAGAATGAAAACACCAAGACAGCCAAGTGGAAGATTGTGACCAGGGAAGGCATTTACCTTTGTGATTTTGCCGTTTGAATCCTTTACAAACTTTCCAATACGAGGTCCTAACATTGCGGCACCGATAAGTGCACAGATACCACCAACCATGTGAATACAGTTTGAACCGGCAAAATCATGGAAGCCGATCTGTGCAAGCCAGCCGCCGCCCCATGTCCAGTGTGCCTCAATCGGGTAGATTAAAGCAGAGATTACTGCTGAGTAGACACAGTAGGAAAGGAATCTTGTTCGTTCAGCCATAGCACCAGATACGATGGTAGCAGTAGTTGCACAGAACACAAGGTTAAATACGAAATTGGACCAGTCAAAATTTGCATAATCTGTAAAAATGTCAAACCCCGGCTTTCCGATAAGACCAACAAGATCTTCTCCAAGAAACAGACCAAAACCGATCAGGATAAACATAACAGTACCAATACAAAAATCCATCAGATTCTTCATCAGGATATTTCCTGTATTTTTTGCTCTGGTAAAACCAGCCTCAACCATTGCAAAACCAGCCTGCATCCAGAATACGAGTGCAGCTCCAATTAAAAACCATACACCAAAGACTTCACTTTGAACCGTACTTAAAATTTCTTCCATAGGACATTTCCTCCTTTTTTAACAGCACAAAGCCGCGCACACCGGGATCCTTCGGCGTGCACGGCTTTGTGCTGCGGATATGAGAAAAGGCGCTGACTTCCATACGAATGTGTCAGCGCCTTTGCTTGAAAATGATTATAGAAGTCGAAGCGCGATTTGTCAATCAGAAATTTTATAAAAAATTAACATTGTGAAAATCTTCTATACATGATGGGATTTTCGCGGTATACTGTAAGCATAAATACAAAAATGGCAGTTATTCACAGCATGCAAATTCGCATAGCTTTAAATAGCTGCAAAAAAAGAAATGCTGACATGGAAAAGGATTGAAGTGTGTAGATATGGAAAAGAAAAGACAGCCAATCGGCGTATTTGATTCTGGTGCAGGCGGACTTAGTGTATTAAAGGAGCTAGTACGACTGATGCCAGAGGAAGATTTTATTTATTATGGGGACTCACTAAATGCACCTTACGGCGTAAAGCCGCTTGAAGAAGTGCGCCAGCTTACATATGCCTGTGCTGAGCATCTTTTAGAGCGCGGTGTAAAGGAAATTATTATTGCCTGCAATACGGCGACAAGTGCGGCATGCAAAATCATGCGCGGCATGTATCCAGATTTGCCGCTTGTAGGAATAGAGCCTGCCGTAAAGCCGGCAGCCCAAAATCACCGAGGAGAAAAGGTGGCTGTTATGGCAACTCCGCTGACACTTCATGAAGAAAAATTTAAACAGCTTGTGAAGCGTTATGAGAACTTGGCGACAATTATTCCAGTTCCGTGTCCGGATTTGGTGGAATATGTGGAGAAAGGAATTTTAGAAGGTCCTGAGCTGGAAGGATATTTAAAGGATGTATTAACACCTTGTTTAAAGGAAGGTGTTAAGGCAGTAGTTCTTGGCTGTACACATTTTCCGCTTGTAAAGTCTGCGATTGGAAAGGTTGTTGGTGAATCGGTTCGCATTTATGATGGAGGAGAGGGAACTGCCAGACAGGCAAAATGTCTGCTAGCTGCGAAAAATCTCTGTACAGATCAAGAAAAAGGGCACATCTGCTTTGAGAGCAGTGCACCCGAAAAAGAAGCATATTATGAAGCGCTGTACCGAAAGGCAGCACATATTGACAGCAGAGTGAAATTATGAGTATTAGAGCATTAGTCTTAGCAATTTTATAATACTGTATGAGGATTTCTCATCGCGGTAAATTACTTCACGCGCCTTGGCTGGATAGTCTGTGATAATGACATCCACCTGGGCGTTTTTCATGCGCTCTGCCTCTGCTCTTGTGTTGATGGTCCAGGCATAGACAGCCTTGCCTTGTGCATGGGCCTTTGCAACAGTTGTATTATTTACAAACATAGAACGTACACAGAAAAAGTCAATCATGTCATTTTTATAATAGTTGCCGATGGCTGTAGTAAGAATGTAGCCGAGCGTAAGATCAGGATTTAACTCATTTACCTGACGAAGATAAGCATAGTCGGAGGACTGAATGGAACACTGATATTCCATTTCATATTGTTCAATTAGGCCTACAACTTTCGCTGCAAGATCTGCACTGGCAGAATTTCTCTTTAATTCAATTAAAAGGTGCGCTCGTCCTTTTACAAGAGACATGACTTCTTCTAGTGTAGGTATATAGGTAAATTCATGGTCTTTTGAAAAATAATAACTGATATCATATTGCTTTAATTCTTCATAGGTAACATCTGCAATGTTGATTTTTTTTCCAGCGATACGTTTAAGTGAAGCATCATGACAAACAATAACCACGCCATCTTTTGTTTCCTGAACGTCAATCTCAACACCGTCAGAGAGGGAGGAGATTGCAAGATCAATGGCTTCAAGTGAGTTTTCAGGTGCTTCTGAAGAAAGTCCTCTGTGACAGTAAATTTGAACTGGGCTTAGTGGACGTTCAGCAAGAAGGGCACCGTTATAGATACCATAGTATAAAAAGCAAAAAACGCCAACACCGGCAGCAGCAAGACCACAGGCACGAAAGATACGGCGAAGCGGTGTGTCTGGCGCATAGCTAAGATGAAATTCCAAAATAACATCATTGCCGGAAAAACGGAAAAACAGATGTGTCATCATTGCTGCATTTAAGAAAACACCTATGCAGGTGACAAACCATATGAGTGCGATGGAAAGCGTATTGTTAAAGCTAAGAACCATTGCAACCTTTAAGTCAGCTGGCGCAAAAAAATTGACGACGACAACAATTATAATCTGACACAGCAAACGAAGAATAAACCAAAGGACAACGACGAGCAGATTTAAAAGAATTATGTCGCTTAGTACAGCACGAAGATTCTTTCTGACGAGAGGAACACTTGCTTTTTTTGCATTTCTCAGGCCGAAATCGCCAAGATACCAGTAGCAGGCACAGAAAAACTCACGAACTGCAAAAATTCCAATAAATATAAGAAAAGTGATGATCGGAATGCAGTAAATAAGTTTTGAAAAAAGCATTGGCAAAAAGGTGCTGTAAGGATTTATGCGAAAACAGATTTCATAGAAAAAGAATAGGTTGATTAAAATCTGGTAGGCAAATAAAGGCAGGGCGACATACAGCTGTTTAAAGTGAAATCTTTGAAAGCCTTTTGCGCAGCCATGTAGAAAAATATCCTTCATGCGAAGCTTCTGTCTTGCCAAAGAAGCCTGAAAGCCGCCAAGAAGAATGCATGCATTAAGATAAGTCAGCACACATGCAGTCAAAAATAAAATCAGAAGCATTGCGATTGCCGGAGGTGTGATCAGAAAGCGTCCGATATTGGCGGAATTTAAAAAACTGTAGCCGTCGATTTTTAATGCAATACTTAAAAGAAGCTGAAAGAGTGAGTATTCAATCAGGGTGTAAAATATAGAGTAAATAATTTGAAGCGCGAGCATACTTTTTATATTTAAAAAGGCACCGCGCATAGCAATCTTTAAGTCGCCTAAGGCATTTTTTAAATGACAAAAATAGCGCCTTGTGTGCTTTTTAGTGTGTTGTTCCATAGCTGTCAGTCCTGTCTGTAAGATATATATTCTATGATAACATAGTTTTTCGCAAAATGCGATGTAAAATTACAAAAAACGAAAAATCAATGAGAGAAAATTTGGCAAAACCTTTACAAAAAACACGATAATTGATATCATGAATAATAGTGCGAGGCACGGATCATATAGAAAAATGGAGAAAATTGTAATGCTTACAAGAGAAGATCATAAGACATATGCGCAGATTTTGCGCGAAGAACTGACACCAGCGTTTGGCTGTACAGAGCCGATTGCGCTGGCATACTGTGCCGCAAAGGCAAGAGAAGTATTAGGTCAGATGCCGACAGAGGTTATCATTGAGGCGAGCGGCAATATTATCAAGAATGTAAAGAGTGTTATCGTACCGAATACAGGCGGCATGAAGGGAATCCCAGCGGCAGCGGCAGCTGGAATCGTGGCAGGAGATTCAAAAGCATGTCTTGAGGTTATCGCAAAGGTAACACCAGAAGAACAAAAGGAAATCGCTGAGTATTTAAATAATGTTCCATTTAGTGTAAAGGCAATGGAGGATGGTGATAAGCTTGATATTCGTGTAACAGTAAAAGCCAAGGAAAATAGTGCAGTTGTGCGTGTATCAAAGCATCATACTGATATTGTGTATATCGCGCGTAATGGCGAGGTTATGTTAAACGAGCAGGACGACTGCGAGTGTGCACAGAAACTGGCAGAGAGCCAGGCTGCGGCAGCAGAGCAGCGCGCTGACAGAAGCCGCCTTAGCATTGAGGGAATTGTAGAGTATGCGAAGACTGCAGATTTAAGCACAGTAAGTGATTTGTTAAACAGACAGGTTGAGTATAACTATAATATTGCACAGGTTGGTGTAAAAGAGGACTGGGGTGCAAATGTGGGAAGTGTTTTGCTTGATACATATGGTGAAGATGTGCGTACAAAAGCAAGAGCATATGCAGCAGCAGGCTCCGATGCACGTATGAGTGGCTGTGAGCTTCCTGTTGTAATCAATTCGGGAAGTGGAAACCAGGGAATTACTGTATCAGTTCCTGTTATTATTTATGCAAAGGAATATCATAAGAGTGACGAAGAACTGCTTCGTGCACTTTTGGTATCAAATCTTATTGCAATTCACATTAAGACAGGAATTGGACCATTGTCTGCATTTTGCGGAGCAGTAAGTGCCGGATGTGCAGCAGGCTGTGCAATTGCATTTTTACTTGGCGGCGGCATCGATGAGGTGGCTCATACACTTGTAAATTCTATTGCAATTACATCTGGTATTATCTGCGATGGAGCAAAGCCATCATGTGCAGCAAAGATTGCATCTTCTGTGGATGCTGGAATTTTAGGATATGAAATGTATCGCCATGGCCAGCAGTTCTATGGTGAGGATGGAATTGTAAGTAAGGGTGTTGAGAATACTATTCGTAATATCTGCCGAATTGGTGCAGAAGGAATGAATGGCACAGACGAAGAGATTATAAAGATCATGACACACTGTGATTAAAATATAGTAACTATTCAGAACCCCATTCGCAAAATCGCATCTTCGATGCTTCTATTTTGCTCATGTGGTTACCTCGCCATATAAAATTGCTATTCTGTCTGAATGCAAGCATTCACAGAAAGCAATTTTGCATGGCTCTGAATAGTTACAAAATATATTAAATTTTGAGATTGACGAATGAGTATAATAGGTTTATAGTAACAGTATGCATCAAACAGGTACCTCACTTCATATGGTTTTGCGGTGGGAAAATTTTTTTAAAGAAAACACTATGTTGATTTAAAGTGATAACGACATAGATTGTTTTTATACCTGCAGCATGAGCACTCTTCATAAAGGTATTTTGACATTAATAGGGAATGTCACTAAGAAGAGCGACTAAGTCATATCATCAAAAGGAGAAAAAAGTATGAAAAAGACGAGAAAAGCAGCAGCTGTCCTTACAGCAGTTGCAATGGCTGCCGTATCAGCAGCGCCGGTAATGGCAGACGAGATTAAGGATCTGTATGATTATGAGCTTCAGTCAAGAGAGATTGAAACTTGGAACATTTTACAGTCTCAGCTGATGAGCGATACGAATGTACTTACTAACCTGTATGATGGTCTTGTAGAGGCAGATGAGTATGGCAAGCTGACACCGGCAATCGCAGAGAGTTGGGAGACTGAGGATAATGGTCTTACCTGGACGTTCCATTTAAGAAAAGGTGTAAAGTGGGTTGATCAGAACGGAAATGAGAAGGGTGAAGTTACCGCACAGGATTTCTTAACTTCACTGGAGTGGGTATTAAACTTCCATAAGAATGATGCAGCAAATACTTCTATGCCGATGGAGATGATCGTTGGTGCAGAGGACTACTATAACATGACAAATGAGATGGATGCAGATGCAGCACTTGCACTGACTGCTGAGAGTCCGGAGTTTGCCGATACTGTTGGTATTAAGGCAGTCGATGATTATACCTTACAGTATACCTGTTTAAGTGAGAAGCCATACTTTGATACTGTAGCTGCCTATAACTGTCTGTATCCGATTTCACAGGGGATGCTTGATGAGATTGGTGTAGATGGCTTTAAGGCTGCAACACCTGAGAATATTTGGTACAATGGTGCTTATACCTGTACAGAGTACATTCAGCAGAATACAAAGACATTGACAAAAAATCCGCTGTACTGGGATACTGATGCAAAGCTGTTTGATTCTGTTACAATTAAGATGGTAGAGTCTGCAGATACTGCATATCAGCTGTATACCACTGGTGAGCTTGATCGCGTGGATCTGTCTGAGTCAAATTTGATGACAATCTATAACAACGAGTCTGATCCTTATCATAATCAACTGGTAGAGAAGCGTCCGAACAAGAAGTCTTATCAGTTCCATTTTAATTATGACAAGCTTAATGATGATCAGACAGAGGATACAAACTGGAATACTGCAATTGCAAATGAAGCATTCCGTAAGTGCTGGTACTATGGTCTTGATCTGGGCAGCTGGTATAAGAGAACAAACGCTATCAATCCATATAAGTGCTACAACAACTCCTATACAATGCAGGGTCTGATTTATACTTCTGATGGTACAGAGTATACCGAGCTGGTTCAGGAAAAGTTAGGTCTGCCGTCATATGATGGAGAGACGATGACACGTCTTGATTCAGCTAAGTTTGAGGAGTACAAGGCTCAGGCAATTGAAGAGCTGACAAAAGAGGGTGTTACCTTCCCAATACATGCAAGATATTTCGTAGCTAGTGGAAACCAGACTGCTCTTGACAGTGCAAATGTGTTAAAGCAGGCATTTTCTGATTCCTTTGGCGATGATTTTATCGTTCTTGATATTGATTCTTACGTATCCAGTCTTTCTAAGGAGGTTTATAGCCTTAAGCGTCAATCCTTTGCTATCGCTGGATGGGGTGCTGACTATGGTGATCCGCAGAACTATTTAGGTCAGGAGACAGATGACAGTGACAACGCTTACTATATGGTACAGCTTGGTCATGCAGTAGACAGTGAGAGCGATGAACTTAAAGATCTTTACAGCCAGTTTACTGAGCTTGTAAATAAAGCAGATGCTATCACAGATGATCTGGATGCAAGATATGAGGCATATGCAGAGGCAGAAGCATTTATGCTTGATCATGCTCTGATTGTTCCGGCATATTTTGATATTTCATGGGAGCTGACCCGCATTAATGATTATTCTAAGATCAATGCAATGTTTGGTATTCAGAATAACAAGTATAAGAATTGGGAAACTTCTACAGATGCGTATACCGCAGAAGATTATGCTGCTTTTTTAGAGACATGGAATGAAAATGCTTCTAAATAATAATTGGTAAAATATAAGCGAGTCGGATTAATCTTATTATCCGGCTCGCTATTTTTTTATTTATCAGAATCGTTTTTTTCAGACTTTTTTAAGCTGTTTGGCGGCTGTAGCGTGCTGTCTTCGGACAGCGGAATGCCGCGATGCTCCACACATGTAGAAAATACAATCTGGGTGCGGGTGCGTCCAAATTTCTGAAGATAATTGACAAACTGGTCAAGCTCCTGCGTGGTATGGAAATAGGCTTCAATCAGCATAGAGTAATCGCCGGTGACGCAGCTGCATTCAACTACATTTGTGCAAGACTTGATGTAAGGATAGAAGGCTGGTTTTTGTTCTGGTTCTACCTCCAGATTTATGAATGCCTTTACCAGATAGCCGATAGCGGTTACATTTATCATAGCCTGGTAGCTAGCTAAGACACCAGATTTTTCAAGACGCTCGATGCGGGCGCATACGGCCGGCGATGACAAAGAGACACGGCTGGCAATCTCTTTAACCGGTAAACGTGCATTATGCTGCAGAATATCAACTATGCAGCGGTCAATATGATCCATAACAAACCCCTCACTTTGCTGTGTAATAACAGTAACAGAATATTTATTAACATTGATTCATCATAGCAGATAACTTCTGGATTGTAAACAGAAGAAACGAAAGTTTTTTAAGAAAAAAGGCTTTTTTTTATGGGGTTAACCTCATAAAATAAACAAAAAAGGCATTTTTTGTGAAAAAAGGTAAGTTTTTCTTATAAAAAATCAAGATAAATGATTGACAGATGCATTTATTTGGTTTATAGTAACGGTATGCTTCAAGCAGAACATGACTAGACGAGAGTAGATGGGCACAATTAGGATCATGGAAAAGTGTACCATCTTTTTTTCAAATCATTCTTTGCTGACACAAGTAAGCAATAGACAGCATTTTTTAATGTCATTCGTAGGGAGGGCATATTTGACAAAAAATGCTATATTGCTTTAAAGTGACAATGGATGAAAATCGTCTTATGATTTGATTTCTGCAGGGCAGACGCTCTTCGTATAGGTATTATGACATCTACGGGGAAATGACAATTAAGAAGAGACTAAGTCATATCATCAAAAAGGAGGATGACACATGAGAAAGACAAGAAAGGCAGCAGCTGTTCTTACAGCATTTGCAATGGCAGCAGTATCCGCAGTACCGGCAATGGCAGACGAGATTAAGGATCTGTATGATTACGAGCTTCAGTCAAGAGAAATTGAGACTTGGAACGTTTTGTATTCTCAGCTGGCAACTGATCTTCAGGTACTGACCAATTTGTATGATGGTTTGCTTGAATCAGATGAGTATGGCAAGCTGGTACCGGCAGTCGCAGAGAGCTGGGAGACAGAGGATAACGGTATTACTTGGACATTCCATTTAAGACAGGGTGTTAAGTGGGTTGATCAGAACGGAAATGAGAAGGGTGAGGTTACTGCACAGGATTTCTTAACCGGACTTGAGTGGGTATTAAACTTCCACAAGAATGATGCAACTAACACTGCTATGCCGATGGAGATGATCGTTGGTGCAGAGGATTACTACAACATGACAAGCGAGCTTGATGCAGATGCAGGTCTTGCATTGACAGCTGAAAGCCCAGAGTTTGCTGATACTGTTGGCATCAAGGCAATTGATGATTATACATTACAGTATACATGTGTAAGTGAGAAGCCATATTTTGATACTGTAGCTACCTATAACTGTCTGTATCCAATTTCTCAGGCAATGATCGATGAGATCGGCATTGACAGTTTTAAGGCTGCAACACCAGAGAATATCTGGTACAATGGTGCTTATACCTGTACTGAGTACATCCAGCAGAATACAAAGACCTTGACAAAGAACCCACTGTACTGGGATACCGATGCAAAGCTGTTTGATTCTGTTACTGTTAAGATGGTAGAGTCTGTTGATACTGCTTATCAGCTGTATACTACTGGTGAGCTTGATCGTGTAGATCTGTCAGAGTCTAACCTGACTACTATCTACAATAATGAGTCAGATCCACTTCATGATCAGTTAGTTGAGAAGCGTCCAACTAAGTTCTCTTATCAGTTCCACTTTAACTATGATAAGCATAACGATGATCAGTCTGAGGATACCAACTGGAATACTGCTATTGCAAACGAAGCATTCCGTAAGTGCTGGTACTATGGTCTTGATCTTGGAAGCTACTACAAGAGAACAAATGCAATTAATCCATACAAGTGCTACAACAATGCATACACAATGCAGGGTCTTGTTTACCTGTCTGATGGTACCGAGTACACCAGTCTGGTTCAGGAAAAGTTAGGTCTTCCGGCGTATGATGGTGAGACAATGACTCGTCTTGATTCTGAGAAGTTTGAAGAGTACAAGGCACAGGCAATTGAGGAGTTAACAGCAGCAGGCGTTACCTTCCCTGTACATGCAAGATATTTCGTAGCTGGTGGAAATCAGACTACTCTTGATAGTGCAAATGTATTAAAGCAGGCATTCTCCGATTCCTTTGGTGATGACTTCATCGTTCTTGATATTGATTCTTATGTATCCAGTCTTTCTAAGGAAGTTCGTGATCCGAGACGTCAGTCCTTCGTTATTAACGGATGGGGAGCTGACTACGGTGATCCGCAGAACTACTTAGGACAGGAAACAAATGACGGAGATAACGCATATTACATGGTAGCTTATGGTCATGCAGTAGATAATGAGAGCGAAGAGCTGAATGCACTGTATGATGAGTTTACTGAGTTAGTAAATAAGGCTGATGCCATCACAGATGATCTGGATGCAAGATATGATGCATATGCAGAGGCAGAGGCATTCATGCTTGATCATGCACTGACCATTCCGTCAAACTTTGATATCGGTTGGGAGCTGACTCACGTAAATGATTACACCAAGCAGAACGCTATGTTTGGTATTCAGAATTTGAAGTATAAGAATTGGGAGACTTCTACAGACGCCTATACTGCAGAAGACTACGCTGGATTCCAGGAAACCTGGAACGCAGGTTCTGCTGAATAATATATGGCAAAATACACCGTAAAGAGATTGTTACAGTCTCTTGTAACAATCCTCATTGTGGTGACTATCGTATTCCTGCTGCTTAGAATGCTGCCTACGGATTATTATTTTACCGAGGACCAGCTAATGAAGCTGACCGATCAGCAAAAGCACGATCAGCTTCAAGCAGCAGGTTTATTAGATAGTACCTTTACACAGCTGACACGCTATTATGGGCAGTTGTTGAGACTTGACTTTGGTACGTCTCGACGAATTCAAAGCGGTGTCTCTGTTGTAAAGGTAATTGGCGGAAAGTTTGCAATGTCGATGCAGTTAGGACTGATCTCCTTTGCAATCTCTCTGGTAATTGGTGTTGTAATTGGTGTGCTTCAGGCACGTTTTAAGGACGGTATCATCGACGGCATTGGAACAATTTACACGATATTGGTAAATGCAGTTCCGCCGCTTGTTGCGTATTCACTTGTTCTTGTATTTGGTTCCCATGTGTTAAAGCTTCCTTCCATGTATTCAACGAGAAATCCAGGACCGTCTATGATTCTGCCGGTTGCATGTCTTTCTCTTTCATCAATTGCAGGCTATGCACTGTGGACAAGACGTTACATGGTAGATGAGTTAAATAAGGATTATATTAAGCTGGCTCGTGTTAAGGGCCTTTCCTCGAAGCGCATCATGGTTACTCATGTGCTTAGAAATGCATTCGTTCCGCTTGCACAGTATATTCCTTATTCTATTTTGCTGACAGTCGGCGGTTCTCTTCTGGTAGAGCGTTTCTTCTCTGTTCCAGGTATGGGTTCTCTTCTTACTGACGCAATCAACCGTTATGACACAAATGTTGTTCAGACGCTTGTTATTTTATACGCTGCACTTGGTATCATCGGCGTATTTTTGGGTGATGTTTTGATGATGATCATTGACCCACGTATTACATTGACCGGAAAGGGAGGTACAAGATAATGGCAGTCAATTCAAATGATGACGCACGCTTTAAGGTTGTCGAGTACTCCCCTGAAAAGGCCGAGATGATCGGATATTCCAATTATTCTTATTGGAAATCTGTATTTCACAATTTCTTAAAGAAAAAGAGTGCAGTTGCGCTTTTAATCGTGTTTGTTGCACTTGTTGTATTTTCCTTCGTTGCACTTGTAATCGGAAAATACGATTATCGTAATCTTGTCACAGATAGTTCAAAGGGCTTTATTCTTCCAAACTCAGAGTTCTGGTTTGGTACTGATAACCTAGGACGTGACTACTGGAGCCAGGTATGGTATGCGACACAGACATCCATTAAGCTTGCCTGTATCGTTGCAATCGGTGAGTGTGTGCTTGGTGTTACTATTGGTCTTCTTTGGGGATATGTTCGTCAGTTAGACCGCTTCTTTACAGAGTTGTATAATGTAATTGATAATATTCCGCAGATCATTTACATGACACTGATTGCATTAATGGTTGGTAAGAGCTTTACCATCATGGCAGTTTCTTTGATTGCATTTGGCTGGCTTGGAATGGCTAGAAACATCCGTAACCTTGTTATGATGTATCGTGACCGTGAGTATAACTTAGCATCAAGATGTTTAGGTACTCCGACTTACCGTATCTTGCTTAAGAACATTTTACCGTACCTGATTAGTGTTATTATCTTAAGAGTGGCACTGTCAATCCCGAGAACAATCAGTATGGAGACTACGCTTTCCTATCTTGGTCTTGGTCTTGATATTAACACACCTACACTTGGAATCCTTCTTCGTAATGCAAGAAGCTATTTCCTGAATTATCCATATTTGCTGGTATTCCCGGCAGTTATTGTATCTGTTGTTACTATCACATTCTATCTGGTTGGTAACGCATTTTCCGATGCGGCTGATCCGAGAAATCACGTTTAAGGGGGGAGAACAATGGAAAAGAAACCAATATTATCCGCCAAAGACGTTGAAATTACGTTTAGCCTTCGCGGAAACAAATTAAATGCGATCCGTAAGTGTTCTCTTGATCTGTATGATGGAGAGACACTTGCAATCGTAGGAGAGTCCGGTTCAGGAAAAAGTGTATTTACAAAGACATTTGTCGGTATGCTTGATGGAAACGGCAGTATTACCGGCGGAAGCATTATGTACGATGGCAAGGATCTGGCAAAGTTTAAGAAGGAAAAGGAGTGGATGACTATTCGTGGTAAGAAAATCGCGATGGTTATGCAGGATCCTATGACTTCCTTAAATCCATTGAAAAAGGTTGGAAAGCAGATCCAGGAGTGTATCGAGCTTCATCAGGGTCTTAAGGGAGCTGTTGCAAAGAAGGCAACTCTTCAGATTCTTGAGAAGGTAGGTATTCCATATCCTGAAATGCGCTATAACCAGTATCCGCATGAGTTTTCAGGCGGTATGAGACAGCGTGTTGTTATTGCTATTGCGGTTGCATGCCGGCCGCAGATTTTAATCTGCGATGAGCCTACCACCGCACTGGACGTAACGATTCAGGCTCAGATTTTGGAGCTGATCAGAAATCTACAGGCAGAGTATCATATGTCTGTTATTTATATCACACACGATCTTGGTGTTGTGGCAAATGTGGCTGACCGTGTTGCAGTTATGTATGCAGGACAGATCGTGGAGGTAGGCAAGGTAGATGAGATTTTCTACGATGCAAGACATCCTTATACTTGGGCACTTCTTTCTGCACTTCCGCAGCTTGGCGTGAAGGGCGAAGCACTGCCAACGATTGATGGTACACCGCCGAATCTGTTTAACAAGATTAAGGGTGATGCATTTGCACCTCGAAACAGACAGGCACTGGCTATTGATTTTGAGGAAGAGCCTCCATATTTTGAAGTTTCAGAGACGCACAAGGCAAAGACTTGGTATCTGGACCCGCGTGCACCGAAGATAGAACCGCCGAAGTCTGTGCAGCAGCTCAGACAGAAAATGAGAGCGCATAAGTAAAAGAGGTATGAGTATGGCTGAGAGAGAAAAGCTGATTGAGGTCAAAGACCTGCAGATTAGTTTCGGAAAAGGACGAAAAAAGTTTGTAGCAGTTGACCATGTGAATTTTGATATTTATAAGGGAGAGACATTCTCCCTGGTAGGTGAGTCCGGTTCCGGAAAGACTACCATCGGCCGCGCTATTACCCGTATCAATCCTACTTCGGCCGGAGAGATCTACTTTAAGGGCAAGAAGATCAATGGAAAGATTTCAAAGGAGCTTGACCGCGAGGTTATTAAGAGCTGCCAGATGATTTTCCAGGATCCTATGGCATCCTTAAATGAGCGTGCAAAGGTTGATTACATTGTTTCTGAGGGTCTGTTAAACTTCCATATGTATAAGGATGAGGCAGATCGCGAGGCGAAGGTACAGAAGGCACTTCGAGAGGTTGGTCTTCTTCCGGAGTTTGCATCTCGTTTCCCACACGAGTTCTCTGGTGGACAAAGACAGCGTATCGGTATTGCAAGAGCCTTGATTATGGAGCCAGAGTTTGTTGTAGCTGATGAGCCGATTTCAGCGCTTGATGTTTCTATTCGTGCACAGGTATTGAATTTGTTAAACCAGTTAAAGGCATCAAGAGGACTGACATATCTGTTTATTGCACATGACCTTTCTGTAGTACGTTTTATTTCAGACCGTATTGCTGTTATCTATAAAGGTCGTATTGTGGAGCTGGCAGAGGCAGAGGAATTATTCCATCATCCGCTGCATCCTTATACAAAGGCACTGCTTTCAGCAGTTCCGATTCCGGATCCAGAAATCGAGAAGAAGAAAAAGCTTTTGATTTACGATCCAACGCTTCATGATTATACGATCTCAAAGCCACAGTGGGTAGAGATTACTGAGGGTCATTTTGTATATGGTAATGAGCCAGAGCTTGAGAAATATCGTGCTGAGATTGAAGCAATCAATGCAGCAGAGAGAGCATAAAGAAGAGGCGAGAGAAGAGCATGAGATGGTTGAAAAAACAGTATCACCGCTATATGATTCGCCCCATTGTAACAAAAACGATCACCAGAACATTAATTGGTCTGGTGATCGTCTTGCTATGGGATAAATACGTGAATGTAGAGCGGATAGGAGTGTCAAGGCTTGGCTTTGGACTGGGTGCAGTTGGAATTATTTTAATGGCTGGTGCATGGTTTTCCTATCTGCATCTGGATGGATTAACACCTATTGATACAGCGAAAAAGAAATTTGGTGTGAAAAATAAAAAGAAAAAAACAAAGCAAAGCATGGGCGGCGATATTGCAGACTACCTTGATGAGGAAATTGTGCCGTATGAGGAGCTGGATGAATCTGAAAAGGCAGCATGTCAGATGGCAGCCTTTTTGATTTCTGGAATGATCCTTGTGATCGCCGGGATTGTGATCCCACTCTTTTAAGAGCTCACAAAAAGCAGGGCACATGCCTTGCTTTTTTTCGTAAATAAGGGTATGATTGTAGAACAAAGATATCAGAGAAAGGATGGGATTCTATGGCAAAATCAAAAAAAGGAAAAGCAGTCATTGCAGGAGTGGCAGCGGTAAGCGCAGCCAGTATTTTGACCGTGAGAGGTATTTTCCACAAGGTATTCGCCAGACAGGAGAAGGAGGATGACGCAATCAGTCTGCGCTATAAGGACATGAGCGGAATGGTAAGAAAAAAAATTACAATCGTCTCTGGTTCCACTCATCTGACAGGATATTTATATGGAGAAGCATCTGCCAAAGGTCTCGTTGTTGTGTGCCATGGAATTGCAAGCGGCGGAGAAGATAACTTAAGCATGGTTAAATATATGCTGGATGATGGTTATCAGGTTTTTACATTTGATTATACGGGCGTGTATGAAAGTGAGGGAGCTTCATCTGTGGGCTTCTATCAGGCTGTGAAGGATTTGAATGCAGTTTTGGGTTATATTGAGGCGTCTGCATCACTAAAGAATCTTCCAGTATTTTTATATGGTCATAGCTGGGGCGGTTATACAGCTGCGGCAGTGCTGAATTTTAAGCATAATATTGCAGGTGTTATTACAATTTCAGGTTTTTCTAGTCCAATGGCAATTACGAAAGAGGCGGCAGGACGCATCATTCCAACATTGTTGGTAGATTTATTGCTTCCGTTTGCTGCACTTTATCAGCGTATTGTTTTTGGTAAGAATTATAATTTGTCTGCAATTGATGGAATCAATAGCTGTGACGTGCCAGTTCTAGTTATGCATGGCAAAGAAGATGAAGTGATTAGCTATGAGGGATCTTCTATTATCGCGCAGCGAAGCCATATTACAAATCCAAATGTTGAGTACTATACTGAGACACGTCCGGGAAAGAGCAATCACATGGGAATTTTCTTCACAAAAGGCGGAACAGCTTATTATCTAGCCAAGAAGGAAGAATTAAAGATGCTTCACGATTTGTATTATAACCGTGTTCCAGAAAAGGTGCTTTCAAAATGGTTTGCCCGCCTTGATAAAAAGCAGGCAAATGATATGGATCCACTGTTTGTAAAGACAGTGCTTGATTTCCTTGATAAGAACTGCAAGTAAGCCGTGGTGACAGGGACGGTGGCTCAAAATGTGTCACTACTGGCAATGAGAAAGCGAAAGAAAATCAGCCCTAACCTTGACAGTCTTTTTCCAGTCATATATAATAAATATGATACTGATTTATCAGGTTCTGAGAAAACAAAATCTAACGGAACATGAGAAGAAAATAGGAGGAATGAATATGAGAAAGGTAGCATTATCTTTGATGCTGGCTGCTTCTATGGCTGCAACTACACTTGGCAGCACCGCAGTTTTTGCATCAGACGCAACCACAACGGAGTCTGAGAGCTATACCTATCGCTATGCGTTAGCTGATTTCCCAACAAACTGGAGTCTTCATGACAACCAGACGCATACAGACTCTGAGCTTATGCAGTATCTGGAAGCAGGTTTCTACAGTTTCGATTACAATGATACCCAGGATGGTTATCAGATGGTTCCGCTTGTTGCAACAGGCGATCCAGAGGATGTAACTGCTGAGTATAAGGATCAGTATGGTTTAGACGGTGATGAGTCATTGGCATGGAAGATTACCATTCGTGATGATTTAAAGTGGGATGACGGTACACCGATCGTTGCTTCTGATTTTGTAAAGTCTGCAGAGCTTCTGTTAAACCCGAAGGCACAGCATCACCGCGCAGATATGCTGTACTCTGGAAATCTTGTATTAAAGAATGCAAAGAATTTCCTTTATGCAGGACAGCATGCATATGCTGAGACTTTTATCTCTTCTGAGATGGGTGAGGATGAGTACGTAGATCCATCCACATTCGAGAAGAATGATGATGGTGTTTACATGGTAGACGGACATGATTTAGCACTCAGCTTAAGTGACTGTGCAACATGGGATTCTACCACGGGACTTTCTGATTACTATGCAATGGAAGATTACAAGTCTGCATTTATGAAGGATGATGTTGATCTGTATGAGACTGTTTTAGCTGCAAATGCAAATGATGACGGCTATGTTCCGGTAACTGATGAGGTTGTTGAGGCACTTCAGCACATCGTTGCTAACCTTCACGGCTATGCAACTGTAGAGGATTACGCAGCAGAAGGCGGCGACTATGCTTACAAAGAGTGGGAAGAGATGGTATATAAGGGTACCGAGTATCCAGAGATGTCAATCGATGAAGTTGGTATCTTTGCTCCGTCCGATACTGAGCTCGTTTTAGTCCTTGAAAAGCCATTAAAGGGCTTCTACTTAAAGTATTCTCTGACAGATTCCTGGTTAGTAAAGGAAGATCTGTATAAGAGCTGCGAGTCTGAGAGCAACGGTGTTTACAATAATACCTACGGTACTTCCGCAGAGACAACTGCTTCCTTTGGACCGTACAAGCTGGCATCTTATCAGGCAGATAAGGAGTACGTTCTGGATAAGAACGAGTACTACTTTGGCAATGTAGACGGTCAGTATCAGACCACAAGTATCGTTGTTAGCTGTGTAAAAGAGCCGTCAACAAGACTTGAGATGTTCTTAAGCGGCGAGCTTGACACCTATGGCTTGACAAAGGATGATATCGAGACCTACGGTTCCAGCGATTACGCATATTATACCGTTGGTGAGAGTACCTTCTTCATGGCAATGAATCCAGGTGTTGAGGGACTTGAGGCAGCACAGAAGGCTGCTGGCGATAACATCAACAAGACAATCCTTAGCTTAAAGTCATTCCGTGAGGCACTTTGCTATTCACTTGACCGTGATGCCTTCAATGCAGCAGTTAACCCATTAAGCTCTGCAGCATTTGGTCTTTACTCAAACAGCATCATCTCTGATCCGGAAGAGGGTATTGCTTACCGTGATACTGAGGAAGCAAAGAATGTTTTAGCAAACTTCTGGGGTCTTTCTGATGATATCGGTGAGGGATTGATGTATGAAACTGTTGATGAGGCAGTAGACAGCATCACAGGCTACAACTTAGAGATGGCTCAGGAGAAATTCAACGAGGCATATGATGAGGCAATCGCATCTGGTCTGATGGATGAAGATGACGTGATTGAGATCAAGATTGGTCTTCCAAACAGTGAGAGCACCTTCTACAACAAGGGTAACGAGTTCCTTGTAAACTGCTACACTGAGGCAGTAAAGGGAACTTCTCTTGAAGGCAAGTTAACCTTTAGCGTAGATGATACACTTGGAAATGGCTTTGGTGAGGCACTTAGAAGCCAGCAGGTAGATCTTCTGTTTGGTGTAGGCTGGACAGGTGCTGCACTTGATCCGTACAGCTTAATGGAAGCTTATACATCAAGCGAGTATCAGTATGACCCGTCATGGGATACAAAGTCTGCTGATGTAGATATCACATTGACAGATGGTGTTACCTACACGGCAACTGCATGGGATTGGACTCAGGCTATGCTTGGTGAGGCTGTTACCATTAAGGCTGAGGATGGTACCACAAAAGAGTTCTCTGCTGGTTCTGCAGATGACAACAGCGAAGATCGTTTTGAGGTATTAGTTGGACTGGAGAATGCAGTTCTTGGAAATTATGACCTGATTCCAATGTTCGATGACTGTACAGCAGCATTAAAGAGTATGAAGATTCAGTATGCTACAGATGAGTATTACTACGGTGTTGAACGTGGTGGTGTTCAGTACATGACATACGACTACAGCGATGCTGAGTGGGATGCATTTGTATCTGAGCAGGGTGGAAAGCTCAATTACAACTAATAAAGTATCAACATCGAGAAATCGAATAATAAGAAGTGATCATGTTGCAAAAAAAGCAACACTTCGACAGGAAAGGGGGCGGCTTGCCGCCCCCTTCCTGTCAGTTTTTGGAAAAAAATTTTAAAAGCGTAAAACCGTAAAATTAAACATGAAAACAAACGGAGGACAACGATGGTTAAGTACGTATTAAAGCGTATCGCGCTGATGTTTTTTGTCTTCTTCACAATTCTGACAGTATGCTTTGTACTCGTAAAGCTGCTGCCGCTTGTGGATGCCAAGCAGTTTGGCAAGGACATGAATCTGATTCAGCAGCGAAGAGAAGCGCTGGGCTATAACAAGCCGATTCTGATACAGTATCTGATTTTCTTAAAACGAAGCGTAATAGGTGGAGACTGGGGAATCAGTGAGGCGCTGTACCGCAGCCAGGATGTATGGAAGGTATTCACTTCCAAACTTCCGGCAACCATGATGGTAAACATCTATTCCATGCTTTTGGCAATTCCAAGCGGACTGCTGCTTGGTATTTTTGCCGCATTAAAGAAAAACAAGTGGCAGGATTATCTGATTTCCACACTTGTCATGGTATTTATTTCCGTTCCGTCTTATGTATATGCACTGTTAATCCAGTATTTGCTCTGCTATAAGCTTAAGTTGTTCCCACTTCAGATGAACAGTGGAACGAACTATTTTTCACTGTCGATGTTCCGCTCAGTCATGCCGGCTGTGCTGGCATTGGCATTTGGAAGTATTGCCAGTCTTGCCAGATATGTGCGCGCCGAGCTTTCTGAGGTATTGACAAGTGATTTTATGCTGCTTGCAAGAACAAAAGGTTTGACTCGCTCACAGGCAACGATTCGCCATGCAATGAGAAACTCCATGGTTCCGGTATTCCCAATGATTTTGGGAGAGTTTGTCGGTATCTTAGGCGGATCTCTGATTATTGAGACGATCTTTGGTGTACCTGGTGTCGGCCAACTGTATTTAAATTCTATTACAGCACGCGACTACAACTTCTTTATGTTGTTGTCTGCATTTTATACACTGATCGGACTTGTATCAGGACTAGTAGTTGATATCAGCTACGGCTTTATCGATCCGAGAATCAGAATGGGGGAACGATAAAATGGCACGCAAAAATACAGATTATACAAATATCCCAAAAGAAAAATTTGAATTTTTTGACCGCAGCGAGGCGATTCATGACAAGAAGCTTGAGACAAAGCCGGTTGGTTATTTCAAGGATGCCATGATGCGTTTTTGCCGCAATAAGAGTTCACTGACAGCAGCAGTTATCATTGCACTGCTTCTTGCATTTGCACTTATTGTTCCGCTTGTGTCACACAACAGTTATACGAAATCAAAGACTGATACAACATATCTTCAGTATGGAAAGCTGCTTCCAAAGTCAAAGCTGTTTTCATGGGCAGGCTGGGATGGCGCAAAGAGAGAAACAATCAGCAGCGATATGTATGCATATTATGAGGCAATGGAGACAGAGCGTGGAGTAAATGCGATCACAAAGGTCTATAAGGCTGATTATGAGGATTCCTCCAGCACATCAAACAGCACATTTTATGATGTAAGAGTAGACTCCTATTCCAAGATTGGTATGTTAAATCTGACGCTGACAAAAGCAGAGTATGAGGCTATTCAGGATTGGCAGGATGAAAATCAGATTCAGGTAATTTATCCGTCAGTTGACTCAAAGTCAATTCAGGCACCGAATCTGCGTTCAGATCCAAATATCTGGTATAAGTGTACGAATAAGGGTGCACCGAAGCTGGATAAGGATGGAAATATTACGCCTATTTATCTGACAAAGGGAAAAGACGGCGATTATCACAGTCTTCGTATTGCAGGAGATGATGGTTCCTATCGCTATGCGACAGTAACAGGTTCTTCAACGTCAATGTCATTTAAGGTTCGTGTAGATTCTCTTAGCTATTTTCAGTATCGCTACGGCCATGAGCCGGTATTCTTGTTCGGAACAAATGCTTACGGACAGGATATTCTGACAAGAATGGCTGAGGGTGCAAGATTTAGTCTTTTGTTTGCATTGATTATTTCTGCAATCAACTTGGCAATCGGTGCTGTTTACGGCGCAATTGAAGGCTTCTATGGCGGAGCAGTCGATATGATTATGGAGCGTATTTCAGATATCTTAAATGATGTTCCATTTATTGTAGTAACATCATTGTTCCAGCTGCATCTGGCAAGCAAGGTTGGTGTTGTGCCTTCTCTTTTGTTTGCGTTTGTACTTACAGGTTGGATTGGTATGGCAAGCAAGACACGTATGCAGTTTTATCGCTATAAAAATCAGGAATATATTCTTGCTGCACGTACACTTGGCGCTAAGGATTCACGCCTGATGTTTAAGCACATTTTCCCAAATGCAATCGGAACCTTAATTACAAGTGCCGTGCTTACGATTCCGAGCGTTATCTACTCTGAGTCTAACATGACATATCTGGGAATTGTAAATCTGGATTCTTCTAATATGACATCACTTGGTACCATGCTTTCACAGGGAACCTCGATGCTTACGACGTATCCGCACATTATTTTATTCCCGGCAATTTATATTTCCCTGCTGATGATTTCCTTCAACCTGTTTGGAAACGGACTGCGGGATGCCTTTAACCCATCCCTGAGAGGAACGGAGGAGTAATTTAGAATGGAAAAGAAACTTTCAGTAAATAACCTGGTTGTCTCATTCCGCACACCGGCAGGAAAAGTACAGGCGGTACGAGACATCAGCTTTGATTTAAATAAAGGAGAGACACTTGCAATTGTAGGAGAGTCTGGTTCAGGTAAATCAGTAACCTCAAAGGCAATTCTTGGAATCCTTGCAGGAAACTCCATCATCGAGGGCGGTTCAATCATCTACGATGGTATGGATCTGTTAAAAATCGGTGAGGATGATTTTTACCGCATCCGTGGTGATAAGATTGCAATGATCTTCCAGGATCCGCTTTCAAGTTTAAATCCGATTATGCGTGTTGGAAAGCAGCTGACAGAAGCGATGCTGTTAAAGGGAAAGGCACATCAGAAGGCCAGCAGAAACTCCTTTAATCAGACACTTGCGCTGCTTGAAAAGACAATGGTATCAGCAGGCACAGACAGCACAAAGGCGCACACTCTTTGCCAAAATTTTGATAAGTTTGAATTTAAGCATATCGAGATTGAGCAGACATACAACACAGCGCATGAGGCTGCAATCGAGGTACTTGACGATATTACAGATGCACTGTTTCATATTGAAAAGAAAGCACTCGATGATCCGAAGTATACACTTAAGGAAATCGTGCGCCTGGCAAAGCTTACACCAAATGATTTTGTTGTAAGCAATGATAAGAGTAAGCTTGAGGCTGCCGTAAAGACACTTGAATCAGTGATTCCTTCTGACTGCAAGTCAAAAAACTTTACAGCATCAAAAGCGCAGCTTGAGATTTTGCAGGGCATAATGACAGAGGCACTTAAAAAAGAAAAACCGGATTTCTTTAGCATGGGTTATTATGCGCAGTTCTCCGGAAAGTCTGTGCCAGTTTCTATGCCGATTGATGAGCTCAACAAAATGATGCGCACCTATCTTGAGGAGAGCTTCTTAAACGAGTTTTGTGAGGAAGCATCAAAGGCACTTTCCTTTAGTGCAAAGGAATCTGCAAGGAAAAAGAAGGAAGCAATTGATGTGATCAGTGCAAACAGAAGCATCTTTGACAGTGATTCCTGGGAGGTTAAGTCATGTAAGGAAGCTGCTGAGAAGATGATTCAGGCAGTAGAGGCTTCAATTGATCCTATTGAGATTCATAAGGATGGACTTGCATGGACATTTGCAGGAAGCATCCGTGCTTCACAGGAGCATTATTTTGGCGGAATTGATAAAAATAAAGCTGCTGCAAAAAAGCATGCAAAGCAGCAGAAAAAGTATGATAATCTGACTGCAAAGGGAAAACAGCCAACATGGAAGGTAACACCATCTACGGCAGTTGACCTTGAGCTTGAGCAGGATAATGTAAGAGAACTGTTAAATCGTCTGACAGAGCATTATAAAGAGGATTTAGCAGAGCAAAACGAAGTTGATTTTGCGAAAAAGACAAAAGAGCTGATTGAATTTTTCCGTGAAAACGCATCTGGCGCCGTAAGCCGTGTGACAAAGGAAATGGCAAAGCACAAGGCATTAAAGCTTTTGGAGGAGGTAGGTATCTCCGAGCCTAGAAAGCGTTATCGTCAGTACCCATTTGAGTTCTCAGGCGGTATGAGACAGCGTATTGTTATTGCAATTGCACTGGCAGCTGACCCGGATATTTTGATCTGTGATGAGCCAACAACAGCACTTGACGTTACGATCCAGGCTCAAATCATGGAACTTATCAATCACTTAAAGGAAAAGCGTAATCTGTCTATTATCTTTATTACGCATGATCTTGGTGTAGTTGCAAACATGGCAGACCGCATTGGCGTTATGTATGCAGGAAAGCTTGTTGAGACTGGAACAGCAGATGATATCTTCTATTCACCAGCACATCCATATACATGGGCACTGCTTTCTGCTATGCCTGATGTTGATACAAATGATCGTCTTGAAGCTATCCCGGGAACACCGCCGAATATGATTTATCCGCCGGTAGGAGATGCATTTGCAGATCGTAACAAGTATGCGCTTAAGATTGATTTTGAGATGCAGCCGCCGATGTTTAAGATCAGTGATACGCATTATGCGGCAACATGGCTGCTCCATCCGGATGCACCAAAGGTAGAGATTCCAAAGATCATCACCGATCGAATTGCACGAATGAAAGAGAAGGGAGGAAAGTCCAATGCCTGAAAAAAAGAATGTGGCAAGCTCACAGGAGACTCTGCTTAAGGTAGAGCATCTGTGCCAGTATTTTAAAGAAAATAAGGCAGTGGATGATGTCAGCTTTGAGATCAAAAAGGGCGAAGTATTTGGCCTTGTAGGAGAGTCCGGCTGTGGAAAGACTACGACAGGACGTTCCATCATCAAGCTTTACAACATCACTTCCGGAAATGTATACTTTAAGGGAGAACGCATCGCAGCAGGAACTGGCTCCTACAAGTGGGAGATCGAGAAGGCAAAGAAAGCCTATACTGCTTTAAAGAAGTCTGGTGTGTCCGGTGAGAAATTAAAGGATGCAAAGAAAAAGCGCGATGAGGTGATTGCAGAGCAGAAAAAGCAGATTCGTCTTGCGCAGGAAGATCAGAAGCGCCGTCGTGCTGTAACAGATATTCAGATGATTTTCCAGGATCCTATTGCATCCATCGACCCACGTATGACCGTGCGTCAGATTATTGCAGAAGGTCTTGTTATCCGCGGTGAGAGGGATCAGAAAAAGATTGACGAAGAAGTATATCGTGTACTAGAGCTCGTTGGTCTTGTGCGTGAGCATGCAGGCCGCTACCCACATGAGTTCTCCGGCGGACAGCGCCAGCGTATTGGTGTTGCACGTGCTGTTGTTATGAATCCAGAGCTTATCATTGCGGATGAGCCAGTTAGTGCACTTGATGTTTCCATTCAGGCGCAGGTTATCAACCTTCTTGATGATCTTCGTCATAAGATGGGACTGACAATCTTGTTTATTGCGCATGATTTGTCTGTTGTAAAATATTTCTCAGATCGAATCGGTGTTATGTATTATGGAAAAATGGTAGAGCTGGCAGATTCCGACGAGCTGTTTGCAAATCCGCTTCATCCATATACAAAATCACTTTTGTCTGCAATTCCGCTTCCAGATCCGCACTACGAGAAGCAGCGTCAGCGTATAAGCTATGTTCCGTTAAAGGAGCATGATTACACAGTAGACAAACCGTCATTCCGCGAGGTTGCTCCAGGCCATTTTGTGCATTGCAACGATGCCGAGTTTGCACGTTACAAAGAGCAGATGAAAGGAAATTAAATGGAGAAAAAAAATATAATCCGTTTAATCATCCAGATCGCGATTGGCCTTATTATTGCAGTCGGTGTTATGACATCGCAGGGAGCGTTTGCAGAAGGTGTATCAGCTGCAGACCGTATCCTTGCAATTGGCAATGGCTTTTCTGTCATTGCACTGTTATATATAAGCTTTGGTCTTCTTGTCTGGATATCTACTACTGGTGTGCTTGATATTTTCTCCTTTGCACTGCAAAAAGGTGCTCATTTTCTGATTCCGTTTTCCACACGGGAGGCGAATGGAAAATTCTACGAGTTTAAAGTAGAAAAGGCCAAAAAGCGAAAGCAAAAAGGCAAAGGACAGTATATGACACTTCTTGTAGGCCTTGGATTTTTGATGATTGCAATAGCGCTAACAGTCGCATGGTATTATGTGTAAGGGACGCGTGAACTGTAACATATAAGAAAAGTACAAAAAATATAAGATTTTATTTCATTGACATATCGGAAAAAATCTATTAAACTATCGGAGAAGTAGGTTTTTTAAAGTTTTTGACGCGGCGGCCTGCGGGTTGCCGCGTAATTATTTAACCAAAAAAAGAAAAGAGGGTGTTTTATGTTTAGTGGTCGGTTATGGAATATTTTTATCGACTCCTTTCCAAAGATGTTGCTTCGAGCTTTGACTGGTACGATTCCGTTAACTGTAATTGCATTTGCATTGGCGATGGTGATTGCAGTTGTAGTTGCACTGGTGCAGTTTGCGAATGTTAAAGTGTTGAAGTCGTTCTGCCGTTTTTATATCTGGATCTTTCGCGGTACACCGCTTTTGGTGCAGTTGTATATTGTATTTTTTGGATTGTCAAAGATTGGAATTTTACTCGATCCATTTCCTGCGGCAGTAATTGTATTTTCATTAAATGAAGGTGCTTATTGTGCAGAGACGGTCCGTGCATCGCTCGAATCGGTTCCAGCAGGACAGTTGGAGGCAGGTCAGTGTGCAGGTCTTTCGTACTTGCAAACGATTTTCCGAATTGTGCTGCCACAGGCGATGCGTACCGCGTTCCCATCCCTTTTCAATTCGTTGATTTCTATGGTAAAGGATACATCTTTGGCGTCCTGTATTACAGTACCAGAGATGCTTCAAACGACAAAACAGATTGTAGCAGTAACATATGAATCTCTTCTTCTGTATGCGGAGGTTGGTCTTATTTATTTGATAATTTCAACGATTCTGACAAAGCTTCAGAGCATCGGCGAGAAGAAGTTAAACTTTTATGGCAGAAAGGAAGGGTAATACATGCTGGAGATTAAAAACATTAAAAAGTCATTTGGTCAGACAGATGTCCTTCACGATGTAAGCCTTTCTGTCAATAAAGGAGATGTCATTGCGATTCTTGGACCGAGCGGATCAGGAAAGACAACACTTCTTCGCTGCCTGAATTTCTTAGAGAAGGCAGATGGCGGAACAATGACGTTTGATGATGAGACGATCGATTTACATAAGGTACCGAAGCGCACAATTGCGCGCATTCGAAAGAAAACGGCTTTTGTATTCCAAAATTATAACCTGTTTGCCAACAAAACGGCATTGCAGAATGTAACGGAAGGCTTGATTGTCGGAAGAAAAATGCCAAAGGATGAGGCAAATCGAATTGCACACGAGGCATTAAAAAAGGTTGGCATGGAAGATCGAAGCGATTATTATCCGTCCCAGCTTTCAGGTGGCCAGCAGCAGCGTGTGGCGATTGCGAGGGCGATAGCAGTAAATCCAGAGATTATTTACTTTGATGAGCCGACATCGGCGCTAGATCCAGAGCTGACGGTAGAGGTGCTTGCGGTTATGAAGCGGCTTGCACAGGAAGGAATGACAATGCTTGTTGTTACCCATGAGATGAACTTTGCGCGAACAGTATCAAATCGTGTAATTTTCATGGAAAAGGGCGTGGTTGTGGAACAAGGATCATCGAAGGAGTTTTTTGAGCATCCGAAGGAAATGCGCACGAAGGAGTTCTTGCGAATCTTTCAGGAGTAATTCTTGCTTGTAAAAGCATTTCTGATAAGGAAAATATCTATCAGTAATGCTTTTTCATAAAATAAAGAGGAGGAAACTATTATGACAATTAAGAAATTAATTCCATGCACATTAACAGCAGCAGTGATTGCATCTGCCGCATTGACAGGCTGCTCTTCAAAGGGTACATCTGATAAGAGTACTACAGCTGCAAAGACTTCTGCACAGGAAACAAAGGAGACTGCCACAAAGTCTGACGAGACCAAGGATACTGAGGCAGGAAGCAGCGAAGTAAACACAAGCGCAGAAGCAAAGAGCGAGGAAGAATCAAAGAAGGCTGAGACTGAGCTTGGAAGCGAAGAAGTATCTACAGAAATCGGAACCGGCGAGTCAGCAGATGATCTTTTAGCGCAGATTAAGGAGCGCGGAAACATTGTTGTGGCAATGGAAGGAACATGGGCTCCGTGGACCTATCATGATGATAATAATGATCTTGTTGGTTATGACGTAGAGGTTGCACAGAACATCGCAGAGAAACTTGGCGTAGAGGTTGAGTTTGTAGAGGGCGAGTGGGATGGACTGCTTGCAGGTCTGGATGCAGGTCGCTACGATATCATGGTAAATGGTGTTGGCGTGACAGATGAGCGTGCAGAAAAGTACAACTTCTCTACCCCATATGCATATAATAAGACTGCTGTTATCGTTCGCGGTGATTACGATGAGATTTCTTCTATGGAAGATTTAAAGGGTAAGAAGACTGCAAATACCATTTCTAGTACCTATGCAGCACAGGCAGAGGCATATGGTGCAACTGTTACTGGTGTTGATGATTTAAATCAGACTATTGAGCTGCTGCTTTCCAAGCGTATCGATGCAACACTTAATGCAGAAGTTGTATTTAACGATTACAAGAAAGAGCATCCGGAAGCAGATGTCAAGATTGCAACCTACTCCGATCAGGTAGAGGAGATTGCAATTCCGATTCGTAAGGGTGATGATACAGTTACTCTTTTAGAGGCTGTAAATGATGCACTTGATGAGATGGCAAAGGATGGCACACTGACCGAGCTGTCTGAGAAGTACTTCGGAATGGATATTTCTAAGAAATAAAAAAAGTGTAATTGGATATTTTAACATTGTCAGGCAAGAAGTCCCCCACTTCTAAAGTGGCGGGATGAATTGCCTTTTTTATTGACATTCTGCTTATCTTATGGTAAAATAAAGTCAGTCGATAGTATATAAAAGCAGGTGATTACAATGAAATTAGACAGAAATATGCATTCAGTATTCTTGCTGAATTATCATCTTGTATTAGTAACAAAATATCGCAAAAAGGTCTTTGACGATGCGATTTCTGCACGGGCAAAAGAGATCTTTGTGTACATTGGTGAGAATTACCACATTACATTGGTTGAGTGGAACTATGACAAAGATCACGTTCATATCCTGTTTCGTGCACATCCCAACACACAGATCAGCTGCTTCATAAATGCTTATAAGAGCGCAAGCAGCCGATTGCTGAAAAAGGAATATCCGCAAATACGGGAGAAGCTGTGGAAGGAAACCTTCTGGAGTCAGAGCTTTTGTCTGCTGACAACCGGAGGCGCACCAATTGAAGTAATTCGTAAGTATATAGAAAGCCAGGGAATGAACAATAGAAAAGGTCGAAACGCCGGAAAGGAGCTGCATGAGGAAGAAAACGAATACTGGGAACTGTGAACAAATGGCATACCGGTTCTATGGAATACCGTCAGAACAGGATGCGGCTCAGGAAGATAAGACATTTGGATGCTGCCGCTATCTCTGGAACCGAATGCTGGGGGATCACAACACACTTTATTCTGAGATCGGAGAAGTACCGGCGAATATGCCTGCTGATTACAAAGATCTGGATGAATGCAGCTGGCTAAATGAAGTTGATTCTCTTGCACTGGCAAATGTACAGTTAAATCTGGATTCCGCATTCAGCCGCTTTTTCAAAAAGACAGCCCGCTATCCGAGCTTCAAGTCCAGAAAATTCGCAAAGAAGTCTTATACAACAAATGCAGTTTATTCAAAGAAAAAGGATGGCAGCATCTGCTGTAACATTTCGCTTGATCCGGTTTCAGGCCTTTTGAAGTTGCCAAAGCATAAGAATCCTGTTCAGCTTCGGCTGCATCGCTCCATCCGGCCGGACGGAAAATTAAAATCCGTTACCGTAACAATGGAGCCGGATGGAAAGCGATACTATTCCATCCTGATGGAGTATCCAAAGCATGAACTCGCAAGAGATCTCGATCCGGACAATGCAATCGGACTGGATATGTCGCTGCCAAAGCTGTATGTAGACAGTAATGGCAATACACCGGATTTCCCGAAGCCGTATCGAACAATGGAGTCTAAAATCAAACGGGAGCAAAGAAAGCTCTCCCGAAAAGAGAAAGGTTCAAAAAACTATGAAAAGCAGCGAATCAAACTCGCAAAGCAACATGCGAAAGCCAAGCATCTGCGTAACGATGTATTGCATAAGCTGTCATATGCCCTGACGGATAGGTATGATCTGATTGCAATTGAAGATCTGGATATGTCTGCAATCAAAAGATCGCTCAGATTTGGTAAATCCGCTTCCGATAATGGCTGGGGAATGTTTACGGATATGCTGTCATATAAAGCAAAGCGGAAAGGAAAGCAGCTTGTAAAGGTTGACCGCTGGTTTCCTTCCAGCAAGACCTGTAACCACTGTGGTCATATCCATAAGGAGCTGAAACTGTCGGATCGAATCTATCTTTGTCCGAAATGTGGTCACACGATGGATCGTGATCAGCAGGCAGCTCAAAATATAGTAAAAGAGGCAAAAAGAATGCTGCTAAACGTAGCATTCTGATAATATATATTGACTATATAGAATCACTTTGCACAAAACCGGTTGGGACGCCGGGGTTAGCTCGCTGCACAGAATTGTTTGTAAGGTTTGGACGGTCAGAAATCGTCCTGTAAATTTGACTCCTCGTAAGCGAGAAAAAAGAGATCTTCGGATCGAAGCTCCCTCCTCTAAGCGCGTGCAGCGCGAAGGTGGGGAGTAGTTCACAAGAAAAAAGCTAACGGAGTCAATATACTGAAAATAATGACTTGACATTTTTTAATCACATTGTTATACTCTGTGTATCAGCGTTGAGGAGAACAAGTACTGATAAGGGAAACCAACAGAGAGCAGCCGGCAGGTGAGAGGCGCAGGGGAAGCTTATAAGGAATACCTCTCTGAGCTCTGCACCGAACTTGCGATTTTGCAAAAGTAGACTGCAGCGGCGTGGCAGCCGTTATCTTGTCAGAGTATTCGCAGATTGACTGGATTATTTTTACAGGATGCGTGTACTTGAAAGGCAGTTTGTGTGAGCAGACTGTGAAGAAAGGTGGTACCACGAGATTTCGCCCTCGTCCTTTTGTTAGGACGGGGGCTTTGTATTTAGAAAAGTTCTCAGGCGAAAGTAATAAAAGCGCAGAAAAGGAGAAAGAATCATGCAGGTTTACGAAGAATTAGTAGCAAGAGGGCTGATTGCCCAGGTAACAGATGAGGAGCGTATCCGCGATCTCGTTAATAATGGAAAGGCTGTATTTTACATCGGATTCGACCCGACAGCAGACAGCCTTCATGTAGGTCACTTCATGGCACTGTGCTTAATGAAGAGACTTCAGATGGCAGGAAACAAGCCGATTGCACTGATTGGCGGCGGTACAGCAATGATCGGAGATCCGTCTGGAAAGACCGATATGAGAAAGATGATGACAAAGGAGACAATCGAGCATAATGTAGAGTGCTTCAAGAAGCAGATGGCACGTTTTATTGATTTCTCTGATGGCAAGGCACTGCTTGTTAACAATGCAGACTGGCTGTTAAATTTAAACTATATTGATGTACTCAGAGAGGTTGGACCGCATTTTAGCGTAAACAGAATGCTGACAGCTGAGTGCTACAAGCAGAGAATGGAGCGTGGATTAAGCTTCTTAGAGTTTAACTACATGATTATGCAGAGCTACGACTTCTATATGCTATTCCAGAAATACGGCTGCAACCTTCAGTTTGGTGGTGATGACCAGTGGTCCAATATGTTAGGAGGTACTGAGCTGATCCGTCGTAAGCTGGGAGAGGACGCAGGTGCAATGACCATCACACTGCTGTTAAACTCCGAGGGTAAGAAGATGGGTAAGACTGTTTCAGGTGCTGTATGGCTGGATCCAGAGAAGACAAGCCCATACGACTTCTACCAGTACTGGAGAAACGTTGCAGATGCTGACGTCTTAAAGTGTATCCGTATGCTGACCTTCCTTCCGCTTGAGCAGATCGATGAGATGGATAAGTGGGAAGGAAGCCAGTTAAATAAGGCAAAGGAAATCTTAGCATTTGAGCTGACAAAGCTTGTTCACGGTGAGGAAGAAGCAAAGAAGGCTGAGAGCGCAGCAAAGGCATTGTTTGGTGCAGGAAATGCAGCAGAGATTCCTGCAGTTGAGCTTAGCGCAGCTGATTTTGCAGAAGGTGAAGGTGAGAAGCTTGATATCTTAAGTCTTCTTGTAAAGGCAGGTCTTGCTAAGTCACGTTCAGAGGCGCGCCGTGCAGTAGAGCAGGGTGGTGTCAGTGTAAACGATGAGAAGGTAACAGATATCCGCATGAGCTTTGCAGCAAATGAGATCCCGGCAGAAGGACTCGTAATTAAGAAGGGCAAGAAGAACTTTAAGAAGATTGTCGTTGCATAAAGATTACGAACTTATAATAAAAGAGACAGGTGTTGACAGAAGTTGGTACCTGTCTCTTTTATGTTCTAAAAAGGTTGCAATTAAGCGTAAAAGCGTGTATGATAAAGACAAAATTATGAAAAACACACAAATCATAGTATTTTAATTCGGGTGAAAACGGTCAAGATGCTGTGAAATATGAAAATAAGAGGAGAGATAACGATTATGATACATACACTAGATACTAAGGCTGCAGACTACATTCCTGAGCTTGGTGATGGCTTTGAGGAAGGCAGCGATGGAAGCGAAAACGCACAGGGATTGCAGGTAGCTGATTACTATGCTGATGCAGATGGCGAGGGCATTTATTACATCACATATAAAATAGAGACTGCCAACGAAATAGAACAGCTATTTGTATTTGCAGGAAGAAAACAGTTATTACGTCTTGGAAAAAGAAAGGCAGGAGAGGTGATTGAGGGAACACTTTATCTGCATTTTGGTGAGATGATTCCGCGTTTTCACAGCGAGTGCATGACAATCACAAAGATTGGCTTTTCAGTGGCATGTGAGGATCTGACGAAATTAAAGAGTGTTGGCATGGCAGCAGAGAAGCTTTCTGCAAAGACAAAAATTCCGGCAGTCTATCTGGCAGGAGATTCCACAGTTACTGATCAGACTTGTCCAAAGCCATATATGCCGGGCGGATGCTACAGTTCATGGGGACAGTGCCTTGCATATTTTATCGGAGAAAGTACAGCTATTGATAATCAGGCGCACAGCGGACTTACCACAGAAACCTTTCGCAATGAGGGACACTACGATATCGTAAAGAAGTATATTCGTCCGGGCGATTTTTGCTTGTTTCAGTTTGGCCACAACGATCAGAAACTGGCACATTTGCAGGCACAGACAGGCTATAAGGAAAATCTGATGAATTATGTAAATGAGATTCGTGGACTGTGCGGAGTCCCGATTCTTGTAACACCGCTTGCGCGCAATACTTGGAAGGATGACGGCACCTACAATGATCTTTTAGCAGAGCATGCACAGGCTGTTTTTGAGGTAGGGGAAGAGACTGGTGTGCCTGTCATTGACCTTCATAAATATGCGGCAGATCTGATCAAGAAAAATGGAAAAGAGGCTAGTCGTGTCTATTTCCACCCGGGAGATATGACACACACAAACGAGTATGGCTCATTTTTGTTTGCACATTTTATAGCAAGAGAATTGAGTAAGCTAGATCCGCTCACTTTCGCGATTGATGTACAGGATGAAGAAGACTTCACACCAGATGAGCATACAGCCATTTTGACAGGAACGAGTAAGGCAGCAGGACATAAAGATGAGCAAAAGGAAGTCTTTGATGCGATGGAGCGTGCGGGGGATAATCTTGTGGCAGCTGTGGAAAAGGCAAAAAAAGATGCAGAAATGATGAAGTAAACTTTGATTTTTATAGAAACAAGACTATTGGCTCAAAAAAGGAGGGATAAAAATGCAGGAGCGCTGTAAAATAGGAGTTGTGATTGGCAATGCTAACTCACCGCACGCAATCAACATTATGAAGGGAATTGATCAGGCATCAAAAGAGTGCGATGTGCAGATAATGTATTTTATGAATGTGAGCAGTCCTTATACAGCGCAGCTGTATCCACCTGATACATCCATAGGATGGGATTATCAAAAAAGTGCAATTTATGATTATGCGAGATACATCAAAGCAGATGTCTTAATTATGACATATGGCATGATGAGCATTTTTATGAAGAGTGATTATGGAAAGCAGTATCTGGAATATTTTCGCAATGTTCCATGTGTGCTCATAAATGAGCAGACCGACAGACCTAATTGGACTTCTATTATTGTCGATAATTATAACGGAATGTATGAATTAGTGGAGCATTTAGTGCGCGACCATGGGTATCATAATTTTGCTTTTTTGGCAGGACCGCCTGGAAATACAGATGCCTGCCAGCGAAAAAGAGCATTTTTAGATGTTATGAAAAAATATGATCTGCCAATGGATGAAAGCCGCATTGAAACAGGCGATTTTTCAGAGTGTGTACAGAAACAGGTAAATGCATTGTTAGATCGAATTCCTAATCTTCAGGCAATAGTATGTGCAAATGATGTTATGGCGCTGACTGCTTATCAGGAATGTGAAAGGCGCGGACTTCATATTGGACAAGATATTGCTGTTACAGGTTTTGATGACTGGGAGCGTATTCGTCACGTGCCAGTGCCAATCACGACAATTCGTCAGGATTCTGAACGGTCAGGATATATGGCTGTGTATAGTGCACTTGAGCTGGCACGAAGCGGTCATGGGAAAAACATTGTGATACCAGCGAAAGTATGTGTTCGTGAATCATGTGGCTGTACATGCAAGCAGTTTTCAGGTTTTGATCAGATTGAAAACATGGGGCAAAAATTTGTCTATGAAAAACAAAAAAATACAGTATATCGTCAAAAAACATGGATGGTTCCTATGATCTCCAGAAACATGCTTATTGCATTGCAGGATCGTGAGAAATTTCTTAAAAATGCATTAACGCCAATGTCCTTTTTTGGTGTTAAAACGGCGCTGCTTTATGTCTTTAGAAATCCAGTTGAATATAATGTAGAAAAGGGCTGGGAATTTCCAAATACGATTTATCTTGTTGCGCGTCAGGATGGAGAACGCGTAGAGGTATTTGATGAATATAAAAATGAGGTTTCTTTAGAAGAATGTGGATTTTCTGAGGAAGGAAGTGTACGCTATCAGCATCAGCCGAGTGTATTTTGCCTTCAGTCTGGTTCAACGCAGTATGGTGTATTAAGTGTTGAGATTACGCCAGAGGAAGTGGATATGGTCTATTTGATCAGTATTCAGATGGCAAATGCGCTGATGGCGTATCACACAGAGAAAAAGCGTTTGTCTGTTCAGCGCGAGCGCGAACTTTTGCTTGAGGAGCTTTGAAGCAAAAATGAAATTTTAAATTTTGTGTCAGAGCGAGATGAGCTGACGCAGATTAAAAATCGTCGCGGCTTTATGGAACAGGCAATGAAAATGAATCGTATTTATAAAAATAGAAAAGCAATTATTCTGTTTGCTGATATGGATGGATTAAAAAAAATCAATGATAATTATGGTCACGCAGCAGGAGATATTGCAATTTGTGCCTGTGCAGATATTTTAAAGAAAGCAGCTGGAGCACATGGTATAGCAGGACGCCTTGGCGGTGATGAATTTGCACTCATGATGATTGGTGATGAAACGCGTTCAATTGAACTTATGGAGATTGTGCAAAAAGAGATTGCCATGTATAATGCACAGGGAAAAAATGAGTTCGCAATTGATATGTCGGTTGGATGCCAGATTGTATTATGTACAGAAGAGCTTTCTATTCCAATGGTGCTTGAAAAGGCAGACAAGATCATGTATGAAGAAAAGAAAAAGAAGGGAAAGGCAAGATAGAAAGCCGAGGGAAGGATAATATGAGAAAAGAAATTGACAAATTTGTGGAACAGCGCTTGATTTCGGTTGTGCCGTCCAAACGGCAGATTGCGCATCAAAGAAGAGAATTTTATGGCTTTGTTCATTTTACGGTTAATACATTTACAGGAAAAGAATGGGGCGACGGGACAGAAGATGAGGCTATCTTTAATCCTGTAAAAATGGATGCAGATCAGTGGTGTGATGCATTATGCGCAGCAGGCATGAAAGGGCTGATTTTGACATGTAAGCATCACGATGGTTTTTGCTTATGGCCAAGCCGTTACACAACGCATACGGTAGCAGCAAGTTCATATCGTGACGGAAAAGGCGATATTGTAAAGGAAGTATCAGAAGCCTGCAAAAGACATGGACTGGATTTTGGAATCTACTTGTCTCCGTGGGATCGAAATAATTATTTATACGGACAGGGAAAGCCATATGATGATTATTTTGTAAATCAGTTAACGGAACTTCTGACACAATATGGACCGATCTTTGCTGTGTGGTTTGACGGTGCATGTGGGGAAGGACCAAATGGGAAAAAGCAGTACTATGATTGGGAGAGATATTATGAAGTGATAAGAAGACTGCAGCCAAATGCCTGTATTCATGTGTGCGGACCAGATGTGCGCTGGTGCGGAAATGAGGCTGGAAGTACGAGAGAATCTGAGTGGAGTGTTGTACCGCTTCGCACAAGAGATACGGAAAAGATTCAGGAAAACAGCCAAAAGCAGGATGATACGCAGTTTAGAGAGCGCATTGTCCGCGCGTCAGATCAGGATTTGGGAAGCTATGAGCTGATAAAGGATGAGAAGGAGCTTATCTGGTATCCGGCAGAGGTTAATACAAGTATTCGTCCAGGATGGTTTTATCATGAAGAAGAAGACGATCAAGTCAAATCATTGGAAACATTGATTTCAATATATGAACACTCCGTTGGAGGAAACGCGACGTTTTTATTAAATATTCCTCCGACAAAAGAAGGTTTATTTCATGAAAATGATGTAAAACGACTGCATGAGATCGGTGAATATAAAAAGAAATGCTATGGCAAAAACTTGTTAGAGAAAGCATCACTTTTCTGCGAAGAACAAAAGAAAGGCTTTGAAATCGAGAATGTAAGAAACGATGATTATGATTCATATTTTACGACGTTAGATGGACAAAGAAACTGTAGGATTCACATAAAATTTGATAAAGAGTATGATATTCACCGTGTAATATTGAAAGAAAATATAAAAAAGAGTCAGCGTATAGAAGCATTTAGAATTTTAACAGTGCATGATGGTAGTGAAAAATGCATTTTCGAGGGAACAGTGGTTGGCTATAAAAAGATTGCCTTGTTAGATGAGATCAAAACAAAAGAACTAGTAAAAGAGCTAGTAAAAGAACTAGTAATTGAAATTATAGATTCAAGAGTAGCGCCGACGCTGTCCTATATTGGAATTTTTGAGTAAAAGAAGCAAATAGCCAGTGGACGGGAAAATGTTTTCTCGTCCACTGGCTATTTTTTTAATTGAATTGCTAATTAGTTTTCATTTTTCTCCATTGCAACCTTAAATTCGTCAAGCGTCATCTTTGCACACTGAGCGGCAGTTTCGATAGGCAGAAGATTTTGCATAACAAGATCAATTAACTGGTTGATGCGTCCCTGCTCAATACCCTGCTCAAGTCCCTGTTCAATACCCTGCTGAAGTCCCTGCTCAATACCTTGCTCAATACCCTGTTCAAGTCCCTGTTCAAGTCCTTGTGCGAGTCCTTCTTGTATTGCTTTATCTCGGCTTTTCTTTAACTCTTCTTCAATTTCTTCCTTCATAAGCTCTCTCAATGCCTCACACATATTCGAAGTCCTCCTTACTTTGTCATAGTTTTTTCTGTTTGCAGCGACACTTACCTGTAATACAGCGTCAGCCTTTTCCTTATCCCCAGGCTCTGTAAAACTCTGAGCAAATCTTGTGAATCTATGAATATCGTCAGTATTGGCATTTTTTGATAATACTTTAAGGCTTTCATGATTCTTAGAATTAAGTTCGTTTGTCACAACAATCTGCATAGGAATTGCAAACCCATTTATGTAGTATATGCCGGGTGTATGTTCTTGAATAGAAAATCCATATTCAGATAGTTGAGTTAAGAGTCCTTTCGGTGAAGATGCCCGAAAGAGAGAAACTGTTAATTCTCCTAGTGGGATTTGATTGACGTGATCGCCAAGCCCTTTATACAGGTAGGCATATCCCAGTGTCTTGATAAAATCATCGATAGTGAGATTATCATCAGGTGATTTGAATTCAATGATGTTATGAGCACGGAAGATTTTTCCGATTTCATTTTGAATCTGCACACCTTTCCTTTTTTCAATGATTAAAAGATCCATTTGAAGTGGCTTTTTGCTTAGATTGTACTCGCGCTTAAATTCGAGATCGTCTTTATTGAAGCGAAGCTCAAGTTCGGCTGCGGCACAGAAAGCAGGATGCCATTGGATTTTTGTGCTGGGTCGCCGTTCATTTGGTTTTTCCATAAAACTCCTCCATTCAAAAATCATTCTCCAAATTTTGGAATTTTATCGAAGGTATATTTGACCTTAATGTAAGATCATTTATCATTTGCACGGTGTAAAAGTTCATTTCAAGATAAGTATAACACTAGAATATATGTTTTGCAACACAAATTTTATTGCGAACCTTTTCTTATTTTGGTATAATTACAACAAACGTAGTTTCGCGAATTTTGAGGAAAGTGTGGAGGAGAAAAAGATGGCGTTGAATGACGTGGAGGAAGATCTGCCATATACTATGGGGCGTCTCATAGCAGGTGCGAGAAAAAAGAAAAACATCTCACTGGAAGAACTTAGTCAGGGAGTCATGTCTGCTGAGGATTTAAATTTTATCGAGAAAGATGATGAGTATGCAGACAAGACAACGTGGGATTTTCTGTTGGGACGTCTTGGAATTTCGCCTCTTATCTATGAGTGCTATGTGGAGCAGGAAGAGTATGATCTGTTTAAGGCGCGCAAAGAGATGCGTGAGATTAGCAATCAGATTATGAGTAATGGGCTCATGAGTAACGAAAGGTTGAGAAGCAAAAATACAGCGCAGCTAAAACTGCTGGCAGACCAATTAGAAAAACGCAGTCAAAGATATGCTGCATTGCTGAATAACGTAAAAAATATAACGGCAGCAATCCATCAAATTTTTCTTGCGAACATGAAAGGCTATGTAATACTGGCAAAACAGCGAGGACAATTGTGCAAAGCTGACGCATTAAAGCTTCATATGGAATCAGAATGGAAACGAATTTATTCATCGGATGCAGTTTCTTGGATTCAAAAACCGCATAAGGTACTGATGGCAGTCTATGAGCAGGAAATGCTTTTTCTTCTAGCGCAGGGCTATGAAGAAAATGGAGAGATTAAGAAGGCAATACAGATTCTAACGTGGTTGTGGCAACAGCGAAAAAAAGGCGGTGATCCAGAAGAAAATACACGTGTATTATCCTTTGCTGCATGGAAGCTTGCTGCATTGGAGTGGAACATAAACAGACAGGAAAAAGCCATGGAAATTTGTCAGGAAGCGATTGACCGTTCCATTCAGGCAGAGAGCTTTCGTGGATTGCTGCCGCTTTTAAAGCAGCGATTGTTCTTTGAAAAACAGTTAAAATGCAGTCAAGAAGAATGGGATGAACAGGAAAAGACGATAGGGGTGATAGATGAACTCTTTGCAGAGTTTCATGAAAATCCATATGGTCTGTTTGTGCTGACCACTTTTGAAAATGCGCGCATAGCAGATGAGATTATTCGGATACGAAGAAAAGAGCAGAATCTGACACAGACAAAATTAAGCGAGGGTATTTTAGAGCCAGAGAGCTATTCTCGTTTTGAGTGTGGAAAGCGAAAGCTTCGTTGGGCTAAGAAGAAAAAGCTGCTGGAAAGACTCGGCGAGCGTGGAAATAAGGTTACACTGCTACTAGAGAGTGATGATCCAGATGTGGTGGAGGAGTACCAGAGGATACAGGATAGTTCCTATAGAGAAAAGTATGATTTGCTAAAAGAAAAAATATATGATTTGAAAGGAAAATTAGACAAAACAAGCAAAATAAATAGACAATTTATTTTGCATATGCAGAACAATATAGATGTGCGCTTTTTTCAAATTTTGGAACGAAAACAAATAAAAATGAAAAGACAGAAGGAAATAAAAGAAACTGCATCAAAATTTGATACGGTGAGTATTCAGGAACATGGTTGGTCACGGACAGAGATTGCAATTATCAAGAATATTGCGAATGCGTATAGAGATGATAAAAAAGTAGAGATTGCAATTTCGATATTAAGAAAAGCAATTGAAAGCTTTGATAAAGAGACGATTGGACAAGAGAGTGCTTGTCTTGGAAAACAGCTATTATGGGAGACATTAGCAACTTATCTGGGAGATGTAGAGAAATATGAGGATGCAATATTTTATGCAAAAAAGGGAATGAAAAAAATTTTAGAGAGTGGGAGTGCGAAGGGAATCAGCGGTGAATTGTATGAGATTGCTTGGAATGAGAGAGAAAGAAAAGCAAAGCCTGAAATATATCAGAAGAAATATTTTCAGGCTCTCAAATTTACGATTCTATTTCAAGAAAGAGAATTTATTATATTTTTGAAACAAAGAGAACAAGAATATAAAAAATAGAAAAGATTTTATTTATCATCTTGTCCAGGTTTATCTGACAGTGGTCGTTCGGCAGCAGTGCTTTCTTCCTGTGTTGTAGTAGGTGTGGAAGCATTGCCGCTTGTAGGCTTTATCGTACTGAAAATAGCGGTGATACCCAAAAGAGAAATAAAAGATGCAAGACATACTGTTTTAAATTTTTTCATGTGACGTTCTCCTTTCGTAAAATGTTTAAAATTATTAGTCACTAACAAATAATGATAGCATGTTTTTTTAAGAAAGTACATGACCAAAATCAAAGAAAAATAGGAAAAAATATGGTGTTTTGGTCATGTACTTTAAGTGTGATATGTGCTATAAAATAATCAAGGAACTTGAAACTCATGATTATAGAAGGGAAGGTGAGTCCAATGGAGCAAGAAGTAAGAAGAATAAATTTGATAACATAGGAGGGTAGAAAATATGGGAAGAAATTCAAAATGAACATTATTAGGCACGATTGCATTGGTAATGTTATTTGCACTGACTGCTTATGCGGCAGATATAACTTTTAGATTTCATATTGCGGATGAAGGCGTAGGCTATAATTCAACAGCAGCGCATAAGGAAGCATATCAGTATGTTGTTAATATTATTGTAGATGATATTTCACGTGATTCGGTATTGTATCAAAAAAAATCAGTTAATATGCTTGTCATTGATATTGCTGGTACGCAGGTTACAAATAATGTTGAATTGAGTTCACATGATCAGCTTCCGCAGTTTCCATCATCTGCTACGTTAAATTATATTTTTAAGGGCAATTATTACGCATGGAAATCAATGAATGTTATGCTTCGAGCAAACGCTACAGGAACAAATGCAGGTTTTACAGTGACTGGAAGATGGAATCCAAACGCTGGAACCGCATATTCGGGACAGTAATATAATTAATATAATAATTCAAATGGGGTGTCTGAAAAGACGCCCTTGCTTTGCAGGAAGAACAAATGAGATAAGAGGGAGAGTCGATATGCACGATAAAAAAGTTTTATGTACGTTTTTTCTCATAGCTCCCTTTATGATTGGCTGTCGCTCTATTTATATGTCGGCAGAGGAAAGAAATCAGGGAGCTATTATAGCAGAAGATTCAGTTACGCTTAACGAAGCTTCAGAAATGGATAAAATGTTATGGGAGGAGGTTCGTGTTAAGGAATATGAGATGGATAAGATAGCTTCTGCATTTTTAGACATCACAAAAGAGCAGATAGATACATTGAGCGTGACGGATGAACATGGCTATTGTTTTCTGGAATATAGTAGTGATGACAATCCGAATGAGAAAGCAACGGTCAGTGTTACGGGACAATATTTTAGAGTTCGATATCCATATTCTGAATGTTATGAAAATGCTATGAATAAAGTAAGTGATCTAACGAATGGAAAATGGTCATTTGGAACACTTTACAGTTATTACGATAAGGATCAGTTGGAGGGATTATCGCTAGAAGAGGCAAGAAAAATTTGTGAAGATGCAATTTCAACGGCAGAATTACCATTTTCATATGTAGAAGCAATTGCACTTGATTGTGATCATTTGAATCAGAATATTATCCAACGAATAAAATATGAGGAAGAGTATGGATCGAATGAGTTTTTTTCAAATCCGTATGGTGGACCGTCCTATGTATTAGGAGAGACAGAAGAAATAACAGATTCATGGAATAAGGAAGATGAAGCATATATTCTTTTCTACCAACAAAATTATAATGATGATTTTATTTCGCCATTGTCACTTGTGGAATATCTTACTATTGTATGTAGGACGGATGGAAAAATTGTGTCTGTTTTGGCCAGTCCAATGTTAGAAATGCCCGAGAAAGAAGGAAAGGTCGAAAATACAATATCTGCAGAAGAGGCATATTCTTATGCGAAGGTGATGCTACAGCAAAACGATATGTCGGAAGCAATAATTTGTTCGGTAACAATGAATCATGTTGCAAGATATAAATCCGATGAGAATATACGAGAGGTTTTTCCATGCTGGACAGTGGAATATAAAGAAAAAGAAGGCAGAGTTTCAAGTTATTTGCATTTGGATGCAGTGACAGGAATGGAGGCAACAAATGTTTCGATTTATTAAAAAAAACAAACATGGAATGCTGATATCGGAATTATGTAGGCTGTTTACTGTAAAAAAACTGCTGATTGGAATATTGCTTACAAGTGGAATTGCTGTTTTTTCGGTATCGGATTCAATTTCATTAGATTCAATTTATTTATCTAGGGAGTTTAAACAAAGCATTTGCGATCAGCTTCAGTTATCTTTGACATTTGATCGCTATAAGTCACTATATGTGATTGCAACAAGTCTTTGCACAGTAACGATGGTTCCGAGTGATATTAAAAATCATGTGCTGCCTTATATTAGGCAGCGATCAGATACGAATGAAATGATTGTATCAAGATTGATTTCAGTTGCATTGTATATTATAGTTGTGGTTATAATGGGCTTTTTATTAGCGGGAATACTTCTTACACCATTTATGGTGATTGAAACAAGTGGCAGTGCTTCGTATGGGATTTTTGTGCCATTGATGAATCGGAAACTGGCATGGATTTATTTGGGAATAATGGCATTTAATCTTGCATTGTCTATTATTCCGGTATGCTATCTTGCAATTATAGTATCGATCTTTAGGCCAGACGGATATATTGCAATTGGAGCAGCTTTTTTTTCTTTTTATTTTTTATTTTATTGTACCAATTCGTTGCCATGGATATTTTCTTACAGTACACTTAGTTCGCGGCCGGGAAATGCCTCTTATAGCGAAATGATATATAATTTCCTCTTTTTTAGTTGTTGTATGGTGTTGTCTGGATTAGGGGTAAAAAAGGCAATGGAAAGGAGGTTTGTCAGTGGAATGGATTAGAGAAGGAATCTTAATTGCTAAAATGCATTTTTTGTGTTGGAAGAAAGATTCGCGTGTATGGCTTGTATTTATTGTATCCGCATTTCTGGTTGTAAAAACGTTAGGCGGAATAACAAAATTTGGGCTGCAATATCAAATGACAAGTACACCGTTTCTTCTTCCAGTGTTGTTTGCGGATAATTCGATTGCAAATGGTTTGGCAAAGATTATGTTATACTTTGCATTTATTGTTTTAATATGCAATGCACCATTTAAGGACGAACGGATTTGCTACATAATTGCCAGATCAGGAAGACGTGCATGGTGGTTAGGCGGAATTCTTTATAGTGTAGCGACATCATTTCTTTTTTTGCTATTTTTAATGATCGTAGCGGCAGGTACAATTCTTCCAGTATGTACATTAAAGCCATATTGGGGAACGGCTGTTAAAAGTCTTATAATAGCAAGTGGCGATATAAAGGCGCAGTATTTGGAGAGCAGTCTTCCAAGTGATGTCATAACACTTTTGTATCCACCGGCAGCACAAATGATTACATTTATAACGGTATGGTTGAACTTGATCTTTTTGTCACTTCTTATCTATTTTGTTAATGGCTGTAATGAAAAAATAAAGCTGGGAAGCATGGTAGCAGCCGCGCTGGTGCTGTTAGATCCAGTAATTAGGTGGATTGCCTATACCCCATCGAGGTTTTGGCTATATTATATTTCGCCAGTTAGTTGGAGCAGCATAGAAAATTGGACTATTGTAGGAAGTACACATCCGTTGAATGGACAGATTGTAGTATGCGCAAGTATCATTTTGAATCTGATTATGTTATGCCTTACATTTATAGTTGAAAAAAGAAGCATAGTGCAAAACAATCAGTAATTGACAAAATAAAAAGAGGTGAGAACTATGGCAGAAATTGTAGTTTGTGATATCAGCAAAAAATTTGGACAACAGGTTGTTTTGGATCACATATCAATGAAACTTTCGTCTCCACATATTTATGGACTTGTTGGCAGAAATGGTAGTGGAAAAACGATGCTGATGCGCCATTTATGTGGGTTTGTGCGTCCAGATAGTGGCAAAATATTGATTGATGGAAAGGTGTTAAATAAAGAAATTGAAAAACCAGAAAAACTAGGAATTATTATTGAGAATCCAGGATTTCTACCAGAGTATTCGGGTTATTATAATTTACATTTATTTGCTCTAATACAAAACAAAATTAAAAAGGAAGAAATTCGCGAGGCAATGCGCATAGTTGGACTTGATCCAGACAGTAAAAAACACGTAGGAAAATATTCGCTCGGAATGCGCCAGCGCCTTGGCATTGCACAGGCGATCATGGAAGATCCGGATATTCTTCTTTTGGATGAGCCGTTAAATGGACTTGACAACGAGGGTGTAGAAGAAATAAGAAAAGTACTTTTATCCCTGAAGGAAAAAGGAAAATTGATTATTTTGGCCAGTCATTCGAAAGAAGATATACAAATCCTTTGCGATACGGTATTTCGGATGGATCATGGGAAAATTATTGCGACGGAGACAAATTAAGCCGATGGGACAGGGAAAAGTGGCTTCCAATGTCTTATTTTAATGACATTGAAGTGGCTTTTTTCCCTGTCCCCACTGGCTCTTTTTTGACTTGAATTGCTAATTAGTTTTCCTTTTTCTCCATTGCAACCTTAAATTCGTCAAGCGTCATCTTTGCACACTGAGCAGCAGTTTCGATAGGCAGAAGATTTTGCATAACAAGATCAATTAACTGGTTGATGCGTCCCTGTTCAAGTCCTTGTGCGAGTCCTTCTTGTATTGCTTTATCTCGGTTTTTCTTTAACTCTTCTTCAATTTCTTCCTTCATAAGCTCTCTCAATGCCTCACACATATCCGAAGTCCTCCTTACTTTGTCATAGTTTTTTCTGTTTGCAGCGACACTAACTTGCAATACGGCATCCGCTTTTTCTTTGTCGCCTGGTTCGGTAAAAGCGCTTGCTAATTCTGTGAATCTTTGAATATCATCGGTCTGAGCACTTTTTGATAACACTTTAAGACTTTCATGATTTTGAGAGTTTAGCTCATTTGTTACAACAATCTGTGTTGGAACAGAAAGTCCGTTTACATAGTATATGCCCGGAGACTGCCTTTCAATTATGTATCCTTCTTTAGAAATCTGGTTTAACAGCTCCTTCGGAGCAGATGCCCGAAAAAGTGAGACGGTCAATTCTCTTAGCGGAATTTGATTCACTTTTTCTCCCAAGCCTTTGTACAGGAAGGCATATCCGAGAGTCTTGAAAAAGTTATCAATTGTCATACCATCATCGGGTGATTTATATTCAATGATATTATGTCCTCGAAAGATTTTTCCGATTTCATTTTGAATCTGCACGCCTTTCCTTTTTTCGATGATCAGAAGATCCATTTGCAATGGTTTTTTGCTTAGATTGTACTCGCGCTTAAATTCGAGATCGTCTTTATTGAAGCGAAGCTCAAGTTCGGCTGCGGCACAGAAAGCAGGATGCCATTGGATTTTTGTGCTGGGTCGCCGTTCATTTGGTTTTTCCATAAAACTCCTCCATTCAAAAATCATTCTCCAAATTTTGGAATTTTATCGAATGTATCCTTGACCTTAATATAAGATCATTTATCATTTGCACGGTGTAAAAGTTCCTTTCAAGGTAAGTATAACACTAGAATATCTGTTTTGCAACACGATCATAAAAAACTACAAGGATAAAGAAATGAATCAGTTAGTCACTAACAAATAATGATAGCATGTTTTTTAAAGAAAGTACATGAGCAAAATCAAAAAAAAATAGGAAAAAAATATGGTGTTTTGGTCATGTACTTTAAGTATGATATGTGCTATAAAATAATTAAGAAACTTGAAACTCGTGATTATAGAAGGGAAGGTGAGTCCAATGGAAAATAAAGTTAAGTTAATTGATAGCTAATAGAAATGAGGCTTATTATGAGTATTGCATTAAAAAAGAGATTATTGGCAATCGGAGCTGCATTAATATTCGCATTATCTGGAAGTACTGTATTGGCCGGTTCGTATCATTTGGGTGTATTTACAAAGAATAAGGGATATGAAGCAGGTCATGAAATTAAAAATCAAGCGACCAATACGATTAAAGTTCAAGTAACAGGAAGTAATTGGATTAATTTGGCAACTAACTTTTTGGGATGTATTTTATAAAAGAATGGTGGTGTTTATACATGAAATCAAGAGTGAGATTAATACCTATTGCATCAATTATTTTAATATCGAGCATATTTTCTTTATCAGGATGCAAATTAAAGAGAGAATTGGAGGTGCCATTTGCAGAAACAACTGTAAATGAAACTGTAATAAGTGATACAAAAATAAATGATATTCAAACATGTGAAGCAAAAGAAACTGAAATAGATGAGACACAAATGCGTGAAACGAAAAAAGATACACTGACAGGTGAGATTGTGTATCTTAAAGCACAAGTATCTGATGCGTTTATTTTAAATGAGCTGACAAATTGCTTTTTAGGCTGTGATGAGACAATGGCACAGGATTATCTGGTGAAGCCATATTATGATTATTTAGAAGAGCAGGGATATATGTCTTCTGGTCAGTATCTTTATGAGAATGAGTTTGAGATATTAAATATATTACAGAATGGTCAATCAAAATCATCTTATATCATATATACAGATAATAAAAATGCTGCGGGTATGTGCTATGACATTTATGATATACCTGGTTTTTTATATAATGGAATCGGTTCCTCAATGGAAAAGCAGTTTCCAAAAGAGGATTTAAAATTATGTACAAGGGAAGAGGCAATTAAACAATGCGAAAAATATGCGGTGGCATGTGGATATAAAGATGCAGACGTACAAGTATATGCAATGACAAAAGAAGCGCTTAACCGTGTCTGTAAAATAAACAATACAACGACGGCTGCTCCAGATCCTAATTTTTATCATCCTTTTTCAGAAGCAGAAAAGTGGAGATTAAATAAGGAGCGTCAGGAGGCATTAGAAAAGGAAGATACCGATCTGGTGCAATCAATTGAACAGAAAATGACGGAACTGAATGAAATTTCGTATATTCAGTGGGAGAAAAAGGATGAAGCATATCTATTGATTTACCGACCGTATGTAAATAATTTGCTTGTGGATGGATGGGGACAGACACTAGTTATTGTGTATGTACCGCAGTTAGAAAAAGTGGTTCTAGTAAAAGGATATTCTCCGGTTCAAGTGAGTAAAAAGCAGGAGAAAAAACTGATCTCAAAAGAAGTAGCAATATCGACAGCAATGTTGGATAAGGGAATTGAAGATGTGAGTAAATTTAAAATTAAGTCAATAGAACTAGTATATTCAACTAGAGCTGTGCAGTTTGAGGCAGATGAACCGTCGATGAACCCATGTTGGAAAATTAACTATTCTTATCCTGAAATGGCAGAGGATGATGAAGGAAGTATATGGATTGATGCTGTTACAGGATTTGTGAGCAAATATATTGAAAATTTATAAAGATGAATAGAATGATTGGAGGTGAAAAAGATGAATGCAATGAAAATGGATGCAAAACGAAGCATTTGTTCCGTAAAAATGATAATAATAATAGTAGCTCTAGTGTTTACTTTAATTTTTTCATCGTGGGATATGATTAGAACAAGTAAAAAAGATATTTTTGCGTGTGGTGTAATTGATATGCTAGGTACAGCACTAATGATGGATAAATTTAAGGTGTTAATGGTAATGTTCACGGCTGGAATTTATACAGCTGGATTTTGTTATGATTTCAAACATCATTATATTCGCATGATACTTGCAAGAACGGATTTAATAAGTTACAGCATATCAAAATTTATTGTAAATACAGTTGCAGTTGTTTTTGCATGTATTGCTTCATTTTATTTATTTTTAGTTGTGGCAGTTGGCTTTTTAGGGGCAAACCTAACACAGATTAAAACGGTTCCGTGCTATTATCAAATAGGATATAAGTTTCCAGTTTTGTATATTGGAATGATGGGGTTGCAGTTTGGAATGGTCTGCGCAATGAGCTGCGCAGTTGGAATGCTGTTTTCAGTATTTCAGCCAAATACGTTTGTTTGCATTGGCATTTCAGGAATGGTATTTTTCTCTGCAATTTCATACATTCCGTTAGGGTCGATATTCGATGTCTATAATTTGATTAGTATGCAACCGACATTGCCAGCAGGACAAGAAACATTGCAAGGAATTATGTTTTTATGGGGAATGTTATATCCAATTTGTGTAATTCTTATTTGTACATATCTATTTTATCGGAGAATGAAATGGAGGGAGCAGAATGGATTATTGTAGATCGGTATTGGCTGTAGCGGGAGCAAATTTTAGGCGACTAAAGCGTGATGCCAGAGTGTGGTTTATTTTTGTGTTCACAGCACTTTTGATTCATTATTATTTGCGTCCTGTGATCAATTATGGAATTGATACTGGGACAAAAGCACCTATCTATATTATGGAATTGTTGTTTTGTAGTGCAACAATTTCTGTGAAAGCACCTAAGATTTTGTTTTATATTGGAATGCTGTGTCTTTTATGCGATGCTCCTTTTTTTTATCCATTAAAGCCATATATAATTATGAGGAGTAAACGCACTGCATGGTGTGTTGGCGAGTGCATATATATTGTAGGGATGGCATTGTTGTATGCTGCTTTTATATTAATTGTGTCGTCACTTATGATTCTCCCAATTGGAACAATGAGGGATTCATTTTCAGGAGCATTGAATGATATGGTGCTTGGAACAGGAAAGATGCCACTTGGAGAGATTGCGAATATTTATCCGAGTGCTCAATTCTCATCGGAAATGATAAGATATTTGTATCCGTCTGGCGCGATGATGTATACATTTGTGTCAGTTTGGGTTTCATTTTCAATTCTTGGTCTTTTCATGTACTGGGTTAGTTTGATAAGAAGGAATGTAGTGTGTGGAATGGCAATTGCAGGAGCTCTTGTATTTCTTGACCCGATTTTAGTGTGGGCAGCCTGGCCAAATAATTATTGGATATTGGCATTTTCTCCTGTCAGTTGGACAAGTGTTGAACAGTTGAATATTTTGGCAGCAAATCATTTTATCAGCATTCCGTTTGTGATAGCAGCCGATGCATTATTAGCGATTTTTCTATTCATTTTAATATTCCAGACAGCGAAACGGATTTCGCTAAATGGTTTTTTGACGGAGGAGGCGTGATGTGATATGCTTGAAATTGAAAATTTGACAAAAACATTTGGAACACAGACAGTCATTTCTGATATTTCAATGACGCTTGTGTCAGGAAAGATTTATGGATTAGTAGGGAGAAATGGTTCTGGAAAAACAATGCTGATGAAAATGATACTCGGTTTTGTTAGCCCGTCATCTGGTAGTATAAAAATAGAAGGAAAGGTTTTAGGAAAAGATATAAGTATGCCAGATCGAATTGGTGCAATTATAGAGAATCCAGGATTCTTGCCAGAGTATTCAGGATTTAAAAATCTAAAATTCTTGGCAATGATACATCATAAAATTTCAAATGAAGAAATTCGCAATGCAATGCGCATAGTTGGACTTGATCCAGACAGTAAAAAACACGTAGGAAAATATTCGCTCGGAATGCGCCAGCGCCTTGGCATTGCACAGGCGATCATGGAAGATCCGGATATTCTTCTTTTGGATGAGCCGTTAAATGGACTTGACAACGAGGGTGTAGAAGAAATAAGAAAAGTACTTTTATCCCTGAAGGAAAAAGGAAAATTGATTATTTTGGCCAGTCATTCGAAAGAAGATATACAAATCCTTTGCGATACGGTATTTCGGATGGATCATGGGAAAATTATTGCGACGGAGACAAATTAAGCCGATGGGGTCAGAAAGAGGCAGCAGGAAAAGTAGGAAAAGCGAAGAGAATGAAGTACAAAATCTTTAAATATTAAGCTTCTGGTATTCCCTAGGTGAGACACCGAAATGCTTTTTAAAGATCTTAGAAAAGTGATATAGGTCTGGATAGCCAACAGAAATTCCAGCAGTGGAGGGAGATTGTCCGTAGACAGTCAAAAGTTCTGCTGCTTTTTCAAGTCGCAGTTGAATCAAATATTTCTGGGGAGAGATGCCCATGCGTTTTTTGAAAAGGTCAGACAGGTAGCTGCGGTTGATATTCAAGCGATCAGCTACCTGCCTGATCGTGATGCCATTGATATACTCAGCATTGATGCAGTTGATTGCCTTTTGCACATAATCAGTGTCAGATTTTACATTGTCCAACAAGATACTAAAAAATTCCCACAGCTTTGCGCATAAAAAAGCAGTTCTGCCATTTTCCATTTTTTCGCACTGAAGCATTTCCTCAAAAATTTTGCCAGCACTTGGACAGTGAATGATCGGCTTTAAAAGCTGCTCAGGAACGGATTGGTCTGTTGTAAAGCCAATCCAAATATAGCGCCATGGCTTTTTCTGATCGGCTTCATAATAGGTTTTTTCGTATGGTGGGATTACAAAAATGTCCCCAGGCTTGACCGAGTAAGAGATGCCGTCGCGCTCGAAACGACCAAAACCATACACAATATAATGCAAAAGCCAGTGAGTACGCACACTCGGTCCAAAGAAATGACCGGGATCGCAAGTTTCACTGCCAAATTGCATGGGACTAAAATCTTTATAGTGTTGATCAATTACAATTTCACTTTTTATCATTTGATCGTGTTTTCCTTTCACTTGTAGTTTTTGCGGTTTGTTTTATCATTTTTATTTGTTTGTTTTGTTTACATTCATTTCTAACATAATAACAAGTTTTCCAGACAAAAATCAATCCCATTTTAAAAGAAATCTGTTAGAATGAAGATACACAGAAAGACAAGATGTTGGTAGCTTAAGATAGCTAGGAAACATCTTGATGGGTAGAAGAAATCAACTAAAAAAGAAAGGAAAACTACTATGAAAATTACTTTTATGGGTGCTGGAAGCACAGTATTTGCGCGAAATGTAATCGGAGATTGCATGTGTTCAGAGGTGCTAAGAGACAGTACATTTGCGCTGTATGACATCGATGGTGCAAGATTAAAGGAAAGTCAGACCATTTTGGAAGCGATGAGAGAGACAATGGGTGGCTATGGAAAGATTGAGTGTTATCTGGGCGTGGAAAACAGAAAAGAGGCCCTTCGCGGTGCCAATTTTGTTGTAAATGCAATCCAGGTTGGCGGCTATGATCCGTGCACAATCATTGATTTTGAGATTCCAAAGAAATTTGGTCTGAGACAGACAATTGCAGATACGCTTGGAATCGGCGGTATCATGCGTGCACTTAGAACCATTCCGGTGATGGATGATTTTGCAAGAGATATGGCAGAGGTTTGTCCAGATGCTTTGTTTTTAAATTACACAAATCCGATGGCTATGTTGACTGGTTATATGCTTCGCTACACACCGATTCAGACAGTGGGTCTATGTCACAGTGTTCAGGTCTGCTCAGAGACATTATTAAAAGAAGTTGGCATGGAAGACAAATTGGAGGGCAGAAAGGAACTGATTGCAGGAATCAATCATATGGGTTGGCTTCTTGAATTAAAGGACAAAAATGGTGTTGATCTGTATCCAGAGATCAAGTCACGCATTGGAGCAAAAATGGAAGATCCTGAATTTAAGGATAAGGTACGCTTTGACTATATTCGAAATTTTGGATACTACTGCACTGAGTCAAGTGAACACAATGCAGAGTACAATGGATTTTATATTAAGAGCAAATACCCAGAGTTAATTGATCACTACAACATTCCACTAGATGAGTATCCGCGCCGCTGTGTCAATCAAATTGATGGTTGGAAGAAGGAGTATGCTGAGTTGATGGAGAAGGGTGTGAAGGAGCATACACGCTCACGCGAATATGCATCTCATATCATGGAGGCAGTTGTCACCGACAACGCATATCAGATTGGAGGAAATGTATTAAATACCAATCATTTAATTTCCAATCTTCCGGTAGAGGCATGTGTAGAGGTACCATGTCTTGTCAACGGCTCTGGCATTCATCCGTGTGCGGTCGGATCTCTTCCAGTTCAGTGTGCAGCAATGAATATGACCAACATTAACGTGCAGCTTCTAACAATAGAGGCGGCAAGAACACATAAGCTAGAGCATGTCTATCAGGCAGCAATGCTTGATCCGCATACGGGAAGCGAGTTGGATATTGATACAATTAAAAAGATGGTAGATGAATTGATTGCAGCTCACGGAACGTATCTGCCGAAATTTCATTAATTAATAATAAATGCTATTGATACCCACGAATTGCTCCGCCCTCTGCAACTCTCGCAATTCTAAAAAGCCATGGGAGTTTATTTTCCCATGGCTTTCAATCATTTATCACTAGATTATCTTAGTCCATTTTCGGTGCATTTCCATTTAAGTAGGAGCACAGCAGACGGAAGGTATTTACTACACCGTCCTTGTGGGAGCGCTCATATCCGTGGGAAGCGTAAACACCGGCACCAATAAGACCGTGACGGGCATCCTTTCCTGCACTCAATGCAGCATCGGCATCAGAACCGTAGAACGGATAAATGTCAACAGCATAGTCAATGCTGTCTTTTTTTGCTGCATTTACAAGACCAGTTGTCACCTGATAATTGTAAGGACCGTGACCATCCTTTGCACAGATGGATACCTGGCGCTCGGTACACTCAAGTCCATCGCCAACACATCCCATATCAACAGAAAGAAGTTCAGTAACATCTTCTGGAATGGAAGCGCATGCACCATGACCAACCTCTTCAAATACTGTCATATGCTGGTAAACCTTGCGAAGCGGTGTGATGTTGTTTTCACGGATATATTTTGCATAGCCAAGCAAAATTGCGGCGCTTAACTTGTCATCGAGGAAGCGGCTCTTAATGTAGCCAGAGTTGGTTACAACGAGATTTGGATCAGCGCAGACAAAGCAGCCGTTTGTGATGCCAAGTGCCTTTACGTCATCCTTGGAGGTAACAGGCTCGTCTAAGACAACCTCAACTGACTGGAATGTACGCTGTGTAGTAGAATATTCCTTATTAACATGAAGAGAAGCGTCTGCTAACTGGATGGTTCCGTCGTAGATCTGTCCGTCGTAGGTGTAAACGCGGCAGTTATGAGCTTCTGCATTGTTTGCGTTAAATCCACCAACAGGAGACAGACGTAAACGTCCATTTGACTTAATCTCAGCGACAACTGCGCCAAGTGTATCCACATGAGCCATTGTAAGGATTGGATCACCCTCACCGCCGATCTCTGCAATTACGCCGCCTTTAACGGTACGCTTTGCGCTGTAGCCAAGACGTGCGTACTCCTCTAACAGATAGTCGGTCACTTTTTCAGTGAAACCAGATGGACTGTCAATTGCCATCAGATTTTTTAGCTGTTCCATGATGTAATCAAGATACTGATTCATGATTTTTCTTTTCTCCTATCAAAATAAAAATGATGTAATGTCTACGAAGTGTGCCACTATTTGATTAATTTTACAATTCGCAAACATTCGTTTCGCCCGATCGGGTGAGCTATGTCCATGATACACAAAAAGAAGAAAATATGCAAGATAAACGTAAGGTATGTTGCCGTGGCTTGATAAAGAAGAATTCTACCATGATCGTACAAAGCAAATAATATTCGAGCAAAAAGAATGAGAAAAACAAGAAAATATCGCATATTTTTCGGTAAAAGATTGGTACAAAATTTTGAACACCGAACAGATTATCGAAAACACATGAAATTTGAGCAAGAAATGGGGAGTAAAAATTTACTCCCTTTCTTTTTTGAAAGTGCTACGCTATACTGCAATCAGACGAAGCGAAAACGAAAAAACAAAAATGAGGGTAAGGAGGTTCGCGATGAAGAAAAAGAAAGGAGGGAGTACACTCCCAAGAAAAAAGAAAGGATTTCGGTCAGCATTTAAAAGCTACTGGCAATTATATGTTTTGGTGTTACCGGCAGTCCTTTACTTTTTTGTTTTCAACTATTTGCCATTATATGGAATCCAGATTGCATTTAAGGATTACAAGGCAGTCAAAGGAATTGCAGGAAGCCCTTGGGTTGGTCTAAAGCATTTTAAAAATTTCTTCAATGCTTATTATTTTGACAGATTGATTATCAACACATTGCTGTTGAATATTTTAAATCTGGTATTTAGCTTTCCAGTTCCGTTATTGTTATCAATTCTGTTGAATCAGATTCGAAAGCAAAAGGTAAAGCGTGCAATTCAGACAACCATCTATGTACCATATTTTATTTCAACAGTTGTATTAGCTGGTATGCTTTATATTTTCTTATCACCGACAAGTGGTATCTTCAATCATGTCAGACAGGCGATGGGCCTAAACCCAATCGACTATATGTCAGAGGCAGCAGCATTCAGACCGATCTACATCATTTCTAATATATGGCAGACGGCAGGATACAGTACAATTCTTTATATTGCGACACTGACTGGAATTGATTTGTCCCTGTACGAGGCAGCAGATATTGACGGAGCAAGCATCTGGCAGAAGATTCGCTATATTGATCTTCCAACCTTAGTTCCAACTGCGATGATGGTTTTCATTTTGGATTGTGGAAAGCTATTAAGCAGCAATACGAACAAGGTACTGGTTTTGCAGACATCTGGAAACATTCCGACATCCGATATTTTGGGCGTATATGTGTACACCGTCGGACTTGGAAGCGGACAATTTTCCTATACATCGGCAATTGGTCTTTTTGTAAATGTGATTAACTTTGTTATGATCATTCTGGTAAATACCATTTCCAAGAAGACAGCAGATGTAGGTCTGTTCTAAAAGGAGGGAGGATTGACGAGATGAAACGTTCTAAGATCAAGCATTCCAGAAGCAATCAGGTATTTTACATATTTAATACAATCTTCTGGATTATATTTATGTTTTTGATTATTTACCCGCTGTATTTGGTCTGCATTGCGTCAGTATCAGATCCAGATGCAATTGTAGCAGGAAAAGTTATTTGGCATCCAGTTGATTTTTCGTTGATTGGATACAAGGCTGTGTTAGAGTATACTGAATTCTGGTCTTCGTATCGCAACTCATTTATCTATACGATATCGAGTGTGGTCATCAGTATTATCGTGACATTGACAGCAGCGTATTCTCTTTCCAGACCGAAATTTCCTGGAAAGGCAGCAATCAATATGTTCTTTGTCATCACAATGTTCTTTAATGGTGGATTGATTCCAACCTTCCTTGTGATGAAAGACATCGGTATGTACAACAATCCGCTGGTTATGATACTGATGGGCTGTGTATCAGTTTGGAATTTGATGGTGGCAAGAACCTTCATTCAGACCAATATCCCAGAGGAATTGTATGAGGCATCGGCTTTAGACGGCGCTTCCCACTTCCAATATTTTATCAAGGTTGTCATGCCACTTTCGAAGACGATTATCGCAGTGTTAGCTGTCTACTATGGTGTGGCAAAGTGGAATGATTACTTTACTGGACTAGTTTATTTAAAGGATCGTTCTCTCTATCCGTTACAGACAGTGCTTCGTGAGATTTTGGCGACACTTCAAGTGGATATGACAGGAGACTTTATGACAACAATGTCGGAAGATGCGTCGAATTTGGCAGAGGCAACCAGAATTGCCAATGTGTCCAAATATTGTATCATTGTATTGGCAACTGGACCAGTTGTTGTGTTATACGCATTTATGCAAAAATATTTTGAAAAGGGTGTTATGATCGGATCGCTGAAGGGATGATTTGCAGCAGGCAAATATCAAAGGCGTAAAGATAGAATCAGAAAATCAAAAAACAAAAAAGGAAAACAGGAGGAATTCAAAATGAGAAGAAAAATGTATGCAACCGCAATGACAGCAATGCTTGTGACAGGAACACTGATGGGCTTAGCAGTACCGGCAGCAGAGAGAGACGGTGTGACTCTCCATGGAGACAGTACCTATGATTCAATTGAGAAGATCACTGATGAGGATCTGACGCTGAAGATTATGTTGGCGATTCGTGACGGCGATACGATCAAGGCACCGGAAGAACTTGCAGCTGTGCAGGATTTGGAGGCATTGACAGGCATCAACCTAGAATGGGAAGTGATTAAAGCTTCTGACTGGTCCATGAAGACAAATCTGATGTTTGCATCAGGTGAGATGCCAGATATCATCATCGCTGTAAACGGACAGGGACAGATTGACTATGAGGAGTATGGTGTGTCTCAGGAACTGGTAATTCCGTTAGATGATTATATCACTGAGGAATTGATGCCAAATTATTACTCTCGTATTCAGGCAGAGGAAAGCGATCCAACAATTAGCCTCGTTGCATCCGATGGAAAGACCTATTCAATTGGATATCTGGTTGGTCAGTATATCTGTGAGGAAGGTCATTACTTCATTAACCGTGATTGGATGAATGAGCTGGGACTGGAAGATCCGACAACTGTGGATGAACTGACAGAGGTGCTTCGCAAGTTTAAGGAAGCGTATCCAGACTATGTGCCGTATGAGATGGGATTGGATGCTGGCGCATATTATGATTTAAAGTATGTACTTCCAATGTTTGGTATTCCAAATTCTGATAAATGGCTGTATATTGATGAGGATAAGAAGGTGCAGTTTGCACCAGTACAGCAGGGATTCCGCGATTGTGTCGAGTGGTTGTCAGAGTGCTATGCGGAAGGATTGTTAGATCCAGAGTGTCTGTCACAGGATGGCAATACACTTCAGACAAAGCTATCCGAAGGAAATGTTGGCTTTTTTACAGCATGGAGATTAAAGGCCATGGGATGGGATGATGGAGTTGCAGCAAACAGCGAGTGTATTCTTCCACCGTCAGTAGATGGAAAGGGAGCCTATATGGATCGCTATCTGGAGCTGGCTCGTCCGTGTGCATTTATCACAGCAACCAATGAGCATGTAGAGGAGTCAATTCGCCTTCTGGATGCGATGATGGATACTGAGATGCAGGCAGATCTGTACTACGGTCCTCAGAATCCGACAGAGGGAACCGGTTGGGTATACGATGAGGAAAACGGAAAGATTAACACAGTGACAGTAAGTGATGTGACTGTGAAAAATCAGATTGACTGCAACACTCAGTTCTTTGCACCAGGTGATTACATTTCTGAAAACTACAATCTGTCCGAGCAGCGTCTGGAAAAGATCGATTATTGCCAGATGTATGATGAGGCCGGTGTCATCAACACCTATTCTAGCCAGTATTTTGCAATGTCAGGTCTAACTGCAGATGTACTTGCCGATTTCAGTTTAATTGAGACAGATATTGATAATGCGGTTAGTGAAGCAGTTGCTGACTTTGTGGCTCATGGTGTGACCGATGACAGCTGGGATTCCTTCGTATCAAAGTTTGACGGAATGAATATTGATCAGTATGTCAGCACCTATCAGGAAGCAATTGATGGTATGGATCTGGAATAATTTTAAAATGAATTGATCTATGATTCATCTGTATAAGGCAAGAAGATAAGAAGATATAGGCGAAAGATGGCAGTAAAATAAGCTGCCATCTTTTGCGACCCCTTTGACGAAATGATTGTGAATGGGTATAATGGGGCAAAAGGGCAAAGGAGAAATGAGGCATGAAGGGCAAAAAAAAGACGGGGCAAAACATACTTCATTATGTGATTGCATCAAGTGTTGTGATTGTTTTTATCATTGCCATATTGGGCGGCTATCTGTTTCGATTTTACTACAAAAAAATGCAGGAGGATTTCTATAAGGAGAATTCTGTCTATATTGGAAATATTGCAAAAACGCATGGAAATGAGCTGCAGATTTTACAGGATATTTCCATGCAGATTGCGCTTTCTGACTCGGCTAGATTTCTTTTAGATGAGCAGCCGACAAAAAGCGCTGCGCTGAAAAAGCAGCTAAACCAGTATCGCTCTGTCAATCAGTTTTTTGATGTAATGTACTGCTATTATCAGAAGGATCAATACCTTTTTAATCACATGACATCGATATCAATTGATTTATTCTGTGATACGGCCTATCAATTGGAAAATTATAGTCCAAGTGAGGTGAAAGATCTTCTCTGTGCAAAGCAAAAAAAGTTACTTGTGCTTCCAGAAGAGGCGATAGAGGGGGAGCTTGTCTACTTTTATGATGTACAGGCAAAGAATGTAATCTATATTTATCCGGTAGCACCAAAGTATGATACGATTTTGATTTTCTTCATCGGCACCGACCACTATGATGATCTGTTTGCAGACGAACAAGAAAACACGAGAAACACATGGCTAGTCTACGATGGAAATGTCGTAGTAAGACATGGTGCAAATGAGATAGATAATGATCTGCTACTTAGCGAACTTGGTGATGAAACTGGGCAGAAACAGGTAAAGCTTCAGGGAAAAAATTACCTTCTCACACAGGAGATAGATGATGTAGGTTTTTCTTATGTTGCATTGCAACCGATGAATGTTTTTACCGATCGGCTTAAAACCCATCTTTGGGGAATTGCTGTTTTGATTATTCTGTGCTGTGTGCCGACATTTCTGATAATTGGAATTTTGTCAAGTCGTGTGCTAGGCGGTGTGAAAAAAATAAATCGTATGCTGCCTGGTGAGGGAGAGGAAACCTATGATTTGGGAAAAATTGAGGTTGGAATCCGACAGTTGGTAAATAGCTCTGAGGATATGAAGCAGGATCAGATGTCACTTCGAAAGAGTCGCTTTATTCGAAGCTTTCTTCAGAGCAAATATACGGCACTTGAAATTTTAAGGCGCGATGCAGCTGATGCGAGAATCAATATTTCGTATGGATTTCAGATGGTTGGTGTAATTGGAAGTAGTGCATCTGGCAATGAAGAAAAAATATTTGAACAGATTCTTGAGTTCATTCAAAAACAGGAAAATCTGGATGGATACGGGATTCATCTAGTTAACACCAATCAACGAGTGATGGTACTTTTTGGAGAATCGGAGGAAAATTTGTATCAAGCCTATGATAAGATTCTTCGGATTGGCCGAGTACACTGTGACGAGTTTGTGGTAGCGGTTAGTTGGGCGCATCGTTCCCTACTCAATGGCTCATTGGCTTATTTAGAGGCAAACACAGCCTATGACAGCCGATTCTTAGTGGATAGCAGTCAGATCATTCGCTTTACAGAGATTGGTCAGAACTCATCTGTCAGCAACTATCAGAATCTGAGAAGCCGCTACATGGTACAGCTAGAAAATACGATTCGTGTGGGAAATGAGCAAGAGGTTGAAAAGGCAATCCATGATCTTTGTAAAAAGTTGGAGGAAGAGCATGCGACACTTCTGACGTTTCGTCTTTTGTATGACGAAGTGTTACGTTTTCTTATGGATCAGTGGAATGGAGACGAGAAGGACTGGAATCAGGTCTATAATGTATTTACACTGTCAAGATGCTTAACAATGGAAGATTTCACTTCACTTTTGACAGAGGCCTGCCATATGATTTTGGACACAAAGACCGATGTAAAGAACCATCAGTCAGAGCTGGTTGTAAAGGCAATGGAGATTATGCAAAAGACGTATTCTGATCCAGATTTAAATATGGCATCACTAGCCGACCAGCTTGGCATCTCTCCGGTAACACTAGCAGTTGAGTTTAAGAATGAAACCGGAATTAGCCCATCTGATTATCTGGCAGTTGTGCGGTTAGAGCGTGCAAAGGAACTGCTTCGCACGACAGATCAGCTTGTAAAGCAGGTGAGCGAGGCGGTAGGATATGAGGATGATCATGTATTTATAAGACGCTTTAAAAAATATACTGGAAAGACACCGGGACAATACCGAAAAGAGTCACAGCAATGAAGGGTCAGGGACATATCAAAGTGATATGCCCCTGTTTCTGTAGCATTTATCAATGCTGCTTATATTGCTCCAAGATCTTTTCGATGTAATTATTATTGGTTCGCTCTGTAAAATTTCGAAATGCCTGTGTGCCACGTGCGACTGCCAATTGCTGCGCAGTTTCTTTCTCAGCTTTTGTTTCCATATCTTTTTGCATTAATTTTCGCAAATATGCAAAGCGGTTGTTGATTTTCTTTTCTTGATTTCTGCGCTTGATTTCAGCCACCTTTAGAGCAATGTATTTGTACTGGGCTTGTTTAGCTGTTGGTGCTTCTGGTAGCTTGTAAGCTGGAATTGCATCTAATAGTGCTGAAAGCTCATCAAGTTTTTCCGCAGACAGTTTCCAATCGCTTAAAGCACTTTCCCATAGTGGGCAATCCTTTATCACGATTGGAACTTCTGGTAGATTTACTACGTCTTCAGATGCCAATTGTTTTAAGGTTTTGACCGTAAATCGTATGACGACTATAGTCCGTCCCTGCTTTACTGGCTCGTAGTCGAAGTGACAGTCTGTCTTTTCGTTAAGCTCATTATGGCATTTCTTTAAGATTTCAGCATTGAAGAATTTAAATTGATTATATCTAGTTGCCTTACATTTTAACAACTCTTTCAAATCATCCAATTTGATTTCCCATGATTTGCGAAAACGGTTGTTTTCCAAGTAGAGGAATAAAACATAACTGTATCTAGATTTCAACTCGATAACATTTTTCAGACGATATCTGAGATAGCCCAAATCTTCAATATTGAAAATATATTCTCTCGCCGAGGGTGTACATGTAAGCGTAATTTTCCATAGTCCGTTGCCGTCTGGAACAGCTTCGGCTTCTTCGAATAAGGAAATTATCTTAAATCCATCTGGCTTTGTGGCATCTTCAATTTCCACAATTTGGAATAAATTGCGAAGTCGTTTATTAAGATCGTCCTTTAATATTCTGGTTACACATAGGACACGTTCGAGTTCTCCTTTTTCGATTATGACTGTTCTTTTTTCTGGATCATGACTATCAATTCTTGCCAAATATACATCAAGTAATTTTAATTCTGGTAAAGTTAGGTCGGTTTTCGCAAGCGACTGTAGAGGGTTTGATTTTTGGACGGTCAGCTTGTCGGGATTTCCTAGTCCAATTATGTCTGAAGTTTCTGGCAGCTTTTTTCTCCTTGGCATTTATCTGATTTCCCCTTTCCTTTTTCTTTTATGATATAGCAATGGTACGAAAATGTCAATATAAAAAACGTACCTTTCGAGAAAAACAATCATACTCTTAACGAAAAACGATCGTACCCATCGCGAAAAAACATCGTTCTCTTTGTGAAAAATGATCGTACCCATCGTGAAAAACAATCGTACCTGTAGATATTAAAATCCTAGCATTGATGCGGTTTCTGGAATTCTTATAATCGAGAAAGTAATCAAGAAAGTAATCAAGAAAATAATCAGGAAGGTAATCAAGCAATCAATCAAGAGAGCGTGAAGGGTGGGGTTTAATGTGTATGATAAAATATGAATCGTAAAGAGCACTGTATTTTCAATCAAAACGATGAGCCAGTATGAAAAACAATCGTACCTTTACATATCTAAAATATAATATTTTTGCGGTTTTCAGAGTATTAGTAATCAAGATGGTTCCATCTTAGGCGAGGATGAATTTTAGTATATATAAAAGGTGTATGAATGGTAAACATCTCTGTATTTTCGGCCCGAACGATGAGATAGCTATGAGATAGCATGAAAAACAATCGTACCTTTATATACTCTAAATTCAATATTTATGCGCTTCTCAGAACATTTGTAATCAAGTAAGATGCTGGGCAGATTTCCTTTTACTTGTAGCATTGATTTCTAGTCAATATAAGTATAATGATGAGGTATTTTATTGGTTGGGATATGATGAATAGCCTTATATGAACAACGTCAAGAAAACCAGGGGACGCGGAAAGCCATGGGGACGAATCTGTCCCCGTGGCTTTTTCTGTGTCTAAATGTTTTTTCAAAAGAAGTGAAATCTCCATTGTTATTCGATTGGACATGGTTTACAATAAAAGTTATACGCATTAGGGTAGATAATGTCGAAATGAAAAAGGAGGAGTTAGAAAATGATACGTTTATTTGAAGAACATCAGGTTAGAAAGACAACTGAGCTTTCTTCATCTTTGTGGGATTTTAGTCAGGTGACAGATGGAAAAAATACGCCGGTTGGAAAAGTAACGGTGCCGTCCTGTTGGGAAAGCTATCCTGGCTTTGAAGCTTACAGAGGACAAGGCTTGTATGAGCGTAGCTTTGAGGCAGACGGTGATGTGCGCATTGTCTTTAAGGGTGTCAGCCATACGGCAAAAGTTTTCGTGGACGGAAACCAAGTTGCAGAGCATTACAATGCATTTACTCAGTTTGAGGCAGTGGTCAAAAATTTGCCGTCAGGTGTTCATAAGTTAAGTGTCTTGGTGGATAACTCGTTTTCTGAGGCGTCTGCCCTTCATGTGGAAAATGATTACCAAAGCTATGGCGGTATTTCAAGGGGTGTGGTATTAGAAAAGCTTCCGAAACATTATATTAGACAGATGCATTTTACTCCTATTTATAAGGATGGTGGATGGTATGCAAGGATCAAGCTTGTGATTACATCACTTACTGAGGATAGGTGGGATGGAACTGTGAATGTCACGCTGAAAAATGGGGAGACAGAAGCCTTTTTGTGCAGCGAGACTTGTAGTATGAAAGAAAATGAAGACGAGCTTACGATTGAGACTGATGAGATTGCCTGCAAGGCTGTAAGTGCTTGGGCACCGGAGCATCCGACTCTTTATCAGGTAACGGCACGGCTTCAGGATGAGAGTGGCTGTGTGATTGATGATTTGACTGACCGTGTGGGCTTTCGTGAAGTGAAGACACAGGGAAAGGACATCCTTTTAAATGGAAAGAAGCTTCGCATTAAGGGCTTCTGCCGCCATGAGGATCATCCGCAATTTGGCTGTGCGCTGCCGCTTTCTGCAATCATGCAGGATTTGCAGCTTGCACGAGATATGGGAGCAAATTCAATTAGAACATCTCATTATCCAAATGATGAGCTGTTTCTTGATTTGTGTGATGAGCTTGGTATCTTAGTCTGGGAGGAGAATCATGCAAGAGGCTTAAGCGAAGAGCAGATGAGAAATCCAAACTTCGAGCGCCAGTGTGAGACTTGTATTCGCGAGATGATAGCAGCTCACTATAATCATCCGTCTATTTATATCTGGGGTATTTTAAATGAGTGCGCAAGTGATACCGAATACGGAAAATCTTGCTATAAGGCTCAGTTTGAGCTGATTGAGAGCTTAGACAAAACACGTCCGCGTTCATTCTCAAGCTGTCGCTTTAAGACTGATATCTGCTTTGATCTGGTCGATGTGGTTTCCTATAACATCTATCCAAAGTGGTATCACAACACACCGGTAGCCGAGTATCTGGATGATTTATATAAGTGGGTTCAGACAACACCGGGAGAGGGAAAGCCATTTTTAATCACTGAGGTTGGTGCAGGTGCAATCTATGGATACCGCACGTCGGCGAAGGTGAAGTGGTCTGAGGAGTATCAGGTGCAGGCACTTGAGGAGCAGTTAAATGCGATCTTGTCCTATGATGACTGTTCTGGTGTTTACATTTGGCAGTTTTGCGATGTGCGCGTAACAAATGATTGGTGGAACACCCGTCCAAGAACGATGAACAATAAGGGAATTGTGGATGAGTATAGAAGACCAAAGCTGGCCTATGAGACCGTAAAGAAAATCTTTTCGTCTGTTGATACATACAGAGAATAAGGCTTCAATTGAATGATACTTGTATGAAAAAAACACAAGTGAATCTAAAAAAATAGATGAAATAAGATAAAAAGTAACGAACATGGAAGGAAAACACGATGGAAAAACAGAAGAAGTTTTCACTGAAAAACTATCTGTATGAGTATAAATGGTGGTATGTGTTTGGCATAGCAATTTTGCTTTGTGTCGATCTGGCAAATATTTATATTCCGCAGTTTATCGGAGATATAATTGACGGACTGACAAATGAAACGCTGAAAAAAGCCGGAATTCCAATGATGCTCATGAAGATATTGATTGCAGGACTGATTATGATGTTTGGCCGTTTTGGATGGCGATACTGTATTTTTGGTGCATCCAGAAAGATTGAATATCGTCTTAGAAATGATATGTTTGGTCATTTGGAAACATTGTCGGCACGTTATTTTAATGAGCACAAAACAGGTGATCTGATGGCGCATTTTACAAATGATTTGGAGGCTGTGCGAGTGGCGGTAGGTATGGCTGTCATTACAACCTTTGATGCAGCTGTCATGTCAATTATGGTTATCATTAAAATGATCATATATGTTGATTTGCGTTTGACTGTGCTTGCATTTGTTCCAATGATTCTTGTTGCAATCGGATGTTATTTCTTTGGTGTTCAGATGAAAAAACGCCAGACTGCCAGACAGGAAGCCTTTTCATTTCTTTCAGATAAGGTGCAGGAAAGTATTTCTGGTATCCGTGTTTTAAAGGCTTTTGTTCAGGAGAAGAAGGATCTTGAGGAATTTCAAAAGGCAAATGAAAATAACATGGAAAAGAATCTTGCCGTTGTGAAGCTAAGGAGTTTGTTTGGACCACTGCTTGATTTGATTACGGGAATCAGTCTTCTTTTGACATTGATCATTGGAGGAAAAATGGTAATTAATGGAACTGTATCAGTTGGTCAGTTTGTTGCGTTCAACTCTTATATAGGTATGCTCGTATGGCCGATGATTGCTTGTGGTGACTGTATAAATACATTTAGTCAGGCATCAGCAGGCTATAAGCGTATCAAGGATATCTTCGATGAAAAGCCGGATATTATTGATAAGGTAAAAGAGAAGGATGGTGAGCATTTAACTGGTGATATAGAGCTGAAGAATCTGACATTTCAGTATCCAGATGGCGATACACCTGTTTTAAAGAATGTGAGTGTTCACATTAAACCAGGCGAGATGTTAGCAGTACTTGGACGAACTGGAAGCGGAAAGTCTACGCTTGCAGATCTGCTTCTTCGTGTATATGACTGCGAAAAAGGAATGCTTTTGATGGATGGAAGACCTATTGATGAGATTCCGCTTCATGTGCTTCACCGTGATGTGGCTTATGTGCCTCAGGAAAATTTTATGTTCTCAGATACACTTGAGGAAAATATAGCGTTTGGACTTGAGGATCGTATTTTTGATCATCCAAAGCTTCGCGATAATATTAAGGAAGCAGCTGAGGCGGCCTGCATTCACAGCAATATTATTGATTTCCCAGAAGGCTATCAGACACTTGTTGGAGAGCGCGGTGTAACGCTTTCAGGCGGTCAGAAGCAGCGAAGCTCTATTGCACGTGCGCTTCTTAAGAATGCCCCTGTATTGATTATGGATGACTCACTGTCTGCTGTCGATACAGATACAGAGGAGCAGATTTTAGAGAATCTGATTCGTCTGCGCAAGGGAAAAACAACTATTATTATTGCACATCGTGTTTCTACGCTTCAAAAGGCTGATCATATCGCAGTATTGACTGAGGGTGAGCTGACTGAGTATGGTACACATGATGAATTAATCCGCGAGGGCGGCTTCTATGCAAAGATTTATGAGAAGCAGCAGCTTGAGCAGGAATTAAATGAGATGTAAGGGGGTGCAGCAAGATGAATTCAATGACAGATGACAAATTGGAAAGTAATTATAAAGGAAATGCGTTGCTGCATCTTTTGTCTTATATGAAGCCGTATGCCGGATGGGTGACGCTTTGTCTGGTTCTTGTGCTGGCACTTACGGGATTTGATTTATATAGACCAACACTTATCGGAGATGCGATTGACAACTTCGAGACGCAGGGCGATTACAATGTAATTATCAATACAGCATGGAAATACGGTATTGTGCTTGTAGTAAGCTTTATTTTCAATATGGCACAGACCTGGATTTTGCAGAAGACTGGACAAAAGATCATTCTGACTGTAAGACGAGAGCTGTATATTCATATTCAAAGCTTAAGCAGTCGTTTCTTTGATCTTACGCCCGTTGGAAAGCTTGTCACAAGAGTGACAAATGATGTTGAAGCATTAAATGAGATGTATTCAGGCATTTTGGTGCGTTTATTTAGAAATATCGTAAAGATAATAGGATTGGCTGTTGTTATGATTGCGCTAGACAGAGGACTGGCACTTGTTTCATTTGTGCTTCTGCCTATTGTTATGGTGCTTACAGTTGTTTTTCGTATTATTTCTAGAAAAACATATCGAATTGTACGCACAAAGCTTACAGATATCAATACATTTTTATCTGAGAATATTTCAGGAATGCGTGTAATTCAGATCTTTGGACGAGAGGAGCGAAAGTTCGAGGAGTTTAAAGATAAGGATTACAAGCTGTACCGCGCACATTACCGTGAGATGATGGTGTTTGCAATTTTTCGCCCGCTAATCTATATTTTAAGTGTGTTGTCTTTAATGATAGTGCTTGGTATCGGAAGCAACGAGGTGTTAGATGGGGCAATTTCCATCGGAACTCTCTATATTTTCTCACAGTACATTCAGCAGTTCTTTGATCCGATTCAGGAGCTTGCCGAGCAGTTTTCGACACTGCAGTCATCAATAGCATCAGCAGAAAAGATCTTTACAATTCTCGCTGAGGAGCCGCAGGTTAAGGAGGATGAAAATCCTATTGTACTGCCAAATGTTCTCGGACGCATTGAGTTTGACCATGTATGGTTTGCATATGATGGAGAACATTATGTACTTCGTGATGTTTCCTTTGTAATTGAGCCTGGTGAGAAGGTGGCATTTGTTGGTGCAACAGGAGCTGGAAAATCGTCTATTTTAAATCTAATAGGACGTTATTATGATATTCAGAAGGGTCATATTTATATTGACGGTGTGGATATTAGAAAGCTTTCCAAGAAGCAGCTTCGAAGTGCGATTGGACAGATGCAGCAGGATGTATTTATATTCGAGGGAGATATTGAGTCAAATATTCGTCTGCACGATGATATCCAGTTTGAAGATGTGAGAGCTGCTGCTGAGTATGTTAATGCATCACATTTTATTGAAAAGCTTCCGCAAAAATATAAGGAGCCTGTTACAGAGCGCGGTGCAACTTTCTCAGCAGGAGAAAGACAGCTTCTTTCATTTGCAAGAACGCTTGCGCATAAGCCAGCAATTCTTGTAATGGATGAGGCAACAGCAAATATTGACACAGAGACTGAAATTTTAATTCAGGAAGCGCTTGAAAAGCTGATGAAGGGACGAACTACTATTATGGTAGCGCATCGTCTTTCAACAATTCAGCATGCTGACTGCATAATGGTTATGCATAAGGGAAAGATCAGAGAGCGCGGAACACATCAGGAACTTTTGGCGCAGAATGGAATCTACAAGAAGCTGTATGAGCTGCAGATTCATCATGTGATATCATCATGATTGAAAATAAAAGAGAGCGTTAGTTAAACGCAGAAAGGTAGATTATAAAAGTGAATATTTATTGGGGAGATTTACATAACCATTGTGGAATAACATATGGTTTTGGAAGCTTGGAGAATGCAATAAAAAGAGCGAGAGGACGGTTGGATTTTTGTGCATTTACAGGACATGCTATGTGGCCTGACATTTATTCAAAAACACCGGAAACAGAGTTCCTTGTGAATTTTCATGAAGTTGGTTTTAAAAAATTGAAAGATCACTGGGAAGAGGTTCGCGACAAAGTTGCAAAAGCAAATTCAAAAGAGCTTGTTACATTTCAGGGCTATGAATTACATTCAGGAAAGTACGGGGATCATCATTTAGTATCTATAGATGATAATCTTCCATTGGTGTATAGAGATTCACCAAAAGAGCTTGTGGAGGCATGTGGAAAAGAGACTACCATTGCAATTCCTCATCATATAGCCTATACACCGTCTTATCGTGGAATTAACTGGGATTATTTTGACAGCAGTATTTCTCCTGTTGTTGAAGTTTATTCCAAACATGGATGTTCGATAAATGAAGACGCGGCTTATCCTTATTATCATGATATGGGACCGAGAGATACTCACAACATGGTAGATGAAGGACTGCGCAGAGGATATCACTTTGGCTTTGTAGCATCTACAGATCATCATGCTGGTTTTCCAGGATCTTATGGAGACGGACTGGTGGCAGTTATTGCTGAAAAGAAAACAAGAGAAAGTATTTGGGAAGGCCTTAGAATGGGTCGTACTTATGCAGTAACTGGAGATAAAATTCTTTGTGATTTTCGTATTAACGATGCTTATCAGGGAAGTGCCATCAGCGCTCTGGTACGAAAGCTTCACGTTAATGTGCAGACACAGGCACCGCTTGATAAGATTGTAATTTACAAAAATGAGAAGCCATACCATATCTTGAATGGAGAGAATTATTGGGAGGCTAATCAGAGTGGTCACTACAAAATCAGAGTTGAAATGGGCTGGGGAGATAAGACACTTTACCGCTGGAATGGAAAAATCAAAATTGAAGGCGGAAGCCTGACAGACATTGATACCTGTTTCCGCGGAAGAAATGTATTGTCACCTACACAGCGAGAGGCAAGCAAAATTGAGCAGATAAATGATATTGCCAGCCAGGCAGAGATGATAAGTGAAAAAGAAATGCAGTTTACATGTGATACAGTAGGAAATCAGTCAACGCTTCATCCATGTACTTCGGCAGTTATTGTAACAGTGGAGGGCGATCTTAATACGAAGGTGACTGTTTGGATGAATGAACAAAGTTATCAGGCTACAATCGGTGAACTTTTGCAGTATGGATATACAAGTCACATGAAGTATTATCATTCTCAGGCATTTAAGATTCACAAGGCATTACCAGAAAGCAGATATATATTTAACATTGATATGGAAGATCAGCTTCCAGAAAAAGACGAGGATATTTATCGCGTAGAAGTTTCTCAGAAAAATGGACAGTGGGCATACAGTTCACCGATTTTTGTCAGAAATGTATAAGAGAGGAAATAACTAATAAGACGGGGAAATGGTATTCCCCGTCTTGTTAGTTTTAGATCAGATATTTATTACGAAGTGCATTTTCTTCATCTTCTGTCAATCCAACAGCATTACGAAGAAAATTTTGAATTGAGCCATGATTTTCTTCAATTAGATTATAAAAATGTTGAAGATATTCAATGTGTGCAAGCCAGGTGTATTTTGTCATGTAAACAGCTACATCTGGTGGACAATCTGGTGGCAGTATTTTCTGAATATTGATAATTTCTGCATCGGCTTCTTTCTGTTTGTAAAGATTAGTGGCAAGATAGTCAGCTTCAATATCCTTTTTAGGAATTTGCAGAACTTCACATAAAAGAACTGTGAGGATTCCGGTACGATCTTTTCCGCCTGCGCAGTGCCACAAAACACCACCATTAGTTTGAAGTAGTGTTTGAAAAAAATTATGCATCTGGTGAAGGGTATATGGGACAGTTGCATAATCAGCATAGTAACCAGACATTTCATAAAAAAAGAATTTTGGATCTGCTGAAGCTTTTTTAATTGCATCTTTTTGAAGTTCTTCACGAGATTTTTTATCTTTAGCAATTCCAGCATTACGCTCAGGACTTAGAGACATTGGAATATATGTAATACCTTCAATCTTTTGATCTGGCTGTTCAGTACGTTCTTCTAGATTTCGAAGATCAAGAATATAACGTACTCCAAGCTTTTTAAGTTTTTCCATATCCGCTTGAGTTGCATTGTGCAGATGGTCACTGCGGAAAAGCAGGTTGCTTTTTATTTTTTTTTCAAAAACATTAGTCATGCCACCAAGATCACGTAAATTAGTCATGCCTTTAAAATCGATATGTTTACTGAGCATTGTTTATTTCCCCTTAAAATTGAATTTTTATTCTAAATAGTATTTCTATTGATCCACATCTGTGCTCATTACTGCCTTTATACGGTTAGTTCCATTCCATTTACAAAATCAGGATTTTCGGATGCAAATATTGTATATTCTTTTGCTCCTGGTTCTGCTTCAAACACATAATGAAGTGCAATATCCGTAATTTCCTGTTGATCTGTTGGTGCATACCATTTTAATACTTTCATTAATCAAACTCCTTTCTTGTAGTTAAATGTTATCCTTTTAATAGCAATTCCATATTTCTTACTATTAAAATATCATGTTTTTTTAAATTGTCAATCATATATTTTGTAGTTTTTGTTGTGTTTGACATATATTGGCGATAAAAACATGGGGGAATATAAAAATATGACATTGCGCAAATGTAAGCGATGAATATGACTACGTTCACGACCTACAGAGAATTGTGCTAGATGGAGATTCATACGGAAATTTCGAGTTGATAATAGCTAAAGAATAAAATATATAAATATTCTTTACTTTAAACTGTAAAAGTTTAAATCAGCAGTTGACGTAACGTGCAGTATGGCTTATAATAAATCTATCTGTTGAGGTCGAGGGCAAGGCTTTTGCCCTCGATTGTCGTCATAGAGGGAATTTATTATAAGAAAGGGAAATGTTATGAAAAATCGAGAGCGGCTTGGAAGCCGACTTGGCTTTATCATGCTGTCGGCTGGCTGTGCAATCGGCTGCGGTAATGTGTGGAAGTTTCCATGGATGTGCGGACAAAATGGAGGCGGAGGCTTTATGCTGGTATATCTGGCGTGCCTTGTTTTATTAGGTCTTCCGGCAATTGTCATGGAGTTTGCAATAGGACGAGCATCGCAGGCAAGTCCAGTTTTTATGTATCGAAAGCTAGAAAAACCAGGCCACAAATGGGGAATCTTTGGCATTGTATGTTTGATTGGAAATATTGCACTGATGGCATTTTATACTGTTGTTACTGGATGGATTATCTACTATTTTGTTAAGTTCTTAACCGGACAAAATGATAGTTTTGGTTTTGCGGCTATGATAACTAATCCAGGTGTAAATGTTACGTTCTTGCTGGTTACAGTAGTTGCTGCATTTGCAATTTTAAGCTTTAATCTGCAGGGCGGTTTGGAGCGTGTAACAAAGTACATGATGGTATCACTCTTGATTTTAATGATGGTACTTGCTATTCATGGTCTGACACTTTCAGGAGCAAAGGAAGGCTTAAAGTTCTATTTGGTTCCTGATTTTTCAAAAATTGATGGTTCAGTAGTCGTTAGTGCTATGAATCAGGCATTTTTCACGCTGTCAACAGGAATGGGCGGTATGGCAATATTTGGAAGCTATATCGGAAAGGATCGTTCTTTGATGGGCGAGTCTGTTCATGTAATTGTACTTGATACATTTGTAGCAGTTATCGCTGGTGTTATCATGTTCTGTGCATGCTTTACTTATGGACTTGAAGTTAATGCAGGACCAAGCCTTCTGTTTGATACAATGGCAACAGTATTCTCTCATATGCCGGGAGGACGCTGGTGGGGTGCGTTGTTCTTCTTGTTTATGGTATTTGCAGCGATGTCTACCGTGCTTGGCGTTTGCGAAAATATTCTTGCAATGGTTCGCGAGCTTACCGGATGGTCACGTCCAAAGGGATGCGTTGTCTGCGCGGCAGGAATCTTTTTACTTGCATTGACAACAGCACTTGGATACAGCGTAATTAAATTTCAGCCATTTGCAGAGGGAACAGCATGGCTTGATTTATGGGATTTTATTGTATCTAACAATATCCTTCCGCTTGGATCGCTTGTACTTGCACTGTTTTGCTGCAACAAGTTTGGATGGGGCTGGGATAAGTTCATGGAAGAGGCTAATACAGGAAAGGGTCTTAAGATAAAGTCATGGATGAAGCCAATCTTCAAATATTTTGTTCCAGCAGCAATTTTGTTCATCTATATTTATGAAATGATTAATTTCCAGTGGAAATAAAAATAACACCTCGCATCGTATTTAATAGTACGGTGCGAGGTGCTTTTTTGTATGCATAAGACGAAAAAGAAGAGTTTATTCAGCAGTAGTTAATACATACTTTGCAGTGTTTTGGGCAGCATCCTTTCCAACTTCATTATATCCAGCCTGATAATAATGGAAAGAATCCTTCATCAGTCCGCGTGCTTTCATGGTTTCAAACAGGCGGCTTACGACGGTGATATCTTTTCTGTGTTCTGCAAATGAATACTGGGCGTTTCTAATCTCATCGTAGCAGATATCATCAGCAGTTCCATTATAAGAGCCAATTCCAATTAAAAAACAATGTTCAATTCCGACAGCCTTTAGCTTTTCATACATTTGCATAAATTGTTTTGTATATTCGTCAGCACTTGTATGGTGATCTCCGTCAGATTCTCCCTGACACCAAAGAAGATACTGATGGCGAAGGGTAATATTATGCTGTTCGCAGAATGTTTGCGCGCTTTTTAAACGTGTTATTGTATCTGTAAGATAGTCATCGTGATCCTGCCAGTTTGCGATGACAGAGCCGCCTTTGCTTGATGACAGGCCAAGAACTGGAACACCAGTATTTTGAAAATAGGTATTTACAAAAGAAGCGACAAGTGAGCCAGTCTTCATACCTGGCTCAAAAATACCAGTGGGATTATTTTCCAAAGCACCAAAAGGCTCTGCGATTGGATAAAGTCTGATTGGATCAGAGATTGCGCGAAATTCAGCACCAGCACCAGGAATTAAGTCAGGTGCACATTCTGGAAATTGTGTACAGGCAATGCCGCGGCCAGCCATATTGGACTGTCCGGCGAATAAAAATAAATCATATGTTGTCATAAGTCCACCTTCTGTTATAGTATTTTTCAAGTGGAGTATAGCACTGAAAGTGCTGATACACAAGTGCAAAAAAATTGTGAAAGTCATTCACCTTCGGGTTAGATTTAATTTGGATGTGAATGAGGTTAAGAATAGTTACAAAAGATAAAAAAGTGTGGTACTATAAGAGTGTTTTTGAGGATTTCACTTTAGAAAGGAAATATTATGCATACAAAGGAATCATTAAAAAAACAGCTTACAGCGATGGGACTTACAGGTGAGGAAACAATTTTAATTCATTCTTCTATGAAGGCAATCGGTGAAACACAAAAAGGAGCTGAGACGGTGTTAGATGCTTTGATGGAGTTTTTTGAAAAGGGTTTATTGCTTCTTCCGACACATACATGGAAGACGATAAATGCAGAGAATCCTGTTTTTGATGTGGATAATGAACCAGCGTGTGTTGGAATTTTACCTGATTTATTTTTGAAACGTCCTGGTGTGGTTCGCTCATTGCATCCGACTCATAGCATGGCAGGCTTCGGAAAAGATGCTGAGTCATATTTGGCCGGTGAAGAAATGCACAATACACCGTGTACACCAGGCGGCTGTTATGATCGTTTAAAGGATGTAGGAGGAAAAATTCTCTTAGTTGGGGTTGGTCATGAACGAAATACATATATCCATAGTGTAGAGGAAGTGCTTAATGTGCCAAATAGACTGTCTGATATGCCAGTTCTTATGAAAATCGTGCAGCATGGAAAAAAGCCAGTTTCTGTCTATATGAGAAAGCATTATAATTCACAGCAGCCACATATTTCTGAGGATTTTGTCAAGCTAAATCGTGCATTTGATGAATGTGGAGCTGCAGTACATACGGTATTTGGATCAGCAGAGTGTATTTTATGCGATGCAAGACGTATTTTTGAAGTGACTCGCCATGTGCTGGCACCTGATCCAGAGTGTCTGGTGACAGGAGGAGAAATTACACCTGAACGATGGCAGGAGCTTATAAGATAAAAAAGATATGATAAAAGCAATGGGGATAGCTCCATTGCTTTTTTTACTGGACTTTTACATTTCTTTTCCCAAACGATGATAGTATGTAAGGCGAAATGCCTGCTATTATAAATGACGTGAGACAGAGAATGAAATGAAAAAAAGACACCTGTTGTTCTGTCTGACGCTTTAAAAAGACAGAATTGATTGGAAAGGAATTGTATGTCAGAAATCACACTGAAAAATGTAAGCAAGAAATATGGAAATGGAAACTTCGCGGTGCGAGAGTTTAATCTGGACATTCACGACAAAGAATTTATTATTTTTGTAGGTCCGTCTGGCTGCGGAAAATCCACCACGCTTCGTATGATAGCAGGACTTGAGGATATCACGGATGGTGAGCTTTGGATTGATGGGCAGTTATGCAATTACCTAGAGCCTCAGCAGCGTGAGATGTCTATGGTATTTCAAAATTATGCATTGTACCCTAATATGACAGTATACGGAAACATAGCGTTTGCATTGAAAATTCGCAAGGTTCCTAAGGCAGAGATTGACCGTCAGGTGCATGAGGTTGCAAAGATTTTGGAAATTGAGCATCTGCTGGATCGCCGCCCAAGTGCATTGTCAGGCGGTCAAAAGCAGCGTGTTGCAATTGGAAGCGCCATTATTCGTCAGCCGAAAGCTTTTTTGATGGATGAGCCACTTTCAAATTTGGATGCAAAGCTTAGGACACAGATGCGTGTTGAGCTGGCAAAGCTTCATAAGAAATTAAATACGACAATTATTTATGTAACACATGATCAGACCGAGGCGATGACACTTGCAAGTAAGATTGTGGTTATGAAGGGCGGTGTGATGCAGCAGGCAGCAGCGCCAACTGCAATTTATAACCATCCGGCAAACAAATTTGTTGCAGGTTTTATCGGATCACCGAGTATGAACTTTTTTGAGGCAGAGGTAAAGGAATTTGGCGATAAAAAGGATAAGGCAATCTTAAGCTTCGGAGAAGATAAGAGTAAAAAAGTTATCATTGATGGGCCAAGAGGGGAAATTTTAGCACAGAGCAGAAATAGTCAGAAGGTGATCATGGGTATTCGTCCTGAGGATATTACTGATTATGAGGATGCCGTAAAGAGTGAATTTGAGCAAAAAAGCATTGGAATCACCGAGACAATCACAGCAAGAGAGATGTTAGGATCTGAGGTATTCTTATACTTTGATGAGGACGGTGAAAGCTGTTCGGTTCGATTAAAACCAAGCAATCAGACTAGGCCAAATGAAAAGATGACATTCTACTTCAATCCAGATAAGATTCATATTTTCGATATCAACACAGAGGAAAATCTATTTTAAACCTAAGAAACACATTACAAAAACTAAATTTCTGTTAAAATAGAATATTTTAAAACTCTGCAGAATGAAAATCAATTCAGAATGCGAAAGAATTCTGAAAAAATAAAAACTATAAAAATAGAAGATGAAGATATGAAAACATTAGGAAGGAAAAGAAAATGAAAACCAAGAAGAAATGGAGTCTGACTTCATACTGCTATTTGCTTCCATGTATGCTTGTATTTGCTGTATTTCTGTTTTATCCATTTGTAAAGACAATCTATTTAAGTCTATATAAAACGAACAAATACGGACAGGCAAAGCTGTTTGTCGGACTGGAAAATTATATCGATCTGTTGACATCGGCAAGTTTTCAAAATAGTTTGAAGGTAACGTTAATTTATGTAGTGATTGTAGTGTTTGGAAGTATGTTGTTAGGCCTTGTCACAGCTGTTTTGTGTAATAAGGCATTTCCGGGAATCCGTGTATTTTCAACTGCCTATGCACTGCCAATGGCAATCGCATCCAGCTCTGCAGCGATGATTTTTAAGATCATGTTAAACCCATCAATCGGTATTGTAAATAAGCTTTTGGGAACCAACATCAACTGGTTCAACGATCCAAAGACGGCACTAATCTGTGTGGCTGTCCTCACTGCATGGCTAAACAGTGGAATCAACTTCCTGTATTTTTCAGCAGGTCTTGGAAATATTGATGAGTCAATCTACGAGCGTGCATCGGTTGACGGTGCAAATGGCATTCAGAAGTTCTTTAGCTTAACGCTTCCGGGACTTTCCCCAATCATGTTTTACACATTGGTTGTCAACATCATTCAGGCATTTCAGTCCTTCGGACAGATCAAGATTTTGACAGAGGGCGGACCGAGTGAGTCAACAAACGTAATTGTCTACTCGATTTACCGAAATGCATTTTTCAATTACCGTTTCGGAACAGCAGCTGCCCAGTCAGTCATCTTATTCTTTATTATTATGCTGATTACTTTGGTAATGTTCAGTATGGAAAAGAAGGGGGTTAAGTACTAATGGAGAACAATGCTGTAATCAAAAATGGAGTCGGAAATATCAGTCAGGCTGAGCTTGTATCAATTAAGCAGCAGATGAATCACAAGGCACTTGTCAGAAGATGTACAAAAACGGCACTTCGTTTGGCTGCAAATGTAATGGTGGGTGCAGTCATTTTACTGCCGCTTCTCTATGCGATAAGTATTGCATTTATGCCATCAAATGAATTATACACACTTGATATGAACTTGCTTCCGAAAAAGCCAACTTTTCAAAATTTCATAGATGCATTCAAGAATGTACCGCTTCTTCGATTCATCGGAAACTCATTTCTTGTGGCAAGTTTGATCACAATCGGACAGATTATCACTTGCTCACTTGCCGCTTTTGCATTTTCCTTCTTGGATTTTAAAGGAAAAGGAATCCTGTTTATGGTGGTAATGGCGACAATGATGGTACCAAGTGAGGCAACAATCATTTCCAATTATCTGACGATGAGCCAGCTAAAGATGCTTGATACCTATCAGGTTTTAATCATCCCGTATTTGACCTCAGCAACTGGAATCTTTTTATTCCGCCAGTTTTATATGACATTCCCGATCTCTCTGTATGAGTCGGCAAAGCTTGATGGATGCACAAATCTGAAATTTATTGTCAAGATTTTGCTTCCGTTAACCAAGTCCTCAATTGGTGCAATGGCAATCTATACCTTCATCAATGCTTGGAACATGTATATGTGGCCACTTCTTGTAACCGGATCTTCCAATATGAGAACGGTTCAGATTGGAATCAGTATGTTAGACAGCATCGATTCTCAGTCAGTGACAATGATGGTTGCTGGAGTTGTCATGATTATCATTCCATCTATATCGATTTTTATCGTAGGACAGAAACAGTTAATTAAGGGTATGTTCTCCGGAGCCGTAAAGGGCTGATGGTTTACATAGACAGGTTGACAAAAACAACCGAAGGTTCAACACCTGTGTCCGTGCTGCAATCACAGGTATCGCATTGGAAGTAGCAGTAAGAAAAAAGTTAAGAAGAAAAAGTTAAGAAGAATAATGACAAAGACGAAAAAGCAGCACAGAAAAGAGGAGTTTATGAAGAAGAAGTTAACCGCATCCGTATTGACAGCATCTATGGCACTTAGCATGAGCACAGGTTTGGTGTTCGCAAATGAGACGACTGCAGAGGTACCAGAGATTGAGATGGCAGATGCATCTGAGGTTGATGGAACAACAATCAGCTTCTGGCATTCAATGGGTGGTGTCAATGGACAGGCAATTGATACATTGGTTCAGAAGTTCAACGATGAGAATGAGTATGGTATCACCGTAGAGGCCGAGTATCAGGGAAGCTACGATGATGCATTAAATAAGTTAAAGAGTGCACAGATTGGAAACATGGGTGCTGATCTTGTTCAGGTTTATGAGATTGGAACTCGTTTCATGATCGAGTCTGGTTGGATTGTTCCAATGCAGTCTATGGTAAATGCAGATGAGTATGATACTTCTGTATTAGAGCCAAATCTGGCAGCTTACTACACCATCAACAACATGCTTTACTCCATGCCATTTAACTCCTCCACCCCACTGATGTATTACAACAAGGACATGTTTGACGCAGCAGGAATCACGGAGATCCCGGACAGCTTAGAGGCAATCGCTGAGGTTGGCGACAAGCTTCTTGATGGCGGCGCACAGGAGGTTATGTCTCTTGGAATTTATGGTTGGTTCTTTGAGCAGTTCATTGGAAAGCAGGGACTGGAGTATGCAAACAATGGAAACGGAAGAACTGAGGCTGCAACAGCAGTTGCATTCGATGAGAATGGCGCAGCAGCAAATATCTTAAATGAGTGGAAGAATCTGTATGATCTTGGTTATGCGCCAAATGTAGGTAAGGGTGGCGATGCAGGACTTACTGATTTCTCAGCAGGAAAGTCAGCAATTACACTTGGCTCTACCGCATCCTTAAAGCAGATTCTGCAGGATGTAGACGGCAAGTTTGAAGTGGGAACCGCATACTTCCCGAAGGTAAAATCTACAGATGAGGGTGGCGTTTCCATCGGAGGTGCATCTTTGTGGGCACTTGATAACAACGATCCAAAGAAGCTTCGCGCAACATGGGAGTTTGTAAAGTTTTTAATTTCCCCAGAGTCACAGGCATTCTGGAATGCAGAGACAGGATATTTTCCAGTGAATGTAAATGCACATGACGAGGACGTATTCAAGGAAAACATTGCAAAGTATCCGCAGTTTCAGACTGCAATTGATCAGTTACATGATTCTGCACCACAGTATGCAGGCGCATTGCTTAGCGTATTCTCTGAGGCACGTGCAATTGTAGAGTCTGAGATTGAGAGCATGTTAAATGGAAATGAGACTGTAGATGAGGCAGTTGACAGCATGGCATCCCATATCAACAGCGCAATTGAGGAGTACAATCTGGTAAACAACTAATTGCTTTCCTTTTGGAGCGAGTGTGGTATAATAAGAGAGCGGCAGGGCACTTGCCCTGCTGCTTTTTGCAAGAGAAAATGGAAAAGAAAACCAAGTGAAAATCACTAGGGCTGGTTGAAATAATAAAGAGAAGTGAGGGCAATAAAATGACAAAGATATTTGCACATAGAGGCGCAAGTGCATATGCGCCGGAAAATACAATGGAGGCCTTTGAGTTAGCAGCAAAGCAGGGAGCAGATGGCATTGAGCTTGATGTTCATGTGACAAAGGATGGCGAAGTAGTGGTGACACACGATGAAAAAATTGATCGTGTCAGCAATGGAAGTGGTTTTGTAAAAGATATGACACTTCGTGAATTGAAGAGATTATCCTTCCACAATCATATGGAGTCCTATGTGGGCGCTGGCATTCCGACACTTCGTGAGGTATTAGAATTTGTCAAGACAACGAATATGGCTGTCAATATTGAGTTAAAAACAGGTCTTTACTGGTATCCAAATATTGAGGAAAAAACAGTAGCATTAGTACACGAACTTGGCATGCAGGATCGCATTATTTATTCATCCTTCAATCATCACAGCATTGCCAAATTAAAGGAGATCGACAGTGCTGCCGAGACCGCATGGCTGTTTTCTGATGTAATTTTAAATGTTGAGCAGTATGCAAAGGCAAATGGTGTGGAGGGTCTTCATCCGGCTGTTTATCATATGTATATGTCTGATTTTATGAAAAGATGGAACGAGAGCGGCGAGAAGGTGCGCGTATGGACTGTAAATAATGAAAAGGATATGAAAAATTTTATTCAGAATGATTTAGAGGCAGTTATCACTAATTATCCTGATGTCGCATTACGAGTAAGAAGAGAGGTAACAGGATGCTAAGCAACAAAAAGCTTTTTTTATTTGATATTGACGGAACTGTGTGTCAAGGTGAGCGCTTGATCGACGGCACAACGCAGTTCCTTGAGGATATCCGTCAAAGCGGAGGTCAGTTTGTCTTTATAACAAACAATTCCACAAAGAGCATTCAGGACTATATCTTGAAGTTTCAAAAGCTCGGAATTAAAACCGATTACAGCAATTTCATTACAGCATCTTACGCGACGGTTCATTATTTAAAGAAAAATTATACTGATAAGCTGATCTATGTGATGGGGACAAAATCATTGATCAGGGAGTTGAAAAAAAGCGGGATACGTGTGACAACTGACTGTGAGGATCCAGAGATTGCATGTGTGCTTGTCGCATACGACAATGAGCTGACTTATGAAAAGCTGACAGATACATGCAAGATTCTTTCCACGAGAGAGGTAGGCTATGTGGCGACAAATCCAGATCTGGTGTGTCCGATTGAATTTGGATTCGTGCCAGATTGCGGTGCAATGTGCCAGATGATTGAGCATGCCGTAAAGAAAAAGCCGTATTTTATCGGAAAGCCAGAGCCAGGTATGGTTGATATGTCTGTTGCGCAGAATCATTTTACAAAGGATGAAACATTAGTAATCGGAGATCGTTTATACACCGACATTTTATCTGGCATCAATGCAGGTGTTGAGACAGTGCTGGTACTTACAGGAGAGGCAACAAGAAAAGATGCCGAAGAAAGCAGCTACAAGCCGGATTATATTTTTCCGACAGTGCGCGAACTTCACGAGGCGTGGAAGTGACCATCGGGACAGGGACACTAATCTGACCACCGTGCCTGTCCCCAATGTGGTCCAGTTGTTTCAATTGAATGGAGAAGAGCAGCAAACACACAACAAGCATTTTTAGATGAATATATGAGAATGATTAAGAGAGGAATAGTTATAAGAAACAGGAATGAAACATTAGCTCAAAGCATTCAGAAGGCTTACACTTATAATCTAATTTGGAGTCCTGAAAAGACAATATATGGAAAAATGTTTTTGAGTGAACTAGGATTCAAAAAATAAATGAATATTTCAAAGAAATCAGTCACAATATTATGTGGATGGTTTCTTTGAAATACATATAAGTAACCTGATTTGGAAGGAAGATAAAAAATGAATATTTTTAACAAGCAAGAAATAACTACAGGTGATCGAATTGTTGCATATATTGATGGAAAGTGTTTTATTCGAGACGGAAGGGGAAAACCAGAAACATTAGTGGTTGAAAATTTTAGGCTGGATGATCTGATTGAGTATATAAAAAAGAAAAATGTAAAAAGTGTAAATATCTGTGGAATAGATGATTTGAGTTTTTTGTCAGAGTGCCAAAGCATAGAAAGGCTGACTCTTACGTTAATAGTAGAGCTTGACAGGTATGATACACTGATAAAAAAGAGAGAAAGTGAGTTTTATATTTGGTATGATAAAGTATATGATTATCAACAAATTTATGATCTTTTGAATTTGAAAAAGTTAGCAATTGATGATGCAGGTGCAAGAGATCAATATATGCAAATTAATTCTAAATTGAAAATTGACTTGTGTAGATTTCCGTATTTGCGAGTGTATTATGGAAAATATAAGTTTACAAAAAGCTTAGATACGAAAGTGAATATGCAAACATTAGGTCTTAGTGATTATGGAAGAGAGAATATCATAGAATTTTCTAGAATGGCAGAGTTGGACACACTATCGTTGACACATTCAAAAATAAAAAATCTCAAAGGATGTGAATTCTTTCCCAAATTGCAGTGTGTGTATCTGGGATTTAACAGAACGCTCACAGATATTTCAGATCTAAAATACGCTAAGAACACGTTGCGAATGTTGGAAATTGATCATTGTGGACATATTGAGGATTTTTCTGTTTTAAATGAATTGGAAAATTTGGAGTTTTTAAGATTATTAGGTACAAATACAATTACAGATATCCAGTTTATTAAGAAATTACCTAAGTTAAAAACATTTATTTGTGATTACAAGGTAAAGGATGGAGATGTTCATCCATGTGGATTGATAAATGGATATGTATATATTCAAAATAGAAAAAATTTTAATACAAAAGAATATGGAGATGATAATTATCCTCGAACGATACCATCTAAGGAAGAAGGTATTTATGTGGGACAAGAAAATATTGAGTTGTGGCGTAGACTGTGGAGTTCTCCACAATGGCCAGGAGAAATGTGAGACTACTTAGCCATCGGGACAGGGACGGTGGCTCAAAATGTGTCCCTACTGGCTCGATATGTGTCCCTAAAATATTATGATATTAAAAAAAGCCTGAAAGTTCAAGAAAAGAGCTTTCAGGCTTTTTTGTGTCTTTACTAGAATGCAGTCAAGTTGAGAGGAACAAAAGTTCACAAATTTGAGCCACCAGGGACACTAATCTGACCACCGTGCCTGTCCCCAATGTGGTCCGGAGATGTCACCGGTCTGGTTGACAGCAGCAATCATGTAGTGGTAAGATACCAGTACAACAGCTGGGGCAAGGTAACGTCAACACAGGATAATAGTGGTGTGTCCCTTGCAACGCTGAATCCATTTTGCTACCGAAAGTATGTCTATGATCCAGAGACAGGACTGTACTGTCTGGGAAGCCGCTATTACGATCCGGAAGTTGGAAGGTTTATGAATGCGGACGACTTTGAAACACTGACCTATCAGTTGGATTCTGTACAGGGAAAGAATCTGTATCAGTACTGCTTTAATAATCCGGTTAACATGGAAGATGAAGACGGTGGCTGGCCAAAGTGGGTAACACAAGTTCTGGTTGGAACTGCGGTAATTGAAGCCGCAGCCGCATTAACAGTTGCAACAGCTGGAACAGGAACAGCGCTTGCAGCAGTTGCAGTAGGGGCGTTAAAAGGCTCTGTAATAGGTGCGATTGGTGGTGCAGCAGTTGGAGCAACAAGTGGAGCTATTGCAATTAGAATATCAACCGGCAGTTGGAAAAATTCAGGAACAGCAGCTTTAAAGTGGGGTGCAGTGGGATTTACAACTGGAGCAATAGCAGGAGCGGCTATTGGTGCAGGAGCAGGACTTATAAAAAACAAAAATTTTGAAATACAGGCAGTTGGACGATTGAAATCAAAAGGAGCAACTGGAAAGGGACATTTAGGAGAATAGATTAAGAAAAGCTATTCCATAAATATATTAGTATATACTTTGATATTTTATATAAGAAAAAATAACAAATTTTCTAGTACCTTATACATAATAGGTGCTAGAAAATTTGTTCTGTGTAGAGCATTAATAAAGAAGGAAGTGGCTATATGAAAAAGTTTTCGACAGAGGAAATAACAAATATTATAAGTAATGAAACAAATATCTGGGAACAATTCAAACAAAATATGAAGATGTGGGAGAAAAAACTAGAAGTGTATGGAATTGATATAAAACTAGAACAATATTGGGAAAATAATATATATGATCCAGATGAAATATTTAACAAAAGAGTTGAGTTTCGAGCAGGATATCAATACTATTGTAGTTTTGTCTTGTTAAAGGATGGAAAAGAAATTGATAGTGAAAAGGTATATATGGGAGGAGAGTATATGTTTGTAGAAATACAAAATAAATGTATCTTTCCAAGATTATCAAAAAAATTTTGTGATTTTAATAAGCTTTCACTGTATCTAACAATGTATACAATGGAAGAGGGAAAAATATGGATTGAGGATGATATGAAAGAAATACTAAAAATTATAAAAGAAGGAAAATATTATATTGGTACAGAAAATAGAGAAGAAGATTAATGCGCTAGTCAAATAAGCTAGAGTTGTAGTTAAAAATGACTTTTTAACTGGGTAGGAGGTGAGGATGATTCTGGTGTGATCTTTGCGAAACCACAGGAGTTAGGAAGCAAAAATCTGGAATAGCCATCGGGACAGGGACGGTGGCTAAAAATGTGTCCCTACTGGCTCGATATGTGTCCACTAAAATAAAAAAGTCTGAAAGTTCAAGAAAAGAGCTTTCAGGCTTTTTGGTGTCTTTACTAGAATGTAGTCGAGTCGAAAAAGAACAAAAGTTCGCAAATTTGAGCCGCAGGGACACTAATCTGACCACCGTGCCTGTCCCCAATGTGGTCTAAGAAACTTCGAACAGGCTATGTCATCGAGAACAAGTTGGGTTATCAGTTTGAT
>OGCM01000167.1_pt1 | contig 116758 bp, 94 predicted proteins | sample 1570151 | NCBI WGS metagenome assembly OGCM01 (sample SAMEA4370582, study PRJEB24528) | human gut metagenome
ATTTGCTATTACTCACCACCTGAAGAGGTGGGAGTCTTCTCGACTGAGATAAATAGCTGATTTATTAAGTATACAATACTTTTCCCCTCATGCACACCCATTTTTTCCAAATCCCATTATAAAAATTTAAAGATTCCATTTCAGATAAAAAAGAAGGTTCCTTGACGCATCACGCGGAGCATTTTTTGTGTCTTAGGACGAAGTTTCCTATGGCACAAACAAAAACTGCCGTTCCGGACAGAGTCAGCCATCGTTTTTTTAACAGCCTCTCCGCCACTGGGCGGCAGTTCTTACTTTTATCAGTTTTAATTTTCTATTTCACGGATTCTCTGAACAGATTTCTTTATTTCGCCTGGATATATCCCTGTGCGGTCAGAAGCTCTGCACACAGTACCGCACCGCCGGCCGCGCCGCGCAGTGTGTTGTGGGAGAGACCTACAAACTTCCAATCGTAAACTTTGTCTTCTCTCAGACGGCCAACAGATACGCCCATGCCCTTCTCATAGTTGACATCCAGCTGTACCTGCGGACGATTATCCTCTTCCAGATACTGAATGAACTGCTTCGGTGCGCTCGGAAGCTCCAGTTCCTGCGGAAGTCCTTTGAAATTAACCAGCTTCTCGATCAGCTGCTCTTTGGTTGGTTTCTTTCTGAACTTTACAAATACGGCTGCTGTATGTCCGTCCAGAACCGGTACACGGATGCACTGGCAGGTGATCACTGGCTCGGATGCCTTCACGATCTCGCCGTCCTTGATCTCTCCCCAGAGACGAAGCGGCTCCTGCTCGCTCTTCTCCTCCTCACCGCCGATGTACGGGATGATGTTGCCTTCCATCTCCGGCCAGTCTTTGAACGTCTTGCCAGCTCCGGAGATTGCCTGATACGTCGTAGCTACTACCTCATATGGCTCAAATTCCTTCCATGCAGTCAGAACCGGTGCATAGCTCTGGATGGAACAGTTCGGTTTTACTGCTACGAAGCCTCTCTTGGTTCCCAGACGTTTTTTCTGGAACTCAATCACCTTAAAGTGCTCCGGATTGATCTCCGGCACTACCATCGGAACATCCGGTGTCCAGCGGTGTGCGCTGTTGTTGGAAACAACCGGTGTTTCTGTCTTTGCATACGCATCTTCAATCGCACGGATCTCTTCTTTTGTCATATCTACGGCGCTGAACACGAAATCAACTTCGGATGCTACCTTCTCGATCTCGTTTACGTTCATAACGGCCATCTTCTTCACACACTCCGGCATCGGGGTCTGCATTTTCCAGCGTCCGCCGACTGCCTCCTCATATGTTTTTCCTGCAGAACGCGGGCTTGCTGCCAGCGCAGTAATCTCATACCACGGATGATTTGCCAGAAGCGTGATGAAACGCTGACCTACCATACCAGTTGCTCCCAGAATGCCTACACGTAATTTCTTTTCCATGTTCATCGTTTTTCTCCTCTTCTGACAGCGGCTTTTTCAGCTTCTCATGGCAGGATGGAGTTTGGATAGGAAGCTCCTGCTCTGCAACACGTTTTCACTCTGCCGCTGTAATTCTTGTCTATCCTATAACAAAACAAACAAAAAATCAACATTTTTCCGCAAGAAAAATACATTTGTATGTCACTCGCGGACATTTGACAAATTTATAACGTCTGTCACGGATTTAACGATGTTTTAACTCAAAATAGGTTCTTCTAAGCCAAGTATTCCGCTGCAGCCTTCTCAATCCCATCCGGGTACTGCGTCCGGTAGCTCTCAAAATCAAGCCCCCTTGCCGCAATCTCTTTTCCTAGTTTCACTAAGAACGACGGAATCTCACTCTCAAACATCGTGCCAAGCTCGCGTCCCATCGTCTCTTTTCCCTGTACCTCATTTCCGCCCAGATAAAATACAAATGCCGGCTGTGCCTTGCCATCTGCCATCCGCACACCGCCGCGGAATCCCATCGGTCCGGTCTGGTGGGTACCGCAGGAGGACGGACATCCGGAAATATGAATCTGCGGAAGTGCGCCGTCCGGGATCTGTGCCTCCCCGACCGCCTTTACACACGCCTGTAACAAAGCCTGCGAATCGCGTGCACCAACCTGACAGATCGACGCACCGATACAGCTTACCGATGTCTCAAACTTTGTCTGAGCAGTCTCCTTCGTCGCCTCCAGAATCTTCTCTGCTTCTGCTCCGGTCAAATTGATGATGTAAGCAGTTTCATCCGGTGCCAGGCGAAGCTCTGTGCCGTCAATCGTCTGCATCATTTCTCCGAGGGCTGCCAGCGTCTCTGGGCGCGGCTGTCCGCCAATCGGATGCCAGATAACCGTATAAAGTCCCGGCTGTTTCTGCTCCAGCACACGTTCTCCCGACGCGCTGCTTCCATCGCCTGTTTTGCTCTGCTTTTCTTTTATTCCTGCCGCTGCCATCACTTCCTCGCGGGAAAGATCCAGCTGCTCCCCGGATGCCAGTACCTCCTGAAGCTTCTCCTGATACGCCTTCCGGTAATTTTCCGCTCCACCGAGCGCTTCCTGCATATACCGGGTACGCGCTTTTCCGCGGTTTTCGTAATTGCCATATGCCCGGAATGTCAGCCACATCGCCTTAATGTAATAAAGAATCTTCTCCGGCGCAACACCCTCGGCAACTTTAACGCCAAACTGCGGATTGTTTCCCAGGCCGCCTGCACTGTACACATCAAACGTTCCGTCCGGACAAGCCGCAAATCCCAGATCGCGGTAGGTCGCGTGCGTCACATTCGCCGGTGAATTAGAGAAACAGACCTTGAGCTTGCGCGGCATCTTTTCCGCATTGATAAAGGTCATCAGATATTCTCCCGCCGCCTTCGCCCACGGCATAACGTCGAAATATTCGCCCTCTTCCACGCCGGAAAGCGGAGAACACATCACATTTCGCGGAAAATCCCCGCCGCCGCCCATCGTCACGATCCCGGCATCGAGTGCCTGCTCCATCAATTCACAGACTGATTTCTCATCCAGATTGTGAAACTGCACGCTCTCACAAGTCGTAAAATGTACCATATTTACCTGATATGCACGGATTGCCTTTGCGATAAATGCAAGCTTCTCCTTCGACACACATCCTGCCGTCATACGCAGACGCAGCATGCTCGCCGCGCCGCCTTTCTGTGCATAACTGCCGTAACGTCCTGAAAAGCCCTTATATGAGCCCTTATCCATCTTTCCTGCATAAAAATCCCTCGTTTTTTCACAAAACTCCGGAAGATCTGTTTTCCACTCCTGTGGAGCAATTCCTATCATTGTTCTCTCCTGTTTTCTCTTCCTGCTGCCACCACGTTTTCTTACGGCACTTTCGGTTCCAAAAGTGCCTACCCATAAACAATAACCTTCAAATTCTACTTTTATTTTACCAGCTTAGCACTTACACCAGATCCAGCGCCACTTCCATCATATTGGTAAACGTCTTCTCGCGTTCTTCTGCCGTCGTCGCCTCTCCGGTCACTGCCGAATCCGATACGGTCAGGATACAGATCGCATTTGCGCCCGCATAGGCAGCGTTGCTGTAAAGTGCCGCCGACTCCATCTCCACTGCCAGCACGCCCATCTGCGCCCAGGTAGTTCCGGTCGGCTCAAGCGGTGGATTGTAGAACATATCGGAACACAAAATATTACCGACATGATATTTTAAATTTCTCTTTTTCGCAGACTCAACCGCCTTTTCCAGCAGCTCATAGCTGCACACGCAGGAATAATCCCCCGGCAGGCGGAACTGTTTTACATAGTTGGATGTCGTACAGGATCCCATCGCAAAAATAAGCTCGCGCACCTTTACCTCCGGACGCAGCGCACCGGCAGTTCCGATCCGGATCAGATTCTTGCATCCATAAAAATGAATCAGCTCATACGAATAAATTCCCATCGACGGACAGCCCATGCCGGTTCCCATGACAGACACGCGTTTGCCCTGATAATAGCCGGTATAACCGTACATATTTCTCGTTGTATTGAACTGTTTTGCATCCGTCAGAAAATGTTCTGCGATATACTTTGCCCGCAGCGGATCGCCCGGAAGCAGAATTGTCTCCGCAATCTCGCCCTGCTTTGCCCCGATATGAGGGGTCGGTGTGTTCTGAAGTTCAGTCATATGAAATACCTCCTTTTTTTCTTTCTGTTTGGTTCTAGCTTCTCGCCCGGCTTCCCTTGCCGTCGCGGTGCCCTATTTTCAAACGGCTCAAATGAACCGGTTTTTCTTTATACATAACGATCGGATCGTCCTCGGTGCCGTCCAGCAGATGGATTGCCTCCAGCGACTCGGTACGTCCCAGCTTGATGCCGCGCACACCTTTCGCATTCTTCTTCATCTCCGATATCTCCTCAATCGGGAATCGCAGGAAGATACCGCTGGTTGTCTGGATGACCGCCTCTCTCATGCCGTCCGCCGGCTGTACCGAGAGAAGCATATCATTCTCCTGAAGCTTGGTTGCCGCCACTGTCCGGTTATTTGTCTCAAATTCCCCGCCCGGCACGATCTTGATCATCGCATCCTTCGTTGCAAATAATAGCTTCTGTCCCTTTAACTGCGCCGCATTCACCACACAGACCGGACGTTCTTTGGTGCCATCAAATTTACTCAGGTTATCAATCGGCACACCCTTATCGCGCAGCTTTCCAAACGGAATCTCCGTCACCTTCACCTGATGGAATGCACCCAGATCCGTAAACAATCCGATCTTATCCGTCGTATGGCACGGCAGTACATACACATTCTCCGTGTCCACTGTCTCCCGGTTCCGCTCGTAGATCGACGGTTCCAGAATCTTGCAGTAACCAAACTTGTCCAGCACGAACACGCCCGGTCTGGCGCTCTCCGCCGCCTCGTCATACACCGCCTCGCGTCCATCCTCGATCTTCGTCCGGCGTTCCACTGCAAACTCTTCCTTGATTGACTGCAGATCTTCTTTAATCACCTCATCCATCGCCTCACGGCTGCCGAGAATCTTCTGGTATTCTTTGATCTTGCGAAGTGTCTCTTTGTACTCCTTCTGCAATGCCAAAATCTCCAGGCCAATCAGTTTATAGAGACGCATTTCCAGAATCGCAGATGCCTGTTTCTCCGTAAAATGAAGCTTCTTGGCGTCTTCCTCAAATCCCGGTGTGCGGAACTGGATTTTGGAAATATCGCCCTCCATCAGGCAGGCTTTCGCATCTTTCAGATTCTTCGAACCGCGCAGGATCGCGATAATCAGATCGATGCAGTCGCAGGCTGTGATCAGACCTTCCTTGATCTCCTTCTTCTCCTGCTCCTTTTCCAGAAGCACCTGATACTTGCGGGTATTATTTTCATACTGGAAATCCAGGTAATTCTTTAAGATTCCCTTTAAATTCAGCGTCTCCGGGCGTCCATTCGCGATCGCCAGCATATTGACGCCGAATGTATCCTCCAGTTTTGTCTTTTTATACAAAATATTCTGGATTTTCTCAATATCCGCATCTTTCTTGAGTTCCAGAACAATCCGGATTCCTTCTTTATTCGATTGGTTGGAAATATCCACCACATCGGCAAGTTTCTTGGACTCAACCAGATCTGCGATATCCGACAGACATTTATTGATGCCCGCGCCGATCATCGTGTACGGAATCTCCGTGATCACCAGCTTGTCCCGGTCAGAACGGCGTTTTCCAAGCTCCACCTCCATCCGGGCACGCAGCTTGATGCGCCCCATTCCCGTCTCATAGATCGCCGGAAGCTCACTCTTATTCGCAATGATGCCGCCTGTCGGGAAATCCGGTCCCTTTAAGACGCTCAGAAGCGCTTCCGTCTCCATCTCCGGCTGATCGATATACGCCATCACCGTATCGATGACCTCGCCCAGATTGTGCGGCGGAATGCTGGTGCTCATGCCGACCGCAATTCCCTCGGCACCGTTAATCAGAAGATTCGGCACACGGACCGGCAGAACCTCCGGCTCTTTCTCCGTCTCATCGTAGTTCGGCACAAAGCGGACGGTCTTATCCAAATCCTTTAAATATACTTCCTCCGCAAACTTCTGGAGACGCGCCTCCGTGTAACGCATCGCCGCCGCCCCGTCGCCCTCGATGGAACCAAAGTTTCCATGTCCGTCTACCAGCGGCATTCCTTTCTTAAAATTCTGGGAAAGCACGACCAGCGTCTCATAGATCGAACTGTCGCCGTGCGGATGGTATTTACCCATCGTATCACCGACGATACGCGCCGATTTCCGGTGCGGCTTGTCGTGCCCCAGATGCAGCTCCCCCATATCGTAAAGGACGCGGCGCTGTACCGGTTTCAAACCATCCCTCGCATCCGGGATGGCGCGGGCCGTGATGACACTCATCGAGTAGTTCATATAGCTGCGCTGCATTTCCTCTGAATATTCTGTCGTAATGATCGTTTCAGCCATTCTATTTTCTATCTCCTAAATTCCTGTCATATACTTTCATAATCGTAACTGTTCAGTGCCTTCACAGTTACTCATAATCTTTCTATTAAGCATCTATCTCCGCCTCATCCGCGTGATCGTAGATAAACTGCCGTCTCGGCGGCACGTCGCTTCCCATCAGCATCTCCGTGATCTCCGACGCCATCCGGGCATCCTCGATCTCCACACGCTTGAGCACACGGTTCTCCGGGTTTAACGTCGTCTCCCAGAGCTGTTCCGCATCCATCTCGCCCAGACCTTTGTAGCGCTGCAGAGTAAATTCCCCTGTGTGGGTTCTGCGGTAGCGCTCCAATGCTTTCTCATCGTATAGATACTCTTCTTTTCCCTTTTTCGGAATCACCTTAAATAACGGCGGCATCGCAATATATACGTGCCCGTTCTGAATCAATTCCGGCATAAAACGGTATAAGAAAGTCAGAAGCAGAGTATCAATATGGCTTCCGTCCACATCGGCATCCGTCATCAGGACGATCTTGTGGTAACGCAGCTTCGCAATATCGAAATCATTGCCATATCCTTCCGAAAAGCCGCAGCCGAACGCATTGATCATCGTCTTGATCTCGGCATTCGCCAACACCTTGTCCATCGAAGCTTTCTCCACATTTAAAATCTTGCCCCGGATCGGCAGGATCGCCTGATAGCGGCGGTTTCGTCCCATCTTAGCTGAACCGCCCGCGGAATCTCCCTCGACAATGAAAATCTCACATTTCTCTGCCTCGCGGCTCTCACAGTTTGCCAGCTTTCCGTTGCTGTCAAAGGAAAAACGGGATTTCGTCAGCATATTGGTCTTGGCGCGTTCCTCTGCCTTCCGGATCTTTGCAGATTTCTCCGCACAGGCGATGATCGCCTTTAATACCTCTAAATTCCGGTCAAAATAAAGCTGCAGCTCGTCCCCTGTCACGCTGAACACCGCTTTTGTCGCATCGGCACTCGCCAGCTTTGTCTTCGTCTGCCCCTCAAAGATCGGATCCGGATGCTTGACCGCCACAACCGCCGTCATGCCGTTTCTCGTATCCGGTCCTGTAAATTTTGTATCTTTTTCCTTCAGGATTCCCAGCTCTTTCGCATAGCTGTTGATCATCTGGGTAAAACGCGTCTTAAAGCCCGCCAGATGCGTGCCGCCCTCCTGTGTGAAAATATTGTTGCAGAAGCCAAGTACATTTTCCTCAAATGCATCGACAAACTGGAACGCCACTTCAACCTCGATCTGGTCGCTGACGCCCTTAAAATAAATTGGATCATGAATCGGCGTCTTCGTGCTGTTCAGCTCGCGCACATACGCCACGATGCCGTCCGGCTCCGAATAAGTCACCTTTTCAGCCTCGCCTGCCCGCTTATTCTCATAAAGAATCGTCAGCTTCGGGTTCAGATATGCCGTCTCATGCAGGCGGCTCTTGAGCCAGTCCGCCTTGAACCGCGTTTTTTCAAAAATCTCCGGATCCGGCAGAAAATTGATCTCTGTTCCGGTCTCTCTTGTCTTTCCAACCACCGGCAGAAGACCATCGATCAGCTCAACCGTCGGGATGCCGCGCTCATATGCATCGTGATGGATCTGTCCATTCTTATATACATTGACCTCCAGATGCGCTGAGAGGGCATTGACAACCGACGAACCGACGCCGTGCAGACCGCCGCTCGTCTTATACGCATTGTTGTCAAACTTGCCGCCCGCGTGCAAGGTCGAGAGCACAATTCGCTCCGCTGCCACACCCTTTTTATGCATCTCCACCGGAATACCGCGTCCATTGTCCCGAACGGTGCAGGAGCCGTCCGCCTCCAGCGTCACGCGGATCTGGGAACAGGCGCCCGCCAGGTGCTCATCGACCGAGTTATCCACGATCTCATAGATCAGGTGATTCAGTCCCTTCGTTCCCACACTTCCTATATACATACCAGGACGCTTACGGACAGCCTCCAGCCCCTCCAGAACCGTTATGCTGTCCGCATCATACTGTGTTTTACCCATAGATTCATTCCTCCTGTGCCCGACCTTGGAATAATATTTACTGCCTTTTACACGTATGATGCAAACGGCAGCTTTTATTTCACTGGTCAAGCTGATTTCTTCCACTTATAATACGTATTTATTTTATGACTTTGAAATCATGCAAATAGAACATTCTAACTCTCTGGCATCACACCCGCCAGCCATTGTTTTATAGACTTTTCATTAGCGAAAAAGTAGTAAACCGTTCTCATTTACTATAAAATATTAGTAACTGTTCAGTACCTTCACAGTCACGCGCAAAAATCCATTAAAAATTGCCTGCGGCAATGGGATTTTTGCCTGCTAGCCCATGTTTTCGTACGGTCAGCGCAGTAAATGCGCGGACCTACTGAACAGCTACAAATATTATTACATAAATTCAAAAATTTTGCAACGCATTTTTCAGAACAAATGTTCGCTTTTTCAGGCAACCGGATTCCATGCCAGCACTGCCAGCTTTCTTTTATCCCAGCGCCACATCCAGAATCATCATCAGCACAAATCCAACCGCAAATCCGATCGTTCCCATATCGGAATGACTGCCCTGCGCCGACTCCGGAATCAGCTCCTCCACAACCACGTAAATCATCGCCCCTGCTGCAAGCGCCAGGAGAACCGGCAGAACCGGTTCCAGATAGCGGTACGCGGCGATCGTCGCAAGCGCCCCGATCGGCTCGACGATACCGGAGAGTGTTCCCATCGCAAACGCCTTTTTCCGGCTCATCCCCGACTCACTCCGAAGCGGCAGGGAAATGATCGCTCCCTCCGGGAAGTTCTGAATCGCAATTCCAAGTGAAAGTGCCAGCGCCGCTGCAAGCGTGATGCCGCTCTTTTCTGCTAAGAATCCGGCAAATACCACTCCGACTGCCATGCCCTCCGGGATATTGTGAAGTGTGACCGCCAGAACCAGCATCGTTGTCTTCTTGAGCCCGCACATATGTCCCTCCGGCTCATCACTTCCCAGATGCAGATGCGGAATCAGGCGATCCAGCAAAAGCAGCATCAGAATACCCACCATAAACCCAATGGATGCCGGCAGAAATGCCAGACGCCCCATCGCTTCGCACATATTCATCGATGGAATTAAAAGCGACCAGACCGACGCCGCCACCATCACCCCCGATGCGAACCCCAAAAGCGTTTTCTGGATGATCGGCTTTAACTCATTTTTCAAAAAAAAGACGCAAGCTGCTCCCGCCGTCGTACCGACAAACGGAATCAAAACCCCAAGTAGCGTATTATGATCCATATTCATTCCCTTCGCTTTCTTTTTTAATATCTGAGCGGTTCTTTCCCCGGAACCTTGTTTTTTTTCTTCTATTTCTCTTTGAGGTACCGGTTTGATCAAAGAAGTCATCTCAAGTTCCTCTGATTGAATATTCCTATTGTAGCATATGCACCTTTCTTTTGCACGGTTCCTTTTTATCATTAAGCCGATTTCATCCGCCAATCCCGGCTCAAATCCGATTCAAACAACCCTCTGTTTCGGCACCGGCATTCTTTCATATGTTTCGTTTACAAACGTTTTTTCACAAAACAAAAAAAGAACCAGAAACCAGGCTGTCCCTAATTTCCAGTTCTCTTTTCATTCTTTGAATACAATGATTTATCGCTTTTTAATTTATTTCTGCTCAGAATTCTGTTTGATAAACTCATGAACATCGTTTACGCTTAAATTGCTCTCTTCGATCGCATCCAGTAATTCGCTTAATTCAGCTTTACGAATCTCAGCCGCTAATTCCTTTTTCTCTGCTTTCAGAGCTTTAACGGTTTCTTCTAATTTAGCCAGCTTCTCTTCTACCGCTGCCAGCTTCTCTTTGTTTACTTCTAATGCAGAACGTTTTGGTCCTCTCGGCATAATACATACCCCTTTCGTTTTCTTTGAGAATAGCACAAATCTCTTATTTGTGCAATATCGAACTTCCTTTTTTGAATGTCTTTCTCTCTGGACAAATTTCTTTTACTTTATTATAATATCAGGTTGTATCCAAACGCAAGAAAAAAGGAGTTTGTATGAGTAATCCCAATACACAGAACGATTTCTCCAAAGGAAGTATCGTTAAAAATATCATGAATCTCGCTATCCCGATGACGCTGGCGCAGCTTATCAATGTCCTGTACAACATCGTCGACCGCATCTATATCGGGCGCATTCCCGATCACGCCACTCTATCTTTGACCGGCATCGGGCTTTCACTGCCAATTATCACGCTCGTCATCGCATTTGCCAACCTGTTTGGCATGGGCGGTGCGCCGCTCTGCTCGATCGAACGCGGGCGCGGGGATATCAAAGAAGCCGAGGCAATCATGGGAAATTCCTTCTCCATGATGCTCATTTCAGGTGTGCTTCTGACCCTTCTCTGCCTGATATTCCGCAAACCAATGCTGTATCTGTTCGGCGCCAGCGACGCTACTTATCCATATGCGAATGCTTACATTACGATCTATCTGCTCGGCAGCCTGTTCGTGATGGTCGGACTTGGCATGAACTCGTTCATCAATTCACAGGGCTTCGGGCGCATCGGCATGATGACCGTCCTTTTAGGCGCTGCCGCCAATATCCTGCTCGACCCGATTTTTATCTTTGTGCTTCACATGGGAATCCGCGGCGCGGCGCTCGCCACCATCCTGTCGCAGCTTCTCTCCGCTATCTGGATTCTGCGGTTTTTAACCAGTGACAAAACGATTCTGAAACTGAGACGTTCTTCCATGCATCTTTCCGCGCAGAGAGTCCGGAAAATCGTCGGTCTCGGTCTGTCCGGTTTTACGATGGCGATCACCAACTGCACCGTCCAGATCATGTGCAATGCAACCTTACAGGTATACGGCGGCGATCTCTACGTCGGCGTTATGACCGTTATCAACTCCATCCGTGAAATTGCAACTCTTCCGGTAACCGGCGTCACCCACAGCGCCCAGCCGGTGCTCGGTTTCAATTATGGGGCAAAAGAATACGGACGCGTTAAAAAGGCGATCGTCTTTACCTCTTTTATTGCAATTTTATATACGACCGGTATCTGGCTGATCGTCGATGGTTTCCCGGCATTCTTTATCCGCATTTTTAATCAGGATGCCGAACTCATCGCAGCAGGTATTCCGGCGATCCGCTTATACTTTTTCGGATTCTTTATGATGTCGCTCCAATTCTCCGGACAGTCGATTTTCGTCGGTCTGGGCAAATCCAAAAAAGCGATCTTTTTCTCTATTTTCCGAAAAGTAATCATCGTCGTTCCGCTGACAATCCTGCTGCCAGGTATGTTCGGAATGGGCACCAACGGCGTATTCGCCGCCGAACCGATTTCCAACTTTGTCGGCGGAATTGCCTGCTTTGGAACGATGCTTTTGACGATTTGGAGAGAATTGACGAGATTGCAGAAAGGGAAGGATTCTTACAGATAGAGCGGTTATTTATTTAAATGAAAATGGCTAAAAGTTTGTGGGACGGACTTTTAGCCATTGTTGTATATAACGATAGTTTTTACTATGTCAAAAATATACATTAATTTTTTCCATATGCTTCAATTCGACACGTATGTTCCTTACTTACCTTATCGTAATTAATTCCAACCAATAAAATATTTCCCATATAATTTAAAATCGATTCTGGATAGTTCTTTTCTTTAATTTGCTGCAGCGCAGTCTGTGCATTCTGATTCCATTTAAGTTCAATTACCAGCGCCGGATAATCATTCTTGTACTCTGGTTTTGGTATAAATATAAAATCCGCAAATCCACGTCCTGTCGGTAGTTCCCGAACTGGTTTAAAATAATATTGCATCGAACTCAGATAAGCAATCGCGAGAACACTGCTCAAAGAATTTTCATTATGATATTGAATAACAGATACATATTCATCATGAATCTTCCCGATCTGTGATGCTACTACTTCCTCATCCAAATCCAATGTTGCATCCAACAACCTCTCCGACTCTTGCTGAAACAGAAACATCTCATTCCAGCGTTTACTTTCTACCGCCTTAGTCAACTCCTGCCGAATTTCTTCATTCGGAACAAACGCCATCTTTTTCGTCTGATCATAGCCTAAATACCCCAAATGAATCATATATGTCAGCACATCGTCTTTACTCTGAATATTCGAAATATCATTTCCAAATGTTGATGTATCTACCTTCACTTCAACTCCAGACAGCATTTCGATAATTGCCGTTTTCAGTCCGTCATAATCCATATTAATGAGCGGCACAATCGCCTCATAAGACGCGGTTTCCGACCAATAGCTCTTAAATTCACCATCTAACATGACACTCACAACTGCTTTGGGATTATAAACCTGACAATTTCTTAGAACATATCCATCATACCACGCCTTTACCTTATCAAATTCCATCTGATAGCGTTCTGAAAGTTCTTTCACCTCCGCCTCCGTAAATCCAATATACGGAGACAAGCGACCCGCGCTCAACATCGTAAATTCGTCAAAATTGTTCAGTGCCGACTGGGTTTTCTCTTTTTTAATAGGAAGAATGCCCGTCAAATAAGCAAGTTGAATATATTTGGTCGGTTCCGTTCCCTTAAACAATCCCCTCAGGAAACTTATATATTCATCCTGAATTTTCGAATTCGCCGCCATATCACGAATCAGAACATCCCACTCATCAATAATTACAACAAACTTATTCTTCGTTGCATTACAAATAAATGACAGTGCTTCTGGAAGCGAACACGTGTCACTCGGTATTGCTTCTGAATAGTATTTTCTTAATTCCTCAATCGTTTTCTCTGTAATATACGATACAACCCTGTCGGCACCCCCAGCAGCTCCTATACACCACTGGATATCCCAGTGAATCACATCATATCGGTTTAGATGTTCCTTGAAATCCGGGCTCTGACTAATTTCAAGTCCAGAAAACATATTCCCTGAATCGCAGCCCTTACTGTAATACGCTGTCAGCATATCCGCCGTAATCGACTTTCCGAACCTTCTGGGACGGCTATTGCAAATATATCCCTGCAATGTATTCATCACCTTATTGGTATACGTCAACAAACCTGTTTTATCAATATAGATTTCCGAATTCAACGCAACTTGAAACGCTGAATTATCCGAATTCACAAAAATCCCCATATTGACACACTCCTTTCGAAGCTGTTGCTTTGCCTGTTCATAATATTAATCATATTTATATGATTAATATTAACATTTGATAGTTTGAATGGCAAGATCATCATTCAAAACGTTCCTCTACCTCTCAGCCATCCGAATCAGCAACTCCAATATTTTAATTGCCATCTCTTCTTCCCGCATCCAGCCATTATAAACATCTTTCATGTCCTTCAAAATTATGCTTTCATCCGCCATCTCATAAAAGCGTTTATTTACTTTTTCTATGACAGCCTCATCCGTCACATCCTCTTCCATAAAATACATACTCTCTCCATAAATTCCTTTCCTTTTACCACTCACAACATCCCCTAATACCACACTTCCAAAATTTTCTATTCTGCAAGGCGGCAGTTTGAATTCCTCTAAAACAGAATCAAGAATTCTCTTCACTTCATCCGATGCTCCTTTTCGTTTCGTCAAATAACCATCCAGCGCCCCAAACAGGCGATCCATTTGTCTCTTCAACTCCGCCGGGATCTGAAGATAACGGCTGTCCAATTCTATCTTCCGCCATTCAGCATACTGTGGATGCGGTTTCATCGTCTGATGCCCCGTCCTGAATTCAATAAGAGAAGGATATGGATTTTCTTTCAATATGTTTTTATGTATGTTCACAAGTTCATCATAAAGCGGTCGATAAATCTCCTGCGCTCTTTTCCTATTCAATTCTTCTTTTCGCTGCTGTGTGTTGACCCATATAGACCCAAGCAATGAAAAAACAGCTCCGATAACTGCTCCAAGCAATGTTCCGATTATACCTAATAGGGTTTGAGAATCTGCCCGCGTGAAAAGATTCACTTGTCCTAACAATGTCGCAAACATAAACAGGACAAGAATGACTCCACATATATAGATGCAGATTTTGAATTTACTGAAATAATATTTTAACTTTAAAAATATCATAAATTCTCACTTCTCTTTGCAAAGATTTTTCTTGTATTGTAGTATTTCAAAAAAGAATTTGCAAAGATTTACCCAATCTAATTTTCAACTTCTTTTCTTCTTGCATCCTCCCCTTACATATGCTATTCTATGAAAATAGCAATTCCAGCAAAGCGGTCACTTTATAAAAAAGAACGGCTGAGTTTTTACTCCTCAGTCGCTCTTTCATCCACACACATTTCCCGTCCGCTCATCCCCGCCATCACAATCAAAAAACAGAAAAATGGCTGTCTGCAATTCATCAGCATAAAACTTTCCGCCAACAGTACCAGTACCGCCGCGCACTGTGCTTAATTACATCCACAAATTTTCCGGATACAATTCCGCATTTATCATTCGGCGAAAGCCTTCCTGCGCCGGTTCAATATCTTCCTTATAAGTAATTCCAATCCACTTATCCGCTGTCCCAAGTACCTTAACCAAAGCTGCCTTCTTTTCCAGCAACTCCGCAACAATATTCGGAAGAAGGTATTCTTTTTTCTCTGGATGAGCACCCAAATGTTCTAAAAAGCTCTGAAAACTTTCCTTAATATATTGTAAAAAGTCTGGATATCCCGCCCACATATTCATCGAAACCATCGTATCTGGTGTAATCCAGCCTTCTACTTCTGCATTATCGCACCGAATCTTGCCGTCTATCTCCTGAATTCCCGTTGTCTCAATTATCTTTTCAAGATGACCTGTATCATCCGCCACACAGACGCCTCTGGTCACAGCGCCATTCTCACTCAAAGTATTTTTCAGAGAAAATCCCGCCATCGCCAGGGCTATCTTTCCGTCCTCATGTTTTCCCGAAACCAGAAAATCATGCAGCTTAACAAATGCTTCCTTTCCATAATAGTCGTCTGCATTGATAATCACAAACGGCTCTTTCACGATATCCTTACAAGCCAGAATCGCCTGTCCTGTACCCCAAGGTTTCACACGCCCCACTGGGACTTCATACCCTTCTGGCAGATCCTCCAATTCCTGATAAACATACTCGACCGGCATGACCTTAGACAATCGATTCCCGATCACTTCTTTAAATTCTTTTTCAATCGCCTTGCGGATCACAAAAACTACCTTTGTAAATCCTGCTTCTTTTGCATCATAGATTGAAAAATCCATGATAATCTCCCCGTTGGGAGCCATTTTCGCAAGCTGCTTGATACCGGTTCCGAAGCGGGAACCGATTCCGGCAGCCATGATGATGAGGATTGTGTTCATTTTTATCCTCCATAATCTAAGAAATCTGATCTGAATCTAATCCCTTTGAAAAATATCCCTTGTATAAACCTTTTCCTTCACATCATCCAGCAAACTGTCATACCGATTTGCCACAATAGCCTGACTTAATTGTTTGAATTTACTCAAATCATTTACAACAAGTGACCCGAAAAATGTCTCTCCATCTTTCAGAGTCGGCTCATATACAATCACATTCGCCCCTTTTGCTTTGATTCTTTTCATAACTCCCTGAATCGAACTCTGTCTGAAATTATCACTATTACTCTTCATCGTCAACCGGTAAACTCCGATGATCACATTCTTTTCTTTCTCTTCTTCAAATTCGTTATCATCCTCATATCCATAATATCCGGCTAACTTCAATACCTGATCGGCAATAAAATCCTTCCGGGTCCGGTTGCTCTCTACGATCGCTTCGATCAGATTTTCTGGAACGTCCGCATAATTTGCTAACAGCTGCTTTGTATCCTTTGGTAGACAATATCCACCATATCCAAAACTAGGATTGTTATACTGATTACCAATTCTGGGATCCAGACATACTCCATCAATAATCTGCTGTGTATTCAGACCTTTAGTTTCCGCATATGTATCCAGTTCATTAAAATATGCCACACGCAATGCCAAATATGTATTAGCAAAAAGTTTTACAGCCTCCGCTTCAGTAAAGCCCATAATCAACGTATTAATATTTTCCTTAATTGCTCCTTCTTGCAAAAGTTCTGCGAATTTCTGTGCCGCTTTTTTTAACCGCTCATCTTGCAAATCCGTTCCAACGATAATACGGCTTGGATATAAATTATCATATAACGCTTTACTTTCGCGAAGGAACTCTGGACTAAAAATTATATTTTTACAATGAAACTTTTCACGAACAAAAGTTGTATACCCAACTGGAATCGTACTCTTAATAACCATAATTGCATCTGGATTATACTTCATAACCAGCTCAATGACAGCTTCAACTGCTGATGTATCAAAATAATGTGTTTTTGAATCATAATTTGTTGGCGCGGCAATAACCACATAGTCTGCATTGCTATATGCCTCTTTCGCATCGAGTGTTGCCGTAAGATCCAGTTTTTCTTCTGCCAGATATTTTTCTATGCATTCATCCTGAATTGGCGACTTTCTATTATTAATTAGTTCAACCTTTTCCGGTACAATATCAACCGCCATTACATTATGATGCTGCGCCAAAAGAGTCGCGAGCGACAGTCCCACATATCCAGTCCCCGCTACAGCTATTTTTAACTGCTCCATTTTTTCCACTCCACCTCATTCCTTTCATCTTAAAAGATTTTCAAACATCCTATTCATCGCTATCCCAAAACAGCGCTAACTACGATTCCACCGACAATCAAACCTAATGCAACCCATTTTTTTACATTCATCTTTTCTTTAAATATCGTCACTCCAAAAAAAGTTACATATATATAACTCGTTGCTTCCAGCACTGGTCCCATAGAAAGCGGCAATCCACGATATGCCAATATAGATAAAAATGTGGTTCCAACGAACATCATATAAGCAAAGATTACCAGTGGGTTCATATATTCACGAAGTGGGGACGAATACTGGCGTTGCGCTGCTTTTTTTAGCAGTACTTGAGAAATTACACTAATAAAAACACCACACAGCAGCAAACCTGCATAATAATAAACTTTCATCTTACACCTCATCCGATTTTGCAAATAAAACCACTCCAGCGATAACCATGCCTGCACCTATAAGTTTTCCTGGTGTAATTGACTCTCCAAAAAAGAACCATCCCCATACGATTCCCCACACAACTGTAACCGCCTTATTAGCAAACGCTGTTGTTAAAGGAATACGCTTTATCACCTGCTGCCATCCAATCGCATATACCCCAAGAAGTACAATAATGACCGCATAATAAATACAAAATCGAGCACTCAAAAAACTTTCTCCAGCTGCTAACTTGCTGCATATTCCACTCATGGAATACACCATCAACATTCCGTGAAGTCCTATAAGCGTTTTTATCGTAGTCTTATTCATCACTATCCTCTATTCCCTTCGGTAAATACGGAAGCAATTCCTCATAATTTTCTGCTTTCATCAGATAATATCCAAATCTGGCTGAGCTATCTGTTACGATGCCAGAATGAATTGGATGAATATCCTCTTCTACCAAATAATCTGGATGATTGCGTTTCAAATCATTTAAAGCATCGATATCTTTCTGATCAAAAACAAATCGGACTGCCGCCGCTTTTCCCTTGTGCCGTTTTCTCAAATCTGGCTTCTTACCTAATGCAATTTCTATCACCGCACGAACGAAATCAATCCCCGTCGATAATTCCACCAGACTGCTTCCAATACAATCTCCTCCCATTCGTCCGCCAATTTCAATCAATGCAATCTTTCCAGATAATGAAATCTTAAGCTCCGTGTGAGAAGCACTGTTACAAATTTCTAATGTATCCAACGCGTGAAAAACCACTTTTTTTACCTGTTCCAATATCTGTCCTGATACAGGCGCAGGTTCTAAATGTCCCGTTTCAACAAATCCAGGCGCTCCCGTCGTAAATTTTTTTGTCATTGCCAAGAAATAATGTTCACCTTGATACGAAATACATTCAACGCTATATTCCTGCCCGGTTGCAAACTCTTCCACCAAAGCCGCTTTTTCAAATCCCTGCCCTTTGGCAGATTCGATTGCTTTCGCAAGTCCATCTTGTGATTCTACTTTTGTGATACCTCTGCTTCCTGAACGATCCACCGGTTTCACAATTACTGGATACTCTACTGTAATATTTTCCAGCTCTTTTGCCGAATGGACCAGAATGCTTTTCGGAGAGGGATCACCGCCCTGTTGAAATGCCTCACGCATCTTGTGTTTATTCGTTGACTTTTCTGTGCATTTCATACTATTTCCAACAAGCCCCATCTGACACGCTACATAATTTACGGTAATAGCTGCTAAATCTGAAGCAATACTACAGATCCCATCAATCCCAATCTCCCGACACTTTTTTAAAATTTCTTCCTTCTCCACAATACTGATCGGATAAAAATAATCAGCCGTCGTCTCCCCAATATCTCCTGCTGCCCAAGCAAAAACATGTGTTTCAAGTCCCATCTCCTTTGCTTTTAAAATCAATGGATTTTGAAGATAAGATGCACCAATAATCGCTAACTTTTTCATTTTTTCTCGCCCGCCTCAACCAATACATTCCAAAAATTGCTTTCCAATTCTTTTTTATAATCCATCATCATATCTAAATAGCTGGTATACTTCGGTTCAAAACCAAAGTCACGTTTTGCTTTATCCATGCTATATAAAAATGAAGGCGTTGAATTTGGTTTTTCTGGCCTATAGACGATCTGGCTTTTCTTCTCTCCACCAAACACCTCAATCACTGCTTTTACCTGCTCATCCAAATCGACCTGAATATGACCTGTCATGTTATAAAGCCCGTATGTCAAGTCACTTTTCAATGCCGCCACATATGCTTCTGCCACATCCTTGACATAAATAATATCCCGCTTAATATGTGGATTCCCCCATATTTCGATTTCTTTTCCCTCTTTTGCATTATCAATAAATGTAGCGATGCCCGACTTTTTCGCTGTTCCATTTACATAAATTGTACCGTGCGGTCCTACGCCATATACCGGAGGAAAGCGGAACCAGGCACACTGCATTCCATGCTGCTGGTTATAATATTCCATCATATCATTGGCTGCATTCCGGCTGATAACATATACCGCATGATCTCCTGTAAATTTGAAATCTCTTGGTTCATCCTCTGTGATCGGACATTTCTTTCCCCATGCACCAGATACATCACTATAGCTGCAATTTCCAATCACTTTACGAATACCATTTTTTCTACAGTATTCCAGTACATGAATCGTTCCAATCACATTGACCTCGAAATAATCCGCTGCATTCTCATCCATATCCAGATTGACTGCTGCATTCGCCGGAAGAAGTCCTGCCAATAAAACAACACCTTCCACTCCCCCTTTCGGAAGTTTGTCAAATTCTTCCTTTTTTGTTATATCCAACGGAAGAAATTCCGCTCCCATTTCTTCCAGTTTTCTTCCAAGCGCCGCATTCCTTCCAGTCGCAATTACCTGTTTTCCCGCTTTCAAAAACGCCTGTGTTGTATACATCCCAATAAAACCAGTTGCCCCTATAATCAATACCATCTCTATCTACTCCTTTTCGTTCAATGCCTCTGCAATTACATACAATGGTCGGTTCTTAACCTCTTCAAATATATTTCCGATATAAATTCCCACGACACCTATCGCAATTAAAAGAAGCCCTCCCATCAAATAAATAGAAGCTACTATCGTTGTCCAGCCACTCAATATATCACCGATAACAAGTGCCCGGAGCATCAGGTATACAATATAAAGAAATGAACAAAGCGCGATCAAAAAACCTGCATGGACTGAAAAAAACAACGGTTTATTGGATTGAGACGTAATAATCTCAAATGCCATTTTCAATTTTCTTTTTAAGTTATAAGAAGAAGTTCCTTCAAATCTGGCATCCGCCTTAAGATCAATCGCTGTTTCCTTAAATCCCAGCCACCGTATAAACATAGTAAAAGCGCGGTTATGTTCTCTCATGCTGCAATAACTATTAATCACTTTTCTTTTTGAAATGCTAAAATTACAGATTGAACTATCAAATGCGCCATCTGTAAAATAGTCATATACTTTATAAAAAGTTTTTGATAAAAACTTGGTTACTGCTGTATCCACTCTCTCCGTTCTTCTGGCAAACACAACATCATAGCCTTCCTGTGCCTTTTGATAAAGCTCCACTATCGCCTCCGGACGGTCCTGCAGATCACAATCCATCACAACAATCCAATCACCTTTTGACTTATCAAGTCCTGCTGTAATGGCTCGAATCTGCCCGAAATTTCGTGATAAATGAAATCCTTTTACTTTTTCATCTTTCTGGCAAATTTTCACGATCTCCTCCCAGGAATTCTGAGGGCAATTATCATCGACTAGAATAATCTCATATTTATCTGTTATCTGTGATAAAGATTCCGTCAGCCTTCTATATAATTCTGGCAATGCCGCTTTACATCCATATACTGGAATAACGACTGAAATATCCATTACATATCCTCCTGAAAGAAGGCAATCGTATCTTGTATTGTCCTTTCAATGTCTTCTTTTTTCAAACCATAATAAAGTGGAAGACGTACTAAACGCTCACTTTCTTTCGTTGTATATTCGTCCTCCCCGCTAAAGCGACCAAACTTCAATCCAGCCGGTGCCGAATGAAGCGGGACATAATGAAATACGGTTTGAATCTCCCTTTCTTTCATATAAGCAATATAGCGTGTCCGTTCTTCCAGATTTCTCAGTTTAATGTAAAACATATGTGCGTTATGAACACAGCCATCCGGAATATAAGGAATCTCTATTTTTCCAGCTTCCGCCAGCTTCTCAAATGCATTCCGATATGTATTCCAGCTTTCCAGACGGTTTTCATTAATCATATCCGCATTCTGAAGCTGCGCCCAGAGATACGCCGCATTCAGTTCACTCGGAAGATAACTGTCTCCAAAATCAACCCACGTATATTTATCTACCTGACCCCGGAAAAACTTTGCTCTGTCTGTTCCTTTTTCTCTCAAAATCTCTGCTTTCTCATTATAAATAGGATTATTAATAACCAAGGCACCGCCTTCGCCCATCGAGTAGTTCTTTGTCTCATGGAACGAATAACATCCAAAATCACCGATGGTTCCCAGCGCTTTTCCTTTATACGTACTCATTACACCCTGTGCTGCATCTTCGATTACTTTTAGGTTATACTTACAAGCAATTTCCATGATCTTGTCCATCTCACAGGAAACTCCCGCATAGTGAACTGGCACAATGACTTTTGTACGTTCGGTAATCGCCGCTTCGATTTTATTCTCATCTATGTTCATCGTATCTGGACGAATATCCACAAAGACAAGTTTTGCCCCAGCGAGAACAGCCGATGTTGCCGTACTTGAAAACGTGTAACTCGGCAGAATCACTTCATCCCCTGGTTTCAAGTCACATAGAAGCATCGCCATATCCAATGCCGTCGTACCACTGGTTGTCAATAAAACCTTCTGTGCGTGAAAACGCTCCTCCAACCATATATTGCATTTCTTAGTAAACGGACCATCTCCACAGATTTTTAAATTCTCAACTGCCTGTTTGATATTATCTAATTCTTCTCCTATATACGGAGGTTTATTGAAATTGATCATTTTTTCTCCTATCGCATAAAAGCTTCATCTATTCGTGACTTTGTTTAACCAATTCAGGATATAAATGAATATTTTTCCCATATAGAAGTATCTCGTTTGTATTTACCTTTATAACTTCTTCCGCCTTTTGATAATAAACTTCTGGAATTTTTTCCCCCTCGGCTACTAAAATAAAACATGGACCTTTATGTTTTTCGACATCATATGCATCTTCAGAAATTGCATAGTATTGAATATTCTCTTTTTTATTGACATCAAAAAAATATGGCATCATTGGATCGCCTTGATCGTATGCCGCAATATCCACCTCACTATTACCCGCTATCATTGTCGCGTAAGCATACCAAAAAGTTGCATATCCATACTTTATATTATTTTCTTTTAGTACTTCTATCACACTATCGTGGACTGTCGGATTTACCAGATCCTTCATTCCAACCTTCCCATATCTCGCCGATGCATTCACGTAATAAGCTCCATGCACAATCAAAGCTCCAAATAGTGGAAGTAAAATTGGCCACTTCCAGAACACCTTGCTTTTTTCTTTACAGATCCAAAAAAGATATGGAACCTCTATCAATAAGTTTCCGAAATAGATCGTAATAAAATATCTTCCAGATGATAATCCGAAAAATATCATCATAAAGAAAGTCAACACATTACTCCACAAAATGTAAATAACACAAAAACGATATAACCGATTTTCAATCTTTTTTAGCGTTCTTATGATTGCTACTGGAAGAATAACAGAGGTAAGTACAAAATACAGTAACATAATGCATGAATAAATTGACGATATACTAATCATGCTTTCTGTTTTATGTATCCCAAACAGCTTTAAAATATCTCCGATTGTTTCTCCCGATTGTTTGAATAGAATACTTGGTTCGATAAATCCATTGGAAGTCATCACCCCATCAAACCCAACTTTGGCACATAAATATCTATAATGTAGATAACATACTCCTGTGCATATGATTGTAAAACCAAGTAATGTCAAAAGTTTTTTCTCTTTTAACCATCCGCGAGGATTTCCTCCCTCTTTCAAAAAAATCACAGTGGCATAAGCAAGCATCAACGGAATCAAAAAAAGCAAAAAATTTCTCAGGGATGTCAAATCAGCCAAAAACAATATAACTGCATAAAAAGCCAATCCTAGTATCCACGTTTTCTTACACTGTGATCCAAAATTCTTGTGCAAATATCTGACTGCAATCAATGAAAGCAGCATAAAAAGAATACAATAATCATATGCCCCTTGATAAAATAGCATATCCACATAGGTAGAACTTATCGGCATTAAATATAAAACCGACAGCAAAACCGCCATTTTCTTTTCTTTATAAAACAATACAAAAATAGCGATTATAATTAATAATGTATAACAAATCGTCCCCATTTCATGTATCAGATACTCGTTATCTAAAAAAGTCAAAAATGGGATCATTAGTAGATTTGGAGAAATTCCAAATATCTCTGTTGTATAATGGAATCTATTTGGAAACATCTTTCCCTGTTTCAGCTGTTCTTTTGCAAGAAATAAATATCCGGCACAGTCTGAATGAAAAAGAAATTTCGAATATGCTAGAGTCATATAAATGACGCTACATATTGAACAAATAAGAAACATTATCCAAAACAATTTTATTGATCGTTTACTTTTCATACTCTCTTTCCTTTTATTCCGATATATTTTAAATACTTTTTTGAAATATATTTTTTATCTTTCTCGGAAGCCATACTATTGCTGCTCCAATTTTAAATGTTTCCGTATTTTTAACTTCCTGTATTTGCTTTTCGGTTCTATTATTCGCCATCCAAACCTTTCTTTTTTCCGTGAACCAATCACATATATAAGATTCAAACTGTAGTTTTTCTTTCACCTCAAGTCCTCGGATAGCCTCTTTTTCCTCCGTATCTAGTTCTAAATACTTATTTCTAGCAGATCTGAGCATACTTCTTTCAATACTTAATGCAGTGTCTAATGTATCTTCATCTATATTTTGACGCATTAAAAAATCTTGCATCTTTACAAAACACTTAAAATATCCATATACATGTTCAAATGTTGTTTTTTTTGTCATTACCGAATCGTTTCTATAACGTCTTTTAAAAAAGCATTCATGAATATAGCCCACTCGACCAGCGTTCAAAATACACTTATATGTAAATAAATTATCTTCATGAATAATACCTTCTTCAAATTTCAAATTATAGTTTTCAATGAACCCTTTATTTATCATTTGTAAACATGGAGATACTCTATATTCTTCATTTGCATGCATTTCTTTTAACATTTGTTTTCCTGTATAAATATCTGGGTATTCATATTTTCTCTCATAATAATGTAAATCTTGATTCGCAATTTCTTTGCATAAATTATCATCCCAAAAACTCATCCCATCAAAATACACTATATCCAAAGCATTTGTTTCAGCATATATATACAATTTTTCAAGTGCATCTGACGTTAAAACATCATCGCTATCCATAAAATATAAGTATTTTCCCTTTGCATTATCAATTCCTCTGTTTCGCGCTACTGACTGTCCTGAATTTTTCTCTTTATAGACGCTAATTCTATTATCATTAATCGACCTAACTACCTCTAATGATTTATCTGTTGAACCATCATCCACACAAATAATTTCAATTTCCTGTAATGTTTGCCTTTGAATTGATCTTATACATTCTTCTACATATTTTTCAGTATTATATATTGGAATAATAACAGAAATTTTAGGTGTACTTAGATTTTTATATTCTTTCAAAAGCTGAAATCCATTTTCTGAATAATTTCTATTCCGTTTTTCATAACATTTCAATATATTTGGAATAGACTTAAGTCTATCATAATACCACGGCATCCAATAATACTCTCTTGGATATCCCATAATATTCATTTTTTGAAATTCTACAGACTGTATCTTTTTATAAATTTTTGTTTTTGCCTCTTGTGTATTCACTGTATCTATATTGTAAACACATCCAGACAAAACAGACGTAATGAAGCTTTTTTCCAAATCAGAATATATATTTTCTTTATTAAGTAAATCATATATTTCTTCATATGCTTTAAAAAACAATGTAGGGTCATCTTTTTTCAAACTTTGAAGATTTTTTGTTTGATTAACTCTATAATGAACTAATATATCATCTACATATGTAATTTTTTCAGCAACCGCTAATGATGCCAACACAAAAAATACATCATTACTATATTTCAAATTTTGATAATGCAAGTTCTTTTTTATTACAAATTCTTTTCTATATAATTTAGTCCATGGACATGGTGTTGTAACCTGAAACAAAAAATCCGGAATAGTTTGTCTCGAAAACACTTCATTATCCCCAATCAAATCGGTTCTTAATAAATGTTTTACCATCATATATTCCTTAGTTCTGGTATTATAATGATCTGCATTAAATAACACTATATCTGCATTTATCTCTTTTCCTTTTTTATATGTTTTCTCAAGCAAATCTAATTCAAACAAATCATCCGAATCAAGAAATATAATATATTCTCCCTTTGCTTCTTTTAAACCATTATTTCTTGCTACACCCGCATACAAATTTTTCTGATGTAAAATTTTAATTCTATCATCTTTTTCTGAATATTTTTTTAATATTTCTAACGAGCTATCTTTTGATCCGTCATCCACACAAATTATTTCAATTTCTTTCATTGTTTGATGAGTTAAGCACTCTAACGTTTCATTTAAATATTCTTCCGCATTATATACCGGCATTACAACCGACACTTTCACTTTGCTCATTTGTATTCCCCTTTATTCACTATATCTACATACTTAATAAAAAATCCCAGTTTTCACTTGCCCATACACAGGTTTCTTTTTCTCCTGAATAAATCTCGTGTTTTGCCTGTATTCCACTCTCTTTTAATTTATTATCTATTTCTCGAATTGTTCTTTTCTCCTGCATTCGGTTTACATCATCTAATATGATTACAAACTGATTTCCTAAGTACTCTGGAATTAATGACAATACATCGATCCTTGAATATACTTTCATATCGCCACCTATTGGCGCATCAATCAAAATCAAATCAAATGTTTTATTATTTTTTAATTCAAGCAAAAAATCCTTATAAACGCGTACCAATTCTGCATCTTTATAATTTATATATTCAATATCCATTTGGATAATATGGCTATTTTCATTCATTTCATGTGATTTTTTAAAAAAATCAATCCATGATTTATCATGTTCAACAATCGTATGGTTAATCTGTGACGATGTTTTCACATATTGAATCGTCATTACACTTGACTGCCCAAGACCTAATTCTAATATATTTTGAGGACGAAACTCATCTAATATGCGATACAATGCATACAAGGCTGGATATCCCAATGCCCATCTTCCAGGAGAAAACTTTTTCTTCTTTAGCCATTCTGAACTATTTATTGTATTATTAAATATTTCCGCCCAGACCGCTTCCTTAGAAATCCCAATTTCTTTATCCAGCCCAATCTTCAACATCTCATTTTTTTCTTGCAATTCTTCTATTTGTTCATTAAGGTCACTATATTTTTTTTGTGTACACTTTTGTATTTCCAGTGTTTTTTCCGCCACCTCCCTTAATTCAGATATTGTCTTCTCTTGTTTTTCTACTTTTTTGTTCAACCGTTCTATCTCAGCCAATATTTCACTTTTACATCTTTCCGATTCTTCTTCAACTTTTTTCCAAGATGCTGGGATGATTTTTTTTAATATTCTTTTTAATTTCATAAAACACCTCCACTATCTAAAAAATACTAATTTAATCGAGCGTGGTATATATAATAAAATTTCTCCAACTCTAAAAGTAATCGTTTTTTTTACAGCATCCGCTCCCGCTTCTAAAACATTTATCGTTTCTACTTTTTTTCTATATTCATCTATTAATCTGTCATAAAATGGATAACCATTCCGTTCTCTTCTATTTTTATCCAAAATACTATATATCTTTTCGATCCATTCTCTTGTATTTTTTTCTTTTTCTATAATTCCTTCGAATATTATCTTTCCAAACTCCTCCATCATCCGAAACCAAGTCAAATCAACAAGCCTTTCCAAATGGTTCTGCACTGCCATCTCCATGTCCATATAGATACCCTTCAACAAATCTATTCTCTTTTCTTTTGTCCATTTCAATTCCCGATGACCGTAACGATATCGATACACTACCTTCTTAACCGCATAAAATCTTTCTGCGGTAATCATTGCTCTTACAAAAAACGGTGGATCCTGAAACCGAATCAATTTAGGAAAATACAACTGATGCTCTAAGATAAATTCCCGGTTATACAAAAACCTATGATACCCAAAATCAAACTGCCAATCCTCATATTCGATCACACCCTCATTTGGAAACACATATCCAAAATACTGTTCCGGAAACTCTGTCCTAACCTCTCCCGTTCTATCGTCGTATTCGCTAAACTCCCCACCGCATATATGACATCCGCTTTTTTCTGCTTTTTCAAAAAGGACCTCCAGAATATCCTCCTCTGGATACCAGTCATCTGGATCCATAAAAATCAGATATTTGCCGGAAGCCTTTTTTATCCCGTTATTTCTTGCTGTCGAAACTCCCAGATTTTCCTGACGAATCGGCAAAATTCTGGCATCTGCTTTCGCATATTCTGCCAGAATCTCCCATGAGCGATCCGTTGAACCATCATCAATACATACTACTTCTATCTCTTTTAAGGTCTGTCTCAAAATACTATCCAGACATTCTTTCACATATACTTCCATATTATAAATAGGAACAATTACTGATACTTTCGTCATACTTTCTCCTATCATTTCTATTTTCTTTGTTCCATATATGCATCACAGACAGTCTGTACTTCTCCCGCCATTTTAAGTACGCCATGATCCAACCACGCTGCATGATCACAAAGTTTTTTCACTGTCTCTATATTATGTGACACAAATAATAAAGTTGTTCCACCCTCCAGCATGTGACTCATGCGTTCCATACATTTCTGTTGGAAAAGGAAATCACCTACTGCCAGAATTTCATCAACAATTAAAATCTCCGGCTTTACCATCGTTGCAATCGAAAAACCAAGTCTGGCAGACATACCTGATGAAAAGTTTTTAATTGGTGTATCAAGGAAATCATGTAATTCTGCGAAATCCACTATTTCATCAAAATGGTCATCCATAAACTTTTTTGAATGTCCCAAAACAGTTCCATTTAAATAAATATTTTCCCGGGCAGTTAAATTCGAATCAAAACCGGCTCCTAACTCAATCAATGGGGCAATTTCTCCATGTACTGTAATACTCCCTTTATATGGTTTTAAAATCCCACTGATCGCTTTTAAAAGCGTTGATTTTCCCGAACCATTCATACCAATCAGCGCCCATGCTTCTCCTCGTTTTATTTTAAAAGAGACATCTTTGACCGCCAAAAACTCTTGAAATATCAATTCTTTTTTTATCAACTTAATAATGTATTCTTTCAGGTTATCAACCTTTTCACTTGCCATATTAAAGCGTATGGTCACATGATCTATTTCGATTGCATAATCTTCCATTCCAACACCTGTTCCTTAAATATATAAAATAAAATCATCCTGTTTTCGTTTAAACATCAAAATCCCAAAGAATAGCATAATGAATGCTATTAGCCAACCACCTAAAAAAACACGCGGTCCCGGAAAATGACCGTAATAAACTAAATCTCTAAATTGTGCCACATAATAGTACAAAGGATTTAATCCTTTTACTACGAAAGCGACACTGCTTGGAAGAGACTCCACAGGATAAAAAATCGGAGTTAAGTACATCCATGCTGTAATAATTGCCTGATAGATATACTGAATATCTCGGAAAAAAACATTAAACTCTGCAAGAAAAAATCCAAGTCCACAACAAAAAATATAGATTTGAAGTACTACTAACGGAAACAAGAAAAAAGTCCAATAAATCCGGGCACGTGTTACAAGCATAACAATAAAAAGGGCACCAAATGAAAAAAGCAGATCTACCATACAACTTGTCACTTTAGATAATGTAAAAATATATTTTGGCACATACGTTTTCTTCAAAAGTGCCGCATTACCCGTAACAGAAGTCATCGCCTGGTTCGTCGATGTGGACATAAAATCAAACAACATCTTCCCCGTAAACAAATACACCGGGAAATTTTCAATATTCCGGCTGAACATCGTCGAAAACACAATCGTCATAATAATCATGACAAACAACGGATTCAGCACACTCCACAGATATCCCAGAAAGCTGCGTCGATATTTCAGTTTTATGTCACGGCTTACCAGCTGTATCAGAAGATCTTTGTATTTCATAAAAACATTGATCCGGTCAATCCAAGCCCTCATTTTTTGCTTCCTTTCTCTATCTCCAAATACTGTTTCCATGCGTCCATGGATGTGAATTTTTGAATTTCCTTCTGGTACTTCTCAGCTGCTGTTTTATGCTTTTTCATCAGTCTCCATGCGTCACGGTAAAGCCCACATGCAAGCCACAACTGTTTCCACTCTCTCTTTGCTAGAACTGCTTTTCCCGAAAATGGCTCAAACAACACAACTTTTTTCTTTCGAAATGCCTGAAATGGAGACTCAACTGGCGATAAAGCGATTATTTTTTTATCCGCAGGAAGCAGCCAGCCATTAAACGTCACTTTTTTTATCAGATTCGCCGCTTTTCGCGCCGGACTGAAGTATTCGTCTACCGTTTTCACTTCATAGGAATCCCGGTAGTCATCCGCATATTGTTTAATCCGACGATAGTCTTCTTCCCCTAATTCTTCCTTCAGATTTTCAATCGGTTTCAGCGCGACCTGTTCCCGGAGCCAGTTATTCAGCTTTTCTGCATCCGTTTTATATAACCACTCCGGCCCGCGGCAGAAATCATAGAATGCCTGATACGCCAATCGCATTTCTCCGTAGCGAAATTCAATGATATCCACTGTAATACGTTTCCAAATCCATTTAAGGATCTCTGTCTGACTTCTCTCCTGTTCGTTCAAAGCTGTTGTGATTAATGTGTTTCTCACATCGTAATACGTATTTACGCCTGTAAAGGTAAGTTCAAATCCCTTATGCCATACGCCAAATCCATTTAAAAAGACAATTCCTGCTTTCTGGTTCCGAATGCCAAATTCGATATCATCATGGTGAAGGAACAGCGGAATCGGCAGGTTATCCGGGCGCACAAGATTTAAACTCATGCAGCAGCACCACCAACCGGAATATGGCATATTTTTATGAACCGCTTCACACATATATTTATCCGTACATACGTGAAAATCTCTTAAATCTGCCAGCGGGAAATCGTTCTGTACCACGAATTCTTTGAACCACTCTCCGGCTGCCTGCTGAATATACGGAAAATCCTCCCGCCACAGGCTTCCGCCCAAAGTAATATCCTCCCACTCATCCTTCCGCATCCCCAAAAATCCATATGCCCGCACAAAAAGCTCCGGATCCATCACAGCGTCATCATCCATCATCTGCACATGCGTCAGTCCCAGGCGTTCTTTCTCCTCGATCGCTTCAATCATGCCCCTCGTAAAGCCGCCGGCGCCGCCGACATTTCGGTTGGGAATGATGCGAATTGTATCTGGATGCTGGTCAGCCAGGCGGCTGATTTCTTCGTGTTCCGAGAGTGTTCTCCCATTATCCACTAGCCAATAGCAGAGATTCATTGATGCATTTTCCGGTCGCTCTAAAAAGCGGAGAACACTTTTTAAATTTCGCAGCACATACGGTTCGCGTTTAAATGTACAGACAACCGCCGCGATGCGAACCGGCTTTTCCTCCTGGCATTTTCCCTCATACCACCCAGACAGCTGCGGTACATCTGATTTGCTGCTTATTCCTGGTTTTACTGAAAACCAGAACACACCTTTATCTATCTCCTGATACGGAAATTCCAATGTCAGCGGCTCCGGCTGTCCGCTTAATTCGATTTCACGAATCATGGTTTCGTCATGCATCAGCCGGACTGCCTGGCAATCGCCCACTTCCAGATGCAGCGTCAGTGTTTCCTGATTTGTATATTTTTTTCTTTTTTCTATATAAAAGAGATTGAAATAGCCATTGAAATCAATCCACTCACCATTCCGGTGGAAATACAGCTCTTCTTCCCTGCAAATGTCCGGTTCTGGGAACCGTATATTCTGTAATCTCATCCGCTCTTCTCCTTCTTTTGTTTCGTCAGAACTGACGTTTCTGATGTTTCAGCGCCCAAACCGCCGCCCCATACAACCGATACCAGCTCATCCGGAGTGCCTTTACCGCCTTATTCCGGTTTGCATGGTAAATTCCCGGATATTTTTCCAATAATTCCTTGTCAAACCGAACCAGCTGATTTCTCACCTTTTTATCCGCCGGAAGGCTCAAAAGGATCTTGACTCTTCCTGCCGCCACGCGGGCGATTCCGTTCTCGATATAGCGCAGTTTTTCCTCGGAGCAGTTAATTTCTCCATTCCGGCATTTCTGATAAAATGCACACAGGGATTCCAGCACCCGGTCGTAATTTTTCTTGTTCTGCACCATTTTTTCCGGGCTGACACTCTGACCCGCACGTCCAATCCGGTACTGATAGACAAAATCCGGCAGAAAGGACACGGTCCGCACCCACGGGATCGGATACAGGATGTATTCCGCATCGACGTAATAACAATGTTCGTCGATCGAAAGTGGCATCTGTCTCAAAATTTCTGTCCGCCAGGTAATCCCATGCATTTTCATATAAACCTGATCAGCGATACCATCCAAAACGTATGATTTTCCGTATTTCACGCCCTTGAATGGCTCTTTCATCTCCGCCTTACTCGGAAAAGAGGATTCCTCCCCGCTTCCATTGTCAAACCGCCAGTAAAAGCCGCTGACAACCGCATCATCGCTGGTATGTGCCAATGCATCTAATAAATTTGAAAATGCCTCCGGCTCGACCCAGTCGTCGGCATCGACGACCTTTAGATACCGACCGCGCGCCTCCCGGATGCCGCAATTAATGCCGGAACCGTGACCGCCGTTTTCTTTATGAATCACACGGACTGTATCGGGATAGATTTTTGCATATTGATCTGCAATTTTTCCGGTGTGATCTGTCGAACCATCGTCTACCACCAACACTTCCAGGCACGACTGCCCATTTTCCTGGTATCTCGCATCCGGTTCTGTCTCTCCTTTCTCCATGTCTGAAATTTCAGGTTTTTCAAGAACTAGACGTTTGTTTGTACATTCGTCACAGAGAGAGTCCAATGTGTATTTAATATATTTTTCCGCGTTATACGCCGGGATGACGACTGTCAGAAGCGTTTCCATTGTCCGCCACTCCTTCCGTACTTTCTTTTAACATCATGATCTTCGGTGTCATCAGCATCAGCTTCAGATCCAGAAGCAGAGAATAATTCCGTATGTAGGTCAGATCCAGTTTCAGCTTGTCATAGGAAGTCGTATTGTATTTCCCGTAAACCTGTGCATAACCAGTCAGTCCCGCTTTCATTTTCAGGCGGTAGCAAAATTCCGGGATCTCTTCCTCTATCTCCTCCGCCAGCTCCGGACGTTCCGGGCGCGGTCCCACGATCGACATCTCGCCTTTCCAGATATTAAAAAGCTGCGGAAGCTCGTCCAGACGGGTTCTGCGGAGGAAGTGTCCGACCGGCAGAATCCGGTCATCATTTTCAGCCGCCAGTCTGGCGCCTGTTTTCGCCTCTGCGTTCTGGATCATCGTCCGGAATTTACAGATCTGAAACTCTTTCCTACCCTCGGTCAGCCTCGTCTGCTTATAAAACACAGGTCCCCGGTCGGTCAGATAGATTGACAGCGCCACCAGCAGAAAAAATGGCGATAAAACAACGATTCCCAATCCTGAAAAGAATAGGTCAATCGCCCGTTTTACAAACCGCTGTCCCCCGGAAATTCCTTCATTTCTGGACAGAAGAAGCGGACTGTCGAAAATATCCAGTTCTTCGGACGTCCGAATCAGAATGTCTGAAAGTTTCGGCACCGTATAGGTACGGATGTCCTCTTCAAAACATTTTTTCAACAGTTCATTCCGGTCCTTGGCCGGAATATCGCCGATAATCAAGGCGTCAAATGCTCCTGCTTCCCGGATGATCGCCTCCATTCCTGCCCGGATATGAATCGCTTTCGCCAGGTAATATTTATCCTCGCGCGAATTGATTTTTTCCATCAGATGAAATGCCGGACGATCGCCGCATACCAGAAGCATTCTTCTCGGCGGAAACAGCAGCCGGTACAGCCGCTGAAATAAATATGTCCAGACGATAGCCGCCAGAAGCTGTACCAGCATCATCGCCAGCAAAGTCCGCGGATCGTGAAATTTCTTATCCAGCAATGAGATTTGTATATAGGTAATAATATTTAAAAGCCCGATCGACAGTATCTGGGAGCAAAGCAGATTTCCCTTTTTCAGATATCCGATCCGGAATCCCCCATATGTATATAGGAAGAAAAACAAAATTCCTGCATACAGGGCGATCATCAGCCAGTTTCCTCTTCTCCAAAATGGAAATTCAATTAATTTATTGAAATAACCGTTCCAGACGCATCCATAAATTCCCGTCAGGACAGCCATCAAAATGACCGCGCCTCCCATTCGGAACAGCCTCTTGAATGGTTCGTATTGTCTCAAAATCGTATCCTCTCGCAACTGTCTGCTTTCTCACAGGCAAACTCCGCGTACAAATGTACGGTTCTTACCAAACAGTTACTTTCTTTCATCTTTTTTTATCCTGAACTATCAGGCGTGCATTCTTTCCCGCAACTTTTTCTGATACAAATAGCCGCGAATCCCAACCGGCAGTATGCTTGCCGCCACACGCACAGCACAGTTACTTATATATTCAGGAAATGTCAAAAATCCACTTTTATAAAAATGGGTCTGCAGACGTATATTTTCTCTCGCATACGCCAGACCGCCGCGCCGCTGCATCATGCCATTTCCCGTCCTCGCGTATACCAGCACATCCGGCAGATTTTCCGCCCGATAACCAGCCTGCAGCATCCGCACCCATAGTTCGTAATCTTCGGCACCCTTCACGGCACGATAATTGCCAACCGCTAAAACAGCGTCCCGCCGCATCATAACCGCCATGTGGTTCATCGGGTTGCGCTTGCGGGCAAATATAAGAATCTCCTCATAACCGCACGGCAGCGTCCGGGTACCGGTGATACAACAATCTTCTGGAATCTCCACCGGCTCTTTCGGTGTATCTATCGTCCACTGCATATTTGCTGCTTTTTCCAGCGAATCCATCTCAAACTCGGCAATCGCCCCGCTCGCCAGCGCCAGCGCTGGGTTGCCTCGGAACTGCACCAGCTGCTTTTCACATCGTTCCGGACAGGCGATATCGTCGCTGTCCATGCGGGCAATCAGATTATTTCGGCAGCTTTCCACCCCTGCTGCCAGTGCCGGTCCTATGCCGCGATTTTCCGGCAGACGCACGATTTTCACCTGTTCGGACCATGTTTCTTCTAATTTTCTGATTACTGCATCGAGTTCTTCCGTCAGCGGACCATCGCAGACCAGGACAAACTCATCCGGGGAAACACTCTGTTTCATCATGCTGAGCGCCGCCCGGTAAAAATAGAACGGATTTTCCTTTCGGTAAACAGGCATCAGAACGGAATACTTCATATCTAAACTTCTCATATGCCTGCCACCTGCTCCCGGTTTTCATCGCCTTTTACACGGATCGCCAGTTCGACCCGCCGTGCTGCTCCCAGCATCGGTATCTCCAGCGTCACAACCCGTTTTCGGATTCGTTTCCGCACGATCTGTCCCAGCGACTCTCCCAATATGCCTTCCGCCGACACGAGCTCTCCCGCCTCGTTTACCTGTACGAGAAATCGTCTTACCGTATGCTGCGGATCCTCTCGAAGCAGACGTTTCAGGAAATCTTCCTCCGCCTTTTCCAACGGTACTGCCTTCTCATCGAGCGGAAGCTTCGCAGAACCAGCCAAAATTCCTATCTTCTGTTCCAGTTCTCCCGCATCATCCGTATCCACAAAGATATATCCCGGAAACATCGGCTCCACACCGATGTGATAAATCCCGCCCATCCGCCAGGACCGTTCTTTAGACAGCACAAAACAGGGCTTATCCGACTCTCCCGAATAAACCCGGTTCAATTTCTCTGCCATCTCAGCTTCTCTTCCTGTAGGCGTTTGTACTGCGTACCACATACCGAGCTTCTTCCTCTCGTTTTTACAGTTTTCGCAGAATACCTAGTTCTGCGAAATCTTTGTTCATTATACTATGCTTTTAGAGCGAATTCAATAGAAGTTTCTCCCAAGAATCTATTATGAAATTATTAAGATACGCATTTCTGATCAATTATTTACCAAATTTCCAATTACTACTATTTAAAAATCAATATTGTCAAAATAAAACTCCTTTTGTGTCTCTGAAATTTCCTCCAAATTTCGCAGAACTAGGTATTCTGCGAAATCTTTATTGTTTCGTTTATTATGCAATATTATATAGCATATAAATAAATTAATATTATGCGTAAATTATGCATAATTTCCCTTATTTATTTTTAACAAAACCATTTTTGAAAACAAATAGGGACTTGAAGCAATCATTGTCCTATGGTATTCTGTAAATACAAAAGCATATATTTTTCTATATCAGCCATCCGACTGTCTGGCATTCTAAATCATCTGAGAATCTTATGCTTTTCCAACATATTCACAACTGAAAAGCAGGAGGTTTTCAAAAAGAATTTTGCCTTGTTCTCCTGCTGAAAGGAGGACAATTACATATGAAAAAACACAAAGACACTCTTTTTCGGATGCTTTTCAGCAGCCGTGAAAATCTTTTAAGTCTTTATAACGCTGTCAATGGGACTCATTACACGGATCCCACCGCTTTGAAAGTTGTAACATTGGAAAATGCTGTCTACATGAACATGAAAAACGATCAGGCGTTTCTTCTGGACTTTCACCTCAATCTCTATGAGCACCAGTCCACCTGGAATCCCAATATGCCGCTTCGTTTTCTGCTCTATGTAGCAAAGGAATATCAGATGCTTATCCGAAATCAACCCCTCTATTCTTCCGCACTGGTTTCACTTCCAACACCACATTTTATTGTATTTTACAATGGGGAGGAACCCAAGGAAGCCGAAAGTACTCTGAAACTTTCCAATGCATTCCAGCAATTCACGGATCATCCAGAACTGGAGCTGCTTGTCCGGATTCTAAATATCAGCCTGAACAAAAATCCCGAAATTTTAGATGCCTGCCAAACTTTAAAAGAATATATGCTTCTGGTCGAACGAATTCGGCGTTATACAAAAAATATGCCGTTAAATGAAGCGGTTGAAACAGCTGTCAACGAATGCATCGAAGAAAATATCCTGGTAGATTTTCTTCAAAAAAACAAATCGGAGGCGATTGCTATGTGTTTATTTGAATATGATGACGAACGGGAGAAAAAATTGATTCGTAAAGCAGAATTTCAAGAAGGCGTCAAGGCTGGTCTCGCCCAGGGACGAGCAGAAGGATTAAATGAGGGTAGGAATGAACGCACCAGCAAAATGCTTCACGCCATCCGTCTGATTCAGCAGAAACATTCACTGCAGGATATTCACGCTAAAACTGGGCTTGAGGCAGAAACAATTCAGGCGATATTAAAAAATTTGCAGAATATACAGTAAACTATATTTCTTTATTTAGCAATTAATATCTCTGTTACATAAATTAATTTTTCACGAAGGATGTGTCAAAAAATGCCAAAATATAATTTCTATTATGACGAATCCGAACATAGCCGGAAAATTAGCTACACAACAATAAGTGCCTCTAATTATTATGATAATTTCATAACTATGATTGTGGGATGGTCTACCCGAAATGATGATATTCTGCAGCTTCACGCCGACTTTGAAACTAAATATGCGGACAGGCAAAATTGCAATGGTGAAATCAAAAGTACAATGCTTCGACAAAAACAATTTAAATATGGTTTCGCTTCTCTCAACAGACAAAACGCTCAATTTATATATGATTTTTTGTCACTTTTTAATAAGGATATTCACATTTACTTTTCCATTTCCAGTAAGATTGAATATCTTGTACTACAACTTTTCCAGAATTACCGAAACAATCTTCTCATTGATGCAGATTTAATAAAGTATTCCATCATAAAAGCTCTTGTTATGTACCATCCTCAGGAAATCATTAAATGCATCTTTGAATCACCCAAAGATTTTTTAGCAGAATTAAAAAGTTTTTCCAGAATAGAATTGAATATAATAAAGGCAATCCCATTTTAAAACAAAAAGAAACTGAAGCATTTCAACAGATTTTATTCATACTGAATGATATCTCAGATTCTCCAGATATTAATTGGGATTATCATATGTCCTTTGATGGTTTTAAAAAGTATCTCGGGGAAAAAGACATATCAAATTACCACCTAACCATTGATAAAGAGGGAGAAGGAAACGAACAAAGCAAAACTTTAAAAGCCGCTTGCGAAATAGGACTATGTAATTCTAGTGAGGCAAATTCCATAGAACTTCCAGGGCTTCGTATGGCTGATATGCTGGCAGGCATTATATCAAAGTTAATGAAAGGTTTATTTGATTCATTACGGTATCAATCGCTTGACGACAGTACTAATAAAAAACTTTTAGAGCCAGACTGGTTTTACCTAAATGAACTCCAATTAAACATTTACAAAAAACTCTATTGTCTTATTTGCGAGTGGCAACCTGCATGGTACAAATCCTACTCTGGTATATATTCAGATGATTTAGTCCTTTTTAATGCTTTACTTAATTTCATGAATCATTTTGAATCTATCGAACAAATCCAGGAAAACATCAATATGCAAGGTGAATACTTCAATGCTTTTGCTTGTGAACAGTTAGAAAACTACTTTAAACTGAGAAAATGCAAACTACCAATCGAGCCTGTAATCCCTTTTGATAAAGAATCCTACCTAACCCCCAGAGGCGGAAGAATATTTTTTAATTCGAGAAAACAACCACTTTTGCCATTATATAAAGCTTCTCAAACTTTTAATGTATTGTCTGTTGGTGTAGATCAAAACCTTACCCCAACAGTAACCATCCTAAGTGGTTACAAAACTGAGTGTTTTCAACTTCCAACCGAACTCAGCAAATGGGCTCGCAGTGTTATAGGTATGGCTTCCATGGGAGTAAATCTCTTCCCTGCCAAAGTTACTTTTTCCAATATTAAGGGAAAATATTATGCAAATATACTTTAGTGTAGGGAACAACTAGGCACTTGCATTATATAAGGAAGAGCTGCTGGCTACCAATCAGCCGTGCAGCTCTTTTTATACTTTATATCAAAAAACACTCCCACTGTCTGTATACCAGAAACAGGAAGACTTTGAATGATTCGACTGAACTTTCAGATCCTTACTTTTTCTTCACCATACACCGTTTCTTAAAAAACAAAATGCCATAACAAAGGATCTGATCATAATCATCCTCGTACTCCTTCGCATACATTCTGTCATCAATCTGCTGCAGACACTTTCAAATATAATAATTATTTCTGTCTCGCCTTAAACGCACGGTCAATCTCCCGCTTCGCGTCCTTTTTCGCCAGGTCGTCTCTCTTATCATACAGCTTCTTACCGCGTGCCAGGCCAATCTCTACTTTTACGAGACTTCCCTTAAAATACACCTGCAGCGGCACCAGCGTATATCCTTTTTCTTTGATCTTTGACATCAGGCGGCGGATCTCCAGTTTGTGGAGAAGGAGTTTCCGCACACGCAGCGGATCTTTGTTAAAAATGTTTCCCTTCTCATATGGGCTGATATGCATGCCGAATACATACACCTGACCGTCGCTCTCGATCTTGATAAATGCTTCCTTGATGCTGCATTTACCCATGCGGATCGATTTAACCTCGGTACCGAATAACTCAATCCCGGCTTCGAATTTATCATCGATAAAATAATCATGGTAGGCTTTCTTATTGTTCGCCACCATCTTGATTCCTGCTCCCATTTTAATTCCTCTTTCCCTCTCTACTTTTTACATCTTATTTTACAATCTTCTACTTCCAGTACACCGCCGGCATAAAATCAATCGTCCTCGCATACCGGTCGCACGCAGTCACGCGAACGCGGATAGTCTGACCGAGCTTGTACGTCTTTCTCGTCATCTCTCCGACCAACTCATAGTGTGCTTCGTCAAATACGAAATAGTCGCCGCGCAGTTCATTGACATGAACTAATCCTTCAACCGTGTTCGGCAGCTCGACATAGAAGCCCCAGTTGGTGACACCGGAAATGACTCCCTCGAATTCTTCTCCGATGTAATGTTCCATGTACTGGACTTTCTTCATCTTATCTGTTTCGCGCTCGGCTTCGTCAGCGCGGCGCTCCAGGGCCGAGGTCTGGACTGCCACTTCCGGCAGGATTTTTTCAAAATGGGCGGTTTTTCGCGCATCCATATTGCCATGCAGGCACTCTTTGATGATCCGGTGGATCTGCAGATCCGGGTAACGGCGGATCGGGGAGGTGAAATGGGTATAGTATTTCGCCGCCAATCCAAAATGACCGGAGTTCACGGTCGAATATTTCGCCTGTTTCATGGAGCGCAGCGTCAGACGGCTGAGCAATGCCTCCTCCGGCGTGCCCTCGATCTTTTCAAGCAGCTTTTGCAGCTCTTTCGGGTGGACTTCGCCGCCCGGCATCCGCAATGTATATCCAAAGTTGTTGATGAACGTGCCGAGTTTCGCCATCTTCTCCTCATCCGGTTTCTCATGGATTCGGTAGAGGAACGGCATTTCCTGCCAATAATAGTCCTCGGCTACCGTCTCATTTGCCATCAGCATGAAATCCTCGATAAGCTTCGTCGCCGCGTTGCGCTCATACGGCTTGATCTCGATCGGGCGTCCTTTGGCGTCGAGTAAAATCTTGCTCTCTGGAAAGTCGAAGTCAATCGCACCGCGCTCCTGGCGCCTCTTGCGGAGAAGCTGCGAAAGTTCTTTCATTTGCAGGAATAAATCCACAAATTCCTTATATTTCTCCTTTGTCTCTGCATCATCATCCGTGATGATCGCATTGACCGCCGTATACGTCATCCGGCGATCGACGCGGATCAATGTCTCTGCAATCTCATGTCCGATCACGACGCCTTTGTCATTGATCTCCATGATACAGCTCAGCGCCAGGCGATCTTCGCCCTGATTCAGGGAACAGATACCGTTTGAGAGTTTATGCGGCAGCATCGGAATGACGCGGTCGGTCAGATACACGCTCGTTCCGCGCTTTAATGCCTCGCGGTCAAGCGGGCTGCCCTCGCGGACATAATGGGTCACATCCGCGATGTGTACACCGATCCGGTAACCCTGCTCCGTCTTTTCCAGCGTGATCGCATCGTCGAGATCCTTCGCTTCCTCACCATCGATCGTAACTGTCGGCAGATCGCGCAGATCCTTGCGTCCCGCCTTGTCCTCCTCGCGGACGGCATCCGGGATCTCTTCAAGCTGCGCCATGACCTCCGGCGGAAATTCTTCCGGCAGACCGTATGCTTTCACGATCGATAAAATATCGACTCCCGGATCGTTCATATGTCCGAGAATGCTGGTGATCACGCCCTCCGGCTTCTTATCCGGGCCGTTTCCGTAATCCTTGATCTTCACGATGACCTTATGACCGGTCACTGCGCCCGCGTCACACCCCTGCGGGATGAAAATGTCGCGTGAAATCCGTGGATTGTCCGGGATCACAAAGCCGAAACCGCCGTTTTTCTCATACAGACCGACCAGCTCCTGATTGGCGTGCTCCAGGATCCGCACGATACTTCCCTCGGCTCTGCGTCCGCCGTCGCTCTCCTGCTCAATCACAACCAGCACCTTATCGCCGTGCATCGCGCCCTTTGTTTTTTCACGCGGAACGAACACATCCTGCTCACGTCCCTCGATTGTCACAAAACCGAAACCCTTCGGGTGTCCCGAATAAATACCTGCCTCTGAAAATGTCTCCGGGCGTCCCAGCTTGCCCTTGCGGGACATGCTGATTTTTCCCTCTTCCAGCAGATAATCGATAACCCGCTGCAGCTCCCGGCGCTGTTCCTTCGGAATATTTAAAAGAAGTGCCAGCTCCTTCAGCTTCATCGGCACGTATGCCGGTTCATTCATGACATCCTGAATCATCTTGCAGCGGCGGGTAAACTCCTCCTCGGAAGCGCCAGCATCCTCACGCTCCTTCTTGCCGCGCTTTTCGCGCTTCTTATCCATCTCACGCTCAAACTTTCGATCACGGTCTTTCTTTCCCGCTTTATCCTTTTTCTGGCGCACCGATTCCTCTTTCGGACCTTTCGCACGCTCCGGCTTTTTCTTCTTTTTTCCGTACCTCTCTTCCCACTCGCCGATCAGCCCATCCCCGTCAATCTGGCGCTGTACGCTGCTCTCCCGGCTTTCTCCGGACATTTTCTCTTCCCGCGCTTCTTCTTTCCGCATCGCAAACCGCTGTTCTGCATTCTTCCGGATCGTCTCCAGCATCTCATCCGAGAGCTTCATCTCCGTCTGCTGACGTTTTTCAAACGTCTCTCTTTCTCTCCTGCGATTTTCCGGCATTTTCTGTCCTTCCTCTTTCTGTGAAGCTGCCGCACTCTGCATCTGCGCCTGGCGCTTCTGCTGTTTTGCGTATTTCTGAGCCTCGCTTCTCTTTATTTTTCCCATGATTTTATCAAATATGTTCAAATTTATCTCACTTCTCTTTCTTAATTCACATACATATAAAAAGAATGTGCTCTGGCACATCCGGACACCATTTCCTATGAAAAAAAGCTGCCACGTCCAGCGCTCTCTGCCTCTCACCCCTGCATCTGCTCGGAAACCACCGGCAAATATCAGATTCAGGAAACAGATCCCGCTGCCACGCGACAGCCTCTTAAAGGTTCCTTACAGGAATTTCAAATTCAAAACTAATGCAAGGATCAGCCACAGAATTGCAGCATATTTGGTCAGCTTCTCCAGCTTTCCTTCCATAGAACGGCTTTTATTTCTGCCCCAGTAGCTGTCAGCCATACCGCCGATGGAACCGGACAGACCTGCCGATTTGCCCTCCTGCAGTAGGATTACCGCCGACAGGAATACACAGATAATAATAAATATGATCGTAAGGATCGTCTTGATCATCTTCGCACCTCCTGAATAAACATAGTAATCATAGCATATTTTCGGCGGAAGGACAACTTTTTTTTTCCCGACTTCAACCCGGGAATTTGCCGTATTTAAATGCGAAGCCACGGCAAATTCCGTTACCGGGCTTGATTTTATCTCCCGTCGTGCGATACAATAGAGTTCTATCACATTTACAATCAGCGAAATCCTTTTTTTTCATGGGAACAGCTATTTTTTATCATAAAACAAGTCAGGAGGGTTCTATTTTGAAAAAATTCACTTCGACGTTTGGGCGTCTGTTTCTCTCTGCCGTCCTTATTTTTCTGGTGTTCTACACCATGATGCCAGCCATCAATCTGCACGATCAGGATTTCATCGTATTCCTGATTATCTGCATTCTGATTGTACTGGCAGTCAACTTTATGGAAAGCATTCTCATATTCCTGAAAACAGTGCAGCAAAACCGCGGCGTTGAGATCGTGCGCGATCCTGTGACCGGACGGATGGTTCTGCGGCGCAAGTACGCCGACGCCTCCGGCAGTCCGTTTGCCGGTTTTAAGGCAATGGGACGCCCGTGCAAATATGGCACGATCGCGATCGCTGTCCTGATCTTCTTTTCCCTGATCGCCTCCGCGGCGGGCATCCAGCTTTTTAATGCGTCCCGCTACCGCGATCTGATCACCGTTACCGAGGGCGATTTTGCCTCAGATGTCGCAGAGCTTGGCATGTCGCAGATCCCGGTCGTTGATAAGGACACCGCCTCCCGGCTCGGAAGCAAAAAGCTCGGTGAGATGACCGACCTGGTCTCCCAGTTTGAGATTCAGGAAAATTACACACAGATCAACTATAAGGGGACACCGTACCGCGTGACGCCTTTGCGCTATGCCGACCCGATCAAATGGCTTTACAACCAGAAGAAGGGACTTCCGGCATACATTGCTGTCAATATGGTCGATCAGAATACCGATCTCGTCTGGCTGTCCTCCGGCATGAAGTATTCCACCAGTGAATATTTCTTCCGCAATATCAACCGCTACATCCGTTTCTGCTACCCGACACGGATGTTTGAGACGGTCTCCTTCGAGATCGACGACGATGGAAATCCATACTGGGTGGCGCCGACCATCGCCTACCGGATCGGCTGGTGGAACGGCAAGGACATCGACGGCGCGATCCTCGTCAATGCTGAGACCGGCGAATCTAAGTGGTACGCCAAAGCGGATGTCCCGCAGTGGATCGACCAGCTCTATGATTCGAACCTCATCATGGAACAGCTCGACGACAACGGCAGATTCCAGAATGGTTATTTAAACTCCATCTTCGGTCAGCGCGGCGTGCGCCGGACGACCTACGGCTACAACTATCTCGCCATCGACGACGATGTGTGGCTGTACACCGGCATGAGCTCTGTAACCTCAGATGAGTCGAACATTGGCTTCGTCCTCGTCAACCTGCGGACGAAAGAAACGAAATTTTACACCGTTCCGGGTGCCACCGAGCTCGCCGCAATGGATTCCGCGCGCGGACAGGTGCAGCACTTAAATTACAGTGCGACCTTCCCGCTTCTCTTAAATATTTCCGGACGACCGGCATATTTCATTTCCCTGAAAGATGCTGCAGGGCTTGTGAAAATGTATGCGTTCGTCGATGTCGCGCAGTACCAGATCGTCGGCACCGGACAGACGATCGATGAGGCGAAGCGCAATTACCGTGAGACGCTGGGACAGGAGGAAATCGAAGATCCGACTGCCAAGGAACCGGCGGCAAGCGAGAATGTCTCCGGCACGGTCGAGGCGATCGAGAATGTCGTCATTTCCGGTAACACCTACTACTATTTCACGCTGACCGATGACCGCACCGACAGCGTCTACACCGCTGCGATCACCGTTTCCGAGCGGCTTCCGTTCGTGCAGGCGGGCGACTCCGTTTCCTTTGAGTGCGTCGAGAATGGTTCTACAAAAGAAGTTATAACCTGGAGGTAAGATAACATTGAAAAGTGAAGATATGATTTTAAAGGCAGCCATCGTGCACATCCTTGATTCTTCGGTGGGAATCCCGGTTCTCTCCGACCAGAGCATGGAGGTCGGACCCGATTTTTCCGACTTTCTGAAAGCGCATATCGAGAAAATAACGGAAAGTGACGATGTCAAGCACTGTACATTTGCAGAAGGATCCGAGGTCAAAGAGCTGCTGCAAAACTGCACCCCGGACAATTTCGTCGAGACGAGCAAACAGCTCGCCGAGCGCCTCTACGACATCATGAATGCGAATATTGACATTCCAGCCGCCGATGTGGCGATGACCGTGTTCGGCTGCAAGGGCAAGGATTATCTGGCATTCTTAAAGATGAACTACAAGACCTCCTACACGCATCAGACCAGAGAAACAGACGGCGGCAACAGCAACGAGATCATTTTACAGCGCGCACTGCTTCCGGGACAGGGACAGCGCCTCTCCGAGGCGTTTGTCCTCGATCTCTCCGACGGCTCCCTGATTCTGGCTGAGAAAAAATATGAGGTCAACGGCGAAAAATGCTTCTATTTCTCCGAGCTCTTCCTCGAATGCCGCGCCCCGCTCTCCCAGAAATCCAAACTCGACATCGTCACCCGCGCCGTCGATCAGGTTGCCAAAAAATATTACGGCGACGAGGATGCACAGAAAAAGATGGAAATCAAAGACATTATCTGTAATGAATTAGAGGAACAGGGCGAAATCAAGGTGTCCGAACTGCGCGAAAAAGTATTTCCCGGCAGCCCGGAGATGCTCGAGGAGCTGGATGAAAAACTCGACCGCTACAACCTCTCCTACGAGACGGTCGCGCCGAAAAATGAGCAGACGATCAAGAAATTCCAGAAACAGAAGCTGTACACTGACACCGGCATTGAGATCACGATCCCGATGGAAGAATACAGAAATCCCGACCATGTGGAGTTTATCACCAACATGGACGGGACAATCTCGGTGTTGATTAAAAATATTGGGATGCTGAGCAGTAAATAGCATCTCACACAAAATTTATTTATCGGCTGATTCAAACGATTGCGATACATAATAACAGAAACATCCATCAGTCATGCCGCTGATCAAATCTTGTATACACCTCACAGAACCGCGCCGCAAACGACGGCTCGCGTCCACCCGCATACAGATGAGAAACATCCCCAAAACTGCTCATGCGGAAGGATGCGACGCCGGAGCGGCGCTCTTCTGTATAGAGCACCGTCACCGACGACGGCGCCGCACAGGTTCCGTGCCAGAGCTGCATCGGAGAGATATTTAAGAGATGGGAAAGCAGGACGCACTCGACGCCAAAATGACAGAATAAAACAATCGTGTCCTCATTCGGTGCCACGGCCCGGTAAAACAGTCCATTTCTCACATATCCGTGCCGTCTGAGCAGCCGGTCAAGCGCTCCATTCACCCAGTCGTACTCTTCTTTTACATGGGCGTTCTGAAAGATTTCTGTTTCATGCCAGTGATCCTTATCAAAATACTTCGGCTCCGCCATCCACGCATCCGGCAGCCAGTCCCAGACGCAGTGCCCGGAATCCTTTCCCGGATGTACCGCCTGCGGGGCAAATTCACGCAGCCAGCTGCAGGTTTCTGCCGTGCGGCAGGCTTTTTTTAAGGTCAGGGACGCCGTGTCCTTCGCACGCCCCAGCGGCGATACATAATAAGCCGCCACCGGAATCGGCGCCAGACGGTCTGCCAGAAGCTTTGCTTCCTCCCAGCCAGCCGGGGTCAGGGAATCAATTGAGTAATCAGGATCCGCATGGCGGACAATCAGAAGGCGCATAGGAAAACTCCTTTCGTAAAGAAATGTTACAAAACCCAAAAGCGCGGTGCTCATGACCAGGGGATGTATCTGGGCGCAGGCAAAATTAGAGCATCTTCCGATACTCCTGCTTCCACCCATTTAAAAGTTCTTCCGCACTCTCCATCCGCCGGACCGGATTGCGGTCAAACATCGTCTCGACCATGCGGACATTCCCGCACTTCTCCGCGGTCTGGTTCGCCTCGTCGAGTTCCCGTTTCCAGATCTTCTTCTGTTCCGGCGTCATCGCAGCCGCATGCCGCTCCTTAAGCTCCAGCTTCGGGTCAATCAAGGCAAGCTGGTACAGGTGCTTCAGCATCTCCGGGCTCTTGTCGAAATTGTAGGCCATTTCATAAGCGGTAAACGCTTTCTCAAACCAGAAAATCCCGGCATACGCCGCCCCGATATTGTTCCAGATCTTCGCAGTAAATTCGTCAGTCAGCGATTTGACCCGCCAGTCCTCCAGAATCCGGTTGTAGTAATAGATCGCCGTCCCAAACTGCCGCAGGCGGAAATAGTAATCCGCCGTCTCCTTCCGGAACTCCGCCGCATTCATTTTGCGAAATGCCGCCAATTTCTGGCGGTATGCCGCAATCTCCTTTGCCGTATAATAACAGCACTCCTGCAGAATCACGATCGGCAGCTCGTCCTGGCTCTCGCCGCTCCGCTGCCATGCCTCCAGTTTGCCGGCCAGAAACGAAAGTCCCAGCTCCGAACGGATAAACTCAATCAGGCGGTCATCCACAAATCCATCCAGCACCAGAAGCGGATTCTGATAAATGACATAACACAGCTCCTGCGATGATGCGATATGGATGCCCAGCCGTTCTATGTAAAAAGGATGTCGAACCGGCTCCTGCCGGCAAAGTATCAGACTCATAATGAAACCTCTTGTTTAATCATCCGGTTTGTCGCCGGAAACAATTCTCCAAATCCCAAATCACGTATCATGACGATCATCGTGTCTTCCCCGGTAAATCCAAATGCCATCTCGATCCGGGTCGTCCGGTCCGGGCGTTTCGGGAATCCCTCGAGCGGAATCTTCACCGTCTTCTTTTTGCGCGGTTCCAGCGGCTGGAGTGAAAATTCTACCTCCGGCGTGCCCGACACGATAAATTCCGCCGTCATTTTCGTCTCATACCAGCTGTCCCCGGCGGATGCCAGCACCAGCTGTCCCTCTTTTTCACGCTCCTGAATCTTTAAGGAAACCGTTGTTTTCAGCCGCCCCTCACAGATACAGGTAAAATGGTACGCACTCTGCGCTTCACAGAGATCTTCCGAGCGGATCAGCGCCCCTCGGGTAAATACATCCATCTCCGCAAACACCCGGCGCCGTTTGCAGATCTGCTGCATAAAATCTGTCGCCCAGTCCGTCTGTGCAAATCCCCTGCCGGTCAGGATGATCGCTGAAAACAGGCGCTTCTGCAGCAGCCGTTCCGCACAGGAGGAAAGAATCCGGTCTGCCATCTGGATGCCCGCGTCGCTGTCCAGCACATTTAAGTGGAATGACTCCTCCAGTTCCTCCTGATCCGCGACCACCTGCATCTGGCGCAGCCCGCGCTGCACTCTCAATTCATAATAATGAAGACCATTCTCCGAAAGTTCAAACATTCCCACCTGGTTGCTCCAGACTTCCCGTTTCTGGCTCATCACGTAATATACAAAGCTCTCCGCGTGACTGATCACATGCACCCGGCTCCGGTCGATTTCCAGAAAATCGGCACAGTACATCAGGCAGTCCACCAGCTTTACCTCAAGCTTTGGCACTGTGATCACCAGGTTTTCTATCTCTTCTTTTCCGGACGCCTGTCTGGGAATCGCAAGCACCTGCTTCAGGAACATTTTCAGCAGATATAAGCCCTCGTAGCGGACACCGTCGATCGTGGCGGTGCCGTCCTTCATCGCCAGGGAAAGCAGCTTATCTTCCACTACCATGCCCTCTAACGCACCCCCGGCACTCTCCTCTGCCACCCGCCAGACGTCCGAATCCGGTTCTTTTCCGATCCGGGTCGGAACCGACCAGATCGTCTCCTGACCCTGACAGGATATATGTGTGCATGAATCACACAGATCCATGCCAATTATAAGTCCATTCATCTATCGTTTGTCCGTCTGTCCCTTTCCTCAGGCGATCGGGAAAAGTGCGCTTACCGCCGCATCTCTCTTCTGGTACTCCCGCATCTTTTCCCGAAGCGCCGTCTCGTTATTTACTTTTAAAGAAAGACTCATCTCATTGAGCGCCGCAAACCGGCTTTCCCGGCTGCGTCCCGGAATCTCCCGGCAGGAAATCTCTCCCTTTTCTTTCGTCTTCCGGACGCCGTCCTCTTCCTCTTCGATCTGATATTCCAGCGTCTCGCCCTCAAAAATTACCTTTTCACGAATGTAAATATCCCGGTAAACGAGACGCATTTCCTCATAGTGGAACTCTTCCTCCTGCGGCAGAATCCGCAGCCGCAGATACGGGCGCACCGCCCGGTTTCCGTGATACTCGATGATTTCTTTATCTAAAATATTGCCCGGGATATGGATAAACCGCGCCAGATCCTTAAAATAGGCAAAAATCATGCCCGCATCTAAAAGCACATCCACCACCGACTGGCACAGGCGCCGCTGTTCCTCCGAAAGCTCCGGCAGCGTCGCATAATACTTTGTCAGCGCCAGCAGATAAATATCCGGGATCCGCTCCCGATCAGAGCTTCCCTGCACAGCACCCTCCAAAAATGCGAACACCTTGTCGTCCGTCGGACGGTTTTCCAGAAAATATTCCACGCTCTTGACCGTGAAATACGCGCGCACGACAATTTCCCCTGTTTTCTTGCGTGACGCATAAAGCTCGAACACCCGGTCTAACTTTGCTGTATTGCCGGTAAAGAGCATCTGCGCCACCAGCCGTTCCTCCAGATCGTACGTCTCCACCCGGAGCCGCAGCCCCTGCATCAGGACGCGGTACATCTGATCCACCGTACCGTTGAAATGTTCGCAGAGATAATCGAGAATCACACTGTCCGGCTTCTCGTGTTCAAAGACATACCAGGTCAGATAAAGCAGGTGGTCATCCCGGTCAAAGAGATTTTGAAGCAGCATTCTCCCGCAAAGCCGCAGCAGCAGATTGACCGGCAGACCTTCCAGACCATACCGGCACACCATCTCATACGCCTCGCTGAAATGCCCGCACCGGATCAGCGTCCCGCAGACGCCGTTTCTCTCATCCCGCGTCAGCTGGTCCTTGTCAAGACTCAGAAGGTATGAAACACTTCCATCCTTTTTCTCATCCTCAATCCCATCCGCCATCCTCTTATAATACCGCACGATCGCTGACAGCACCTTTGCTCTAAACAGCGGGTGCAGCTCCATCTTCTGATCCGCGTGCTCCAAAAGGATCGCATCGTCCCCGGTCAGCACCTCCTTGCGGCAGGCTTTTGCACACGCATTCATAAAGAGGAACGGATGCATCGGATTCATTTCAAAACAGGTCTGTAAAAGTTCCTCCATATCCGTAAATACCGGCTGGATGGCGCAATTTACCCGCGCATACCGCGTCTCATTTTCATCCTGGAATAGAACCAGATCGCGCTCCGAAAACAGCGGCACATACGCCGTGCCCTCGTTCAGCACATACGCGTCCTCCGTCATCTGCTCCTCATGGCGCACCACCACGTATTTCATCGCCGGTTCCCGGCATTCTACCCGGCAGGATTTCAAAATCCCCGGCAGGACACGCGCCATCTGCGTATCGATCAGTTCCGGATAGATCAATTTCCGGTACAGGACCGCCAGGGCACCGTCTATCCGTTCCTTGAAAAGCTGATCCACCGCAAACTCTTCCATCGCCCGCTCGTACATCCGGTAAATATCCGAATCCGGCGTTCCATATGTAAGAAGGTTCGCATAAAGCTTCGCCAGTGACCCCGCATCCAAATTTGCCGAATACGAAAAGTATAAAAATACCTCACGCGACATCAGGCGGTCATAATTCTCCGGCATCGCATATAAATAATATTCATACAGGCGCGTCAGACTCAAATCTGCCTCCAGCGCCCGGCTATACCATTCAAAACAGGCTGTCTCCCGGCAGTCTCCCCGGATCAGCATTGCACAGAGCGCCTCCAGAATCTCCGTCTCCGGATACAGCCCGTAAAGTTCCATCAAAAGGCGTCTGTAAAACTCCCGGTACGAACGGGACGCACGCATCACCCGGACCGCTGCCAGTGCCAGCTCGCGGCTGATGATTTTCCGGCGTGCCCCATAGTACAGGGCATGAAGCTCAAAATTGCCCGCATTGTCTAAAAGGATCGGATCACTCTCCAGAAGTTTCAGTCCCGCCGCATAGAGGAATGGGCTGTGACAGCCGTCCTTAAACTCCTGCTCCATGCTGATCAGCACCGTAACCGGATTTTTCTGCAGTTCCTCATCCAGACGCAGAAGCATCAGATAATAAAACAGGCTGCTGCCCGTCTCCTCCGACGCATACTGCTGCAGCAGGCGGATCAAAGTGTCCTTCTGCTCGGTATTGCCGGTCAGCGTCACGTACAGATAACGGTACAGGCAGTTAAGCTTCCAGTCGCCCGATATTTTAAGCGCCGCTGAATCCTGCAGCTCCTTTAAAATCGTCTGCGCTTTCTCACGCCGATCAGTCAAAAGGTATAATTCCGCCTGCAAAAGCCGCAGTCCCGCGTCATAGTGCGTCATTTTCATCAGATCCAGCTCCCGCTGCATCTGGTGAACCGCCTCCGTGCCGCCGATCCCATTTTCATACGCCAGACGGGCAGTCAGATAATTTCCAAGCTCTTTCTGGAATGACATATGTGCCCGGTCGCATCCGCCCGCATCGGCAGCCGATGCCTCGATCGGGATCCGCACGGTTTCTCTGGCAGTGTGAATCAGGACGGCACCGAAATTCTTTCCGGCATGCAGCCGTTCCGCCAGAATCCGTACCGGAAGACGGAGCAGACCATCTTCAAAATCCGCCTGCGTCGCACTCTTCTTCGGCAGATGGAGGAACTCGCCGTCTGCCGTCACCTCCAGGTACACACTGCCCCAGTTATCCATCCGGATCTCGATCGTGTCCTCGGCATTCTCAGCCAGCTCGGCATATACGCGCGCCCTGCCCGGAATCGTCAGACCGACCGGCTTTTTCACGCCCAGTCCAACCAGAAATTCTTCCATAAAATTTGCCCGGCTGCCGTGCCCTTTCAGGCCGTCATAGAGTGCCCGCACATGCAGATCCTGCATAAACGGCACTTCCACAAAATCCGGGTACTCCAAAAGCCGGAGCGCCGTCTCCATATCATTTTCCGCGACGTGCAGAAAATCTTCCGCCGTTTTCAGATCACCTAAAGTCTTCCCGGCGTCTGCCACCTCGACGTGAAACTCATACGGAATCTCCTCTTCCCCGCAGTTTGTCACCAGATAAAAAGAACCCGTGATCGTGTCGCCTGCCGTCAGGAACGAAGTGTCCACTTCATATACGATCCGGCACCGGAGTCCGCCAAACGAATTGTTATCTCCTGGAATCCGCACCCGCAGGTTCGAGGAATACACAAATCCCTTCACACTTAATCCATTTTCGCTCCCGATCCATAAATTTCTCTGCATCAGGGTATTCATCCGCAGCGTCTCGTCTATCTTTTCAGGCGACCAGGTCATCTTCGGCTGTTCCGAATCGATGATTCCCTTCGCCAGCCGGTTAATTCTCTCTTTCATTCCTATCACCTGCCGTTTCATTATCCTGTCCCGGTAACTGCTTCGTCTTCCCACAGTTCCGTCGGTTCGAAATCTCGTACCTTATATCATACCATATTTTGTCTGCATTTACATCAGGGAATTGGAGAATTTCGCTGATTGCCCATCCGGCATTTTTATAGAAACAAACGCTATCGTTTTCTAATTTTTCTTAATTTCCTAATCCCAGTCGCCCACATACAGGCGTGTGCCAGTCTGCCAATCTGTTGGTTCATAGATCGTCCAAATTGGATATGGATATGCTTTTCCTTGCAGAGAATCATCTATTGCGATCGTCTGATCAACGCCATTGGTGCCTGTTTTGGACGACAGGTCAGCGGCACCTGTCCTGGTAATACTGGAATAGCTGTCCTTTACAGAGTTGCTGTCTACATAAGGTACGCCGATGATTGCTTCGCTTAACTTCGGCAGATACCAGCATTCTTCCGGAACCGAAAGAATGCCAGCTTCCAGCTGTGCGCCTGGCCACCAGGTATTGTTTAACTGACCAATATAATGTCCAAGGAACATTGAGGTTCCAGCCGCTTTCACACTTCCTGTTGTGTAACAGTTCGAAAGAACCAGTTTTGCAGAATCATATTTTCCAAATAAACCGCCTGCGATGGCATTATATGTATTCGTTCCACACGCATCCGCTGCACTGAAACTCTGTATTACCGAAATCGGACCATCCATCCAACCCACGAGGCCTCCGGCACACCAGCCGCCTGACACATTCTTTCTATCTGACAGCACTTCCGCACCACTTTCCGTATAACCGTAAGAGCGGTTCCGTCCGCCGACATAACTGTTTTCAATGCTGAATTCTTTCCCGGCAGTTCCGCCATTCTGGTTGTTTTTCAGGTATCCATACAAACCTCCGGCGGTTCCAGTTGTATCCACATACCCAGAGAAGAAGCTGTTTTCCAACTTCATCTGACCAGAGCTCTCGGCAAAGCCGACCAGACCTCCGCTAGCATCGGTTCCCTGTATCCGTGCATTTTTTCCTGAAACATATACGTGATTCATCACTAAATCACTTACTTTTGCTTCCCCGATCAAGCCCCCGGTTTTTCCTCCACTTATTTGCAGCGTCGGTGCATCTACAACTACATGGTCGAGTGTCAGACTGCCACTATTCGTGCTTCCAACCACCGCGCCTGTTGCCAGCGTTCCAGAAATCCGGGATTCTTCTCCATATATATGGATATTTTTAATCGTTAGATAGCTGTCCGCCGAAGTGCCTGCCTGTGCCACCAGCCCTGCTGTATTCTGCCCCTGACAGGAAATGTCCGGATCCTTCAGATTCAAGTTCGATATCGTCAGATGATCCGTCTTCTGAAATAAAGCCGCACCATTCCAGGCAACAGGAGTTATCTTTAAGCCTGCAATCGTATAACATTCACCCAGTTTTGCTTTTTCTTTCTCATCCACCTCCGCATCATAAGAGATAATATCCGGGTTGTTAATCGGCCAGAAACTTCCACCTTCATACTTGGAATTTCCCGGACTGTAGATCGTCATCTCTCCGTATGCATCTTTCACCTCTTTGCAATACGCTTCCGTCTGTGAGGTAATCGAATCATCCTCCTGCCAGAGAATATTATCGGTCTGAATGACCCGTGTGATCTTTAAACCACCATAGCCTTCTCCGCAGAAATTCAGATTCTGCAGATGACGTCCATTGGCGACCTTAACCGTATAGGTATCCGTTCCATCTCCATTTCGTTCAATTACATCGGCAAAGCAGCTGTTGAACTTGTATGAGAGCTTTGCATTTTCTGTCGGCGGATAGCCATCCTCGCTCAATTTTACGATCACATTTTCTCCATTTATGTAACCGTGATTGTCCGGCTGATAACCTCCCCAGGTACCCAGACTACAGAAATTTCCACCCTCACGTGATAAATCATCCAGATAGAAACGCAATTTCAACTTTTTCTCTTCCGTTTTGCCTATTTCAAAACGATTTACCCTGTTTTTTTCATCAAAGCCGTTCCAATTGCCATTTTCCTCATTTTCTGCACAGCTGGCAGCTTTCCTTTCCGTATCTACAAAGCAAAATTTCGATCCCTTTCTCAGAGTATCTTCCTGCAAATCACCCGTATTGACTTGGAGAACATACCACATCGTTTTATGGCTCAATTCGCCGGTAATCGAAAATATCAGATGTATTCTCTGATTTTCTTCAAGCGGAGACGGAGAGACATAATCGATATACAGCCTGTTTCCAGTATGCAGCGCCTCTTCGTTCTCGCCCTTGTCCCAGTCCCCGACATGGTTATTCAGAAACCACGAAAATCCCTTTGAAGCGTCCTGCGCAGCAAGTTTTTCCGCTACTTTCTGGATCGTCGGCATCGGATAAATCGGTATTTCTGCCTTCTTTAATTCCGGATCATACGGATATGTATTCCGCTTTTCCTCCGTATCTTTATTTTCTTCCTCACTGCTATCTGCATTCGGATCCTTTACACCAAACAGACTTGCAAGAGCCTCGTCATATGCAAGCACATACTTCTCATTCACCTTACTGCACACATAGCACCCCGGATAAACTGATTTTTTGTTCGTCCCCGTACCACTCGTCTCCGATGGAAGTATTCCATCCGTTCTACTTGCATAATCATAGAACGCAACAAACGCAGGTGCTTTCATCGCCGGATCCTCTGTTTCATCCGCCGCCGTACCGCTTCCACCTTCCGTTTCATCCGATTTTTCCTCAGCCGTCGGCGAATACACCGACGCCGACACATATGTATTCGCTATCTGACTGTCTGCCGGAAGCTGTGCGGCGAGACCCCCTGCGAATCCGCCGGTATATGCCGCTACGTTATAACGTCCGGTAAGATTCTCAAAGGCTGTATTGGCGTTTGCCCCATTCCCTGGTTTTTGGGAGGTATCAAACTTCTTGTTTGCTGTATGACCGCCGACATAACAGCTCTGAATCTGCACCGTGGAACCGCTTGCGGCGGCTGCAGCTGCTGCTTTCTCAGCAGTTCCGACCAGACCGCCGGCGTACATACCTTCCACATAGAGTGCCGCTGCGCTGTCGGTCAGGGAAATTTTCCCCTTTGCCGTGCCGATCAGGCCGCCCGCCGTTCCCTTTAAAGCGCGGATCCGGTATTTGCTTTCTTCCTCCAGCTCCAGATCGGCTGCTTTTTCTGTGCTGCTTCCCAGCTTATCACGGAAATGATTCTCCGCCAGCGCATCCTGGACGGTCAGACTGCTGCCCTCAAATGTGCCAATCAACGCACCGGCAGAAGCGCCGGTCTGCTCTGCCTGCACCTGTGGATATTCCACCTGCACCTTTTTAATTTCCACCGTTGGCAGCTTTATAGTTCCCCGGGAATCCGTTCCCGGCGTCACTGCGCCGATCAAAGCGCCTGCATTCGCCTTCGTCCGGACCACTGGCTGGCAGATCAGCAGGTTTTTAACACTCATATCCTGCGTTACCGTTCCAAACAGTCCGCCCGTCCCATCTACTGCTGTGATTGAACTTGCCGCCGTTTTTCCTACCTGCAGACCATCAATCCGGTATGTATTTCCCTGATAGTCCAGTGGATACGGCAGGCTAAGCGGAAGATAACTTCCCGCCTCCGTGGTATATGTCTGTGCCGTCGGGTTCGTCCGATCTGCATTCGTTTCATCCGTCACCCGGTAGGCAATCGAGATGGTTTCCGCATTCTGATTCAAAAAATTCGAGCCAAATGCCGTATGCAGCTTCGCCACATGTCCGCAGTAACTGCTCTCGTCCGCAGTGTTTTCTCCCGCTTTCCAGGTCAAATCGCTATTCTGCATCGCCGTAACCGTTTTGGATGTAGTCACCGCTCCCGTGTACAGCTGATCCGGATCCCAGCCTGAAACCCGCTCATCCAGATTTTCCAGATGGCGGAAGCTGCCGATCCCCACGCTTCGGTTCGTACCGATCGATGCAAAGAGGCTGCTGCCTGAATCTGTATTGCTCGTCTTAACCTGCGAAAGCGCTTTATTGTTGAAAACCTGCGCGTACACAAAGATATTTTCGCCCGGAATAAAGGAGGCAAAACCTCTTTCATCCTGCTGAAATGTCATATCCGTCTGTGCCGGCTGGTTGAAATCCATAAATTTGAATCCTGTACTTCCGCCCGTGCCGGCTGGCGCCGCTATGTCATCCAGAATGACCTGATACGTTCCATCCGAATCGCCCGAAGTTCCGGACACCTTCGCCACACGCGCCGAACGGCTGCTTCCCGGGGCATTGATCTCGATGTAGCCGGTTGTGCCACTCTTTTCTCCCTTTACAAACAGGCTCAGCGAATGTTCATTTTTATTCGGATCCCCGATTTCCGCATATAAAATATCATCATTCACCAATTTCACTGTCGGTGCCTCGAATTTCTCCACCGGTAGTTCCGGAACTTCCAGATTTCCTGATGCGTAATATCCGATCGGTAGCTTCTGATCCTTATAATTGGAGTTAGCACCCGTAAACCGCTCCCGTTTTCCGGCATCAGACGCCGCCGCCAGAAGTGCCTCGCTTCCGATATCTGTCTGCACAAACTGATAATGATCCGAATACCACACCTCGCGGACCAGTCCTGCCTCCGGATCATAGAAAATAAGATAGCTCCCGTCTGCACGGACAGTCTCATCCATCGATCCAAACGGAAGAAGGCGCTGCCGGATCTCCTCGGTCACATTCGCAGACACCAGCGCTGCCTCACCGCCAGACTCTTCTTGTTCCGATTCAGGCTGCCCTGCCTGTTTTTCCGGCACATAGAGAACCGCGTAGATATTTTCCTCTTTCTCCTCCGCCATCACTGTATTTTTTACCGAAATTCCCAGCTTTGCCTGCTTTTGATCGTCCGAAAATTCCCCCTGTGCCTCCATATGGAGCAGACGCGGAATCGTCCCATTGGAGACTTCCAGTGTCAGATGATTCTGCGCCGCCAGAAAGATCTCCTTCGCTGTCTGATCCATCTCCAGACGGCGGAGCTTTCTCTGGTAACGAATCACCGCAACAAAAGAAAGACTGGCAAAAATACCGACAATCGCAATCACCGTCAAAAATTCCGCCAGCGTAAACGCCGCCCTTCTCTTCTGTTTGTTCTGTCTCTTCTGCTCCATCTGTCCTCGTTCCTCTTTTAATTTTATTTCTGATCCAGGTTGACCGCACGCACGATCAGGTTAATCGGCTTTACCACCGCTTTCCGGGAAGTTCCCATCGTATCTTTTTTCCGGTAGATCGCCAGATTTTGAACCGTAAAGCACGCCGTCTCCTCCGAATAGGTATAGCCATCAAATGCCGTATAATATTCATCCGAGATCGCCGCCTGCGTCAGCAGAGGTATCTTATTATACGCATCATCGTAAGTATAATCCCCATACCATTTTTCAATGCCCGTGCCAGACCAGTCTGTCGCACTAAAGTGCAGCCACAGGTGGCTGTTTCCACTCCGCAAAAGAGGTGTTACCATTTCTCCTGTTTCGGAAGTCCCAGCAGAATTTTTCACTTCCAGCGCATTGGCAAATTCATCGGTCATCAGCTGCGCCGTGAGCGACAGCGCCTGCTCTGCATCTGCCTGATCCTGCGTCCTCTGGTAAACATTTTTTACCATCATCACGCCGCCGCCAAGCACCGTGCCGATCATTCCGAGAATCACAATCGCCGCCAGCAGCTCCGTCAGCGTCATACCGTTCTTTGACCGGAGTTTTTTCTGACATACTGAAAAGAGCTTGCAGTGACCCTTGGATGCCGTCTGTTTCTGCTGCCTGCAATGCCTATTTCTGCATCCGCGGCATTCACTTCTCTCCTGTCCCATCTCTGTCTCCTCTATCGGTATCTGTAAAGCAGATCTTGTAAGTTTACCTCTTCCTCTTCTGCATCCGAATCAGCCTGGCTCACATACAGTACGATCGGATACTGTCCCGTCCGGTAATTCGTCTGTGTGCCTGTCTGGTAGGCATTTGACGCCAGGCTTTTCTTCATGCCGCCGGTTCCAGATGCCTCCAGCTCCAGAACATATCTGCCCGACGCCTGTTCCGCTGTCCGGTTGTTCTCCAGCTGATTGCGGCTGTCATAATAGCCCGCCATCTGCTCTTCGCCCTGCTGCAGCATCCTGCCGGACGCCAGAAATGCACTCAGAAACAGCGTCATTCCCAGTGCAATCACAAGAACCGATATCAGTACCTCTGTCAGCGTCTCTCCCGCATTGGCACGCAGCTTTCTTCCAGCTGCCCATTCCATTCTACTTATCATCCTGCAGCAGCTCCTTCTCTATTGTTCCGTTCTGCCAGCGGATCGTCGTGATGATGGTCGTCGTCGTGATCGTGTAGGAATCATCGTCATCCGAATCTCCGTCATCGCCCGCTACTGTGACCGTCTCACTCTCGGAGCTATGTGCTGCTTCCAGCTCCAGCCGTTTCTCGCACCGCTCTTCCTTCTTATCATCCGCCGTTACCGTATCGGAGATAACCGCCTTGATTTTATAATCATCCGTCATCCACAGGCGTACACTGGTCTTTAACGGGTCAATCGTGTTCCCGCTCGTTCCGTCTTTCTTCACTGACAGAGTAAAATCTTTGTACGCTATTTCTTCCTCCGATGCATTCTCCCCGTCCGCCAGCTTCCGATACTCATTATTTCTATAAATATCCACGATCAGTGAATCGAGAACCGCGCTATTCGCACTCTCTGCGCTTGACAAACCCGAATCCGTTCCATAGAACTTTTGCCACGTCGCCTCATTATCCGTGTTTTTCCGGCTGCCGACGTAGTAGCAGTAAAAATCATCCTCATCGTCTTCCTCGTCATCCCGGCTGTCATGCACGATCACTTCCTTGATCTTGACTATATTCTCCGTCTTCTGCAGCTCATCCCGCAGAAATGCCGCCGCCGAGTCCACCGCATACCTCTTCTGGTCCTCCCTAGGCAGGTGGCGGATCTTTCCAGCCGACGCGGAAGCGAACGCCAGAATGATCGACGCGCCCACCCCGCAAAACACAAAAAACAGGAGCGCCGCCATCAAGCTGGCGCCATCCTGATTTTTCATACGCATGAAAACCTGCCTCCAGATTTCCGGGCGTTTTTCACTGTTCTCTGCTTTTTTCATGCTTTATTCTCCCAGCGCCGCCTCTGCCGCTGTCTCAAGGTCAGAACGCTGCAGGTTCGACACATCCGCATTTGCCAGTCCCGACGGTGCCTGCGTCTTCTCCGGTTCCAGTTCCAGACCTTCCTCCGATTCCGCATCGTAGCGGGTCTCAAAATAGGTCAGCTGGAACGCCACCGCCACTGGGTGGATGCGGATATCCTCTAACTCTTCATTTTCCAGATCTTTATCATCCTGAATGCTCAGATCCTCGATCAGACAGCGGTACGGTCCTTCGACCACCTCATGAAGCATTGAAACAGCGTGATCAAACGAATCTGCCGTAAAAGAAATATTCATCGCGCGGCGGATCTCCATTCCGTCCACCTGCGGCTCTGAATACTGGAAAGTAAAATCATACGCATTCGCAAAAATACGGTTCAGCTCCTCCGTCTCTGTCTTGAAATGATTGTAGGCCGGAACCATCGGCGCATTCGATGCCTTGTTTTCCTCGATCTCTTCCACCATCTGCCGGATCTGCATCGCTTTCATCTGCTCCAGCTGAATCTGGGCATCCAGCTCCGCCGTGTCCGCCGCCTCAATCCGCCGCTGCACCGGCAGGTAAAATCCGGCATAGTAGCCGCCCGCGATCAGGGCAAAGACTACAACCAGCAGCACTATTTTCTGTGTTTTTGTTAATACATATTTCCCTAACGAATTCATTCTTCTTTGCCCTCTTCTGGTTCGTTAAAAAATACAGCCATTGACACTCCCACCTGCTTCAAGGATGCCAGAACTCTCTCTTCGCCATCTTTCTTCACTGTTTCCTCCAGCGAAGCGGTCACATAGCGCGCATTCGGATCCGCCTCCGCATCACGGACCAGCTGCGGAAAGAGTGTACCATTGGGAATGGTTCCTTCCAATGACATCTGATCCGAGGTGATCGAAACACTCGAAACTGCCGTCAGCGGGAAAATCTGTGATTTCAGGGAATCCAGCATCATCCTGCGGTCCGGAAGCTTACTCTCTTCCTCATTCAGATACCCATTTCCATAATGCGCGTACTCTGCCAGGACCTCACCGTACACCTCGTTGGATTTCTCCAGTGTACGAAGCTCCTTCTCTGTCGCCGCATAAACCGCCTCTGCCCGGTCTGCCTCCTGCAGGGGAAGCATTACGCCAAATCTCGAAAATCCGTAGACAAAAACCATAAAAACGGCAAACGCGCCCAGCTCCGCCGCTATTTTTCCTTTTTTAGTCTGCTTCTGATACAGATTGATACGCCGTTTTTTCGGATACTTCGGACCGCCAATCTGCATATTCGCGATTGATTTTAAATCAGCCACCGCTCTTCCTCCTTATGCAAGTAATACACCGTATGCCTGCGGGCTGTCGATCCACTCGTCTTCCTCATCCAGAGAGACCTCCGGCAGAAGCTCCGCCACACTCCGCACCGGCAGATCCAGCGTTTCTTTCAGCGCATCGATCAATTCCCCGTATCGTGCACCTCCGCCGCAATAATAGAGGCTGTCGATCGTATTATTCACATTATTGAAGCTATAAAAGTTCAAAACTCGCATGACCTGGACGGCGCGGGTCCGGTACTGCTCCTCCAGCACAGCCGCCATCTTTTCTTTGTCGGTCTCCTCGCGGTTTTCTTCCTCCACCTCAATTCCCAGTTCCTGCATCTTGTTCTTATCTCCCAAACGGATCTGCTCGATCTCCTCACAGCCCGGCTCCATGGTACGGGTAATATCATAAACCCCCTCACGGAAGAAATGAATCCGCAGCGCCTGTGTTCCCAGATCCAGAACAGCGTAATCCTTTCGCTCTTGTGCATACTCCAGAATCCGCTCCAGACCAAGCACTGCCGGGACCAGACCGACGAGCTTCAGGCGCGCCATCTTTGCCAGCTTTTCAAACTGCTGCGACAGCGTCTTCGTGCACGCCGCACCAAGAAGATCCATCGTCCTCTCTTTCGTCTGAATCATCGCGTAATCAAAAACATACTTGTCCATCTCATCGCCGATATAGTCATGAAACTCATACGGCAGGTTCAGCCGGAGCTGTTCTTCCGTCATCAGCGGCATCTCAAACCGCCGCACATACACATCCTCCTGACGGATGACAAATACCACATTCCGGCACCGGATCGCATATTCCTTCAATAAATCCTTTATCAAATCCGCACAGACGTGCATATCGGTCAGATCCATTCCCTGAACCCGCTCGCTGATGAACTCTTTCAGTTCACCCTTTTCCGCATATGCAATCTTGATACGGTAATGTCCAATTTCAATTCCTAAACAATTCTTCATCTCTGCACTCCCCTTAAAAGAGTTTTATCGTGTACAGCTTACAAAAGCCACAGCCCCCTATACCATCCTGTCAGTTGTTCACCAAACAGAAGCATCAGAAAGAAAACTGCCGCAATCGCCGGTCCAAATGGGATTTTCCCCTTTCTCCAAACCAACGAACATCCGATTCCAAGCACACAGCTGAGAATCAGAAAAAACAATACCTCCCAGATAGAACGAAGGTACAGCCCCGTCACAAAAAAGAGCTTGATATCCCCGCCTCCCAGGCTTTCCTTTCCCGTCAGGCGGTCAAATAAAAGTGAAAGTGCCAGCATACCGCCCGACAAGCCAGCCCCCGTCAGAACACCACGCAATATCTGTGCGCCCGTTTCCGGCAGACAGACTGCCGTTCCGAAAAAAATCAGGACTCCTGCCACCTGCAGGCGATCCGGTATGATCCACGCATGCAGATCCGTGAGCGTCAGGCACAAAAGCACAATCCACAGAAGTATCCCCCGCAGTGCCAGCACCGAAACATCGAACCGGTACACGATCAGACAGCACGCGATCCCCGAAACAAGTTCCGCCCAGAACGATTCCGCCGGGATCTTTGCCCCACAGTAACGGCATCTGCCCCGCAGACACAGCCACGAAAACAACGGCACCAGATCCGGCACGCCCAGCACATGCCCGCAGGCATCACAGTGCGATCTCCCCTTTAGGATCGAAGCCCCCGCAAGCATCCGTCCCGCCAGACAGTCTGTGAAACTGCCGAGGGCACAGCCGAGGATAAATGTTATGGTTAATATGTAAATTGTTAAAAATGTGGTTTGATGCAGCATCGCCGCGTTCTCTCCTGTCTTTTGCAATTCTTTGATTCATTATAACAGAATTTGCTTATTCTGTCTCCGGGCGCCTTTAGCAAAAATGGATGGGAAACCCCATCCATTTTGCCACGTATGTGGTTTTTATACTATTGTGCTGCATATAATGTAATTTCTGCGCCATCTAATGTCTGAGTTGCATCAGAACCACTAGTTTGCGGATCAATTTTAACAGAAATTTTAGTATATTTTACATTACTTGCCGCACTATCAATTGTAACTTCTGCTGATGCTACCTGAGTCACATTATTCTCTCCAACCACTTTAACTCCACCTGTTGTCATATCATAGTTATATGTAACATCATCGGTCGCATCCGATTTTTCGGTCAAATAATCTGCTATTGCCGCCGCTTTCGCAGCTCTCAGGTTTGCCTGATTCGTAGCCTTTCTAGCCTTGCTCAGCTGTGCCGTAAATACCGGAATCGAAATTGCAACCAGGATGCCCACGATCGCAACAACCACCAGCAGTTCAGCCAGTGTGAAACCTTTTTTGTTCTCACGAACTTTCTTGATTAAGCCCTTCATAAAATCAATCTCCTTATTGTATAGTATTTTATTAATGAACAGAGAATTTTCTCTGCGCCATCCAGCCTCTGCCGTATCACATTTTACATGTGTGCAGTCAATTTTTACATCAGATCATACATTGTAAAGATAGGCAGATAAATCGACACTACAATGATACCCGCAAAAATCGCAAGCACCACCAGCATCGCCGGTTCCAGAAGCGCCAGAAGCCGCTGGATTCGGTAATCCGCCTCGTTGGTGTAATAATCGGCGACATTGTCCAGTGTCTCCCCGAGTTCACCGGTTTCTTCTCCGACGGAACACATATCGACCATCGTCGGCGGGAAATATTTCTTTCCCTGCAGACATTCCACCAGGCTGCGCCCCTGCTCGATTCCTTCGCGCATGGAGCGGACATCCTCGCTCAGAAGTGCATTGTCCATGACCTTCGCCGTCGTGTCAACCGCCTGGTTGATCGTGATACCCGCTGCCAGAAGCACCGACATCGTATTAGCAAACTGTGCTGCGCCGTTCATCTGGTTGATCACGCCCACAAGTGGAAGGGATAACGCGATCTTTGCTTTCTGAATCCGCCCCTGCGGCGTATTGCCATAGACCTGCGAACCAATCTTCAAAAACACCAGCACCGCCAGCATCAGCAGCCACCACTTCGCGAAGAAATGGGAAGTCGCAATCAGCATCCGCGTCATCAGCGGCAGCGTACCACCCAGATCGGTAAATACATCTGCCAGTGTCGGGATAACCTTCGCCATGACGATAATCAGGACAACCACCGCAATCGCAACGACGAACAAAGGATACGTCATCGCTCCCTTGATCTTCTCCGTCGTCTTGTAAGACTTTTCGTAAAACTTCTGAAGCCGGTCAAAGGATCGTTCCAGTGTACCGGACTGCTCGCCTGCCCGGATCGTCTCGATAAACGTGAGCGGAAAACGGTCGCTATACTTTTCCAGCGCCGACGCAACGGTACTTCCGGCAGCTACTTCCTCTGCCGCAGCCCCCATGATCTTCCGGATCCGCTTGTCCTCATTCTGATCTGCCAGCATACGCATCGCGCGCGCCACGGTCATGCCCGAATGAAGAGTGATCGCAAACTGCGAACACAGGATCGCCAGCTTCTTCGTCTTGATCCGCCTGCTTCCGATCTCCATCTCCAGGAGACTGCCGTCATCAGGTCTTTTCTTCTCTTTCTTCTGACTGATGCTCAGAAGAATCGGATAGTTTTCCCGGATTCTGGAAGCGGCTGCCGCTTCACTCTCAGCCTGGAGCACTCCCCGGACTTCTTTTCCATCCCGTCCCAGCGCTTTATATGAAAAATTCGGCATCTCTCATACCTCCAGACACAGGATTCAGCTGTACGCCATCTGTATGTACATCGCCATCTGTATCCTTTTTATGATCATTTTAACATCTTTGTTTATTTTTGTAAATACGCTGTCAACCTTTTGGATATTTTATACAAAAACACGCATCTAGATCCGCTTGTTTTTTGCCACTTTCTCTATACGCGCTTTGTTTTTGCTAATCTATTTTTGTATATATTTTCGTTAACACATCTGACTTCTCTTTTCCAGACTATTTCTGGTATATAGATCATCAGGGCGGAAATGGTACGTCCCGCCCTGACACTCTCAAAAGAATAGCTCCCGTTTCTTTTTATCTTCTCTCTTATTTCTCGTTCTTCTTATCCAGCATCTCTTCCATCGTATGCCATCCCAGCACCGCGCATTTGACACGCGCCGGCATATGGGAAACATCGACCAGGGCGCCGGCTTCCTCGAGTTCTTCGATCTCGTTCTCGCCTGCCTCGCCCTTGATCATCCGTAGGAACAGATCCGCCAGATGGCGGGCTTCCTCTTCGGATTTTCCGATGATCAGATCCAGCATGATATCGGCGGACGCCTGGGAGATCGCGCAGCCGCTTCCCTCAAAAGCACCGTCTACCACCTGTCCATCTTCGACCTTCAACTGAAGAATGATGTCATCTCCACAGCTCGGATTGACGCCCTCTAATACCAGATTGGCATCCGGCAGCTTTTCTTTATGTAACGGATGCAGATTGTGATCCGTCAGTATTTCATTGTAAAAGGTTCTATTCTCCATATCCCATTTTCCTCCGGATTTCTTTCAGGTTCTGGACAAAACGGTCGATGTCCTCCTCCGTATTGTAGAACGCAAAGCTGGCACGCGCTGTTGCAAATACACCCAGATGTTTTAAAAGCGGCTGAGCGCAATGGTGACCTGCGCGCACATTGACATTTGCGGCATCCAGAATCGACGCAATATCGTGCGGATGTACACCGTCCACGGTAAAGCTGATAATTCCGTTGTGCTCTTCCGGCTTATCGCTTCCCTGGATATGAACGCCCGGAATCTGCTGCATCGCCGTCATTGCCCGTGTTGTCAGCAGCTCCTCACGCTTCCGCACCTCGTCAAATCCGACGTTCATCAGATAATCGATCGCTGCCTGTAAGCCAACCGCACCGCCGCCATTGACGGTACCGGCTTCGAATTTGTGCGGCAGTTCGGCAAAAACTGCGGATTCCCGGCTGACCGAATCGATCATCTCGCCGCCCGTCAGGAACGGCGGCATCGCATCCAGAAGGGTCTCTTTTCCGTACAGGACACCGATTCCCATCGGTGCCATCAGCTTGTGACCGGAAAATACAAGAAAATCTGCATCCAGTGCCTGCACATCCACCGGAATATGAGGGGCGCTCTGTGCCGCATCGATGACGATGACACCGCCTTTTTCATGCACCAGTTTCGTCAGTTTCTCTACCGGATTTCTGCGGCCAAGGACATTGGAAATCTGCGGCATCGCTGCGATCTTTGTCTTTTCTGTCACCAGGGCTTCCATATCTTCATCCCGGTAGGAACCATCCGGCTGACATTCCAGATAAACGAGCTTCGCGCCTGTCTGTCTGGATACCATCTGCCACGGCAGGATATTGCTGTGGTGGTTATCAATGCTGATTAAGATCTCATCGCCTGCTTTCAGACTGGTTAAACCATAGCTGTATGCGATCAAATTCAGGCTCTCGGTGCTGTTGCGGGTAAACACGACCTCGCTCGTCTTTCCAGCATTGATAAATTCCCGCACGCGCTCTCTTGCCGCTTCATATGCCTCCGTCGCCTCGATTCCCAGCTCATAGAGCCCGCGGAGCGGATTGGCATTTTTCTTTGTATAGAAATCTTCCACCGCCTTTAATACCGCCTCCGGGCGCTGTGCCGTCGCCGCATTGTCCAGATATGCGATATCCGAACCCGCAAGCAGGGGAAAATCTTTCTTGTAATCTGTCATGTTCTGTTCCTTCTTATATATTTGTTTGTATACTTGCTGCAAAAACAAACCGCAGCCAACTTACAGTTTTTTCATTTTATTATCGCTTCTGGTTCATGAACTCCTGAACCTGCTTCTGTACTGCCTCGTCTGCTACCAGCTCATTCAGCGCGTCGATTCTCGCCCGCGCTACCATGCGCTCAGCTTCCTCTCTCGACAGTCCGCGGGAGCACAGATAAAACAGCGTTGCATCGTCCAGATCGCCCATCGAAGCGCCGTGATTTCCTTCGACATCTTCTTCCGCACACAGAATCAGCGGAATTGTCTGATTTACGATGTCATCGCCGAGCAGTAGCACATCCTCGCGCTCAGTTCCCTTTGCCCCGGCGCATCCCGGCACGAAATCGATCGTTCCGCGGAACAGCTTGGAGGAACCGTCCTGCAAAACGCCAGAGACTTCCATCATACTCTCTGTCTTTTTGCCGCGGTGGCGTACTGTATAGTTCATATCCAGCTTCTGGTTTACACTGGTGTAATAGCCGATCTTCACGTCAAATGCGCTCTTTTTTCCTTCCAGCTCGGTCAGGCAGCCCGCGTAGACCTTGCCTGCGCCCAGCTCCAGTTTCAAAAGCTCAAATGTGGCATTTTCTCCGCAGGACGCACCGATATCACTCAGGCAGGTATATCCGGCGCCGAGAAGCTGCACTTCCTGAAGCTGTACCTTTGCATTCTTTTCCGCATGGACCTTTACCTGGAACGAGGATGTTCCCTGTGCGTCCTCCCCGGAGCGGAATACGATCAGCACGTTTAAGCGGCTGTTTTCCTTTGCATCCAGACAGAGGCGGTTCTGGTAACTGCCGTTTTTGTAATCGACGCAGAGAACCGTCCATTCTGTATTTTCATTCTGCAGCACAGCTGCCGCTTCCGCTGTCAGCCGGTAGATACTTCCCGTTCCGCATTCCGCCGCCATCGCATCGTACTCGCGTCCCATGCCGGTCTGAATCTCGTCCCACTCTTTTCCGGAGATTTCTTTTTCCCAGGTCACACCTGCTGCCAGGCGCTCCGGTTTTATCAAAACACTTTCCTCCGGCCACTCAATCTGTATCTGGCTTTCGTTCATTCCCAGCCGGTTCCAGGTTCGGGTCGGAAGAATGTTTACTGTCATTTCTTTCTGTCCCATTGTTTCCTCCTGTCGTTACCATTCATGCACTTGCATGCCCCGCAGCAGAATCTGTTATTTCAAAATCCCCGCTGCAAACAGTAACCATCTATTATCCGATACTGCCTTTCATCTCAAGCTGAATCAGGTTGTTCATCTCAACCGCGTACTCAAGCGGCAGCTCCTTCGATACATCATCCGCAAATCCGCTGACGATCATTGCGCGCGCGTCCTCCTCGCTGATGCCGCGTGACATCAGATAGAAAACAGCCTCGTCGCTGATCCGTCCGATCTTTGCCTCATGGCCGACGTTCGCATCGCTGGTCCGGATATCCATCGCCGGGACCGTATCGGAACGTGAAATATCATCCAGCATCAGGGACTGGCAGGAAACCGATGCCTTAGAACCGGATGCCTGTTTTCCAATCTGCACGCTGCTTCGGAACGTACTGATACCGCCGTCCTTGGAAATAGATTTCGTATTAATATAGGAAGACGTCCGTTTGCCCGTGTGGACTACCTTCGCACCGGTATCGAGGTTCTGACCTTCTCCGGCAAAAGTAATGCCGGTAAATTCCATTCTTGAATCATCGCCCTTTAAGATACTCATCGGGTACAGATACGATACATGGGAACCAAAGGAACCCGATACCCACTCGATCGTGCCGCCCTCTTCCACAATCGCGCGCTTGGTGTTCAAATTGTACATATTTTTCGACCAGTTCTCGATCGTCGAATAGCGGAGTTTCGCATTTTTGCCGACGTACAGCTCGACACAGCCCGCATGCAGGTTTGCTACGTTATATTTCGGCGCAGAACAGCCCTCGATGAAATGCAGATATGCCCCCTCATCAACGATGATCAGAGTATGTTCAAACTGTCCGGCTCCCGGTGCATTGAGACGAAAATAGGACTGGAGCGGGATCGTAACCGACACGCCCTTTGGCACGTACACAAAAGATCCGCCGGACCAGACCGCCCCGTGCAGCGCTGCAAATTTATGTTCCTGCGGTTTGACCAGATGCATAAAATGTGTCCGGATCATTTCCGCATATTCGCCGTGCATTGCGCTCTCCAGATCGGTGTAGACAACGCCCTGCGCCGCTACCTCCGCGCGCACGTTATGATATACTAACTCCGAGTCATACTGGGCGCCCACGCCTGCCAGTGATTTCTGCTCCGCCTGCGGGATTCCCAGACGCTCAAAGGTATCTTTGATGTCCTTCGGAACCTCCGACCATTTGGCGCTCATCTTGGATTTCGGACGGACATAGGTTACGATGTTATCCATGTCCAGATCCTCGATATCCGGTCCCCAGTTCGGGACCTGCAGGGAATTGTAAATCTGTAAGGACTGCAGACGGAACTGCTGCATCCATGCCGGGTCATTTTTCTCCTTAGAAATCTTCTCAACGATCTCCGGGGTCAGACCCGCTTTTACTTTATATGCGTCATTTTCTTTGTCTTTTATATCGTAGACGCTGCGATCAATGTCATCTACATACGTTTTTTCTTTCATGTTTGATGCCTCCATATTACCCGTGCTGATTCGTTATTACTGTCGCGTTATCCGGCAGCACTTTCGATTCCAAAAATGCCTGCCTGCGAACAGTAACGATTAGTTCCGGGCGTCTGCCACACCCGCCTCACGGATAAAGGATTCGTAGCCTTCCTGGTTGATCTTATCAACCAGGGAGCCGTCACCGGTTGCCACGATCTTTCCATCTACCATGATGTGCGTATAGTCAACATGCAGTGCATCGAGAATCCGGGTGCTGTGCGTGATAATAAGAAGCGCGCCGTTCTGGTTCTTCTGGTACTCTTCCACACCCTTAGAAACCAGACGGACTGCATCAACATCCAGACCAGAGTCTGTCTCATCGAGGATTGCCAGGCTCGGATTTAAGAGCATCAGCTGTAAAATCTCAGATTTTTTCTTCTCACCACCGGAAAAGCCCACGTTTAAGCTTCTCTGTGCATACGATTCATCCATCTGGAGAATGTCCATCGCCTTTTTGAGCTGTTTATGAAATTCCCAGATCTTTAAGTTCTTGCCAGTCTGCTGGCGCATCGCGCTCCGCAGGAAACTTTCCAGCGAAAGTCCCGGTACCTCCAGCGGCTCCTGGAAGGACAGGAACATACCGGCTTTGGAACGCTTGTCCGTGGACTCATGTGTGATATCCTCACCCTTAAATAAGATCTGACCGCCCGTGATCTGATATCGCGGGTTTCCCATCAGGACGTTTCCGAGCGTCGACTTGCCCGCGCCGTTCGGTCCCATCAGGACATGTACCTCTCCTGCGCCGACGCTCAAATCAACGCCGTGCAGGATCTCTTTTTCTTCTATATTTGCTTTTATCTGATTTACTTCTAACACCTTTTCTGCCATAAAGCACTCCATTTCCGGGACCGGCTGAGACATTCATGCTCGGTCTGTCTGATCTGTGACAGCCGCCTCGTCACGAAAGCGGTTATCCCTCTTAGCAAACGTCCATCTCTCTGGTTCCTTTTTTCTATATTCAAGTCGAACGTCCGTGAGACTTGGCGCGTGATTCTGGTCAGCAAAGCTGACATATTCCTATCAGAATCACTGCGCATCCTCGCGGAGCGTTTATCTCAGTCGGAGACCCAACTCCCACTGAGACAAATTTGCTATTACTCACCACCTGAAGAGGTGGGAGTCTTCTCGACTGAGATAAATCTGACTGTTCAGACAGCCAGATTACCCTATGGCTATTATAGGTATTTATTTCCGGATTGTAAACCCTCATTTTTCACAAAACAAGAAAGATTCTTATTATATTATTGAGACTTTTTTTCGTTTATTATTGAGTCAGCATCATCCACCCCCAATACACAACCCCTAATCCCCACGAACTCAGAATCCCATACAGGATCACCGGACCCGCGATTGTAAATATTTTGCATCCGACACCAAATACCTGCCCTTCCGCCTTGTATTCCAGCGCCGGGGATGCAACCGAATTGGCGAATCCGGTGATCGGAACCAGCACACCAGCCCCAAAAACGCGCGCCAGCTTCTGGAATACATTTGCCCCTGTCAGGATAACGCTGAGCAGAATCAGTCCCAGCATCGTCCAGAGCGCCGCTGTTTTCTCCTCCATGCCTGTCTGAACCAGACAATTTGTGCTGATCTGCGCCGCCAGGCAGATCAGCCCGCCGGAAATGCCCGCCATCAACACATTTTTCCATGTACTGTGGACGGGCGTAACCGATTTGACATATGCTTCATATTGATCTTTTCTGGCTTCCATGGTTTCTCCTCTCTTCTACTGTCTTCCAATTCCATATAAGAAATAATACAGCGAACCCGCACATTTCCCCGCCGCAATCGAAAGAAGGAGATATGGCAGCCCCACTGCCAGACGCAGGCGGCGGCTCAGCACCGGCAGGGCTTTCAATGTCTCTGCCAGCGACATGACGAGGCAGCCCACAAAAATACCACAGGAAAGTCCCGCAGCCGCTAGAAGCAGCTGTCCGGAGACATTTCCAAGCATCACCAGAAATCCAGCACCAGCTCCCGTTCTGCCACCGCCTTCTGCTGCCTTCTGCCACAACTCTGCCTCCGGCATTGCCGCTGGCCACGCTATTCTCAGAAAACTCCCGGTCAGCTGTTTCACTTTCTCTGTAAATAAATCCACCACATTTCCAAACAATCCTCCCAGCGCGATAATCGTCTCATACAAGAAGATTTTCCCCTTCGACGCCGTCGCCGTCTTTCCAATCAGGCGCGGATAAACGCCGATGACCACCAGAAAGGCGTAGACTCCTGCTGCCACCGTGCTTCCCGCCGCCAGCCCTGCCAGCAAAAGCAGCGCTTCTTTAAGAAACATCGATGTCATCCTCCTTCCGCTCCTCGTTCTGAATCAGCGTTTTATTGACATTTTCCTCATACAGGCGCATTTCTACCTCCAGCGGCGTCGGATCGAGACTGAATTTCCACGAAGTAAAATGGTTAAAAAACAGCAAAATCCCCACCGGAAGCCCGATCGAATAACCGACCTCCAACGGCGTTGTTCCGTCCGACGCCTGCCCCGTCGTGATCTCATATATTTTCCTGAATACATCCAGCACGTTTGCATCGTTGTTGAATGTCATGATCGCAAATGCCGCCCCGAAAAAGCAAATCAGGCAGACGAACAGCGTCTTGCACCACTGCCAGACAAGCGCCTGACGGCGCGGCGGCTGATAATGAATGACATAGTCCGTCTCCCCCAGATTCTGCACCGATGTCCCCGGAATTTCCCGTTCAATCTGCTGGATAATCTCCATGACGTTTCCAACCAGACGGCTTTCGCGCTGTTTCCCGCCGCCGCGGATCCTCTTCACGATCATCGCACGGCAGCGGCTTTCCACGCTTTTTTCACTGCAATAAACTTCTCCCAGGCTTGCAAGCGGTACATTTTTCTCATGTACCTGCGTGATCTGGCTGAGTTTCAGATAGACCGTCTGTGTCATAATGCTGCCTTCTCCGTCTGTGCCTCCGGTCTCAAAAATGCCTCCGCGCTGTCCCCGGAATGCTGTACGAAGGTTCCGTCAATGTAGACGCTGTCCCGCCCCACTGCCATCAGACACAGACAGAGCGCTGCCACAATCAGAATCATGCATCCGACCCAGATACAGATTCCCATCTTTTTTTTCATTGTCACTTTCACATTTCCCGTCATTTTTTTCCATCCTTCCTGTGTATTCTGGAAACTCCAAAAGTTCCTGTATCCAGTAGTATGGCTGTCTTTCAATGGAGTATGCACATTCATATATTCTGAATTATGAGCCTGTCTTTTTTCTCATGTTTCTTCCAGCTTTGCGCGCATCTGCCCTAATATTTTCCGCTCGATCCGCGACACCTGTACTTGTGAAATGCCGAGCTGCGCCGCGATTTGAGTCTGTGTCTGATCATAAAAATAGTGCCGCACAATGATCTCCCGCTGCCGTCCATTGAGCATTTTCAGCAAATCTCCCAAAAGCATCCGGTCAAGCAGAACCTCATTCTCCGCTGTCTCCCCAGCAATCCGGTCCTGAAGCAGAAGGCCAGTTTCTTCCCCGGCGCTGGCTGGTGCAGAGAGCGATTCAACCGGACTGTCCGCCGCCATCGATGCGGCAGCTTCCTCACAGCTCACTCCAATCTGCGCCGCCAGCTCTTCCAACGTCGGCTCCCGCCCAAGCGCCGTGCAGAGCGCTTCCCGCGCTGCCCGGAGCCGCTGGTTTTGCTCTTTGATGGAACGACTGACCTTGATGATCCCGTCATCCCGGAGAAAACGTTTGATCTCCCCCGCAATCATCGGCACCGCATACGTCGAAAAACGCACCTCATATGATAGGTCAAACTTATCAATCGCCTTCAACAGCCCGATACTTCCGATCTGAAATAAGTCCTCCGTCTCACACCCCCGCCCCGCAAAGCGGCGGACAATGCTCCATACAAGTCCCAGATTGTCCTTTACCAGCGCCTCCCGCGCCGTCTTATCGCCCTGGTGTGCCCGTTTGATCTGCTCGATGGTTTTATCCATAGGACTCTGCCGTTTCTTTTTCTTCCTGCTCTTTATTCATATATCCCCTTCCAATTCGCTTTTTCATCGTCACACACGTTCCGCAGCCCACCTTGGACTCCACCTCGACCTCATCCATAAACGCTTCCATAAACGAAAAGCCCATCCCTGAGCGCTCGCCGGTCGTGTCTGTCGTATACATCGGCTCCATCGCCTTTTCCACATCCAGGATTCCTTTTCCCTCATCCCGGACCGAAATTATCAGTTCTTCTCCCTCAATCCGCGCTTCTATGTAAATAATTCCGATTTCATCGCTATACCCATGAATCACCGCATTTGTCACCGCCTCCGAGACCGCCGTTTTCACATCCTCCAGCTCCTCCATCGTCGGATTCATCCGACTCATAAAGACTGCCGCTGTGACACGGGCAAACTCCTCGTTCGATGAATGGCTGTCTATCTCCAGGTGCATCCACGTGCCATTCTTCTCTGCTTGTCTCTGTTCATTCTGCTCAAATTTTCTGTATTCTTCTGAATTTTTTATTTTTTTAAGTTTTCCTTTCACTTCCGTTTCTGATACAGATATATCATCCGCATACATATTCATCTCTCCTTTAATGTCTCCCATCCAGTGCCTCCTCTCTCGTCCGGTACGACTGCACCAAACGATACACGCCGCCGATCCGCAAAATCCGGCGCATCCGCTCGCCTGCCCCGTACACCGCCACCGTGCCGCTGCTGCCCTCCATCTGCTTATACCGGTTGAGAATCACACCGATCCCGGAACTATCCATAAATTCCGTCCCCGAAAAATCAAAAATAATCCGGTTAATATAATTTTCCGCCAGAAGCAGGTCTGTTTCATATTTGAGTGTCAGGCAGTTATGGTGATCTACCTCCTTCGGCAGATGAATCACCAGCGCCGAATCGATCGCTTCGTATGTAAACATATTTCGTTCCATATCAGGATTCCCCCTTTTTCGATTTTTTATGCGGCATGTTTCTGCTTCGCGCGAGTGCGCATCATTGGCACGTTAGTGCCTTTTTGTGTAATAGGGAATTCCAAGGAATTTCCTATTACACAAAAAAGCACCGTAAAGTTTTTATCTTTACAGTGCTTTTCTTCTTAATTATCTGCCGTATTATATTTGTACTTACTGCGCCGCTTGCGTCTCCGCTCCGCTGCCTGCTGCCGTTTCATCCGCCGCAGCCTCTCCCTGACTGATGATGGACTGACCTGGAACTGCAGCCTGCTGGTTATCCGGCGCAAGCTCGGCGAGCTGCTGTCTTGCCTTGTCCGCCTGCTCGGAATCCGCATACTGGGTCACAATCTGCGTAAACATTTCGACCGCCTTGTCTGTCTCGCCCTGTGCCCGGTAAATCATACCCATGCTGAAGATAACCTTCGGGTTTGCCGGACGGATCGCCAGACAGGTCTGGTAATCTGCCAGTGCTTCCGCCATACGGCCTGCCGACCACATCGTGTATGCCAGATCCTCCAGCGTCTGGTAGCCATTTGTCTCGATGTCCTGCTTTACCCCGTTGGCAATGGAAACGACCGTCTCGTCCGTAAATAACGACGGATCAAAGCCCTCATAATAGGTAACTGCCTCTGCCAGGTTATTGTTGCGGTATGCCTGCAGCATTTTGACGAGCTTCGCATACTGGTTCAGAACGCTGTCATTGCTGTTGAGCATCGTATCCAGCTTGTTCTCCGCCTCTTCTTTGTCCTTTTTCGAGGTCTCAATGCTCTCATTTAAACTGTCAATCTCTTCATTTTTCTGATTGAGCTGCTCGTTGTACTGGAGCATTTCCTGCGTATGTGCATTATTTGCCTGCTTAATCTTGGCTGGCATCACCAGGAAAAAGATAACTGCCGCGCCCAAAAGCAGTCCAGCGCCGATATTGAGCACCGACTGCAGTCCCGTATTCTCCTTGTACGTCGGCGGCATAATGACATCATCATCCTGCATCTGACGGTGGGAAAATGCGTTTTTCAGCTTTCTCCGCTCGATATCCGCCTTGCCGGTATGTTCCTTAACAATCTCCATATACCAGTTCGCCTTGGGATTGTTTTTATCAATCTTGAGTACCTTATACAGGGATTTGCCCGCTTTCGTATAATCCTCATGACTAATATGCAAAAGAGCCAATAGAAGATGTGCTTTTACAAATCTCGGATTAGCTTCTACAACTCTTGTAAGCTGTAAGGTCGCCAGATCGTCGCTTCCGGTCTGCGCCTGCAGAAGCGCCTGATTATATTTCTGAATCGTCGCGCTCGCCTGATCCAGACGATCCTGTTTGCGCTGAATCTGGTCTAAATAATAATCAGCCCGGTTATCCTGTTCCTTAAAGTTCATGCTGATAACCCACTGCACCAGCGCCTCCGACACCTCACCCATCTCATAATAGATAAGTCCGAGAAGATTTCTGGCATCAATATGATACTTGTTCAGGTTCAGGCATTTTTTCAGATACTCGACCGCCCCTGTTAAATCCCGTCTCTTTGCCCGTTCCAGCCCGGCATTGTAAAAGCTGTTGGAAATCAGGCGAATTTTTCTTGTTCGATCCATCATGTCCGCCTATTCCTTCATATGTTTTAAAAGTTCCATCATGATATCCGACATATCTGTCAGGTCACTCTTCACGATCGCCTCGCCGACCTCCTCGACCTCCAGACTCGGTTTAAAATGTTCGATTTCTTCCTCGAAATTGATTGTCATTCCTTCGCCACTCATGTTTTTCCTCCAGAGTCTCTTCCTTTTATTACATGAATATACATTCCCGCTAATCTTACACCATTCTGACGGTGCTGTCAAATCCAGTTCGGGAAATCTTTTTCTCCAGCTCTCCGATTAAATACAGAGAACCCACACAGAAGCAGGTATCCTCCGGACGTTTTTCCTGAACCAGTGTCTGATAAGCTGTTTTTACATCTGGTATACTTTGAACCTCACAGCCTTCTGCCACCCGGTGTGCTGCTTTTTCCATCGCCTCCATCGGAAGTGCCCGCGATGTATATAAATGAGTCAGCACCAATCGATCCGGCTTCAGTTTCCGCATCAGTGTTTCCAGCATCGATTCATAATTTTTATCTGAAACGGCTGCAAACAGCAGAAAAATCCGACCATCTTTCCCTGACTCTTCTCTTCTGCGCGCTGCCACCTCTGCCGCCGCGCCCGCAAACGCACGGATTCCGCCCTCATTGTGAGCGCCATCCAGATAAACTCCGTCCTGGATCTCCTCCATGCGTCCGCGCCATACCGCATTCCGGATGCCCGCTGCCGCTGTCTCCTCGTCCACTGCAAGAAGCCGCGCCGCCTGGTAAGCGATGCAGGCGTTGACTGCCTGATATTCCGCTTCGAAGGGAATAAACAGAGGCTGGCTTTTCTCTTTTATCATCAGAATCATCCCGCCATGTTCCCGCCGAAGATCCGTATACACTGCCGGGCTGATCGGATATGCCGGACAGGAAAGTTCCGCCGCCCGATTTCTGATAACAGCCGAAGCCGCCGCATCCGTATCATCGTACACCACCGGCATATTTTTTTTCAGGATTCCCGCCTTTTCGCCCGCGATCTGTGTCACCGTGCCGCCCAGGTATTCCATATGGTCAAGGCTGATCGAAGTGATAACCGTAAGCGCTGGATGCTCGATGCAGTTCGTTGCATCCAGCCGTCCGCCAAGCCCCGTTTCCAGAATCACATACTCCGGCTTTTTCCGGCGCACCATCCACATGAACATCAAAAACAGATATTCAAAATACGTCGGATGTCCCAGTCCTTCCTGCTCAAAATGAACATATGATGCCTTAACCGCCTCAAATGCCTCCAGGAACAGTGCATCGTCTGCTTCCCGTCCATCAAAAGAAAAACGCTCCGTCACGCGCACCAGATGAGGAGACGTAAACCGCGCCGTCCGCTTCCCGGCTTTCTGCAAAACCGCATCGAGAAACGAGCAGACCGACCCTTTTCCATTTGTTCCGGCCACATGTATGATTCTTTCCTCCCGCGGCAATGCATTCAGGTATGAAAGCATCCTGCGAAGCCCCTCCGCCGTATGTTTTTCACTGGTAAATTTCGGTATCTCATTCAGATATGCATCTGCCGCTTCTACCGTCCATTCTTCTTGTCTCATGGCATGAAATATCCTTTCCTGGCAAACGGAAGCGGCAGTACGAACTCTGCCGTCTGCCGCCTTGTCTTTTGTATGTTATTATTTTATATCATTTGCGGAGATCGTGCAAGTGGTTATATGGAATAAAGGCTGTACCTTCTTGTGTAATAGTAACTGTTCACAGGCAATGGAGAATTCCAAGGTATTTCCTATTATGCAAGAAACCCCTCTTGATAATCAAGAGGGGTTCCACTCATCAGCTCCCTGCCGGACTTGAACCGGCGACCTACGCATTACGAATGCGTCGCTCTACCAACTGAGCCAAGGAAGCATTTTAATTTGAAAAATGCTCTGGAAAACCCAAAGCAACTTTCGATGACCTGTCCGGGAATCGAACCCGGGTTTACGCCGTGAGAGGGCGTCGTCTTGACCGCTTGACCAACAGGCCGTATGTTTTATAATAGAATCGAGGCGACGTGATTCGAACACGCGACCTCTGCGTCCCGAACGCAGCGCTCTACCAAACTGAGCCACGCCTCGATTACATGACGTAGTATAATATAAATCCAGGAGAATGTCAACACTTTTTTTGAAGAATTTTTAAAAATATTTATTATGTTTAATATTTCGCTATAGTTGCTTGTGTTTGCTCAATTCAATAAATTTATATTTACTTCATCAGCTTCTGAATCGTCTTGCACAGCTCCTCAACCGCTTCTTCCCCATTTCCCGCCTCTATATCATCGACCACACAGGTTTTGATATGGTTGGACAGCAGGACTTTGGAAAAACTGTTCAGCGCCGCCTGAACCGCTGATACCTGGTTTAATATATCGACGCAGTATCGCTCGTCTTCCACCATCGCCTTCACACCGCGCACCTGTCCCTCGATCCGGTTTAAACGTTTCAGCAGATCTTTTTCTTCGGTCAGGTTTCTGTGTTTGTGACGTTCCGTCTCTCCTCCCTGACAGACCTGCGCTTGTGATTCACATTTACAACAGCCCATGCTTTTCTCCTATCTTTTATCAAAATGCTGCGAAATGGCATATTAATTCTACCATTTCGCAGCTTTTTTCATCCTACTGAATCGAGTCCACTTTATAATCCTGTGCCTCAACCGCCTCTTTCAACGTATCGTCCGCCACATCCGCACTCATGCTTACGACCGCGGTTCCTTTCTCATGGCTGACCTCTGCGCTCTCCACGCCTGCCAGTGCCTCCAACGCCTTCTTTACGCGTGCCTCACAGTGTCCACACATCATTCCTTCGATATTCATTGTCTTTGTCATCGTTATTTCCTCCATATTTATATTATTTTTTTGATTCTCACTTTTTTGCATTTCTTTTGAAACAGTCTCATTTCCATTTGCTGTTTGTCCAATTGACCGGGTGTCTTCTGCCCCCATCCTAACTGCACCTGCGTTTTCTGCCTTTTCTCCACCTTTACTAGCAGCCTTCTCAGCCCTCTTCCGCATCGGATGATCCTTCGATGCATCGTGCATCTTAAACAGATTTAGCCGCAGCGCGTTCGTCACTACGCAGAAGCTGGATAAGCTCATCGCTGCAGCGCCGAACATCGGATTTAATTTCCATCCAAAGATAGGATACCACAAACCAGCTGCAAGTGGAATACCCACAACATTGTAAAAGAATGCCCAGAACAGGTTTTCGTGAATATTTCGAAGCGTCGCACGGCTTAGACGGATTGCCGCCGGAACATCACTCAAACGGCTCTTCATCAGCACCACATCCGCGGCATCAATCGCGATATCTGTACCGGCTCCGATCGCGATACCTATATCGGCACGCGTGAGCGCCGGGGCATCATTGATACCATCACCGACCATTGCCACCTTGCCCTGTTCTTTCAGGCTGCGGATGACACTCTCTTTCCCATCCGGAAGTACTCCGGCAATGACTTCATCCACACCAGCCTGTGCCCCAATCGCACGGGCGGTCCGCTCATTATCTCCGGTCAGCATGACCACACGGATTCCCATGTTCTGCAGTTCCTTGACCGCCTGCGGGCTGTCTTCCTTGATGACATCTGCCACGGCAATCATACCAGCCAGACGACCATTTTTCATAAAGCACAGCGGTGTCTTGCCTTCCGATGCCAGGCGCTCAAAGGATGCCTGTTCCTGTGCGGACACCGTCGTATGTCCGCTGATATAGGAAAAGCTTCCGCCTGCCAATGAAGCGCCGTTTAACGTACCGGAAAGTCCATTACCCGGCAGCGCCTGGAAATCAGCCGCCTCCGGCGCATCCACCTGCTGTTCTTTTGCATAGAGAAGAACAGCTTTCGCCAATGGGTGCTCACTCTTCTTTTCCAGGGAAAGCGCCAGGCTTACCAGCTCCTTCTCAGTCACACCTCCGGACGGGATGACGTCGGTCACACGCGGCTCGCCGCTGGTGATCGTACCCGTCTTATCAAGCGCTACAATGTCCATTTTTCCGGTTTCTTCCAGCGAAACAGCTGTCTTGAACAAGATTCCATTTTTCGCGCCCATGCCGTTGCCGACCATAATCGCAACCGGCGTAGCCAGTCCCAGTGCACACGGGCAGCTGATAACCAATACGGAAATACCTCGCGCCAGTGCGAATCCAAACGTCTGTCCTGCCAGCAGCCAGATAATCGTTGTCACCACTGCGATCGTGATAACCGCCGGGACAAACACGCCGGAAACCCGGTCTGCAATCTTGGCGATCGGCGCTTTCGTCGCCGCCGCGTCGCTGACCATGCGGATAATCTGCGACAGGGAGGTATCTTCACCGACTCTGGTCGCCTCACAGCGCAGATAACCAGACTGGTTGACCGTTGCCGCCGAAACCGGGTCACCCTGTGCCTTATCCACCGGAATACTCTCGCCGGTCAGTGCTGCCTCGTTGACCGCGCTTGCTCCTTCCAGGACCACGCCGTCCACCGGGATATTTTCACCTGGGCGTACAACAAATACATCACCTTTCTTTACCTCTTCAATCGGAACCTTTTTTTCCACTCCATCCCGGATGATAACAGCTGTCTTCGGTGCCAGTTTCATCAGTCCCTTTAAGGCATCCGTCGTTTTTCCCTTGGAACGCGCCTCCAGCATTTTTCCGACTGTGATCAGCGCCAGAATCATTGCCGCCGACTCAAAGTAAAATTCATGCATGTAGGACATGACTGCCGTGTCGTTGCCCTTTAACTGTGCGTCCGTCATCGCAAACAACGCATATGTGCTGTAAATAAACGACGCGCCAGAACCAAGTGCTACCAGCGTGTCCATGTTCGGGGCGCGGTGTAAAAGTCCCTTGAAACCACTGATAAAGAATTTCTGGTTAATCACCATGATAATTCCGGCTAAAAGGAGCTGTAAAAGTCCCATCGCCACATGGTTGCCATCCATAAAGTGCGGCAGCGGCCAGCCCCACATCATATGTCCCATCGACATATACATAAGGACTGCTAAGAATCCCAGCGATGCGATCAGACGGTGTTTTAAAACCGGCGTCTCCCGATCTTTTAAGGCGTCCTCTGCCTCCGACGCGCTCTGCGCCTGCGCTGCAGCGCCCTGTCCTTTCAGGGATGCGCCATATCCGGCATCTTCCACTGCATGAATCACGGTCTCCGGCGGCACTTCGCCCTCGACGCCCATCGAATTTGTCAGCAGGCTGACCGAGCATGCCGTGACACCCGGCACTTTCGATACTGCCTTTTCAACCCGGCTGCTGCATGCCGCGCAGCTCATGCCGGTTACTGTATATTGCTTCATGGTCTCCTCCTATCTCTTAACTGTCCTTATAATATACCCCCACTGGGTATATGTCAACCCCAATTTCATTTATAATCTGTAACGGTTCAGTACCTTCACAGTCACGCGCAAAAAGACCCTGTCCGGAGAATTTCCCCGTACAGAGTCTTTTATACATTCGCATCCATGCCGCCCTTTGGCGGGCATAGACATTATTCCATTTTTATCTGTGCATCATCCAAACAGCACGCCCAGCACGCCGTAGGACAGAATCGACATAATCACCGTCGCCAGCGCGATACCGACTAAAATCGCGCCAAATGCCTTGCCAAATTTCATGTGGAGCAGGGATGCCACCAGCGCGCCTGTCCATGCGCCGGTTCCCGGAAGCGGGATGCCGACAAAGAGCATCAGCCCCCAGAACTCATATTTCTCGATCTGCCCTTTTTTGCTCATCGCTTTGCGTTCCAGCCAGAGCGCAATACCACGGAAACACGGAACCTTCTTCATCCACTCCAGCACATGGCGGATTAGAAGCAGGATAAACGGGATCGGCAGGATATTTCCCACGATACAGATCGGGATCGCCCGCAGGATCGGCACGTTTAAGAGTGCCGGTGACGCAGCCAGAAGCCCGCCTCGAAGTTCCAGAATCGGAATCATCGAGATAATGAAGATAATTGCCTCCTTCGATATGACTCCGGATAAATTAGCTGTAAACCATTGTACCAGTGAATCCATAAATTATGCCTGCTCCCCGCTGTTATTTTCATTCTGTGCCGCAGTATCGGTGGTGTTCTCCGAAACAGAGTCCGAAGCATCCGCGGAATCCGCGTCTGAGTCAGCCGTGCCTTCTGTTTCTGCGTTGTCAAGCGCCTCATCTGCTGCAGCTTCATCCTTCTCTTCAAAGATAGTCTCCTGCATCTCCTCCGGTTCTTCCGGCTCATGCACATCTGCAGATGTCGTCGAATCCATCGGCGCACCGCACCGGCTGCAGAATGCCGCATTTTTCTCCACCTTTGCGCCGCACTCCGCGCAGACTCTTGTGCCCTCTAACTCGGCAATCTCATCCTCCAGGGACGCAATCTTCACAAGCCCAGCCTGGATAGTATGGAACTCATCTGCAAATTTCCCTTCCAGCTCGCCCTCATGTCTGTCATAGTATGCTTTTCCCAGTGTGATATATGCCTTATTAATCTTATCTTTCTCGGCGGACAACTTCGATTTCAGCTGTAATACGCCTGTAATGTCCTTTACCCGGTTCGCAGCTTCCTTGCTCTTATCGCTGATCACCTTTCCAAGCTCATCGAAAAATGCCATATTTCTTCCTCCTCTGCGGGATATGTACGCCTCAAATTTTGTTCTGCCTGATGTGACGGCGCATCGCTGTTCTAAATCCAAAGGCAGGTTCATGCAAAACCAAAGCGTCTGATATTTTCTCATAACGATTCAGCCGGTTTTTGCATCAAATACATAAACCGGCTGAACCGCTACGTTTCCCTTTATTTTAGCCCCTACGGGGGAGAAAGTCAATCTTTTGCATCCCTGAATCAACTCCAGGCAGCTTTTTTAATACGCAAACACCCGGTTCAGCCGCATCAATTCCGGTGTCAGGCCGAAGGTCGATTTCACAAACTCCGGAACCTTGCCATAGCGGAACGAGCGCTGGTAGATGCCATACTGACCCGATTCATCCATTTCATAGTCCGCCGCATATTCCCCATCATACAGGGCATTCTGACCGGCATCCACCGTATATGTCTGACCTATCTCATTTTCCTCCATTGAATTTACCGAATCCCTCAAATCATCCTCTGAAACTGCCCCTGTGTCCTCTGTACTGAACACATATACTGCAATATTGATCCCCTGATATACCTCCGCCATTTGATTGATCTGCACCATATCATCCGAAGCGGAGTTTGCAAGAATTTCTGCAATCTGTTCCGGATCTGTAATCGTCACCTCGCGTCTGCTGTTATTCTGAAGATACTCCCGCTGGCGTTTTCCAAGCTCTGTATCTGCCGGTGCCAGCTGATCCTCCGGAATCTTGCCGCCCTGATACTGAAGCACGATTTTTTCTGTATTTTCCGGCGTCACCTTGCTGCCGACCTCGGTACCACACTGTTTCAGAATCGCGATCGTCTCCTGGAAGGACGGATAAATCGGGTAATAATCAAACTGGTTAAATGTGTCATAATAGCCGCCATTTTTACGAATCACATCAATCATCGCCTGCATCTCATTTGTCTTAAACTGAATCTCCGCGATCGGCATCTCCTCCCGGCGCATATCCGGCGTCAGAGCCATCAGCTCTTTCTGGTATGCAGCAAGAAGCGCCGCCTTCGTCTGCTCATCCGGAAGCTTCACATGGCTGCAGTCCTCTTCCTCTTTGTAATTGACGCCTGCGGTATCGTCTGCCTGTAGGGACAGCACCGGGTACATTCCCAGTTTATAGCTCTGATTTTCATAAATGGAATCTAGCTGTTCCCGCAGCTCCGTTACATTGATCGTGCGGTAATTACGGTAAACGGTTTTTCCATTGTTCAGATGCCAGGACAGCACGATCGAATCATAGCGTGAATCCAGATCCGTCTCACTCATCCAATCCTGTCCGCCGTTCAAATGCTTCCTCTGTCTGGAAGCTGTCTCGATGCCCTGCGCGCCAATTTCCCGCAGGACACGGATTCCATCCTCATCCGAGATCTGCATTTTATCTGCCACATCTCCCTGGGACGCCCATTCCATTCCAGCACTGTAGCCATCCCTATACATTCTCGGAGTCACATGGTAAGCCCCTGCCGCATTGTTGTCCAGCGCATCACAGTAAATACCCGCGTATGCAACCTTGTCAGCATCCGGCAGATAGCTGTCATATCCTGCCACATCCAGGCGGAACCCTAAGAAAATGGCTGCCACTGCCACCGCACTGATGACAAGCTGTCTCTTATGTGCAAACAAGCTCTTAAAATCGAAATGATAGATAATTTCGATCAGGCAGCTGGTGATGAGCAGTCCGCAGATCAAGCCAAACACGGTCCAGATATCATCATTCAGGATTGACCGGAAAATCATTCCGGAAAACAGCGTGATCGGCACAACCAGAAGGAAACGGATCACCGGCTCACTTACCTTAAATGCCATCGCTCTTCCCGCCGCCTCAGACGGGCGTTTCCAGTACAGGAACATTCCCAGACCAAAGATCAGGGCTGCCACTGCCAATGCAATGACTGCCATCCGGGTGGGATGATCCGAACCAGTTGCCGTGCCGTACCAGAAAACCGGTGAGGTGCGCTCGCACCAGCGCAGCAGAAAATTTCCATTGTCATAAAACGTCATGAAGTATTCGGAAAAATACGTCGATACCACTGCAGCCACACCCGGTCCCCAGCTAAAAAGCACGCCGGTTCCCAGTAAACCCACGATCAGATTGCCTGTCAGAATCACTGCCAGCACAACCGTCATGTACACCAGTGTAAAAAAGCACATATGCTGTACATACCCAATCAACAGGGTTCCCCATGAAAATGGTGCGCCCTTTACCTGCAGCATCACTCCTGCCGCCAGCAGAAATACCAGATACGGGACTGCCAGATACAGGATACCGTCCAGGCAGGTCACAGTATAAAGCATTTCACGGCTGATCGGAAGGCTGTGAAAAAAATCCGTTTTCTTTTTCGAATGGAGATACGAAAAACCGGACGCTGCCAGCACCACTGCCGCCACAATCAGGATAAATACCAGCATTGCATTCTGGATCGAATACATATTCAGCATCTCATTGGTCAGCTTTAATTTTGCTTCTGCTAACGCCGCTTCGACGCTCAGATCTTTAGACAAGTTATCCGGACGCAGCATTATGCTGGTTTCCAGCGCTGTCAGGACCGGAAACAGAAAAAAGCACAAAAGTGCGGTAAGCGCCACGCTCCAGAGACGCTGCTTCGTATTTTCTCTCATATATTTAAAAAACAAGCCTTTTGATGTCATAACCAGCCACCTCCGTTTCACTGATAAAGATCTCTTCCAGGGAAAGCGGTATCATTTCAAAAAACACCGGATGATACGCCTGTAAAATTGTCTGAATCTCTTCCCGTTTTCCGCGCACGGTAAGAGTCAGGAGACTTCCCCTCTGTTCCGTCTTTATAATATCGATTCCCTGCAAATCGCTGCTCCCCACTCCCGCCGGAAGCACACACTGAATCTTGTGAATATTTAACTTCATATCGTCCAGATCCTTTGAGAGAAGCATTCCTCCCTTGTGAAGCAGACCTACATGGTCGCAGATATCTTCCAGCTCCCGCAGATTATGAGAGGCGATGACCGGCGTGAGGTTCCGCTCCTCGATATCATTAGCAAAAAGACTCTTGACCGTCTGCCGCATGACCGGATCCAGCCCGTCAAACGTCTCGTCGCAGAACAGATAATCGGTTCCCGCACAAATGCCCAGCAGCACAGCGAGCTGTTTTTTCATACCCTTTGAAAAGGTCTGCACCTTCCGTCGGCTTTCCAGTTCAAAATTCTTCAGCAGTTTATCAAACCGGGCTGCATCAAACTTCGGATAAATTCCCTGATAAAACACCTTCATATCTTCCGCCGTTCCATTGCTTAAGAAATACGGCTCATCCGGGATATAAAAGCACCGTGCCTTTACCTTTGTATTCTCAAATACCGTCTCATCATCAACCGTAACGCTTCCTTCGTCCGGCTTTAAAATACCGGCTGCCATCCGCAAAAAAGTACTTTTTCCGGCGCCGTTGGTTCCAATCAGACCAAAGACACTTCCATTGTGAATCTCCGCATGGATATGATCGACTGCCACTGTATCATAAAAACGCTTCGTCAGATTCTCAGCCTTTATCATTCCTGTTTCCTCCTTTCTCACTTCCATAGCTCTGGATGACCTGCTCCTGGAACTCCAGCATCGTGATGCCGGTTCCTTTTGCATCCCGGATCAGAAGTTCCAGCTGATCCCAGATCTCCTGCCGCTTCCTCTCCCGGATCTGCCGGTTATCCGCCACAAAACTGCCCCTGCCCTTAACCGAATAAATATATCCCTGGCGTTCCAGCTCTGCGTACGCCCGCTGGATCGTATTCGGATTCATCGACAGCTCCGTTGCCAGACTCCGCACGGATGGAAGCTGACTGTCCTGCTCCAAAATTCCCCGGACCATCAGATCCGACAGCTTCTCAACAATCTGCTCATAGAGAGGTCGTCGATCTTTATAATCAATCAGAATCATGCTCACATTCTCCTTTCCTCCATTCTGCCCTGTATCAAAAATCATAAGTGCATTAGTTCATTTAATACAGTTGTAGTATACAAAAAGGGCAGTCGATTGTCAACCGACTGCCCTCTTACGATTTTCTTAACAACCTTTTTGGTTATATCCGAATAGAAACAAACTTCTGCAATCAAAGATTGATTACTGAGCCTGTGTCTCCTCAACTGCCTCAGTCTCTTCTGTTTCAGCCTCAGTCTCCTCAGCTGCCTCAGTCTCTTCCTCAGATGCCTCTTCGGTCTCTTCCTCGGAAACTTCCTCAGTCTCTTCTGTTTCAGCCTCAGTCTCCTCAACTGCCTCAGTCTCTTCTGCCTCTACAGTCTCCTCTGCTGCTGCAGTTGTCTCCTCTGCCTTGCTGCCGCAAGCGGTCAGAGCAGATGCTGCTACCATTGCACTCATAACTAAGATTGCTGCTGTTTTTGTAAGATTCTTTCTCATAATTATTCTCTCCTCTTTAAAACATACGATTTATGTTTTCTTGTACCTCATCAGTACAGGACTTATAATAAAAACAAATTATGTCCAAAATATGAACAGATAATTAACATTCACTAAATAAATCCCATATTTCTTACAAAAAACGAAAGCTTTCGTAAGAAAAATCCTTGTTTCTGTTGGTTTTACATCATTTTTTTAAGTCTTTAAATCTTAATATATATGCGGCAGTTTTCTCGTTTCAATGCTGCTTTTTCCCGGTTTCCAGCTTATTTTTATTCTTTTTTCGTTTCTTTATGAACAATTTTCCCGATTTTGTGTTTACGATTTGTTCACAATTTAGCCAAATTTGAACGGTTGGAACCGGACTGAAATTCCGTCATATATTTCCGGTAGCGAAGCGGCAGGCGCGTTCGCTGGCAGGCTGGATTTTCCCGCTCCTTAATTCCTATCTGATGAAAAAATGCACTCCAGAGCGCCGCATATTCGCTCTGATCGGTTTTCCCGGAAAGCGCCTGCAGGGGTTCTGTCTCAGCCCCGCGCATCATATACCACCGCCCCTTTCCTGTCCAGACTCCCGCTTCCTGATGATTTTTATCATAGATAATAAATGGTTCCGATGGCAGGCGATCCGTAAAATACGGCATCAGCAATGCCGTCACCCGGTTTTTCGGACCAATCTCAGAAAATAGTACCTGATCGGAATATTCCGCAAACCGCATAAATTCTATCTGCAAATGCGCTTCATTGGCAACCGCGCGGTTGATCTGAAAGACTGCCTGCACCGCCGGTATCTGTAAATTGTCCGTGATACGTCTCCCTGCTGCCCCTGCGCCAAATCCACAGACCAGAAACCGGTAGACCGCCTCTGCCCGATCATCCCGTTCACTCAGTGCCGTGCGGTAAATCCAGCTGTACGCCAGTTCTGACAGGGATCTGCGCACCGAGCGCACGACTTTCTGCGCCTTGAGCTGATCCACCGCCACCTCCCGGTACTCCGAAAACAGGCTGTAATTATATTCGCCCTGTACTTCCAGCCGCACGTTCTCATGCCCCAAGCGGCTGCTCCAGGCATCATATACTCCTGTGAATATGCCTTCCGGACTGTCTTCACATACAAATACAACCATTTTTCTCTCCTCCGTTCGTTTCATACCTGCGCCATATGAAAATCATCAAACAACGACATCTGGCGGTACAGCCCGCTCTGTGACAGCTGCCACTGCTTCCGCTTTTCTTCACTGACTAGCTGTGCCGCGATCGCATCCTCATGGATCTGCACCGGGTACATCATCCGCCCTGAACAGGTAATGAAGTATACCGCCCGCTTCAACACAACTCCCATCTTTTTCAAATCTTCAAACCGAAGCGCCGTCTGCTTTCTCGCAGCGACAATCCGCATCGCAGACTTTACCCCGATGCCCGGAACCCGCAGAAGCATCTCATACGGTGCCCGGTTTACCTCCACCGGGAACTCTCCCAGGTTCTGCAGCGCCCAGTCGCACTTCGGATCCAGAAACACATTAAAATTAGGGTGTTTTTCACTCAGAAGTTCCGACGCCCGGAAGCCATAGTAGCGCATCAGCCAGTCCGCCTGGTACAGACGGTGTTCTCGCAGAAGCGGCGGTCCGTCCGGAAGATCCGGAAGCAGGCTGTCCTCATTCACCTTGATAAACGCCGAATAAAAGACCCTCTTTAATCCAAAATTCCGATACAGCGCTTCCGCGACTGCAACCATCTGATAATCACTCTCCGGAGTCGCCCCGACAATGAGCTGCGTGCTCTGACCGCCGGGGACGAAATAATTCTTGCTGTTTGAGATATTTCCCAGTCCGAAACTGCCATAGATCGAGCGTCCCGGGATGACACGGGGGATCTCCGGTGTATGTGTCCTTCCAACCCTTTCATCCGTTTCCCCCGACTCTTTCGACCTCATAAATCCTTTTACCTTGTCTCCATTCCGCCCCCAATCCATCTTTGTCTCTGTCTGATTCAGACTCAGAATTCCCTTGTCAGCCTGCAGACATTCCCTTTCCCCTTTTCCTATCGCTTTACCACCAATTCCATATCTCCCGTCTCCCGGAATCTGAATTTCTCCGCGCTCTTTCTGCGGAAGCCATGCCCCTCTGCTCTCCAGACGCCCTTCCTGCTCCAGCTGTCTCGCGATCCCAGTCTGGATCTGGCGCATCGGGCGCAGTATCTTGTCCCGCGTCTTTCCCGGTGCCAGGCGCGCCAGACCATCAGCCGTCGGAAGCTCCAGATTCACACTCATCCGGTCCGCCAGAAAGCCCACTCTCTCAATCAGCTCCGGATCTGCCCCCGGAATTGCTTTCACATGGATGTAACCGTTAAATCGATGGACGCGCCGAAGGCGGTACAAGGTCTGATACAGCAGTTCCATCGTGTGATCCGGTGTCTCCAGCACACCGGAACTTAAAAACAATCCTTCTATATAGTTGCGCCGGTAAAATTCCATCGTCAGACGGCAGACCTCCTCCGGCGTAAAGGAGGTACGGACCGTGTCATTGCTCCGACGGTTGACACAGTAATGACAGTCATAGATGCACTGGTTCGTAAATAAAATTTTCAGCAGGGAGATACAGCGCCCATCCGAGGCAAAACTGTGGCAGATGCCGTCCACCCGGCTGTTTCCAAGAAAGCCTTCCTTTCCCTTTCTACCCACGCCGCTGGATGTGCAGGCGGCGTCATACTTCGCCGCATCCGATAAAATTCTTAACTTTTCTTCGATTGAAAGATTTTCCTGTATCAGCATGAGGTTCTTCCTCCTCCCGTCCTACCGAACATTAGTTCTGGATTTATCATACCATACTCCCTTTTTAAATGCAAGCTTTTTCGAACATACATTCTGTCATTATTCCCATATGTGTTACTGTTCACGCATGCCCAGTAACGGGATTTTGCTGATGCTTCGCATTCCAAATCAGCAAAATCTGCAGACAGAACTGTATCCGAACCTTGCCAATCTCCGCCTTTAAATTTTCTCTTAAAATATAATTTCGATAACACATGACAATATTTCTGATTGTTTTCCTCGCAAGCCGCGTTTATAATAAAGAAAGATTAAAGGTATAGAATGAATTATTCTTATAGGTAGGATGAAGGAGGAGTTTACAATGGCTATTTTAGTTACTGGAGGCGCCGGTTACATCGGCAGTCATACCTGCATCGAACTTTTAAACGCCGGATATGAGGTCGTTGTCATGGACAACCTTTACAATGCCAGTGAGGAAGCGCTGCGCCGCGTGGAGAAAATCACCGGCAAGCATGTAACCTTTTACAAGGCAGATATGCTGGATCGCGAGGCAGTCAATGAGATTTTTGAAAAAGAATCCATCGATTCGGTCATTCATTTTGCAGGCTTAAAGGCAGTCGGGGAATCCGTTGCGAAGCCACTGGAATATTACCACAACAATATCACCGGAACCCTGATTCTCTGCGACGTAATGCGCAATCATGGCGTCAAGAAAATCATTTTCAGTTCCTCCGCTACCGTATACGGAGATCCGGCATTCGTCCCGATCACCGAAGAATGCCCGAAAGGCAAAATCACAAACCCTTACGGTCAGACAAAGGGAATGCTTGAGCAGATTTTAACTGACCTGCACGTGGCAGATCCGGAATGGAATGTCGTTCTGCTCCGCTACTTCAACCCAATCGGTGCACACAAGAGCGGTCTGATCGGCGAGGATCCGAAGGGAATCCCGAACAACCTGGTTCCTTATATCGCACAGGTTGCTGTCGGCAAGCTGAAATGTCTCGGTGTCTTCGGCAATGATTACCCGACTCCGGACGGAACCGGTGTGCGCGATTACATCCACGTAGTTGACCTTGCGGTCGGTCATGTAAAAGCACTCCAGAAATTTAACGATAAGCCAGACGTATATATCTACAACCTCGGCACCGGCAAAGGCTACAGCGTACTCGATGTTGTCAAGGCTTACGAAAAAGCCTGCGGCAAAACAATTCCTTATGAAATCAAGCCGCGCCGCGCCGGCGATATCGCAACCTGCTACTCCGATGCTACCAAAGCGAAAAATGAACTCGGCTGGGAAGCTCAGTACGGCATTGAGGAGATGTGCGCTGACTCCTGGAAATGGCAGTCGATGAACCCGAACGGATATCGGGACGCTGAGGACTAAGAGATGAAAAAGAATGTGCTTGGCACATTCTCGCGCCGAGCGCGGTCGCTTGCGACATGTTTCTGCTTCGCGCGAGTGCGCATCATTGGCACGTTAGCGCCTTTTTGTGTAATAGGGAATTCCAGGAAATTTCCTATTACATGACAAAAGCGGCTGACAGATGTCCATCCTAACATCTGCCAGCCGCTTTTTCTGTTCTTTATTTGTGTTCCGCAAATCCCCGCCGCATTTTTTCCAGCGCCCGCTTCTCGATCCGGCTCACATAAGAACGCGAAATCCCAAGTCTGGCGGCAATCTCCCGCTGCGTCTGTTCCTTTCCGCCAAACAGCCCGTACCGGCTGCGTAAGACGATTTTCTCTGTTTCTTTTAAACACGCTTCATAGGCGCGGTAAAGCTGTTCAATTTCCTGCTTTAAAATAATGGTTTCCAGAACTTCTTTTCCTTCTGCCTCCAGCACATCCATCCGGCTGACGGTTTCTCCGTCTTTATCTACCCCGATCGGGTCATATAACGAGATATCCTTTGCATATTTTTTACCAGCACGGAAGGTCATCAGAATCTCATTCTCGATACATTTCGCCGCATATGTCGCCAACCGCGATCCCCGCTCCGGATGAAACGTATTGACCGCTTTAATGAGCCCGATGGTGCCAATCGACAGGAGATCTTCCATTTCATAATCTGTACCCTGATATTTTCTGGTCACATGCGCCACCAGCCGTAAATTTCGCTCTATCAGAGTATTGCGTGCCTCATGGTCTCCCTCTTTCATGCGTTCCAGACAGGACCGTTCCTCTCCAGGTGTCAAAGGCTTTGGAAATGTATGCAAAGAAAAAGCCACCCTGAAGCTTACTTACTGATAGTTTATGCTTCGGCGGCTTTTCCAGTGCACCACTTGCTTTTCCGATTTTAGAAAGGGATCTAAAAATCATACCATCCAGCCGGTTATTAATCCGTTGCGTCTAAAAATATTGATACCTCCTTCTCTTCGCCACCAAAAAGATAACTGACACTGTCACGGACATACATTCCGCCACGATAATTGCACCCCAGATTCCGTTCAGGCCCAGGAGCAGCGGCAGAATGATAACCGATGCACTTTCAAACACAAGAGTACGCAAAAATGCTATCAGCGCCGAGGTCAGTCCATCTCCCAGCGCCGTAAAAAAGGCGGAACTGAAAATGGAGAAACCGCAGAATAAGAACGAAACCGCATAAATGGAATACGCATGTACCGTCATGTCCAGAAGCCCAGCATCATATCCTACGAAAATAGCTGCCAACGGTGCCGCCATCACCTCGGACAGCAGCAGCATGTTCAGAGACGCCGCCGCGATCAGAACCACACTGCGCTTTAGCAGGTTATTTAACTCCTTTTTATTTCCTGCGCCGTAGTGATAGCTGATAACCGGAGCTACGCCGGTCGCATAACCGATGAAAATCGCAAGGAAAATAAAGTTCACATACATGATGGTTCCGTAAGCTGCGACTCCGTTTTCTCCCGCGTAGCGCATCAGCTGCGCGTTATACAGCATGCCGACAATGGACATGGAAATACTGCTCATCAATTCCGATACACCGTTGGTGCAGGCACGTCTGAGCGCTCCTCCATCCCACTTTGGTCTGCGAAGGCGCAGGCTGCTGCTGTTCTTCCGCAGGAAATAAAGCAGCGGTATCGTTCCGCCTATGATCTGTCCCATCGCAGTCGCCATCGCCGCTCCGGCAATTCCCCAATGGAACACTCCCATGAACAGAACATCTCCCGTCATATTGAGCACACCCGAAATGATCGTTATAATCAGCCCCAGCTTCGGCTTCTCCGCCGTCACGGAAAGGCTGCCAAACGCATACTGCAGCATTAAAAACGGAAGCGCCACCAGAATGATCCGTCCATACCGGATGCAGTCCGCCAGCATCTCTCCCTTCGCGCCAAGAAAGGCAGCGATCTGCGGTAAAAACAGAATACTGATAACCGCAATTACCAGACCAGAAACAACGGTCGCAGCGATCAGAAGGGAAAAAATCTCCTGCGCCTTCTCACGCCTGCCCTCGCCCATAATCCGGGCGATCAGGGCACTTCCACCCGTGCCGAACATAAATCCCATGGCACCTACGACCATCAGAAACGGCATAATGAAATTGACCGCCGCAAACGGCGTTTTTCCTACAAAATTCGATACAAAATATCCATCTACCACTCCGTAAATGGAGGTAAAAATCATCATTAAAATAGATGGAATTGTAAACCGGATCAATCTCCCAAAACCGAAATGATCCGATAACTGAATCCTCTGTTCCATAACATTCTCCTGTCAAATTTTTAAGTAATTCTGCCATTATATCACGATTCGCATCTTCGATGCTTACCGCTGCTGACGCAGCTATCGTGATCGCCATTCGCCGTTCGCCATAAATCTGCAAGCAGCTTTCTGGCTCACTTGCGCTCATTATATCATAATTCTTCACATCACGGAACATCACCTGCACCTCTTCTCCGTTACTGTTCACGCATACGTGCCCAGTAACGGAATTTGCCGTGGCTTCGCATTTAAATACGGCAAATTCCTGCTGCCACCACGTTTTCTTACGGCACTTTCGGTTCCAAAAGTGCCTACCCGTGAATACTCTCCCCTTGAGCCAAATAATTATTATTCCTACGGTTGATTTTTTCGGAATTATTCTGTATAATGAAAATAAATTTACAATTTAACGCGTTAAACCTCAACGCATTAAATTCAAAAAAGCACGACTTTCACATTAGGGAGGAACTATGTTATGAGCGAAGACAAAAAATTAAACATGCCTCAGTCGCTTCTGCTTCTGCTCCTGATCATCGGAGCGGTTGCAGTCTGCATCCGGCTGAAAACGGGCGGACCGATGATTGGACTCTTTATGAGCTGGATCATCATCTATCTGTTTTGTAAGGTATTACGCATAAATTATGAGCATGTTGTAAACGGCGCTTACGACGCGATCCGGGTTGTCGTTCCTACCCTGTGCCTGCTCATGGCAATCGGCGTCATGATCGGTACCTGGCTGCAAAGCGGCACGATTGCAACCATCATTGTCGGCGGTTTAAAACTGATCAACCCGACCTGGCTGCTGCCTCTGACCCTGATTTTCTGTGCCGTATTAAGCCTTGTGACCGGAACCTCCTACGGTTCCGTCGGCAGTGCCGGTGTTGCCATGATGGCAATCGGCAACGCGATGGGCATCCATCCTGGCATGGTGGCAGGTGCTGTCATCTGCGGCGCGATGTTCGGTGACAAATTAAGCCCGCTTTCCGACACAACCAACCTGGCTCCAGCGGTTGCTGGCTCTAAATTAAACGACCACGTGCGTTCCATGCTCTGGACCACGCTTCCGACCTTTGTCATCAGCCTGGTTCTCTTTGTAATTCTTGGCATCAGCCAGACTTCAGGGAACTATGAAACTGGAAATCTTCTGACATACATCGATGCCCTGCAAGGTGAGTTTAAACTTGGCTTCATCACTCTGCTGCCAGCCATCGCAATCATTATTCTGCTTTTATGCAAAGTAAACGCGGTTGTCTCCCTTGGTCTTTCCGCCATCTGCGCCGGAGCTGTCTCTTTCTTCTATCAGGGCGCAACTCTGCAGAGTATCATCCGTGTTGCTTACAACGGATACAGTACCAGCATTGAGGAAGGTATTTTACAGACCATCTTAAACCGCGGCGGTATGAGCAGCATGCTTCAGTATGTGGCAATCATCTGCTTTGCAGTTGGTATGGGCGGTATGCTGGATCGCCTCGGCGTTCTCGGCAATCTCTTAAACGCCATCGTAAATCACATCAACAGCGATGGCAGCCTGATTGCAGCAAGCCTTTTAGTCGGCTATGTAACCAGCTTAATCAGCTGTTCCCAGCCGATGTCCCATGTCCTGACTGGAAATATGATGAAACCGCTGTTCAAATCCAGAAAAATCGCACCGGAAATCCTTTCCCGTACCCTTGAGGACGCAGGTACTTTATCCGGTCCGATGATTCCGTGGCACGGTTACTGTGTATACATGTCTGGAACCCTCGGCGTTGCCTGGTCAGTATTCTTCCCATACCTGTTCTTACTGTACTTAACACCTTTGTTCAGTATTTTCTATGGATTTACGGGAATCTCCATCCGGCATACAGACGACGCTCAAAATTAAACCTTTCACTTGATGAAAACAAAATGATCGAAACATATATGCAGCCTTTGACACAGTATTTACCTGTGCAAAGGCTGAACACATCTAATTTGCCCGAACTTTTTTCATGATTTCGCGCAAAATATATTACATATGAATTTAGGAGATGAATATTTATGATGGAAACAAAGCTTGTACTTCTCGGAACCGGTACCCCGAATGCCTGCCCGAATGCCAGCGGTCCTTCTTCCGCAGTTGTCGTAGGCGACCGCGCTTATCTTGTAGATTTTGGTCCTGGCGTTGTCCGTCAGGCGGCGAAAGCATACCAACAGGGAATTGATGCCCTGCGCCCGGACCGGCTGATGATCGCATTCTGCACACATCTGCACACCGACCACACGTCCGGCTATCCGGATCTCATTTTTACCCCGTGGGTGCTGGAACGCCCGAAGCCGCTGAAAGTATTCGGTCCAAAAGGCATCCAGAACATGACCGAACATATTTTAAAAGCATATGAGACGGACATCGACTTCCGTATCCACGGCTTTGAAAAAGCCAACGAAAATGGCTACAAAGTCGAAACTACCGATATCCAGCCTGGTATCATTTATCAGGATGACCGCGTGACGGTTGAGGCATTTCCAGTCAGCCACGGTACGCTTGAAAGCTACGGATTTAAGTTTACAACGCCGGATAAGGTGATCGTGATCAGCGGTGACACGGCTCCGCTTGAGATCGTGGCGCAGAAAGCGGAAGGCTGCGATATTCTCCTCCATGAGGTCGAGTACACCGCCGGACTCTCCGCCAGAGAGCCAAAATGGCAGAAATACCACCAGGAAGTTCACACTCTCAGCGTTGATCTGGCAAAGATTGCCGCCAAAGCGCACCCGCGGCTTCTGGTTACCTACCACCGTATCTATCACATGGAAATCCAGGACAACACCCGCGATGTCGAGGCTGAGATGGCGCGCAGAAACACCGCCATTTTGCAGGAAATCCGTGATGCCGGATATGAAGGTGCCGTTGTAAATGGACAGGATTTAGATGTATTCTAAGAAAAATTTAAGGGGCTGTGAAATAAGTCCCTGCCAGCATCATCCGGTCATTATCAAATGCCTTCTTCTTTTTCTCCGCATAGCAGTCTAAAAGGTCATTCACCCCCATTTTCGCTCTCTCCTCACCGCCCAGATCCAGGATGATCCGGCCTTCATCGAGCATGATCGTCCGATTTCCGGTCGTGAGCGCCTGCGACAGATTGTGGGTGATCATCAGCGTCGTCAGATGGTTTTCCGACACAATCGACCGCGTGATCTCCATGACCTTATCCGCCGTCGCCGGGTCAAGCGCTGCCGTGTGCTCATCCAGAAGAAGGAGCTTTGGCATGACAAGCGTACACATGAGAAGCGTCACAACCTGTCTCTGACCACCTGACAGAAGCCCTACCTTCGTCTTCATACGGTTTTCCAGATCCATATGGTACTTCTCAAGCTCTGTCCGGAATAGATCCTTTTCCTGTTTGCGAACCGCACTTCGAAATGGCTTCCGATCCTTCCGGGTATATGCCAGCGCCAGATTTTCCTCGATCGTCAGATGCGGCGCCGTTCCTTTCATCGGATCCTGGAACACGCGCCCGATCTGGCGCGCCCTGCGGTGCTCCGACAGAAAAGTGATATCCTGACCATCCAGGAAAATCTGTCCCTGATCCAGCCAGTAATTGCCGCAGATCGCATTAAAAAGCGTCGATTTTCCCGCTCCGTTGGAACCGATGATCGTCACGAACTCCCCATCATCCAGATGCAGGTCCAGTCCGTTCAAAGCGTGGTGCTCGCTCGCCGTACCAGCGGAAAATACTTTGGTTGCCTGTTTTACATCTAACATAGTACATCTCCATCTTTTATCCCTGTTTGTAACTGCTTTCCAGGTTATTATTTACACATATCTTTTTCTCTCGTCCGCTTCATCTTTGAAAGCCCCATCTGATAACGGATCGCCGGAAGCGCCAGCGCCGCCGCTACGATGCACGCTGATACCAGTTTTAACGCATATGCCGGAAAAATCTGGCTCTTGGTTGCCGCTGCGATGATATAACGGTAGATGATCGAACCGAAAATCGAGGAAAAAAATCCGATTTCCAGACCTCTTTTTCCAACAATCACTTCGCCAATGATGACCGATGCCAGACCTACGACCAGCATACCGGAACCGGAGTTTACATCCGCAAATCCCTGATACTGGGCAATCAGACCGCCGCTGACCGCTACCAGTGCATTGCTGAATGCCAGCGCCGTGATTTTCATCGCGTCTACATTGATGGAGGACGCGCTCACCATCGCCTCATTATCGCCCGTCGCCCGGATGCAGAGTCCCAGATGCGTCCGGAAGAAAAGAATCAGCAGCACCAGGCAGACTGCTGCTGCCGCGATCGCAATCACGAGTCTTGCCGCCTCTTTTGAAAGTCCCAGGCTTTCTGCCGCTTTAAATATGGTCGGAACATTGATGAGGGAAATATTCGGGCTGCTTCCCATCACAATCAGGTTGATGGTGTAAAGCCCGCACATTGTGAGGATGCCAGCTAATACCGCATGAATCCCCATCTTCGTCTGGAGTACGCCTGTCACACAGCCTGCCAGCGCCCCGGCCACAGCTGCTGCCACGATCCCGGCAACCGGATGCCCCGCCAGCGTGCAGACCGCCGAGGCTGCCAGTCCCAGCGTAAAACTCCCCTCCGCCGTCAGATCCGGAATATTTAAAATGCGGAATGTGACATATATTCCAAGCGCCAGTATTCCATATAAAAATCCCAACTGCAGGGATCCGATCACCAGTGTCATGTGTGCTTCCTCCTATTTTCAAGTTCGTTTGTAATTACTCCGCAAATTTCCACAATCAATGAATGTGCGTACCAGCCAGACTGCTATATATCTTACTCCGCATCCTTTACAAAGGTTGCCTCGTTCTGCACCTCATCCGAGAATGTGATTTCCAGTGCATCGGCTGTATCCTGATTGATTACCATATTGGAAGCCGGTACCACAACAGCTGCAATATCCTCCATCGCAGTTCCATTTAAGTATTCCAGTGCCATATCTGCGGTCTGTGCGCCGATCTCGGTATCGCTGATCGCAATCGTTGCAAATGCACCGGAATCAACCATAACAGCGGAGCTTCCATATACCGGAATCTTCGCATCTCTTGCCACTTCCGTTACCATCGGCATTGCACTCTGGATGACACTGTCATTCGGTACGAAAATCGCGTCAACCTCGCCCGCTAAAGACTGTGCCGCCTGCTGTACTTCAGATGAGTTCGTAACAACCGCCTCTTTATAAGAAAGTCCCTGATCGTCTAAATATTTTTTTGCATTCTCCACGGTGCTGACGGAATTGATCTCGCTTGTATTATACAACATTCCGTAGGTCTTACAATCTGGTGTCAGCTTATCGCTCAGTGCGAAAATATCCTCAACCGGAATCGCATTGGAAGTACCGGTTGCATTCTTATCCGGCTTTTCCATATCGGTAATGACACCCGCGCCGACCGGATTGGAAACAGCGATAAAGAATACCGGAATATCCGTCTCCAGGTTTACCATCGCCTGGGTCGCCGGAGTCGCAATCGTTGCAATCAGGTCAACACCGCTGTCTGCCATCTCCTGGCAGATGGTATTCAGCGCTGCCGCATCGCCCTGTGCATTTTTGTAAACAATATCGACTTTACCACCTGTATATTTTTCAGTCAGCTCCTCCGAGAAACCATCTCGCATATCTGCAAATGCACCGTTATCAATCATCTGGATCACGCCAACCTTGATATCGCCCTTTGCCTCGCTGGCTGCTGCCTCCGATGCGTCTCCATTTTCAGAAGCCGCCTCAGAATCAGCCGCTGCTGTCGTCTCTGCCGCATTCGAGCCGCCACAGCCCGCCATCGTCAGTGCCATTGCCGCTGCCATCGCTGCTGCTGTTCCTCTTTTTGCCATCATTCCAAATCCATTCATTTTTCTCATAATACTCTCCCTTTCCGCCATCCTGGCTCTCGCTGATTTTGATTCCCAACGAAATATAAAATCCCCGGCGCAGACAAACTCCTGCGCCGGGGACGAATAAACAAATATCGTGGTGCCACCCCTGTTCTCAGACCTTCAAACTTTATATAAAAAAGCAGATATTCTCACATAATGGAAAATATCTGCCATCCAGTCTGACTCATTCTACGGTACGGAAAACATAGACGCGATTGATAATGCGAAATCAGATATGCTCTCGATACCCTACCCTTTAACGCAGAGTTACGGCTGCAGCTACTCGAATCACTCTTTCACCTCGCATCTCCCAAATCCATTCCATACAGCCCTTCATACCGGTTTCCACCAAGCCCGGCTCTCTGTGATGTACCTCTGTATGTACTCGTTTTGTTCATCGACTTTGTAGTGTTGTATTTAATTTTTTCATAGTTTACCACTATGTTTTTAAGTTGTCAACCCTATTTTTGAATTTTTCTTTATCATCGGCAAAATCGGGTTACTGTTCACAGGTAGGCACTTTTGGAACCGAAAGTGCCGTAAGAAAACGTGGTGGCAGCAGGAATTTGCCGTATTTAAATGCGAAGCCACGGCAAATTCCGTTACTGGGCACGTATGCGTGAACAGTAACAAAATCGGCTGCCCGCGCGTTGCTGTACGGCACTTACAGTTTCAAACGTGCCCATTTGCGAGGATATATTAGAACAATACTTCTCCGATAATCTCCACCGCATCGCTGATGCAGTCCGGACAGGCACGCAGCACATTTCCCGTTTCCACACCCTTCAAATCCCTACAGACCACGCTCTGGTTCTTCTCAAGGAAACGCGCGATGCACTCTCTGGCATCCTTATAAGAAACCGCCTTCGAATTCGCCAGCTCCAGATCCCCGGTACTATCCTTCAGCCCCGCCAGCACAGCCGCCGCCGAAATGGCCCCGCAGGTACCATTCATGCCGCCCATGCCAAGACCAAGCCCCTCCGTCACCTTAAACAGCGCCACCTTGTCCAAATCCACCTTATCCGCAAACGCACATGCCACCGACTGGGCGCAATTATATCCCATTGCATGAAACTGAGCCGCCTGCTGCTGACGCGCTGAAATCTCCTCTTTTGTCATACTGATACCTCCTGAAATTTTCTTAATCTGCTAAATTTTTTATATTGTACTATTTATGCCAATTATAACATACATTTCCACTTTTTAAACACCCCAAAAAGCATACAACATACAGCGCCAGAAGCCAAATGCCCTCCGTTGCATTTGCAGGAGTCTTGGTAACTCTTGACTCGCAGAGATTTGTGTTAGAGTTCAAAATACACCTGTCTGAGCGAAGCGAATTTGTATTTTGGACTCTGCTTTTAACAAATCTATGCAAGCCTAGTGTTACCGGCTCCGAAACCGCAACGGAGGGCATTTGGCTTCTGGCGCGTCACCTTGCCATTTTTATGCATTTCTATATATTTCTATTTCATCAGCGTAACCATAACCGCCTTCTGGGCATGCAACCGGTTTTCCGCCTCTTCAAAGATCTCAGACGCATGTTCTTCAAAGATCTTCTCGGTAATCTCCTGTCCACGGTAAGCCGGCAGACAGTGCATTACCATCGCCCCCGGTTTTGCCGCAGCCATCAGCTCATCATTGATCTGATATCCCTGGAATGCCTGCTGGCGGATCTTCTTCTCTTCTTCCTGACCCATGGAAGTCCATGTATCTGTGATGACAACGTCTGCATTTTCCACTGCCTTGATCGGATCATTTACCAGTGTAAATGCGTCATTGCCAGCTGCGAAATCCAGCACTTCTTTCGCCGGACGGTAATTATCCGGAGTTGCGATAGATACCTGCATATCCGATTTCAGACCGCCTACGATCAAGGAGTTCGCCATGTTGTTGCCGTCGCCGATGTAACACATCTTGAGCCCTTTCAGTACGCCGTATTTCTCACGGATCGTCATCAGGTCAGCCAGTACCTGGCACGGATGGCAGAAATCAGTCAGACCGTTGATGATCGGGATAGAACCGTATTTTGCCAGATCCTCCACTTCTTTCTGCTCGTAGGTACGGATCATGATGCCGTCCAGATAACGAGAGAGTACGCGTGCGGTATCCTGTACCGGCTCACCGCGTCCGATCTGTAAGTCACGGGAGGAAAGGAACAGTGCCTGTCCGCCGAGCTGGAACATACCGGTCTCAAACGAAACTCTGGTACGGGTGGATGACTTCTGGAAAATCAGACCGATGGATTTGCCCTCCAGAAGACGATGTGAAATGTGATGTTTCCGCTCATATTTTAACTGATCTGCCAGATCCAGAATCGAGGTAATCTCCTCCGGTGTGCAGTCCAACAGCTTTAATAAATGCTTCATGTCTAAAATACCTCCCTCATAGCAGCGATTGCCTCGTCCATCTCCTCTTTCGTGATAACAAGCGGCGGAAGCAGACGAATCGCCTCTGTACCGGCTGTCAGGACCAGGACGCCTTTCTCCATCAACTGACTGACCATCGCAGCTCTCTCGTCTTTGTCCACTACGATGCCTAACATCAGTCCCATGCCGCGAACGGTTTTTACCTTCGGAGAACCGATCGCTAAAATCTCCTTTTTCAGGTACTCGCCCTTTTCCTGAACCGATTTCAGGAATTCCGGCTTATTTACAATATCTAATACAGTATTGGCTGCCGCACAGCAGAGCGGATTGCCGCCGAAGGTTGTACCGTGCGTACCGGCGCCCAGTACATCCTGGCATTTCTTATCCGCCATGACAGCACCGATCGGAACGCCGCCGCCGAGTCCTTTTGCCATGCTGATGATGTTCGGCTGAACGCCGTACTGCTCATAGCAGAACAGGCTTCCGGTACGTCCGATGCCCGTCTGAACCTCGTCAATCAGAAGCAGGATGTCCTTCTCCTTGCAGATCTCGGCAGTTGCCTGTACAAATTCCTTATCAAGCGGAAGGACGCCGCCCTCGCCCTGAATCATCTCCATCATGACAGCGCAGGTCGTATCATCAATCTTGCGCTTCATGTCTTCGATATCATTGGCTGCCGCATAATCAAATCCTTCCGTAAATGGGAAGAAATACTGATGAAACTTGTCCTGTCCGGTTGCCTTTAATGTCGTCACGGTACGTCCGTGGAAGGACTGTTTCAGCGTGATAATTTTATTTCTTCCCTCGCCGTATTTGTCAAAGGAATACTTTCTTGCCAGCTTGATCATGCCCTCGTTGGCTTCCGCACCGGAGTTTGCAAAAAAGATTTTTCCCATTCCGGCTGCATCGACCAACTTCTTTGCTACCTGCACCATCGGCTCGGTGTAATACAGGTTGCAGGCGTGCATCAGCTTATGTGCCTGCTCTGATACCGCAGTTGTCAGCGCCTCGTTGTCATGGCCAAGACTGTTGACACCGATGCCGGAGGTCAGATCAATGTATTTCTTTCCGTCCGTATCCCACAGCGTCGCGCCTTTTCCGTGATCCAGCGCAATCGGGAAACGTCCGTATGTGTGCATAATATAAGTTTCTTCGCCCTGTTTGATTTCTTCAAATGTCATAAAAATCCTCCATGCATCTTTCAAACTTTGTTTACGAGAACATGGTTCCTACACCGTCATCGCTCAAAAGCTCGACCAGAATCGAGTGCGGCACACGACCATCCTGGATATTGGCACGTTCTACACCCTGGCGTACTGCCTCAACACAGCAGTCTACCTTCGGAATCATGCCGCCAGAGATCACACCCTCTTTGATAAGCGCCGGAACCTCAGAAACTTTCAGTCTCGGAATCAGTGTCGAATCGTCTTTCGGATCGCGCATCAGACCGCATACATCCGTCAGAAGAATCAGTTTTTTCGCTTTCAATGCCACCGCCAGCTTCTCCGCTGCCGTATCTGCATTGATGTTATAGTTCGTCTCCTCGTCCATGCCTGCTGCCACGGAGGAAACAACCGGGATAAAGCCCTCATTTAAAACGTCGAGAACAACTTTCTCATTAACCTCTTTCACATCTCCCACATAGCCGTATTCCGTTCCATCCGGATCGACTAACCGGATCGCCTTGAAGAGTCCGCCGTCCATGCCGCCCAGACCAACGGCACGTCCGCCTGCTTTCTCAAACAGGGAAACAAGGTTTTTGTTGACCTTGCCGCAGAGAATCATCTGGACAATGTCCATCGTTTCTCGGTCTGTGTAGCGCAGACCTTTGACAAATTTAGACTCTTTTCCGATTTTTTTGAGCATCTCCGAAATTTCCGGACCGCCGCCGTGTACCAGCACGACCTTGATGCCTACCAGATTTAAAAGGACGATATCCTCGATCACCGCCTGCTTTAAATCTTCATTAATCATGGCGTTTCCGCCGTATTTTACAACGATAATTTTACCAGCATATTCCTGAATATATGGCAGCGCCTCTACCAGGACTTCTGCGCTCATTTTTGATCCTGTTTTCATCACGTCCGATAATCTCCATTAATCTTCACATAATCATAGGTCAAATCGCATCCCCAGCAGGTAGCGCTTCCGCTGCCTTCCTGAAGTGTTACATTGATCTCCACTTCATCCTGGCTTAAGATTTTCTTTGCCAGATCTTCATCAAAATCGAGTCCTCTGCCGTCCTCACAGACTGCAATGCTGCCCTCTTTGGAGGCAAACTCGACTAACACTTTCTCCGTGTTAAACTCAGCTCCGGAATAGCCCATCGCGCAGAGAACACGTCCCCAGTTCGCATCGGAACCAAACATTGCTGCTTTGGTCAGAGAAGAGCCTGCGATGGATTTTGCCAGTACCTCGGCTGTCTCCTCGTCCTTCGCTCCCTTCACGGTACAGGTCATCAGCTTGCTTGCGCCCTCGCCGTCTGCCGCAATCTTACGAGCCAGATCCTGCATGACTGCCTGCAATGCCTCGCAGAATGCCTCGTATGCCGGACCTTCTGCAGTAATCTCCGCATTGCCAGCCATACCATTTGCCAGAACGGTACACATATCGTTGGTGGAGGTATCGCCGTCAACGGTCACACGGTTGAAGGTACGTTTTACATTGAATAACAGCGCCTTGCGGATCATCTCGCTGCTGACTGCACAATCGGTTGTGATGAAGCACAGCATCGTTCCCATATTCGGGTGGATCATGCCGGAACCTTTGCAGATACCGCCGATGTGGCAGGTTGTTCCATCTATATCAAATTCAACAGCGATCGTCTTCACTTTTGTATCGGTCGTCATGATCGCTTCTGCAGCTACCAGGGAGTTGTCATATTTCATCTCCATCTCGCCTGCATGAGCCTCGATCGCCTCAACCGGAAGCGTCTGACCGATGACGCCGGTCGATGCTACGATTACATTTTCCTCCGAAACGCCCAGCGCACGCGCGCCTGCCTTTGCCTGTCTTCTTGCATTCTCCATGCCAAACGGAGCGCACGCGTTCGCATTTCCGGAATTGACAATAACCGCCTGTGCCTTTCCGTCGGCCAGATGTTCCTTTGTCAGTAAAATCGGTGATGCCTTGACGCGGTTGGTCGTATAAACCGCCGATGCGTTGCAGACACAGTCCGAAAGGATCATCGCCAGATCCTTTTTTGTATGAGATTTGCGGATTCCGCAGCGCATCGCACCCGCTTTAAATCCTTTTGCAGCACAAACGCCGCCTTCGATTATCTTCATATGACATTCCTCCTGTCATTTTTAATGTACTCTCGGAATCTTTCTGTGCTTGATTTTGTGAGATGTTTTTTTGTCAGTTGTGCCCAAATTTCTGAGGCGTACGCGGTGCGTACGTTGATGAAATTCGGGTGCGGCTGGCGGAAAATCAGCCACAAAAGCAAGTGCAGAAAGACTCCGAGAGTACATTTTTATATAACTTCGTCTCTATAGTCCCCCGCAGCTATTTTATGGTTTTATCTCTCAACCCCAAAATATCTAAAAAAACCATCTGCCATTCTTTTATTATAGCACTTTTCTATAGTGCCAGTCCAGCTGTCTCCTCAAATCCGAGCATCAGGTTCATGTTCTGAACAGCTGCGCCTGAAGCACCCTTTCCAAGATTATCAAAGAGCGCCGTCACCATGGTCTGTTCCCCGTGACCATTGACAATCAGCTCCAGACTGTCTCGGCCTGCCATATCTGCCGCCGCGATCATACCGTCATATCCAAACGGATGTACCTTAATGAGCTTCTGTCCGTCATACCAGCCAGCCAGCTTCTCATAGATATCTTCCGCGGTCGGCCCGCCGTTTAAGAGGCGGTTCTGAAGCTGGATCGTGACCGCCATTCCTTTATAGTAGTCATCCACGATCGGACTAAAGACCGGCGGATAATCAAGTCCGCAGACCTTCTGCATCTCCGGTAGATGCTTATGTTTCAGCGTCAGACCATAAATACGGGGTGCGAAATAGCTCTGCGGCTTCTCCGGCGATTCATACTCGGCAATCATCTTTTTACCGCCGCCGGAATAGCCGGTCAGGGAAAAGACTGTCATCGGATAATCCTTCGGGATGATCCCCTGCGCCACCAGCGGATAAACGGAAGTGATAAATCCAGTTGCATGGCAGCCTGGATTCGCCACCCGGCTGGATGTTTTGATCGCCTCGCGGTGCTCCTTTGAAAGTTCCGCCATGCCGTACGCCCATCCTTTGGCTGTCCGGTGCGCAGTAGATGCATCAATGATGCGCGCCCCAGAACCTTCCGCCAGTGCAACTGCCTCAACCGCTGCCGCATCCGGCAGGCACAGGAATACGATATCCGCCGCATGAATCAGCTTTCTTCGCTCTTCCGTGTCCTTGCGCTTTGCCTCATCGATCAGAAGCAGCTCGATGTCCTCTCTTTTCGCCAGACGATCGTAAATCTGCAGTCCGGTTGTTCCTTCTTTTCCGTCTATATAAATCTTCGGTTTCGCCATTGTTCGTCCCCCGTTTCCTGTCCTACTCCTGAACCTTGTGTTCGCTTACAAATTTCTCAATCACAGAAATCTGGCGGGTTACTTCTTCCGGAGCCGGTCCGCCGATTACCTTACGTCCACGTACACAGGTCTTCAAATCAATCGCTTCATATACGTCATTTTCAAAGACATCGGAATGTGTCTTGTACTCTTCCAGTGTCAGATCGGCTAAGGACTTGTCCTCACGTACACACTGGGCTACCAGCTGTCCGACGGTCTTGTATGCGTCACGGAACGGCATTCCCTTCTTGGTCAGGTAATCTGCACAGTCCGTTGCGTTGATGAAGCCTTTCAGAGCCGCTTTCTTCATATTGTCTTTCAGGATCTGCATCGTGGAGAACATTGGAGTCAGCACGCGCAGGCACTGTTTTACGGTGTCAATCGCATCAAAGACTGCCTCTTTGTCTTCCTGCATATCCTTGTTGTATGCCAGCGGAATACCCTTTAACATGGTAAGAAGGGTAAACAGATCGCCGTACACGCGACCGGTCTTGCCGCGAACCAGCTCGCAGACATCCGGATTCTTCTTCTGCGGCATGATGGAGGAACCGGTTGAAAATGCGTCATCCAGCTCTACAAACTTGAACTCCCAGGAACACCAGGAAATAATCTCCTCAGAGAAACGGGACAGATGCATCATCAGAATGGATAACGCTGCCATCAGCTCTACGCAGTAATCACGGTCGGAAACACCGTCTAAGGAGTTGTTGGTCACTCTGGCAAATCCAAGCTGCTGGCGTACAAAATCACGGTCGATCGGATAAGTCGTGGAAGCCAGCGCGCCGGATCCGAGCGGCATATCATCCATGCCCTCTAAGCAGTTTTCCAGACGGATTACATCACGGCGCATCATATTGGCATATGCCATCATATAATGTCCAAATGTAACCGGCTGTGCACGCTGCAGATGTGTATAACCCGGCATAACAGTTTCCAGATTGTTCTTTGCGCTCTCGCAGAGTGCTTCCATGAAATCGAGAATTTCCTTTTTGATCGCCACGATCTCTTTCTTCACGTAAAGACGCATATCCAGTGCAACCTGATCATTTCTGGATCTCGCCGTGTGAAGACGTTTTCCGGCATCGCCGATGCGCTCGGTCAGAATCTGCTCTACATTCATATGAATATCCTCATAATCCTGTGAGAAATGAATCTTACCTGCCTCAATATCCGCTAAGATACCTTTCAGTCCTTCGATAATTTTGTCTGATTCTTCCTTCGCAATGATGCCCTGCTTGCCCAGCATAGCCGCATGGGCCATGGAGCCTGTGATATCTTCCTTATAAAGACGACAGTCAAAGGAAATCGATGAGTTGAAATCATTTACCTCCAGATCTGTCTCTTTTCCGAATCGTCCTGCCCATAACTTTGCCATAAGTGTAAACTCCTTTTTATTCTCTGATTTAGAACCAATGCGACCATTGGAACCGGCAGATACCGGAAAACCAATGGTCACCATCGGCTGCGGGCTTGTCGCCTGCAGATTATTTATTATTTTCCTAAATTATTCTACGCTCGGAAAATGCTCGCCGGTCTTTGCTGCCAGAACTTCGTCGTTCAGGGCGCGAACCTTGATCGGAAGTCCGAACAGGTTGATGAATCCAGCGGAATCTGCCTGGTTGTAGCAGTCATCCTCATCAAATGTAGCCATGCCTGCAGAATACAGGGTGTATGGAGATGTAACAGATGCCGGAATGATGTTGCCCTTGTAAAGTTTCAGTTTTACATCACCGGTTACGGTCTCCTGTGTGGAATCAACAAACGCGCTCATTGCTTTGCGCAGCGGTGTGTACCACTGACCATTGTATACTAACTCAGCGAACTTGAGAGCCAGCTGCTGTTTGTAGTGCTGTGTCTCTTTGTCCAGAGTGATTTCTTCCAGTTTCTCATGAGCCTTGTAAAGGATAGCTCCACCAGGAGTCTCATATACACCACGGCTCTTCATGCCAACCAGACGGTTCTCTACAATATCCAGAAGTCCGCAGCCGTTCTCACCGCCTACCTTGTTCAGAACCTCGATTACCTTCTCTGCATCCATCTCCTCGCCGTTTACACTGGTCGGAACACCTTTCTCGAAGTGGATGGTTACATAAGTAGCTTTATCCGGTGCATTCTCCGGAGATACGCCTAACTCAAGGAATCCAGGTTTGTTGATCGGAGCCTCGTTTGCCGGATCCTCCAGATCCAGACCCTCATGGGACAGATGCCACAGGTTCTTATCCTTGGAGTAGTTGGTCTCTTTCGTAATCTTTAACGGAATGTTGTGAGCCTCTGCGTACTCGATCTCTTTTTCACGGGAATTCAGTTCCCAGAAACGCCACGGAGCGATAACATCCATCTGCGGAGCAAATGCCTTGATAGCCAGTTCGAAACGAACCTGATCGTTTCCTTTACCGGTACAGCCGTGGCAGATAGCGTCTGCGCCCTCTTTCTTCGCAATTTCAACGATTCTCTTAGCGATAATCGGACGAGCGAAGGAAGTACCTAACAGGTAATGCTCATAAGTAGCGCCAGCCTTCATGGTCGGGATGATGTACTCATCTACGAACTCTTTCTTCAGATCCTCGATGTACAGCTTGGAAGCACCTGTCTTTAATGCCTTCTCTTCCAGACCATCCAGCTCCGCACCCTGACCTACGTCAGCGGAAACTGCGATAACCTCACAGCCATAGTTTTCTTTCAGCCACGGGATTAAAACCGATGTGTCCAGACCGCCTGAATATGCAAGAACAATTTTATTATATTTCTTAGCCATTTTTCATTTCCTCCAATCATTTGCCTGCGTGATGCTTTTTTCTTTGTCCGTCCAGTCAACTAAGACCGGCAGATTTATATGCCTCACGTGAAATTACCCAGATTATACCTCCTTGATCCTAATTATGCAATACTTTTTTTGCATTTTTATGAATAATTTTTGTATAAAAACGTGTTTTATGCACTTTTTATGTGTTTTATGCATAAAAATGACATTTACGGACTTCATTTATATGCTATGCTATATGATAGGTATAAGTATTATAAATAAGTGGTACCGTGTGTGTACAGTAACATGGTACTGCTCTTCCTGCATTCTAAAATATGCATCTTGATTTAAAATGTCAAAATTGCTATTATAATGTAAGAATAAAATGAAAGCATTCGAAAGGATAAAAACCATGACGATCAATGAAAAAGCACTCGAACTTCATGAAAAATGGAACGGCAAGCTCGATACCGTCTCCAAAGTACAGGTAAAAACCAGAGAGGATCTGGCTCTGGCATACACACCGGGCGTTGCAGAGCCATGTAAGGTAATTGCAGAAGATCCGGAAGCTGCATACCGCTACACCATCAAGTCCAACACTGTAGCCGTTGTCTCCGACGGAAGCGCCGTTCTGGGACTTGGCAATATCGGACCGTTAGCAGCTATGCCGGTTATGGAAGGAAAAGCCGTTCTGTTTAAAGAGTTCGGCGGCATCAATGCATTCCCGATCTGCCTCGACACACAGGACACCGAGGAGATCATCGAGACAGTTGTCCGCATCGCCCCGGCATTCGGCGGTATCAACCTGGAGGACATCTCCGCACCGCGCTGCTTTGAGATCGAGGAACGTTTAAAGAAACTGTTAAACATTCCTGTTTTCCACGATGATCAGCACGGAACCGCCATCGTCGTACTGGCAGGCATCATCAACGCCCTGAAAGTAACCGGCAAGAAGAAGGAAGACTGCCGCGTCGTTGTCAACGGCGCCGGAAGCGCAGGCGTTGCCATCACCAAACTGCTCTTAAACTACGGATTCCCGCATATCACCATGTGTGATAAGACCGGTATGCTCTGCAAGGGCATGGAAGGGCTTAACTGGATGCAGGAAAAGATGGTCGAAGTTACCAACTTAGAGCACAAGACGGGCACACTTGCCGATGCATTAAAAGGCGCAGACATCTTCGTAGGCGTGTCTGCTCCGGGCATCGTTTCCCAGGAGATGGTTGCTTCCATGAATAAAGATTCCATTCTCTTCGCAATGGCAAACCCGGTTCCGGAAATCATGCCGGATCTGGCAAAAGCTGCTGGTGCAAGAGTCGTAGGAACCGGACGTTCCGATTTCCCGAACCAGGTCAACAACGTTCTCATCTTCCCAGGCATCTTCCGCGGCGCTCTGGAAGGACGCGCAACCGCTATCACCGAAGAAATGAAACTGGCTGCTGCCAACGCAATTGCTGCTCTGGTTGATGACAGCGAATTGAGCGACGAGAACATTCTTCCGGCAGCATTTGATCCGCGTGTAGCTGACGCTGTTTCCAAGGCTGTGAAGGAACACATTAAGAAATAAACGTAACAATTCAAGCGATTCTCGCATTTACCGTAAGAACCGCACAAAATTTACACAGTTACGAAATAATAATAAAGGAGTTTTTCCATGCTGGCTGAACCGATGACACTTTACAAACTGATGAATCTCTATATGCTGCACCAGGTCAGTTTTCCGCTGACCAACGCGCAGCTCTCCAATTTTTTCCTGGATCGTGAGTACACCACGTATTTCACACTCCAGCAGGCCTTGAACGAGCTTCTGGATGCAGGTCTGGTAAAAAAGGAGACGATGCGGAACAGCTCCCGCTATGAGATCACTAAGGAGGGCGAGGAAACGCTGGAATTTTTCGGCAAAAACATCTCTCCTGCCATCGTCAGCGACATGGATGAATACCTGAAACAGAACCGCTTCCGCATGCGAAACGAGGTAGGACTGATCTCCGATTTCTATAAATCGACCAATCAGGACTACATCGTTCACTGCGAGGTGCGGGAAGGAAAAGCCGTTCTTGTCAATCTCGATATCTCCGTTCCAGATAAGGAGCAGGCGGAAATCATGTGCAATCACTGGAAGGATCGAAGCCAAGAGATTTATGCTTATGTGATGAAATCTTTGATGAGTGAGCATGGGGTGGAAAAGAAATAGCAATATTCGCGATAGAGACGAAAAAAGAAGCCCCATCAAGATGCGTACAACTGATTCAGGAAAAACCTGTTCTGCATCTTGATGGGGGCTTCTTTTTTCTGTATTAATTCCAGGTTTTTTCTTGCTATGCTATAAATAATTAAAAAACCATCTTACTCTACCGTAACGCTCTTCGCCAGATTTCTCGGCTTATCAACATCCAGTCCCTTCGAAACACTTACATAATATCCCAGCAGCTGCAGCGGCACTACCGCTAAGCTCGGTGTGAAATGTTCGTCGGTCTTCGGTACATAGACTGCAAAATCGACGGTGTCTTCGATGTTGTAATTGCCTGCGGTTGTGAGTCCCATGAGGTACGCACCGCGGCATTTTACTTCTACCATGTTGCTGATCATCTTCTCATACAGTGCTTCCTGGGTCAGGATGCTGACTACGAGGATGCCATCCTCGATCAGGCTGATGGTTCCGTGTTTTAACTCTCCGGCTGCATATGCCTCGGAATGGATGTAGCTGATCTCTTTTAATTTCAGGCTTCCTTCCAGGCTGACGGCGTAATCAATGCCGCGGCCGATAAAGAAGACATCTTTTGCATTGGCATATTTCGCTGCGAACCACTGGATGCGTTCTTTGTCATCTTCGAGCAGCTTCGCGATCTGATCCGGCAGTTCCTGCAAGGCTGCAAGAAGTTCTTCATATTTTTCTTCTGTGATCGTACCGCGCACATGGGCAAACTGTACGCCCAGAAGATATCCGGCAACCAGCTGTGTGCTGTATGCCTTGGTGGTCGCCACCGCGATCTCCGGACCTGCCAGTGTGTAGAAAATATGATCTGCCTCACGCGCAATCGTGGAACCCACTACATTGACAATCGCCATCGTAGGAACGCCCTGGCTCTTTGCCAGACGCAGGGCTGCCAGGCTGTCGGCTGTCTCGCCCGACTGGCTGATGATAATAACCAGACTGTTCTCTTCCAAAATCGGGTTCCGGTAACGGAACTCGGAAGCCAGCTCGACGCGGACCGGAATACGCGCCAGATCTTCGATCACATACTGCGCTGCCACGCCTGCATGGTAAGCAGAACCACACGCTACGATATAAATACGCTTTAACGAACGAATGACATCATCGGAAAGTCCCGCCTCGGTCAGGTCAATATGACCATCGCGGATGACTGAATTTAATGTATCCCGAACCGCACGCGGCTGTTCATGGATCTCCTTAATCATGAAATGCTCATAACCTCCCTTTTCAGCAGCTTCTGCATCCCACTCAATCGTCACAAGTTCTTTCTGAATCTCTTCCTGATCAATATTATAGAAAGTAATCTCTCCCTTATGTAAGCGTCCCAATTCCTGGTTGCCGATATAGTATACCTTGCGGGTATATGGAAGCAGGGGCGGAACATCCGACGCGATAAAGGATTCACCCTCGCCTACTCCGATGATCATCGGGTTATCCTGACGGGCTACAAAGATCTCCTCCGGATAATCCTTAAACATAACCGCCAATGCATACGTGCCACGGATACGCATCATCGCACGCGCCATCGCATCGAGCGGTCCATCGTTGTATTTCTTATAATAATGATCGATCAGCTTTACAGCCACCTCTGTATCAGTATCTGAATAAAACGTATATCCATTTTTAATCAGTTTTTCGCGAATTTCCTGATAGTTTTCGATAATACCATTGTGAACCGCTACCACGCTGCGGTCATCCGTGCAGTGCGGATGTGCATTGTTCTCAGACGGCTCCCCGTGTGTCGCCCAGCGGGTATGACCGATACCGCAGTTGCCCCGCATTGCGCGTCCATTGTCTGTCTTCTCTGCCAGCGCGCGCAGACGTCCCTTCGCCTTTACAACCTCCGGTACACGTTCTCCGTCTCTGACTGCCAGACCTGCTGAATCGTATCCACGATATTCAAGCTTCTCCAGACCCGCTAATAAGATCGGAGCCGCCTGCTGGTCTCCTGTATATCCTACGATACCACACATACAATTATTCCTCCTTTTTTCAACCAGGCGAGCCGCTGCCATCATACCGCCTCAGACACTCCCGCCTTCGTATCTCTATCTCAAGAATATGATAAATCTATTGATTCTTCAAAATAGAATCTTCTATAAAATATGTCGTTTATCCCTAAATAGCGCCTGACCGGCACCTTCGATATAGACTTTCTTCTCAGTCATGTACATATTCTGTCTCATTATACCAAAAAAGAATCTTCTTGTCAGCATTTGCTGTAATATTTTCGTCAGTCATCATATAGACACATCTCATTTCAAAACCATCCGCCATAAGCAGTCACATATTTCTTCTGCATATCTACCTGTAAAATAACGATTGTCCACGACAACTATTTTTTATACAGGAGGTTTCATCATGAAAAACGAAACAATGTACTTTAACGATCTTCTTTCCATCTGGCTGGAAAAGCAGAAACAGGCGCGAGCCCTGTCTACCTATGTGAAATACCGGCATCTGGCAGACCGTTATATCTCCCCTTATTTTAGATCCATCCAGCTTACAGAGGTCGATCTGCCTATGCTTCAGACATTCCGCAATTCCCTTTTATCCCCGGATTCCCTGCATCCGCTTGGGAACGGAACTATCCGCTGTATTCTTCTGCTCGTCAACTCCATTCTGCGTCTTTCCTATGAAACCGGGCAGACAAACGGCATTCTCTATCTCCCGCCCCATCTTCCAAAAAAGCGCCCTGAAGTACCTGTTTTTACCCTTCAGGAACAAGAACAGCTCGAACACTATCTAACTGCCCATACAGGAGTCTCCGAAGCCGTCATTTATCTGGGACTCTATACAGGGCTGCGGGTTGGAGAACTCTGCGCCCTGCGTTGGGAAAATATTCATTTTTCCGATCGCTATCTCCATGTCCGACACACGGTACAGCGCCTGACGCGCCTTGACACAACCCATAAATCAGAACTCATTTTATCCGGTCCCAAAAGCATCTCCTCCAACCGTTTGGTTCCCCTGCCCGCTTTCCTTCTGCCGATCCTACAGCCATATTCTCATCCGGAACACCCGGATTATTTTCTGCTGTCACAATCTGCCAGCTCCCCGATGGATCCGCGAACCTTCCAGAATCACTACCAGCGCATTCTATCACAAGCCGGACTGCGCTATCTGAATTTTCATGCAATCCGGCACACGTTTGCCACCCGCTGTATCACAAATGGCATGGATCCCAAAACGCTCAGCGAAATTCTAGGACACTCCGATTTGAAAGTCACGCTTGAATACTATTTTCATTCCTCTCTGGAATTCAAGAAAGAACAGATCGACCGCCTTACTGCACTTTCTCCGGCCGTCCATACTTCTCTTCCAGATATGCCACATAATATGACGGATTAAAATCTTCCCCCGTCATATCGCGCAGGATCTGACGGCTGTCCTTCAATTTGCCATACTGGTGAATATTTTTCCGCAGATATTCGCGGATTTCTCCCAGTTTTCCAGCCTCCAGTAGTTTTTCTACCGGCAATTCCTTCTTCATCTGGTGATAAATCTGCGCGCCAAAGGCATTTCCTAATGCATAGGACGGAAAATAGCCGATCGATCCCTGTGACCAGTGAATATCCTGCAGTACGCCCTCCCGATCCGTGGACGGGCGTACTCCCATGTATTCTTCATACTTATCATTCCAGATCTGCGGCAGTTTCTCCACCTCCAGATCCTCCTCAATCAGCATTTTCTCAATTTCATAGCGCACCAGCACATGCAGCGGATAAGAAAGCTCATCCGCTTCCGTCCGGATCAGCCCCGGAACGGTTCTATTAACCGCCGCCAGAAAATCCTCCAGACTCGTCTCCGTCAGCGGGCTTCCAAACATCTGCGCCACTTTTCCATAAATCGGTTTCCAGAATGCATGGCTGCGTCCCACGATATTTTCAAAGAAACGGGACTGGCATTCATGCATTCCCATCGAAGTTCCCTGCCCCACCAGCGTCTGTGTCAGGTCATCCCGGATGCCAAATTCATAGATAGCATGTCCCGTCTCATGCAGCACGGAAAAAATCGAAGAATCAATCCGTTTCTGATAATGCGTCGTGATCCGTACATCATGATTGTGCAGATTCGTCGTAAACGGATGGGCGCTGAGTGCCAGTACTCCCCGGTCAAAATCAAAGCCCTCATATTCTGCTAGGAAACGCGCCGCCTCTGCCTGCGCCGCCTCCGGATAATCTGCGGATAAAAAGGAGTCCGGAACCCTCTTCGAGCGCTCTGCCGATTCTTTCAAAAGCGGCACGATTTTCCCTTTCATCAGCTCAAAAAATGGATCTAACATCTCCATATTAAAACCTTTTTCGTAGGTATCCAGCATCACATCGTAAAGTTTCTGTCCCGGCTTTGCCCGGTACGCCGCAAATTTCTTCTGATAGGAAATAATCTCCTTCAAAACAGGGGCAAATGAAGCAAAATCATTTTTCTCTCGCGCACGCGTCCAGATTCCCGTCGCACGCGCCGTAAGTTCTGCATACGCACGGTATTCCTCCGGCGGAATGCAGGAAAGCCGCTCCTGCTCCTCGGCTGCTTCCCGGAGAATTGCCGACTGCACCTCATCAAATACGCCCGCATTCTCTTTTTCCGCCTTCTGGCAGGCATCCAGCAGCTCCTTAAAACGCATTGACGCCAGAATCTCCTGATACTGCTCCGAAAGCGAACCTATCACCCGCGCGGTATGCTCTGCTGCCCCCTTCGGCGCCAGCGTCTCATCATCCCACTCAAACAAAACCATCGACGTCTGAAGCGCCATCGCCCGCTCCAAAAGAGACTGCAGCTCCTCAAACTGTTTGTTTACATTCTGATTCTTCTGTTCTGTCTGTGCCATTTTCCTGCCTCCTGTCTTTTTTTCGTAATTCTATCATCCAAATTCTGTGTATTTTTTAGATTCCGCTGCACATATGCCTGCATTCTTTTGTAATATGAGCCATTTCCATCTTCATCATACCAGATTTTCTTTCTTCTGTTTCTTATATCTTTCTTATGATTTTTTACAGTTCACACATTGTGCAAACTGTAACAGGATTTTCTCATGATGCCTTATGTAACTTTCCAATCTTGCATAATCATGCAAAACGCGGTATACTAAAACCAGTTTAAATCATATGCATAAAGCTGGTTCCCGGCACACGGATATACGCCACGAATCAACTTCCATGCACACACCAGGACAGGAGGGATTGCAGATGATCGAAGCAACGAGCTGCGGCGGTGTGGTTATATTTCGGGGAAAATTACTCGTTCTTTACAAAAACTACCGGAACAAATACGAAGGCTGGGTTCTTCCCAAAGGAACCGTAGAACCGGGCGAAGACTTCAAGCAGACCGCCCTCCGGGAGGTTCATGAGGAGACTGGCGTCGCCGCCTCCATCATCAAGTACATTGGCAAAAGCCAGTACACCTTCAACACCCCTCAGGATACCATCGAAAAGACCGTGCACTGGTATCTGATGATGGCGGACAGCTATTACAGCAAGCCGCAGCGCGAAGAATACTTCGTCGATTCCGGCTATTACAAATTTTACGAAGCCTACCACCTTCTGAAATTTTCCAACGAAAAACAGATCCTGGAAAAAGCCTACAATGAGTATCTGGATCTGAAAAAGGCAAATTTGTGGGGGAATCGGAAATACTTTTAACCACAAGAACAAAGAGGCTGTTGCTAAATCATTACCAAAAATAGATGATTGAGCGGCAGCTTCCATTTCTCTGCCAGCTAATCTGGGTTAAAATTCGCGGTTTTCCTGTTAAAAAAGGCTTTTCGGTAATTCCTATGAAGCAAAAAACACCCCGTCCGCTGCACAAAGCCAACGAACAGGGTATTAAAAAGGGGAGGATAAGTATTCAAAAATTTCTCTTTTGTGATACTAACAGTATGACCCGTTTCTGCTATTCTATACATCTATCTCCAAATTTTTATAAGCCCTTTATCTACTTCCCGAGTATACGCTTTTCATATTATTTATCATATATGCCTTTTTCTCTTGCTTTCTTCCTCTCTTTCCGCTACAATAGATACGTTTTGGGTTGTACTTTTTGATTTGTTTTTGCCTCTATGAAAAATACAACTCCAGCAAATCATTTTATGTACATTTTTATATTGATTTAAAACTTTTTATATCGTAAACCTTGTACTTACCTCACAAAAAGGAGATTTACCTTATGAACAAGAAAAACATCTTAGTCGGACAGTCCGGCGGACCGACCGCGGTTATCAACGGGAGCCTTTACGGCGTTATCTGCGAAGGTGCGCGCCACAGCGATGCGGTTGGCTGCGTCTACGGTATGATAAATGGAATCGAGGGCTTTCTCGCGGATTCTTATATGAACCTTTCAGAAACACTCTCCGATGGCGATCTGGAACTTCTTCGCCTGACTCCGGCGGCGTATCTGGGTTCCTGCCGTTTTAAACTCCCGGAGAACCTCTCCGACAGCTTCTACCGCGTCCTCTTTGAAAAACTGGAGCGGCTGGACATCGGCTATTTCTTTTACATCGGCGGCAACGACTCGATGGACACCGTCAGCAAGCTTTCCCGCTATGCGGCGCAGATCAAAAGTCCGATCCGCTTTATCGGCATTCCCAAGACGATCGACAACGATCTCGTTCTGACCGATCACACGCCGGGATACG
>OGCM01000174.1_pt1 | contig 115295 bp, 107 predicted proteins | sample 1570151 | NCBI WGS metagenome assembly OGCM01 (sample SAMEA4370582, study PRJEB24528) | human gut metagenome
AAACCCTATAGGGTAGACTTTTTTTTATCGTGTCTACTCTATAGGGTACATTTTAGAAAGAATTGATGTTTTTTTTTTGTAAAATATTAAGAAAAGGAAAGAAAAAAAGAGTTATGTAGAGATAATAAGTTTAAATTTTCTGTAAATTCAGAAAAAGATATTTGAGTAATGAGAAGAAAAATGGTAATATATACATATAGTAAATATTGAAATCTTAACAAATATAATTAGAACTTAAAGAGAGGGGTTGACCTTATGAGAGTAACAGTAATTGGAAAGAATATTAACGTAACACCTGCATTGAGAGAAATAGTAGAAAAAAAGATTTCAAAGATGGATAAATATTTTGAACCAAATGTAACTGCAAGAGCAACATTAACAGTTCAAAAAAATAGCCAAATTTTTGAGGTAACAATACCTTTTAATGGAGTAATTTTAAGATGTGAGGAATCTACTGATGATATGTATAAATCAATAGATTTAGTAGAAAATAAACTTGAAAGACAAATTAGAAAACAAAAAACAAAGTTACAAAGAAGAAGTAATGAATCATTAAGATTTGGTAATTTTGATGAAGTTGCATCAGAAGAAGATGACAACGAAGGAGAAATAGTAAAAGTTAAAAGATTTAATATAAAGCCAATGAGTGCTGAAGAAGCTATATTGCAAATGGAATTAGTCGAACATAACTTCTTTGTATTTAAAGATTGTGATACAGAAAATATCAATGTAATATATAAGAGAAAAGATGGAAATTATGGTTTATTAGAACCTGATTATATTTAATTAATAATGGGAGCTTTTTAATAAGGCTCCTTTTATTTTTATCTAAAGTACTAAATTGGTTTTATGAATATACATTTCTGTTGAATTATAAATAGTATAAATGATATAATTTATTAAGTGAAAAATAAAAAAGATAATTTTATATAGGTAAATTAAATATATAAAATTTTAAAATTAAGTATTTAATTTAAATTTGTCTAAATTTACATAAAAAATTAATCTTGAAAGGAAATATGTTATGGGGTTTTTAGAAAAGATATTTGGAACATATAGTGAAAGAGAAGTTAAAAAACTTCAATTAATTGCAGATAAAATAGAAGCATTAGATGATAGTATGCAAAGCTTAAGTGATGAACAATTACAAGCAAAAACTATAGAATTTAAAGATAGAATATCAAAAGGTGAATCTTTAGATAGTTTGTTACCAGAAGCATTTGCAGTTTGTAGAGAAGCTTCAAGTAGAGTACTTGGAAAGAAGCATTTTAGAGTACAATTACTTGGAGGTATGGTTTTACATCAAGGAAGAATTGCAGAAATGAAAACTGGGGAAGGTAAAACTTTAGTTGCTACTTTACCAGCATATTTAAATGCTTTAACAGGTAAGGGTGTTCATGTTATAACAGTAAATGACTATTTAGCAAAAACACAAATGGAAGAAATGGGTGTTTTATATAGTTTTTTAGGATTAACTACTGGATGTATAATTCATGGAATTACACCACAACAAAGAAGAGAAGCTTATGGTTGTGATATTACTTATGGAACAAATAATGAATTTGGATTTGATTATTTAAGAGATAATATGGTTATTCATATGGCAGATAGAGTTCAAAGAGAACTTAATTTATGTATAGTGGATGAGGTAGATTCTATTTTAATAGATGAAGCTAGAACACCTCTTATTATTTCAGGAATGGGTGATAAGTCTACTAAGTTCTATAATGTTGCTGATAATTTTGTTAAGACATTAATAAATGAAAAAGATTTCAATGTAGATGAAAAGGCAAGTGCAGTATTATTAACTGATGATGGAATTGTAAAAGCTGAAAAATATTTTGGAATTGAAAATTATGCAGATTCTCAAAATTTAGAATTACAACATTATGTTACACAAGCATTAAAAGCTAATTATACTATGAAGGCTGATAAAGACTACATGGTTAAGGACAATGAAATAGTTATAATAGATGAATTTACAGGAAGACTTATGGAAGGTAGAAGATATTCAGATGGTCTTCACCAAGCAATTGAAGCAAAAGAAGGAGTTAAGATTCAAAGGGAATCAAAAACTTTAGCTACAATTACATTCCAAAATTACTTTAGAATGTATGCTAAATTATCAGGAATGACTGGTACTGCATTAACTGAAGAAAATGAATTTAGAGAAATTTATAACTTAGATGTTATAGTTATTCCAACTAATAGACCTGTTCAAAGAATAGATAAATCAGATATGGTTTATAAAAATGAATCAGGAAAATATAAAGCTATAATTGAAGAAATTGTTAAAGCACATGAAAAAAATCAACCAGTTCTTGTTGGTACAGCAAGTGTTGATAAGTCAGAATATATTTCATCTTTATTAAAGAAAAGAGGAATAAAACATCAAGTTCTTAATGCTAAATATCATGCTCAAGAAGCAGAAATAATATCTCATGCTGGTGAATTAGGAATGGTTACTATAGCTACTAATATGGCAGGTAGAGGTACAGATATTAAGCTTGGAGAAGGTGTTAGAGAAGTTGGTGGATTAAAAGTTCTTGGTACTGAAAGACATGAATCAAGAAGAATAGATAATCAGCTTAGAGGTAGATCAGGACGTCAAGGAGATCCTGGTGAATCAATATTCTTTATATCATTAGAAGATGATTTAATGAGAATATTTGGTTCAGAAAGAATTCAAGGAGTTATTGATAAGTTAGGTTTAGAAGAAACTGAAGCTATAGAAAGTAAGATGGTTACTAAGGCTATAGAAAATGCACAAAAGAAGGTTGAAGGAAATAACTTTGATATAAGAAAGAATCTTTTAGGATATGATGATGTTATGAATCTTCAAAGAGAAGTTATTTATAGACAAAGAACTGAAGTTTTAGAAGGTAAGAACTTAAAAGAGCAAATAGAAGGAATGATTGAAGAAGTTATATCTGATGCAGTTAATTCACATTTAAGTGGAGAAGTTCAAGATATAGAAGCAGAAGTGAGAACATTACTTCAATATTTAGAAGAAATATGCTTACCTCATGGAATTGTAACAGTAGAAGAATTAGCTGATTTATCTAATGAGCAAATAAAAAATAAATTAACAGAAACTATTATGGAAATATATAAGGGTAAAGAATTTGAATTTGGTGAAGAGCAATTAAGAGAAATTGAAAGAGTAGTTCTTTTAAGAGTTGTTGACCAAAAATGGATGGATCATATAGATAATATGGATCATTTAAAACAAGGAATGGGATTAAGAGCATATAAGCAACAAGACCCAATTCAAGCATACCAAATGGAAGGTAGTGCAATGTTTGAGGAAATGATTGAGGGAATTAAGACTGAAACAGTTAAATTCTTATTCCATGTAAGAGTTGAAAGGCCTATTGAAAGAGAGCAAGTTGCTAAAGAAACATCAGCAAGCCATGGGCAAGATGATAATAGTTTGAAGAAAGAACCTATAAAAAACGACCATAAGTTTGGAAGAAATGATTTATGTCCTTGCGGAAGTGGTAAAAAATATAAGAACTGTTGTGGAAGAGAAGCGTAGTTAGTGACAAGTGGAAAGAGAGATAAGTAGCTAAGGAAGAAGCGCCTTGTGGAGTTGCTAAAAATATATTTATACCTAAACTTGTAGCTTGTCATTTAAAACTTGAAACTAACAGAAATTCCTAGGGGAATTTTAATAATAGCTACAAACTAGTTAAGCGTGGTGATTTTTTGTTAATAAAATTAGAGCAGGAGCTTGCAAAGGTTCCATCATTAAAGGAAATATTAAAAGAAATGGGGGCTTCACTTTGACAAGGAAAGCCTAGAAAAGAGATTTCAAGAACTTGAACTTCAAATGCAGGAAAAAGGATTTTGGGATGATATAAAAAGGGCAGAAGAAGTTACTAAGGAAAGTAAAAGTATTAAAGATAAAATAGATAGATATGAAAGTTTAGTAAGAAGATTAGATGATGTTGAAGTTTTAGCTGAATTAGCAGAAGATGATGAAGAAACTATTAATGAGGTTATTATTGAAATAAAAGATATTGAAAAGAAAATTGATGAATATAAAATAGAGCTTCTTTTATCTGGAGAATATGATAAAAATGATGCTATATTAAGTTTACATGCAGGTGTTGGTGGAAGTGATGCAAATGATTGGACACTTATGCTTCTTAGAATGTATACAAGATGGTGCGAAAAAAAAGGATATAAGGTTGAAACATTAGATTTACTTGAAGGTGATGAAGCTGGAATAAAAAGTGCTACATTAAGAGTTAAAGGTGAATTTGCATATGGATATCTTAAAGCTGAAAAAGGTATACATAGATTAGTAAGAATATCTCCATTTAATGCAAATGGCAAAAGGCAAACATCATTTGCTTCTGTAGAGGTATTACCAGAGTTAACTAAAGATCAAGATATAGAAATTAGACCTGAATATTTAAAAATAGATACTTATAGGGCAAGTGGAGCTGGTGGTCAGCATGTTAATAAAACTGAATCAGCAATTAGAATAACTCATATTCCAACTGGAATTGTAGTTCAATGCCAAAATGAAAGAAGTCAGTTTGCTAATAAAGATACAGCAATGTCAATGCTTAAATCTAAGCTTATAGAACTTAAGGAAAGAGCGCATAAAGAAAAAATAGAAGATTTAACTGGAGAGCTTAAGGATATGGGATGGGGAAGTCAGATTAGATCATATGTATTCCATCCTTATAATATGGTTAAGGATCATAGAACTAATGAAGAAACATCAAATGTTAATGCAGTAATGAATGGTGATATAGATCAATTTATAACAACTTATTTAAAAAGCATATCTAAATAAAAAAATACTAGCTGTTTTAATTTAATTAAGATAGCTAGTATTTTTTGTATATTATTTTAAATTTGCCTTATTCTTAATTACAATATATATACCCCAAATTATAAGGGTTAGTAAAGCTATTGATATAAATAAAATTGATTTTGAGCTATATATAAAATTAGTTAATTTGCTATAGCAATAACCTTTAATTTCTGTTTCAACAACACTATAAACAGTATTGATAGCATTAGTGTCTATATAATCTAAGGTATCATTAGGAGTATGAATTCTAGTTTTATCACTATGACAAAAGCTTAATGCATCTATATTTAAGTTATTGAAACTAGCATGATCACTAGAATCTTCATATAAAACTTCATAAGGAATTGATTTTTCATTACAAATTGATTTTATTGAGTTTAACAATTCAGAATCTGTATTTTTAAATTTACTACCTTGCATTAAACTTATAGGATAATCAGCACTTCCAATCATATCAAAATTTATAACTTTAGAATCTTGTATAGTAAATAAGTTTTCTTCAGCAAATGCTTTTGAACCTAATAATCCAAATTCCTCAGCATTTAATGCTACAAAAATAATATCCCTTTTAGGTTTTCCGTAAGTTGAAAGGCTTCTGCTTAATTCTAATAAAAATGAAGTTCCAGATGCATTATCTAATGCACCAGAATAATTAACTCCTAAGCCATCTTTTCCAAGATGATCATAATGTGCAGTGACTATAAATGGAGGAAGTGATGAATTAAATCCCTTAATTACACCTATAACATTAGAAATTGTCTTTTCTTCTTCTTCAAATGGAATATGAATTGAAATTTCTTTACCTTCATTTAAACTATTAAGCACTTTATTAAAGGTATTTTGAGAAATCATAATTACTGCATCTTTTGAAAAATCACTAAAAAAAGAACTTCTAAATGAAAAATCATTATTTTTTGGTACATATAATAAAAATGATCCATCATTACATGTTATATCAAGATAAGATAAATAGGAGTTTATTTTATCTGATTTTGAAAATGAAAAAGTATTATTTTTAAAATTTATCATATCTTCTTTAAAGTCAACTCCATATTGAAGTTCCTCTTCTACTTCACCATTATTTTCTATTTTTAAATATGGAGAAGAGTTTGTAATAACTGGGCAAACTGTATTAAATGTTTGAGTATACTTACCATCATTATTTAATGATTTTAATCCACAATTTATAAATCTATTTTTTATTATTTCAGCTGCAATTTCATTTTCAGTACTTCCAGCGAGCCTTCCTCCTAATGTATTGGAGGATAAAACATATATATTATTACGAACATTAGATGAATTGAATTCTGAATATGTATTATTAAGATGAAGTGTTAATAATAATAATAATGAAATTAATGATAAAAGTGAAAAGTATAAAGTTTTTTTCTTCATAAAAAAAGACCTCACAAATAGTATTATACTTAATAATATTATGTGAGGAAAAATATTATGCGTTATTTTTAATAAGTTCAAAAATACATTGAAATAATGATGTTAAAAGACAAATATATAAAAACATGTTGAGTTGTTTTGTTAGTACAAAGGAAATTCCACCTAATATAATCGTTATTAATATAACACTGCTAATAAATTTTAAAAAATTAGATTTACCTATTAATATTTGAGTTGTTGCAGTTAATAAAATTATTATTAATGTTAAAAATATAAATATATTTCTTAAATTTAGTGAAAAATCAATTATATATAGTTGGTTTAATACTAAGAGAATAATAAATACAATGAGACATATATTTAAAAATCCGTTTAAAAATTTATTCAAGCAAATTCCACCTTTCAATTAATTGGTAATATTTTACAAATAAATTATACTATTCTATTAACATAATATCAATAGTGTAAAAATATGTTATACTAAATTAGAAAAGTAATTTTATAGATGATTAATTTTATTGGAGGAATTTATGGTAAATATAGAAGAAAGATTAACCAAAGAATTAGACATAACTTTAAAGCAAGTACAAAATGTAATTAAATTATTAGATGAAGGAAATACAGTTCCTTTTATCTCTAGATATAGAAAAGAACAAACAGGTGGACTAAGTGATGATGTTCTCAGAAAGTTTTTTGAAAGATTAACTTATTTAAGAAATTTAAAAGATAGAAAAGAAGATGTTTTAAGATTAATAGATGAACAAGGTAAATTAAATGATGATATAGTTAAAGCTTTAGAAAAGGCTGATACCTTAACAGAAGTTGACGATATTTATAGACCTTATAAACAAAAGAAGAGGACAAGAGCAACAATAGCTTTAGAAAAGGGGTTAAAGCCATTAGCTAATTTAATTTTAGAAGGAACTTTTAAAGGTGATATAAGAGAAGAAGCTAGTAAGTATATAGATGAAGAAAAAAAGGTACTTACTGTGGATGAAGCTATAAGCGGAGCTTTAGATATAGTTGCTGAATGTATTTCTGATGATGCAGGATTTAGAAAGTGGATAAGAGAACTTGTAATGAGAGAGGGAAAAATTGAATCTAAGGGTTCAAGTGAAGAACCAACTCCATTTGAAATGTATTATGATTATAGCGAAGATGTAAGTAAAATTCCTGCACATAGAATATTAGCAATAAATAGAGGAGAGAAAGAAAAGGTATTATCTGTTAAGGTAATTGCTAACGAAGAGAAAATAATAACATATCTTCAAAGTAAATTGTTAAAGGGAAATAAAGCTACAGATGAATATTTAAAGTTAGCAATAAAAGATTCACTTAAGAGATTAATATATCCTTCAATAGAAAGAGAAATAAGAAGTGAATTAACAGATAAAGGTGAAGAAGGAGCAATATTAATATTTAAGGAAAACTTAAAGGCTCTTTTAATGCAAGCACCAATAAAGGGAAAAGTGGTTATGGGATATGATCCAGGGTTTAGAACAGGATGTAAGGTTGCAGTTTTAGATTCTACAGGTAAGTTCTTAGAAAAATCTACAGTATATCCTACTTTACCTAAGAATGATGTAGAAGGTACTAAGAAAATATTGAAAGAACTTATATATAAATATGATGTTGATGTTATTTCTTTAGGGAATGGTACTGCATCTAGAGAGTCAGAAGAAGTTATTTCTGAAATGATAAATGAAATTAAAAAGGAAAGCGGAAAAGAGTTAGCATATGTAATTGTATCGGAAGCAGGTGCCTCTGTATATTCAGCTTCAGAACTTGCAGCTAAGGAATATCCAGATTTAGATGTTACTATAAGAGGTGCTATTTCAATAGGAAGAAGATTACAAGATCCTATGGCTGAACTTGTAAAAATAGATCCTAAAGCAATAGGTGTTGGTCAATATCAACATGATGTTACTCCAAAAAAATTAGATGAATCATTAGCTGGTGTAGTTGAGGACTCTGTTAATAAGGTTGGAGTGGATTTAAATACTGCAACACCATCACTTTTAACATATATTGCAGGTGTTAATGCATCAATTGCTAACAATATAGTTTCTTATAGAGATGAAGTTGGAGGATTTAAGAGTAGAAAAGAATTATTAAAGGTTAAGAGACTTGGACAAAAAGCATATGAACAATGTGCAGGCTTTTTAAGAGTTATGGAAAGTAAAGAGCCTTTAGATAATACTTCAGTTCATCCAGAATCATATGAAGCAGCAGGAAAGCTTATAGATATTTTAGGATACAATAAGGAAGATTTAAAAAATAGAAATTTAAATGATATTGAAGAAAGAGTTAATTCAAAGGGATTAAAGAATCTTGTTAAAGAACTTGAAATTGGTGAGTTAACTTTAAAGGATATAATTAAAGAATTACAAAAACCAGGAAGAGATCCAAGAGAAGATATGCCTAAGCCAATTTTAAAAACTGGTGTTATAGATTTAAAGGATTTAAAGCCTGGAATGGAACTTATGGGAACTGTAAGAAATGTATCAGACTTTGGTGCTTTTGTTGATATTGGTGTTCATCAAGATGGATTAGTTCATAAGAGCCAAATGGCCAATAAGTTTGTTAAGCATCCATTAGATATAGTTAAGGTTGGAGATGTAATTAAAGTTAGAATTATGGAAGTTGATGAAAAGAGAAAGAGAATTTCATTAACTATGAAAGAGGTTAAGTAAAGAAAAAAAAGTTGTTGAAAAAAATGGAATTATATTATATAATAAAAATAAATAAAAAATATCTTCAGGGCAGGGTGAAAGTCCCTACCGGCGGTATAGCCCGCGAGCAATTTTGCAGATTCGGTGTAACTCCGAAGCCGACAGTAAAGTCTGGATGAAAGAAGGTAAGAGTTAAATTATATAAATATAGCATTGATAATAATTTAATTATCTAATTGATAATTAAATTTATTGCATATATAAATTATATTTATTAATAGCTTTGTTTTTAATGCCCTGATGTTTATAACATCAGGGCTTTTTATATCTATTAAACATTATAAATATTACAAACTATTATCAAATATATTGATTAATTTAGCTAATGCCCACGAGGATGACTTTTGGGAGGAGAATCTATATATGAATTCATCAAAAAATTTAAACAAAATGATTAAGGTATCTTTATTAGTGGCTATTTCGGTAGTACTTATGTATTTTGATTTTCCAATAATACCGGCATTTCCATGGTTACAAATTGATTTAAGTGAAGTACCAGCATTAATGGGGGGATTTGCTTATGGTCCTATAACTGGAGGAGCCATAGTAATATTAAAGGTAGTTTTAAGATTTTTATTAAAGGGAACTGGAACTGCATTTGTTGGAGAAATTGCTAATATTATAGTTGGACTTGCTTTAATAATGCCAGCAACATATATATATCATAGAAATAAAAGCAAAAAGACTGCAATTATTGGAATGATTAGTGGTGCGTTAGTAATGCAAGTAGCAGGTATATTAGCTAATGTGTATATATTATTACCTTTGTTTGGAATGGATATGAAAGGTGCAGCATTAGCAAATTATATATTCTTTGGGCTAATTCCATTTAATGCAATAAAAGCAGCTATTGTATCAGTATTAACTTATTTATTATATAAAAAGGTATCTAAATCAATATTTAAAGTTGATAGTAAATTTGAAAATAGAAACAAAAAGATTGCATAAAAAGAGGGAATTGCACAAGCTATTTAGTGCAATTCCCTCTTTTCCACATTATAATGGCATCTTCACCATTATCTGAATAATATCCTTTTCTTATACCTTCCTCTTTAAAGTTAAATTTCTTATAAAGGTTTTGAGCAGGGGTGTTTGAAGCCCTAACTTCTAAAGTGATATCTTCACAATTAAAAGTTTTACACACATCAAATAATTTTATTAACAAATTTGATGCAATGCCTTGTTTTCTATATTTTGGACTTACAGCAATATTTGTAATATCACCTTCTCCAGCAATTATCCATACTCCTACAAATCCAATAACTTCACTTGTTAATAAATCTTCTGCAATTACATACTTTGCTAATGGATTATTTAGTTCATTATTAATTGAATCTAAACTCCAAGGAATAGCAAAGCATTCGTTACTTAATTGATATATACCATTTACATGGGTTTCATTCATAAGACTATAATTTATTTTCATTTTTCATAGCCAGCCTTTGTTCAAGCTCCCTTTGTGCTTGTGGTTTTTTAATATAAAGTGGAGCAGAATTCATATCATCAACCTCTCCAGATTTAAGTTTTTCCATACCAAGCTCTCCTAAAGAAGAGGCCCTAATGATACTTAAATGGTTTGGAGCAAATTCACAATTATTTATATTTTTAGATAAAAATTCTTTGTGTTTAAACATACCATCACCAGTGAAAATAACTTTTTCACCTTTTTCATTTAATATTTCAGCAAGTTCACTTAAATCTAAAGATGTGCAATCAAGTAATTTTACTAGTTTACTATCAATATTTTTATAAAGAGCAGTATAAACATTATCTCTTAATGCATCCATAATTGGACATATTATACCATCAAATGTAATTAAAGAGTTTGCTAATGCATCTAAACTTGAAATTGAAACATAAGGCTTATTTGCTCCCATACTTAATCCTTTAATAGTTGCCATTCCAATTCTAAGTCCAGTAAATGAGCCGGGTCCCTTAGAAACTACAAAACCATCAACTTCACTTATATCAATTTGGCAGTCGTTTAATAGCATTTCTATTTTTTCCATTAAGATAACAGAATGTTCTCTTTTAAAGTTTAAAGTATATTCACCAAGTACAAATTCATCTTTAAGTAAAGCAACTGTAGTTACTAAAGATGAAGAATCAACGCTTAAAACTATCATATTTTTAACTCCTTTATATAATCATATCTTTCTCCATATGGAGTTATAGTGATTTTTCTATAGTCTTCGCCTTTTTCTAGGTCTTTTTCTATATAAATATGTAAAAAATCCTTTGGTAATATTTCTTCAATATAATTAGCCCATTCAATTATTGAAACTGCATCAGAGAAAATATAATCATCGAATCCTATTGCATATATTTCATCAGGATCTGAAACTCTATAAACATCAAAATGATTCAATTTTAAACGACCAGAATCATATTCATTCACAATTGTAAAAGTTGGGCTTGTTATGTAATCAGTTATGCCTAAACCTTTAGCAATTCCCTTAGTTATATGTGTTTTACCAGTACCTAAATCCCCTGTTAAGCAAATTATGTCACCAGCATTTAAAATCTTGCCAAGTTCCATACCAAGGTTTGTAGTTTGCTCAACACTATTAACAGAAATAATCATGTTAAAATCATCCCCTTTCGGTTAATTAGTATTTTGTAGTTAGAAGTTAGAAGTTAGTAGTTAGTAGTTAAGGAAAAAATTCAGCTTGGGTTGAATTTTGAAAAATATATTTTTAGAAATTCCTTAAGTAATTTCATCAGAAACTTGTCACTTGATAACTACAAACTAAAAACATTTGTTATTTTATATTTTATCCAAAAAGTACGAAAAAGAAAAGAATAATAGAAAAATAGTAGAAAAAATATTGATTTTATGTATAACATAATATATAATATATTTTGTACTTAGGGGTATCGTATATCGGTAGTACAGTAGTCTCCAAAACTATTAGGCTAGGTTCGATTCCTAGTACCCCTGCCAAAGAAGCTAGTAAGAATTTCTTACTAGCTTTTTTTATAATTTTTTTAAAAATAAGAACGAATGTTTGAATAAATTAAATGATGAAGTTAATAATTAAAAAGAAAATAGATTGTAGCAGTAAGGAGAATTTATGGATAAGGCCTTAGGGATTTTAAAACAATATTATGGATATAGCTCATTTAGAGAAGGGCAAGAGGAAATAATAAGAGAAATACTAAATGGAAATGATGTTTTAACTATTATGCCTACAGGTGGAGGTAAATCGATTTGTTATCAAGTACCTGCAATATTATTAGATGGTATAACAATAGTTATATCACCATTAATATCTCTTATGAAAGATCAAGTAGATAATATAAATAATCTAGGAATTAAGTCTGCTTATATTAATTCATCATTGAGTAATATAGAAATAAATAATATTTTAGATGAAGCCGCAAAAAATGAAATAAAAATATTATATGTTGCTCCAGAAAGATTAGAATCACAAGCATTTATAGAACTGATAGCAAGCATCAATGTTTCAATGATTGCTATAGATGAGGCACATTGTGTGTCGCAATGGGGACATGATTTTAGAAGTAGTTATAGAAGAATTAGTAGGGTAATTTCATTATTAAGAAATAGACCAATAGTTACAGCATTTACAGCAACAGCTACAGATGAAGTTAGAAAAGACATAGTAAATTTACTTAAATTGAATAATCCTAAAGTATTTATATCTGGATTTGATAGAAAAAATCTTAAGATAATAATAGAAAAAGGAGTAAATAAGAAAAATTATATTTTAAATTATATAAATAATAATAGAAATGAATCAGGAATAATATATGCTTCAACAAGAAAAGAAGTAGATAATTTATATGAGTTATTAAATTCAAAGGGATTGCAAGTTGAAAAATATCATGCAGGACTTAGTGATGATTATAGAAAAACAGCTCAAGAAAATTTTATATATGATAAATGTAATATAATAATTGCTACTAATGCTTTTGGTATGGGAATAGATAAACCAAATGTAAGATATGTAATACATTATAATATGCCTAAAAATATAGAAGGATATTATCAGGAAATAGGAAGAGCAGGAAGAGATGGTGAAGAAAGTGAATGTATAATGCTTTTTTCACCAGGTGATGTTCAAACTCAAAAATATATTATTGAAACAGCAACTGAAAGTGAAATTAGAAAAGAAAATGAACTTGAAAAGCTTCAAACAATGATAAATTTAGTTTATACGCAGGAGTGTTATAGAAAATATATATTAAATTACTTTGGTGAGCAATATGATGATAAATGTAATAAGTGTAGTAACTGTGAGGCTCTAGGGGAAGTAGTAGATAAAACTATTGATGCTCAAAAGGTTATTTCATGTGTCTATAGAATGAATCAAAGATTTGGAATTGGAATGGTAGTAGATGTACTTAGGGGATCTAATAATAAAAAGGTATATGAATTAGGATTTGATGAATTATCAACTTATGGAATAGTAAAAAATTATACTAAAGATAAATTAACCGAATTTATTAATATGCTAATTTCACATGGAGATTTAAACTATAAAGGAGAATATCCAGTTTTAACATTAAATAAACAATCTATGGAGATTGTAAGAGGAGAAAGAAAAGTATTTGTTAAAGAGCAAGTAGTTAAGAAAATTAAAATAGAAGAAAATGAATTATTTACTATATTAAAGGAATTAAGAATGAATATTTCTATGGAAGAAAAAATACCTCCATATATGGTATTTGGTGATTCTACATTAAAAGAACTTAGTAATAGAATGCCAATAACAAATGAACAATTTTTAGATATAAGTGGTGTTGGTAATTCTAAACTTAATAAATATGGTGAAAAATTTATGGAGAAAATTAAATCATATATTAATGAAAATAATATTGAAGTAACATGGAGTTTTATTAGTAAGAAAAATAGTAATATATCATTTGATGAAGTTTTAAATAAGGAAAATGAAAAGAGGAAAAAAGAAAAAAATAATAATGAAGAAAAGAAGAAATCATATGAAATAACTATAGATTTTATTAAATCAGGTAGTTCAATAAAAGAAGTTGCTAAAGAAAGAAAATTAACTTTAGTTACTGTAATGAGTCATATTCAACAATATATTGCTGAAGGAAATAAAATAGATTTTGAAATACATTTAGAGGAGTTTTTTAATAATGATGAAGAAAAAATAGTTTTAAATGCTATAGACAAAGTTGGATATAATAAGTTAAAAGATATAAAGGAAGTAGTTCCAGAAGAAATAACATATGATGCAATAAGAGCAGTAGTATTAAAAAAGATTATTAGTTATAATTAAAAAAACACTTGACAATTATTATGTTAACATGGTAGAATAGCCATTGTTAGAGGGGTATCGTATATCGGTAGTACAGTAGTCTCCAAAACTATTAGGCTAGGTTCGATTCCTAGTACCCCTGCCAAAGACTTAGCAGTTTTGTTAAGTCTTTTTTTATATATAATAAAGAAATCATAAGGCTTTGAATTTAGTGAAGTTAACTATAACAATAGATTTTGAAATTGACAATTAAATATCTATAATGTTAAAATTTATGAGAGCCTAAATTAAGATTAATCTAAATTTAGGCATTCTTTTTGGTAGTATAAGGTGGGAGAAAGCAGATGATAGTTGAAAAAGTTTTAAATAATAATGTAGTTGTTTCAATAGATCCTAATACTAGGAAAGAAGTAATTCTAATGGGAAGTGGAATAGCTTTTAATAAAAAGCCAGGTCAATTAATTGATGATAAAAAAATAGAAAAAACATTTATAGTAGATGACGAAAATTTAGGAAACAAGATAAAAAAATTAATTAATCAAATTCCAGAAGGTATATTTGAAATAACTGATGAAATTATAACTTATGCAATAGTGGAATTAAATGTTGAATTAGATAAACAAATTTATATTTCATTAGCTGATCATATCGCTTTTGCTATAAAAAGATATAAAAATGGAATTATTATAAAAAATGAATTGTTAAGTGAAATAAGAAGAATTCATAAAGCGGAATATAATGTTTCGCTATGGGCTGTTGATTATATAAATAAAAAGGTTAATATAGAACTTCCAGAAGATGAAGCTGGATTTATTGCATTGCATTTTGTAAACGCAGGGTATAAGGAAACAACAACTAAATCAATAACATCAACTAAAATTATTAAAGATGTATTAAATATAATTAAGTGTCATTTTTCTTTGGATTTAGATGAAAATGATTTAAATTATGATAGGCTACTAACGCATTTAAAGTATTTTGCAAAGCGTATTGTAAATAATAATCAAGATAATAGTACCGATTCCAATTTTGCAAAAATGATAGCAAAAACATATCAAGAATCATATGAATGTGCTGTTAAAATAGGAGATTATATATTAAAAAATAATAATTACTACGTAAATGATGAAGAAAAAGTTTATTTAACAATGCATATTCAAAGGGTTATTAATGTAGCTCGTGAAAAGGATAAGTAAAAATAAAGAATTATGAACTAACTATTAAGTTCACAATTCTTTATTTTTTAAGATTCTTTAATCCATTGAGAGTAGGAAATAGAATAATTAGAATCTTTATTTTTTTGAACATAATTACAAAAATCTTCAAGAAAATTATATTGAATGTTATTATCATGAAGATTTACTCCTCCAATATTATATTGGTAAGATAATAATTGCTCTAATGTTAAGTTACTATTATTTTTCATAGCTTGGTACATAACCATAAATGAAGTAGTTCTTCCTTTACCAGCAGCACAATGAAAGTGAAGATGAATATCATCAGGTTTATTTTTTATAAATTCTACAAATTCATCAACAATATCAGGAGTTGGTGCACTATTATCTTTTACTGCAAATCGTTTATATTGCATATCAGCCTCAGTTACTAATTGAGATTCATTAGATATAAAATCAACAGTAATATCTTTGATAAATATTCCAGTGTGTTTATAAAGTTGAATAGTATTTCCAATTTTAATTTTATTTAATAATGAATTTTCAGCCTTAATAGTTTGTTCTGTAGTAAATCCATTATTTAAATCCTTATATGGATTTAAAAAACTTATTGCTAAGTCATTTATCATTCCATGAGATTCTTGTCTTAAATCAACTATACAAATATTATCCTTATTAATAGAATTTTTTAAATTTAATAATTGGTCTTTAGTAAATTGAGCGCTTCCAGATATATTTAATGTAGGAATATCTCTTAATCTCATAGGAAGACCAACACTAGAAGTTGAATCTATAGTAATTATTGATTCATTTTTATTTGATGTAAAACATAAAGGTTTTGAAGAAATTAATGAAGTAAACAATAAAAATAATGAAATAAAGCTAATTACCTTTAAAGTGATATTTTTCATAATAAACCTCCAAGATTAATTTTAATAATATTTTTTGTAAATTATGAAAATTTATTCTGAATTAAATAATAAGATGATTTATACTAATTATAAGTGTATAAATAAATATTAAAGGTGGGATAGAAAAGTGAATAGTGGATATGAACGACGTAAATATCCAGAAAAGTCATGGTCAATTTCTAAAATGAAAACATTAAATTCATGTGAGAGAGAGTATTATTATACTTATTATGGAAGTCATAATGGCTGGATATTTACTAGTAGTGAAGAGCAAAAAATTGCTTGGAGATTAAAAAAGTTAACAAATTTATGGATGTGTTTTGGAGAAGCTGTTCATAAACAAATTAGAGGAATAATTAATTTATGCAAAGTTGATAAAAGTAAAATTATGAATGCTTCTAGATTTAATGAAGTTACATTAAATCAATTAAGAACAATAATTAAAGAAAGTATTAATAAATATATTACAAATGAGTGGAATGAATATCCTAGAGGAGTAATGCTTCAAGAATATTATTATGGGAATAAAATTTCTAAAAGTGTTGGAGAAGAATTAAAAGAAAAATTGATTCAATGTAGCAATAACTTTTATGTATCAATTACCTTTGAAGATATTTTAAAAGATGAGGTTGTAATACTAGAAAATGATGAAGAGGTATTTAGTAGTTTTGAATATAATAATTTAAAAATTTACTCAAAATTAGATTTATTGTATAAAGACCTTGATGGATATTATGTAATTGTAGATTGGAAAACAGGAAAAGATTCTATGGATGATAAAGAACAATTATTAGTTTATGCATGGTATGTAATGCAAAAATATAGTGTTCATCATTCTAAAATTAAAGGTAGAGTTGAATATTTATTAGATGGATATTTTGAAGAAATATTATTTAAAAATGAAGATATTGAATATATAAAATCTAAAGTAGAGAATGATTTGAAAATTATAAATTATTATTTAGAAGATATAAATTTAAATAAGCCAAAGGAAAAATTGGTATTTGAAAAAACATTAAAAAAATATAAGTGCGAAAATTGTAAGTTTAGGCTTTTATGTAATAATGAAATTGATTAAAATTTTGTAAGTTGGATAAGACTTAAAATAAAATTTTAATATGAGGTGAAATCATGAGTTTTATTCAAATACAAATTTTAATATTTTTAAGTATATTAATTTGTTCATTAATAGGAGGGAAAAAATCATCCTTAATAGCAAGTTTAGTATGGTTAATAGAAACATTTATAGTATATAAGGAAAGCAGAATAAATTACATTCAATTTATATCAGTTTCATTATCTTTTCAAATAGGAATGTTAGTAGCTATTACTAGGGATTTTGTATTAAAAAAAATAAAAAATAAATAACAAGGAAAATAGTTTAAATAAATCCAATAAAATAAATTATAGTAATAAATTACTTGTAATATAAAATTTCATAATGGTTACTATAATAGTGTAGACAGGAGATAACTTAAAAGAAAAATTTAACTTAAGTCTACAAAGTACCGGAAGCCAAAGGAGGAATACATTATGTCAAAAGCATTAGTTCCAGAAGCAAAACAAGGATTAAGCGCATTTAAAAATGAAGTTGCCTCAGAAATGGGTGTACCATTTACTGATTATAATGGTGATTTAACTTCAAGACAATGTGGTTCCGTTGGTGGTGAAATGGTTAAAAGAATGGTAGAACAATACGAAAGTGGATTAAAGTAAAGAAACCACTAATGGGTACAAACTGGTAATAGAAGGAAACAATACTTCGAGAGGGTGAGTACTGTTATGGGTGAAATACCACCAGAAAATTAACTATCATTCAAAAAAAGAAAGAGTTACATTAAGGTAGAAATTCTACAATAATGTAGCTCTTTTCTTTTGTTTAATATTTTAATTTATTTATAGCATTCTTTATAAAAAATATAAATTATGGTAAAATATGAACAGAAGTTCGTGAAAGAAGGTAAAGTTATGAAGCAAATTAAAATTTTACATTGTGCTGATTTGCATTTTGATACACCATTTAAAGAACTTACAAAGGAGATATCACAAAATAGCAAAGAGGAACTTTTACAGGTATTTAAAAATATAATAGATTTAACAATAAATGAAAAAGTACAGGTATTACTTATTGCAGGGGATGTCTTTGACAATTTAACAGTTAATAAGAATACTTTATTTTTTATATCAAACCAATTAAAAAGGATAGAAAATGTTAGAGTATTTATATCACCAGGAAATCATGATCCATATAATGAAAAATCTTTTTATAAGATGATAAACTGGCCTGATAATGTTTATATTTTTAAAGGCAAAATGCAAAGTAAGGAAATTGAGGAATTAAATTTAGTAGTTTGGGGAGCTGGATTTAATAACAATTATGAACATGAAGGCTTAATCAATGAAATTAATATAGATAAATCTAAAATAAATATAATGGTGATTCATGGAGAAATTGAAAGCGGAAATTCAAAAAATGAATATAATCCAATATATTTAAGAGATATTGAAAAAACAGGAATTGAATATGTTGCATTAGGACATAGACATAAATTTTCAGGAATTCTTAAGAGTGGAAATACTAATTATGCTTATAGTGGATGTCCACAAGGAAGAGGATTTGATGAGGAAGGTGAACGGGGAATAATAATAGGAGATATTTATAAAGGTGGTGTATCTCTTAACTTTAAGTCAATTTGTAAAAGAAAATATATAACAAGGGAAGTTCAAATAGATGATATTAATACTTATGATGAATTAATTTCAAAAATATTATCATTAGGAAATGAAGAAGAACTTAAGAGAAATTTTTATAAGATAATATTAAAGGGAAAAGTAAAGGAGCATTTTACATTAAAAGAAAATATATTAATGGAAAAAGTAAAAGATAACTTTTATTATATTAAATTTATTGATAAAACCATTATTGGAATGAATATTAATGAGCTTAGTATGGATTTTTCCATAAGAGGAAGGTTTGTAACGAAAATTATAAGGATGATACAGAAATCTAATGATGAAGAAGAAAAAAATATATTGCAAAATGCTTTGAAGTTAGGAATGCAATGTCTCTCAGAAGAAGAGGTGAGTTTAAATGATTATTAAAAGTGTAAATATAAACTCTTTTGGGGGAATTAAAAATAAGAAAATAAATTTTAGTAAGGGATTAAATATAGTATATGGTGAAAATGAAGCCGGTAAAAGTACTATTCAATCTTTTATTAAAATATGGCTTTATGGTTTTTCAAGTTATAAGGGAAAGGACTATAAATTAAATGAAAGGATTAAGTATACTCCAAATGATGGAGATAATATTAGTGGAGAGTTAAATGTAATACATGAAGATAAAGAATATATTATAAGAAGGACATTTGGGAGAACAAAAAAAGAAGATACTTCTATTATTATAAATTCAATTACAGGAGAGGAAGTACAATATATTAATAAAGAAGAACCTGGAAAGTATTTTTTTAATATAAATAGATCTACATTTATAAATACAGTATTTATTGGGCAACTAGGTGTAAGTGTAAAAAAGGATAAGGAAGAGGAAATATTAGATAAATTATCAAATTCTATTGGAAGTGAAGAAGGACAAGTATCTGTTGAAGTAGCTTTTTCTAAGCTTTATAAATACAAAAAATCTATATCAAATATAAGAAAAAGTGGATCATTAGATGTATTAAAAAATAAATATGGAGATTTACTAAGTGAAAGATATGAAGCTTACAAACTTTCAAATCACAATATAGAAAATGAAGAAAATTTAATTAAGTTAAATGAAGAAAAATTAAATATAAATAAAGAAATAAGTAATTTAGAAATATATAAAAAGTATTTAAAAAAGATAAAAATAAAAAAAGAATATCAAGAAATTACTGAGTATTTCAAGAGAAAAGAAAAATTAAGAAATGAACAATTTTCAATAAATAAAGATTTAACTTTTAATGATGAAGTAATAAATAATATTTTTATTGAAAATGTTAAAGAAGATTATTCAATGTATTTAAATTTATTAGATATTGTAAATGATGAAGAAGAAAGAATTTGTGTTAAGGAAGAAAGGTTAATTGAGTTAAAGGTTCCTTTAAGAGAGTATTATTATATAAATAATCTTCCAAAAGATATATTAAGTAAACTAGAAGGGTTAAAAATAAAAAATGAAATGCTAACGGAAAAATATCAAATAAATGAATCTATAAAAAATGAAATTGAATTTCTTAATCTTAAGAAAAAAGAAGCAGAAAATTTAATTGGATCAGCAATAGAAATTAAGAATTTTAAAGAAGATTTAGAATCGTTATTATTAATATATGAAGAAGAATTAAAGAAATTAAAAAGTATTATGGAAGAAGAAAGTGATAAACCACAAAATAATATATTTTTAATATCCTTAGTTGTAATTTTTTTTATAAGTATAATTTTAGGAATTATTATTGATAATAGTAATTTTAAGGTTTTATTATATACTATTAGTTTAGGAATTTTAATATTTATAGGATTTAATTTTTATATAAATAAAAAAGGCAGCAATAAGGATAAAACAAGCTTTTTATTAAAAGGTAATATTGAAAAAATTGAAATTAAGTTAAATGAATATTGTAGTAAGTTACAAGTTAATAATTATTCAGAATTAGTAAATAAATTAAGCATTTATAAAAATTATTTAGAACTTGAAGAAAAGATAAATAGAAAAATTAATGAAAAATTATCTCAAAGAAGTATTTTAGATTTAGATAGTGCAATGGATGAACGAGAAAATATAAAGGAAGAAATAAATAATTATTTAAGAATTGCATCAGTAGACAGTATAGATAAATTAATTAAAGAAATTTATAAATATAAGGAAGATTTTAAAGAAGTAAATAATTTGGAAATTGAATTAAATAATTTGAAAAGTAGTTTAAATAGAACTAAAGAGCAGCTATTAATTAGAGAAGAAAAGCTAAAGAGAAATTTAGAATCAATTGGCTTTAAAAATATAAATATAAGTGAAATAGATGAAATAATAAATGAAATAGAAGAAAAAATTAAAAAAAGGGATGAAGTAAGCAAAAGTCTTGCATCTGTTGAGGAGGCATATTCAGCTTTAACTAAGGGAAAAGATATAAATAAAATTAAAGAAGAATTAGGTGATGTAATAAATATAAATTTTAATTATTCTTATGAAAATGAAGATGAAATAGATGAAGTAATTAAAGAAAAAAATATAAGACTTGTAGATGTTGAAAAAAAATTAAAGGATATAGAAAATGAAATAAAAAATAGATTTATAGGAAAGAGAACTATTCCAGTAATTGAAGAAGAGATAAAAGAGGTTGAAAGTAATATTGAAAAATATGAAACTCAATTAAAGGCAAGTTATGTTGTAAGTGAAGTGTTAACAGAAGTATATGATGAAATACGTTCTAGTTTTGGACCCATTTTAAATAGTAATGTGATTACATCTTTTAAGGAGTTTACTGATGGTAAATATAATGAGGTTATGGTATCTGATAATTATGAAATGAAGGTAAAGGATGATAAAAGTATAATGGCAGCTGAAGCACTTAGTAATGGAGCTAATGATCAATTATATTTATCTTTACGATTAGCATTTGTTGAAATGATATTTAAAAATAAGGATATACCTATATGTTTAGATGATACTTTTATTCAATATGATGATAAACGATTAGAAAGAACAATTAAATATTTAATTAAAGAAAGATTTGAGCAATATATAATATTTACATGTCAAAAAAGGGAAGAGGCAGTAATTAGAAATAATAGTATAAGTCATAAATATATTAAGTTATAACTATTAATTTAACAAATTGTTATGGATTAAATAGGAAAAATAGTCTAAACTAGTTATTGTAAAACTATTATAAGAGGTAATGTAAATGGAAAAGGCATTAAATTATTATAAAAATAATATAAAAGCTGTTAATGAAAAATTAAAGAAGCTTGAAAAAGTCTTAATATATTTTTCAATATTGAGATTTATAATTGTTATTTTATGTATTGGAATAATGTATTATTTTTATAAGCAAAGTAGTATTGAAGCTATGGGAGCTAGTTTTTTAGTTTTTTTACTAATATTTATTATTGTAGCATTTTTTCATAATGAAAAGATAAATAAAAAAAAGAAGCTCTTAATAATACTTGAATACAATGAAAAGGGAATAAAAAGATTAGATAACACATGGAGAGAGTTTAAAGATATTGGTGAAGAATTTATAAATAAAAAGCATAAATTTTCAAATGATTTAGATATATTTGGTAAAAGTTCTTTGTTTCAATGGATTAATTTAACAAAGACTTCCTTTGGAAGAAAAAATTTAGCTAATAAAATGATGATGAATTCATTACCAACAAGATACGATATTCAAGAAGAACAAGAAGCAATTAAAGAATTATCAAACAAAAGAGAATTCTGTGAAAAAATTTATTTTGAAGCAAGCATAGAAAATAAGAAAAAAGAAAATATTGAAGAATTGTTAAAGTGGTTAGATAAAGATGAAAAAAGCAATTTTACAATAAAGTATATTTCATATTTATTTATTGCAATTACATTTATAATGATATTTTTAACTATTACAAGAAAAGTTTCAATTTCAAATTTAATATTAGATTTAATTATTAATTACTTAGTTATTAAATTGTTAACTAAAAGGTTAAGTGATGTAATATCTATATTTATAAATAATAAAAAGGAAATTTATAAATATAGCAATATGCTTTCAATTATACAAGATGAAAATTTTAAATCTAAAAAATTACTAAGCATTCAAAAGGGATTAGTAAGTTCTAATATTAATTGTAAAAATGAAATGAAAAAATTAAAAAATATAATAAGCTGGTTAGGTGATAGTACATCTAATGCTTACTATTTAATAGTTAATGTATTGTTTATGAGTGATATATTCATTTTATCAAACTTAGAAGAATGGAAAGTTAAAAATGGATATAAAGTAAGAAAATGGCTTAATGACATGGGAGAGATAGAAGCACTTATAAGTCTTTCAACAATAGCATTTGAACATGATGAATGGACTTATCCAACAATTTCTGGTGTTAATGAAATTGAAGCAATTGAATTAGCACATCCACTATTAGGAGAAAAGGCAAAGTCTAATAATTTTACCCTTAAGGGAAGCGAAAAGGTTGCTTTAATTACAGGATCTAATATGTCAGGAAAAAGTACGTTTTTAAGAACAATAGGATTTAATATGATATTAACTTATTTGGGATTACCTACTTTTTCAAAAGGATTCAAATGTGGAATAAGCAATATATATACTTGTATGAGAACACAAGATAATTTAGAAGAAAATATTTCATCATTTTATGCAGAAATATTAAGAATAAAGCTTGTAATAGAAGCCGCTAAAAGAGGTGAAAAAGTATTCTTCTTATTAGATGAAATATTTAAGGGAACAAACTCTAAGGATAGACATGATGGTGCTAGGATATTAATTGAGCAACTTGTTAAGCTTCAAGGAGTTGGCTTAGTATCAACTCATGATTTAGAATTATGTGATTTGGAAAGGGAAAAAAGCTGGTTAGTAAATTATAACTTTAGAGAATATTATGAAGATAATAAAATAAAATTTGATTATATTCTTAGAAGTGGAAAAAGTAAAACACAAAATGCAAAGCATTTAATGAAATTAGCAGGTATTGATATAGAAGAGTAAATTGAGTAAAGAATCTGGGGGGATAAGGGTGGCTTTTATAATAATTGATTTAGAATTTAATAATTTAAGCGGAATACATAAATGTATACCAAATGTTTATACTGATAATCCAAATTTAAAAAATTTAGAGTTAGATAATGAAATAATAGAAATAGGTGCTGTAAAATTAGATTCTCATATGCAACCATGTGAGGAGTTAAAGGTATATATAAAACCATCAGTTATTCCTATAATTAATCCTAAGATTTTAGATATTACTAAAATTAATATTAAGGATTTAGAAAATGGTGTAGGATTCATTAAAGGATTAAATAAGCTTAAGGATATGGTTCAAGAAGGAGATATTATTTGCTCTTGGGCAAAAGATGATATTGCAGAAATAATAAGAAATGCAAATTACTATGGATATGATGATTTAAGTTGGATAGATAATTATTTAGATATCCAAGAATATGTAACTAAGATATTAGGATATAGAAAATCATTAAGTTTAAAAAATGCACTTAAGGTACTAAAGATAAGGGCTAATGAGGAGTTATTACATGATGCATTAAATGATTGTATTTATACAGCACATGTATTTAAAAATGTATATAATTCGAGAGCTGTAAAAAATTATATAGTAGAAGATATTTATAAGATGCCAGCTTTGGAAGTAAGAGCATTAGAGGGAATAGAATTAGATTATGAAAAAATAAATCAAATATGTCCTAAATGCCAAAGAAAAATGGAAGTAGATTATCCTTTTAGGATAATGGGATGGAGATTTATTTCACTTGGAACATGTTCTAAATGTAATAGTCGAATTTTAGATGAGCTTATTGTAAAAAAGAGTTTATGTGGGGAAGAAATATATAAAGAAGTAGCTACAGTTATTGATGAATATGATTATCTAAGATATGAAAATAAACTTAAAAATAAGATTTATAATTAGTGTAAATTAAATTAAGAATTTATTAAAGTTTTAAGTCTATATAACATTTGTATTTTAAATATGATAAAATATAAGAAAAAAATGATTTAAGGAAGGTAAATGAGATATGAATATTGCATTTCTTTTAACTCCTAAAAGCGAAGTTATTTATGAATATATAGATGCAACAATGAGACAAGTAATTGAAAGAATGGAACATCATGGATACACAGCAATACCACTAATAGACAAGCAGGGAAAGTATGTTGGAACCTTAACAGAAGGTGATTTATTATGGAAGTTAAAGAATACAGAAAATCTTAATTTTAAAAATACAGAAAATGTTAAAGTAAGTGATATAGGTATAAGAATAAAGCACAAGAGTGTTTCAATCAATGCAGATGTTGAAAGTATTATTAGATTAGCAACAACTCAAAATTTTGTACCTGTAGTTGATGATGAAGGTATTTTTATTGGAATAATAAAGAGAAGTGACATAATAAATTATTGTTATAATGCAATTAAGAAAGAAAAGAAATTTTTATAATAATATAAAAAGGCTACTTAATTTTATAATGGGTTTACTTCAGAGGTACAAATTTAATTTTTGAATTTATTTTAACATTAGTTTTAACACAACAAAAAAGTATGCTATTAGATATAAATAACATACTTTTTTGTAACGTTCTCTATCTTTATCGCTACATTCATATAATAAAGTTAAGTATCATTGTATTGATGCAAGCGGGGTTCTTTATTTTTTTATTAGTTTTTACCTATGTTTTTACAATCATTTTTTCAAGTAAAATAAAATTATTATATATGTATTTTTGTTATGTTAAAACCTTTGTAAAAATAAGTTTAAATATAACTGAAATAGTAAATAAATGATTTAGATAAGCAGAAAATTAATAGTACAAAAACTTATGATTTTTATACTATTAAATAATTGTAATTTTAAATTTTGTACCCTTGAAGTAAACTTGTTATTAATTTTAAGTAGCTTTTTTCTTGTTTTACTTGTATAAAATTTACTGTTGACTTAAAATTAAATATGAAATGTTTTTACAAAGGAGTGATTATTTATGTCAGTTGAATTAAATGAAAATTCAATGGAGAATCTTTTAAAGGATTTTGATGTAAAGAAAATTAATTCAGGAGATATATTAAAGGGACAAATTATAGATGTTAATGATAAGGAAGCTACAGTTAATATTAATTATGCTTTTGATGGTGTAATATCTAAGGAGGAATTAGCTGTTGGAGATGTTTCTCCAGCTGATGTTGTTAAAACAGGAGATATATTAGATGTATACGTTATTTCTCCAAATGATGGGGAAGGATATGTTCAGCTTTCTAGATTAAGAGCACTTCAAATAACAGAAAAAGAAGATTTAAAGAAAGCATTTGAAAATAATGAAACTATAAAGGTTGTTGTTAAGGAAGAAGTAAAAGGTGGATTAGTTGCTTATTATGGGTCTATAAGAGTATTTATTCCAGCTTCTTTAGCTTCAAGAGAAAGAATAGATATTAAGACTTTATTAGGAAAAGAAATTGAAGTAAGATTAACAGAGTTAGATTTAAGAAATAGAAAAGTTGTTGCTTCAAGAAGAGTGTTAGAAGAAGAGCAATATAATGCAAAGAAAAAAGAACTTTGGAAAAATATTAAAAGTGGAGAAAAAAGAGAAGGTACAGTTAAAAAAATAATAAAAGCTGGTGCAATCGTAGATATTGGTGGAATTACTGGATTAATTCACATTAATGATTTAGCTTGGGAAAGAGTTAAAAGAGTTGAAGATATAGTTAATGTAGGCGATAAGGTTACAGTGTTTGTTGGAGATGTAAATGCTGAACAAGAAAGAGTTTCATTAATATTAAAAGATGTAGATAAGGAGCCTTGGAAAGTTCATTCAGATAACATAAAATCAGGAGATATAATAGAAGGAAAAGTTGTTAAGTTTATGTCTTTTGGAGCTTTTATAGAATTATTCCCTGGTGTTGAAGGATTGGTTCATATAAATGAAATAACTGATGAAAATATAGCTAAACCATCTGATGTATTAGAAATTGGACAAATGGTAAAAGTTAAGGTTCTTGATGTTAATAAAGAAAATAAAAGAATTGCTTTAAGTATAAAAGATGCAGTTGAAAGATCAAATGAATATTTACAATATAATGATAATGATGAAGATGTTACATTAGGTGATTTATTTAAGGGATTATTTGATTAATTTTAAGTAAAAAATAACATAAGTATTTTTTATTACTGATAAGGATGTAGTAAGATTTGTGGAAAAACAAATCTACTACATCTTTTTAATTAAAAATAATTTAAATTTTTTCTATTTTAAGCATATTTGTTCCACCAGTATAATTTGTTGGCATTCCAGCAGCAATAATAATATCATCGCCTTTATTTGCTAAGTTCATTTTTGTAACGATTTTTTTTGATTCGTTTAAAATATCATCAGTATTTGCAAATTCTTGGCATAATACAGGATAAACACCAAAATTTAAGCTTAATCCACGCAATACTTCTTCATGTGGTGTTATTGCTACAATAGGACATTTAGGTTTATACTTAGAAACAAGTTTAGCTGTAGAACCAGAATTAGTTGCAGCAACAATTGCTTTGGCATTAAGTACATTAGAGGTTCTACATGTAGAATAGCTAATAGCTTCTGCAAAATCATACATTGCAGGTTCTTTTAAGCATTGATTTAAATAATTATAATCTAAGTGAAGCTCAGTTTCTTTAGCTATTTTAGACATAGTTTTGGCTGCTTCTATTGGATATTGCCCACTGGCACTTTCACCACTTAACATAATTGCATCAGTACCATCAAAAATAGCATTACAAATATCGCAAGCTTCGGCTCTTGTAGGTAATGAATTTCTTATCATGGAATCAAGCATTTGAGTTGCTGTAATTACAATTTTTCCAGATTCATTACATTTTCTTATTATTTTCTTTTGAATAATAGGCACTTTTTCAATAGGAATTTCAACACCCATATCACCTCTAGCAACCATTATTCCATCAGCTTCTTGTAAAATGGAATCAATATTATTTACACCTTCTTGATTTTCGATTTTAGCTATTATTTGGATGTTATTACCATTATGGGAATTGAGAATTTCTCTTACTTCTTTTATATCTGATGATTTTCTAATAAATGATGCAGCAACAAAATCTACACCAATTTTACATCCAAATATTAAATCACATTTATCTTTATCAGTTACAGAAGGAAGATTGATGCTTACATTAGGTACATTTACCCCCTTATGATTTTTAATAATTCCATCATTTAATACTTTACAAATTATATCACTACGATTTATATCTATAATCTTAAAAGCAATTAATCCATCATCAACTAGTATTGTTCCACCTATATGAACATCTTTATAAAGCTCTGAATAAGAAATAGAACATTCTTTATTATTTCCTAAAATTTCTTTATTGCATTTAAAGATGAAGTTTTGCCCTTCCTTTAATTCAACTCCATCATTTATAAAATTATGAGTTCTTATTTTAGGGCCTTTAATATCTAACATTATTGCTGTTGGAGTATTAAGTTTAGTTCTAATTTTTTTTATTAAGTTTATTTTTTCTTTATGAGCTTCTTGTGTTCCATGAGAAAAATTTAATCTAGCCACATTCATGCCAATTTGAATAAATTGTGTTAAAACCTCTTCGCTATCACTTGATGGGCCAATAGTAAAAATCATTTTTGTTTTTTGCATAAAAACACCTCACTTTATTAAAAATAAAATTGTTCTATATGGATTATGATATACTAATTGATATATAATTATTTTAACATAATTAAACAGTAAGGAGACTATAAAATGAATATTTTACAAAATTTAGAACCGAAAGCAGTTTTTAAGTATTTTGAAGAAATTTCAAATATTCCAAGAGGATCAGGAAATGAAGAAGCAATAAGTAATTATTTATTAAACTTTGGTAAAAGCTTAGGGCTTGAAAGCATTCAAGATGATGCATTAAATATTATTATAAAAAAGCCAGCAACTAAAGGTTATGAAAATGCACCAATAGTAATAATTCAAGGTCATATGGATATGGTGTGTGAAAAAAATAAGGAAATAGAACATGATTTTGAAAAAGAACCATTAAAATTAAGAATAGTAGATGATTATATATATGCAACGGATACAACATTAGGCGCTGATAATGGAATTGCAGTAGCATATGCTATGGCTATATTAGCTTCAAATGATATTCCACATCCAGCAATAGAAGTTTTATTAACTACTGATGAAGAAACAGGAATGTCTGGGGCAATGGCAATAAATAATGAGCACTTAAAAGGAAAGATATTAATAAATCTTGATAATGAAGAAGAGGGATATCTTTTAGTTAGTTGTGCAGGAGGAGTAAGAAGTAAAGCTACTTTAGAAGTAACTACTCAAGATATAAATAATAAAAAATTAATAAAAATTAATATATCAGGACTAAAGGGTGGTCATTCTGGTATGGATATAATTAAAGAAAGAGGAAATTCAAATAAGATTTTAGGAAGAGTACTTAAGGGATTATTAAGAGAAGTTAAATACAATCTTGTTACTTTAAGTGGGGGTTCTAAAAACAATGCAATTCCTAGAGAAGCAGAAGCGATAATTTCTGTTAATGAAAATGATGAAAATACAGTTATAGAAGTGATAAATAATTGGAATGATATTATACAAAATGAATTAAGAGCACAAGATCCAGGAGTAAAAATTGAAGGGATTTTAATTAATAGTGATGAAAATAAAGAATTTACTGATGAATGCACTCAAAAAGTTGTAGATTTATTATATATATATCCAAATGGAATTAATACAAAGAGTACAGAAATTGAAGGATTAGTAGAAAGTTCAACTAATCTAGGAATAGTAAGTGAAAAAAATAATGTTGTTGAATTTGATTCAGCAATTAGAAGCTCAATTCCATCATTAAAGGAAGAAATAGTTTTAAGAAGCAAAACTATAGTAGAGCTTTTAGGTGGAAAATTTGAAACTACATCAGATTATCCTGGATGGGAATATAATCCTGATTCAAAAATAAGAGAAATATGCCAAAAGGTGCATAAGGAAATGTATGGAGAAGAAGCAAAAATTGTAGCTATTCATGCTGGAGTTGAATGTGGATTATTTAATGAAAGACTTGGAAACTTAGATATGATAAGCTTTGGACCAAATCTTTATGATGTTCATACACCAGATGAGCATATGAGTATTTCATCTGTTAAAAATTGTTATGAATATTTATTAGAAATATTAAAATCAATAAAATAATATTATTATAGGCGAAGATATGAAAAAATTATCCTGTATAAGAATAAAGGATAAATGTTTATATATCTTCGTCTTTTATATATTTATATTAAATAAAAAGTGATTATGGATAAATTATAAAAGTTATTTTGTCATGTATATATAAACAAAATAAAGAATATATTGTAATATAATAAATTAAGTAAAGTGAGAGAAGAGGTGGATGAGAAAGTGAGGTATACAAGATATAACTATAAGAAAAATAAAAAAAATACAGGTCTTTTAAAAACAGTATTATCATTTTTAACTATGAGTGTATTTGTTGTAATTGTTGGAGTGATGCTTGCAAATATAATTATTCATTTTTTACCATTAAATGATGCTGATAAAAGTAAAGCAAGCTCTAGTAACGTAGAACAGGGGAAAGATACAGTTAGTGAGGTAGTTTCTAATAATGCGGAAAGTAATCAAGGGGCTGAAAATGCTGTACAAGGAAATATTAATACAAGTTTTATGGCAATACAATGTGGTTATTTTGCAAATGAGGGCTATGCTAAAGAAGCATATAATAAAGTTGCAAATGACTATGGAGCATTTATATATAATGATGCAGATAAATTTAAAGTTTTAGCAGGAGTATATACTTCTGAAGAGGGGCAAGCAATAATGGATAAGTTAACTGCTAATGGTATAGAATGTGCAAAGGTATCATTTGATTTAAATGCAAGAGATAAAATTCAAAGTCAAATTGCTGGAATTTTTGATGGCTATTTAAATATATTAGATACTGCTTTTAATGGAAATGTAAAGTTTGTAGATACATCGGATTTTAAAAGTTGGGTTAAAAATCTTGAAAATATAAGTGAAGGTGATAAAAGTGATGTGTTGACTGAATTAAAAAATCATGTTAGTGACATGGCTACAGAAATAAAAAAAGAAGATGTTGCAGGAGAAATGCAGTATTTATATGCTATTTTATTAAAAATTAATTAAGATTTAATTAATTAAAAAAATAATGATGTCAGACATGAAAATTTATGAAAATAATATATAGATATTTAAGGAAATATAGATAATATTCTACAAAAAATTCATATATAAAAAGAGGAAAATGCTTGTTTGAACATCTATTAAGTGATAAACTATATTAGAAAAAAGGTAGATGGCAAGTATTTTACCTCTTTTTTTATTATGTTTTAAATTAAATTTTAAAGGTCGGGTGTAAGACTGGTATTTAATTGGTAATAATAAATAATAAATAACTGTAGGGTGTGATATGTTTGAAATTTATATTAGCATCTGCTTCAGAGCGTAGAAAAGATTTATTATCTAGGATAGTAAGTAATTTTGAAGTTAAGATTAGTAATTTTGATGAAGAGAAAGTAGAAGTTAGTACTAATATTGAAAATTATGTTAAGACACTAGCTGAAGGAAAAGCTAAAGATGTAGCATTAAATTGTGATAATGATTCTATAATAATAGGAGCAGATACAATTGTTGTTATAGGCGATAATATCTTAGGAAAACCAAAGGATAAAAATCATGCATTTGAAATGCTTAAATTATTAAGTAATAATGTGCATAGAGTTTATTCTGGAGTTGCAGTTATTAATAATCAAAAGAATATAATGAAAAGTGAATGTCTTTATACAGAAGTTTATTTTTCAGAGATTTCTGATGATGAAATATGGAGATACATAGAAAGTGGTGAATGTTTAGATAAAGCAGGAGCCTACGGAATTCAAGGATATGGTGGCGTGTTTGCTGAAAAAATAAATGGATGTTACTATAATGTAGTTGGATTACCATTAAATTTATTGAATAAGATGATAAAGAACGTTTTATAATTTAGGGGGAATGGGTATATTATTACTTATAAGGAGTATATATGAAAAATAATATTCGAGTAAATGATATACCATTAAATGAAAGGCCGATAGAAAAGTTACTTCAATTTGGGGTAAATACTTTATCTCATGATGAACTTTTAGCCATAGTATTAAGAACAGGTACAAAGGGAGAAAATGTAATAGAATTAAGCAAAAGATTGCTTTGGGAACTAAATGGATTAGACGGACTTTTAGACGTAAGTTATGAAGAAGTAAGTAAAATTAAAGGTATTAAAAAAGTAAAGGCTTGTCAAATAATTGCCATTATGGAAATAGTTAATAGGGTTAGAACATTAAAATCTCAAAATAAAGAAATTAAAATTTCATCACCAAGAGATGTTTCTGCATTATTAATTAATGAAATGGCTAATTTAAATCAAGAGGTATTTAAGCTTATATTATTAAATACAAAAAATATAGTTATAAGTACGAAAGACATATTTAAAGGAACATTGAATTCATCAGTAGTTCATCCAAGAGAAGTTTTTAAAGAAGCAGTTCAAAGAGGAAGTGCAAATATAATAGTTTGCCACAATCATCCTTCTGGAGATCCTAATCCAAGTAAAGAAGATATTAATATTACTATTAGATTAAAAGAATGTGGAAGGATTATGGGGATTGAATTGTTAGACCATATCATAATTGGTAATAATAAATATGTTAGTTTAAAAGAAAAAGGAATTATATAATCGAAAGGGGAATTCATATGGGATTTTTCAGTAGCAATAAAGACATGGGAATAGATTTAGGAACAGCTAATACATTAGTATTTGTAAAGGGAAAAGGAATAGTATTAAGTGAACCATCAGTTGTAGCAATAAATAGTAATACAAGAAAACCATTAGCAGTTGGTCAAGAAGCAAAACTTATGATTGGTAGAACACCAGGAAATATAGTAGCAATAAGACCACTTAAAGATGGGGTAATTGCAGATTTTGAAGTAGCACAAACTATGTTAAAAAAATTAATTGAAAAAGTAACAAGTAAAAGTGCATTTACAAGTCCAAGAATTATAGTATGTTATCCTTCAGGAGTAACAGAAGTAGAAAGAAGAGCTATAGAAGAAGCTGCTAAATTTGCTGGAGCTAGAGATGTAGTTTTAATGGAAGAACCAATGGCAGCTGCAATTGGAGCAGGGCTTCCAGTTGGAGAACCAACAGGTAGTATGATTGTTGATATTGGTGGAGGAACTACTGAAGTTGCAATAATTTCTTTAGGTGGAATTGTAACAAGCAAATCATTAAGAGTTGCTGGTGATGAATTAGATCAAGCAATAATAGCTTATGTAAAAAAAGAGTTCAGCTTAATGATAGGTGAGAGAACTGCTGAACAAATTAAAATGGAATTAGGTTCAGCTTATAAAATTGATGAAGAAAATGCATCAATGGATATTAAAGGAAGAGATATGATAACAGGTCTTCCAAAGATAGTAACAATAACAGAATCTCAAATAAGAGAAGCTTTAAAGGAACCAGTTTATGCAATTATTGAGTCTATTAAAACAACATTAGAAAAGACTCCACCAGAATTATCTGCAGATATAATGGAAAAAGGAATAATGTTAGCTGGAGGGGGAGCTTTATTAAAGGGACTAGATAAGTTAATAAACCACGAAACAAATATGCCTGTTCATATTGCTGAAACACCATTAGATTGTGTTGTTTTAGGAGCAGGAAAAGCACTAGATAATTTTGATGAATTAAGCAAAACTCAAAGGGGTCAATAATGAAACCATTTAAAAACAAACTGGCAGTAACTATAGTGGTACTGTCAGTTGCCTTTTTGGGGATAATTACTTTTAGTATAAAGAGCAATTCAACGATTATATCTAGTGGCGTTGGTGGTGTTATTAGTCCATTACAAAAAATAGTTTATGTTGTAAATAAAAAGGTAAAAGAATCATTTGAATTTTTTATTAATTTTTCTAATGTGAAAAAAGAAAATGAGGAACTTTCAGCTAAAAATGCAGAACTTGAAAATAAATTAGTAGAGTATGATAGAATGAAAGAGGAGAATACAAGATTAAGAGAAATATTTAATTATGCACAAGCTAATACAAATTATGATTATTTAGGATGTAATATAATTGGTTATAGCGGTGGAAATATTTCTAATGGATATATAATTGATAAGGGACTTAATCATGGAGTTGAAAAAGATATGGTTGTAATCACTTCAGTAGGATTAGTAGGAAAGGTTACAAAGGCTTCATCAAATTTTTCAATAGTTCAAACAATATTAAATGAAAATATTGCAGTAGCAGCTATGGTTGAAAGTACTAATGAAACAACGGGAATATTACAAGGAATTAATGATAATAAAAATAAAAATTTAACGCAATTATCCAATATTCCTATGGATTCAGCAATTAAAGAAGGGGATATAATATTAACTTCAGGTTTAGGTAGCATGTATCCTAAGGGAATTAGAATAGGGGAGGTAACTTCTGTAGAAGTTGATAATGTTGGAATTATGAAAAAGGCAGTAGTAAAGCCCTATGTAGATTTTAATAAACTTCAAGAATTATTTGTTATAGTTCCAAAGGAAAAGGTTGATATTGGAGAATAAATTTATGAAAAGAATATATTTAATAATTATACTAATATTATTACTAATTATTGATAATACTATATTGCCAAGTTATTTTATTGGAGGGGTATATCCAAGTTTTTTATTTGTATTTGCAATGGCTTATTCAATTATTAGAGGAAAAAAAGAAGCTGTTTTTATAGGAATAGCAAGTGGTTTGTTACAAGATTTATTTTTCTTTTCTGGTTTTGGGATAAATTTATTTTTAAATACTTTATTATGTCTTTTATGTTCTAAAATTGGAGAAGGTATATTTAAGGAAAATAGGATAGTTCCAATATTAACAGCTTTATTGGTATCTATTTTAAAAGTTTTAGGAGTAGCTATAATTTTTAAATTGTTTTCACAAAATATTAATATGAAGATAGCATTATTATCAGCATTATTAAATGCAGTTTGCATGCTAATATTCTATAAGCTTATTTTAAATATGCTAGATAAATATTTAGATAGGAATGCATGGAGGTTTTAATGGTAGTTAATAAGCCGAAAAAAAAGACGGAAAGTTCTAGATATACTGTTTTATATATAATAATGTTTATAATTATGGGAACTATAATAGCAAAATTATTGTATTTACAGGTTTATAAGCATGATGAATATAAAGAGAAGGCAGATGTAAGTTCAACTAAATTCATTTCTGAAGAAGCACCACGAGGAAATATTTATGATTCAAATGGAAATGTAATAGCAACTAATAAACAAACTTATGCATTGACTTATATGGAAACATTAGAGTCAAAAAAGGCTTTTTACAAAACTATGGACAAGATTTTCCAAATATTAGAGGAAAATGGAGAGGAATCACAAGATGATTTAGCACTTAAAGTTGATGAAAATGGTAATATATATTTTGACTTCAAGGCTGATGGAGAATCAGCTAAAAGAACCTTAGAAATAAGATTTAAGCGTGATAGAGGGCTAAATGAAGATATAGAAAAGAAGCTTTTTAAGGAGAAAGAAGGCGATTATACAGATGCAGAAATACAAGAAGTAAATGATAAGCTTATGGAAATATCCGCAGAAGATGTGTTTTATCATCTTGTAAAGTCTTATGATTTATATAAAGTATTATTGCCAGAAGGATATACAAGTGAAGAAGCTGATGAGTTAGCAAAAAAATATAAGGATTCAGATGGTAAGCAAATATTAGATGATTTATTAAAACAGTATTCAATTCAAGATATTAGAAGATATATTGTAATGAAAGATGCTATAAAAATGGGTAGCTTTAGTGGCTATTCTAATATTACAATAGCTAATAATATAAAAAGAAATACAGCATTTATAGTGTATCAGCAATTAAGTAATTTACCAGGAATTAATGTTACATTAAAACCAGTAAGATATTATCCATATAGTTCGTTGGCATCAGCCGTTGTAGGATATGTCTCTTCAATTAGTAGTTCACAAAGTGAAAGTTATAAGTTAAGGGGATATGATGTATCAAATGATTTAATTGGCGTATCTGGAATAGAATCAGCTTTTGAAGATCAATTAAAGGGTACAAAGGGTGGAATAACAGTTAAAGTAAATTCTCAAGGAAGAACAACAGAAGAATTATTTAAGCTGGAATCATATCAAGGAAATAATGTTCATTTAACAATAGATAAGGGTGTACAATATGCAGCGCAAGAAGCATTAAAAGATCAAATACTTGCATTACAATCACAAGGATTAGCAAGTGCTAATAGAGGAGCTGTAGTTGCAATAGAGGTTAATACAGGAAGAGTAATTGCTATGGCAAGTTATCCAGATTTTGATCCAAATGATTTTGCTATTCCTAGTGAATTAAGCACAGAAAAATATAATGAATATTTTAATCCAGACTTAGAGAACTTTGGGGTGAAGCATATTCAAAGTACAGGAGCAAGAGGAACATTAGATGAACTTTTCCCTATTAATGATGATGGAGTAAGAATAGATAAGTATGATTTATATCCAAGATCTATGTTAAATTACGCAACACAAGGATTTGTACCTCCAGGTTCAACATTTAAACCATTAACAGCAGTAGCTGGATTAATGGATGGTGCAATAACTGAAAATGATACCGTTAATGATGTGGGGCTTTGGAGTAGTGAATATACAGGAAGTCAAGTTCTTGAAAACTTCCAAAAGATAGGTCATGGTGTTACAGATGTTAGAAAAGCGTTAGAAGTTTCTTCAAACTACTTTTTTTATGAAACAGCAATTAGGTTATATGTGAAAAATGGTGCAAATATTGATGCACTTAATTCAATAGCACGTTATGCTTGGAAATTTGGATTAGGAGTAGAGCAAGGAAAAACTGCATCAACAGGAATTCAAATTTATGAAAATTTTGGTCAAACATATAATTTTGTATCATGGAGAAAAAGTTTATCAGAAAATGCAAAATATACTATAGTTCCTGCACTAGAGGCTGGAGTTTATGAACATTATAAATTTGTTCCTTTTGATATAAAAGATATTAGTAGCGATTCAGATAATTTAAAAATACTAAAAACTAATTTAAAAAATAATATTAAAGAAACATTATTAAAGGTTGGAACACAAGAACAAATTAGTGGCCAAACAGAATATGCAAATAATATAATTGATGCAGTTAAGGAAATAATGAATACATCTGAGAGATATAAAGAAAATCTAGCTAATGCAGGATTAGAATATTCAGAAAAAGTTATTAATGATCAAGCACAAATAGTATCAAATGCAATTGCATATTTTACAGCATCAAATCAAGCTTCAGAAATAAGGTCTCCTATAAATTTAGTTCAAGATGGTATAGGGCAAAGTATGAATGCATTTACACCATTACAAATGGCAAACTATGTTGCAACATTAGCTAATGGGGGAACTAGATATAAGGTATCAATTGTTGATAAAATAACATCACCTACTGGAGAGGTCATTCAGGAATACACTCCAGAAGTATTAGATAAGGTAGACATTCCAGCAAATATACTTCAAACTATAAAAGAAGGGATGATAAGAGTTAATACATCACCTTCTAATTCAACTAACTATTCATTATTTGCAAGTTTTCCAATAGAAGTTGCAGGTAAAACAGGAACAGCCGATTTTAGCACTCAAGAACAATATGATTATCAAGGAAGAAAAGCATATGCAAACTATATTAGTTTTGCTCCTGCAAATAATCCTCAAATTGCTATATTTTCAACTATATATGATGGAAATAGAGGCGCTAATAGTGCATTTGTTCATAAAGCAATATATGAAGCTTATTTTAAGAATGAATTATTAAATATAAATCCAAATTACCCTGCAACATCAACAACTTATGAAAAGTATGTTTTAGCAGCACCAACAGATAATAAGCAAGTTGAAGAAGAAAATCAACAAGATTTAAACAATCAAGAAAATCAACAAAATATTGATAACCAACAAGATTTAAGTAATTAAGATAATGTTGGAAATTTAGAAATTCCAATTGAAAATGGAACAGGTATAGATTAAATTTAAAAGGGAGTTTTGATAAGTCAAGACTCTCTTTCAAGTTTATAAGTTTTATATAAAATAAAAAAGGAATATATATTCTTTACTTAATAAAAGAGTTAATTTACAATAAATAATATATATTGGTAAAATAAGTATTATTTTGAAGAAAAATTGCAAGAGTTTAATTCAAATTATGTTTTTAATTGTAGTTATATGATATAATTAATATTAAATTGAGTTTTTAATTGGTGGAGGATAACCAATGAAGGATGACAGAATACAAATAAAAGGTAATAAAGATGGCGTAAATGTAAATATTGATATGGAAAAGTTTATTGGATTTGATGATATGCTTGAAGCAGTGATTAAATGTTTATCAGTTAACAAGGGCTTTTATAAAAATTCAATATTAAAAATAACATCTAATTTTAAACATATTAGTGATTTAGAAATAGGTAAATTGAAAGATGAATTATTTCAAAATATACATATTAAAGATTGTGTATTTGAGGATATTAGTAAAGTAAAAGAAGATACTAATAATGTTAAAATTTTTAATGGTGTTCATGAAGGAAAAACTAAGTTTATAAAGAAAACAATAAGAGGAGGACAATCAGTTGAATATCCAGGTAATATTATCATAATAGGTGATGTTAATAGTGGTGCAGAGGTATCGGCTGGAGGAAATATTATTGTTTTAGGAAGTATAAGAGGTAATGTTAAAGCTGGAGCTGGAGGAAATAATAAGTCTATAATAGCTGCATTTTCAATGCAACCTGAATTAATGCAGATATCAGATATATTAACTACATCACCAGATGATGGGGTTAAACCATCGTATCCAGAGGTTGCTAAAATAAGAGATGGTTACATAGTAGTAGAGCCATATTTACCAAACAAATATATTTACTAAAGTGGAGGGATTAGCATGGGATGTGCGATAGTTATTACATCAGGTAAAGGTGGAGTTGGAAAAACTACAACAACTGCAAATTTAGGAACAGCATTAGCTGCATTAGGTAAAAAGGTAGTTGTTGTCGATGGAGATACAGGGCTTAGAAACCTTGATGTATTAATGGGATTAGAAAACAGAATTGTATATACAATTATTGATGTAATTGAAAATAGGTGTAGATTAAAGCAAGCTTTAATAAAAGATAAAAGATATCCAAATCTTTGTCTTTTACCAACAGCTCAAACAAAGGATAAAGATGATATTAGATCTCAAGATATGTTTGAGTTAGTAAATAAATTAAAAGAAGAATTTGATTATGTATTAATAGACTCTCCAGCTGGAATTGAACAAGGGTTTGAAAATTCAGTTGTAGGTGCTGATAAGGCTGTAGTAGTTGTAAATCCTGAAATTACATCAGTAAGAGATGCTGATAGAGTAATTGGAAAGTTGGATGCAAAAGGTTTAGAAGATCATGCTGTAATAGTAAATAGATTAAATTATGAAATGACTAAAAGAGGAGATATGCTTGATGTTCCTGATATTATAGAAACTTTATCTGTTAAATTACTGGGGGTAGTTCCAGATGATAGAAGCATAACTGTTTCAACTAATAAAGGGGAGCCTATAGTTTTAGATGATAAAGCTCAATCAGGTCAAGCTTTTAAAAATATTGCAAGAAGACTTAATGGAGAAGAAGTACCTTTACTTAAGTTAGGTTCTGAATCAACTGGATTATTTTCAGCAATAAGAAGATTGTTTAAGAAAAATTAGGAGGCTTGAGCTGTATGGATTTTTTAAAAATGTTTTCTAGCAAAACTACGCCAAAAGAAGTTGCTAAAGATAGATTAAAGTTAATATTAATTCATGACAGAGGGGATTTAGCTCCTGAAACATTAGATAAAATTAGAAAAGAAATATTAGAAGTTATTTCTAAGTATATAGAGATTGATGTAGGGGATGTTGAAATTTCATTAAGTAGAAGTGAAGATATTGAGGGTGATGGTGGACCAGCATTAATTGCAAATATTCCAATTAAAAATTTAAAGGGCAGATAACTAAAGAAGAGTATATCAGGGTATATGATATACTCTTTTTTAGTTATGATATATTAATGTTAATTTAATATATTAATTTAGAATACATATACTATTTGTGTATTTAGTATTAATAAACCAATTCTTAATACTTTATGAATTTTATATATACAATGTAATTATTTATAGAGAAAAATGAATAAATAAGCTATAATTAAAAAGTATAAATTTTAGGAGGTTGAGAGAGTGCCTTTATCAAATTTTAAAATTAGTTTAAAAGAATTAAAAAAAGTAGATAAATGGATGATTATATCAATAATATTAATTACATCATTTGGTATAGTTAATATATATTTAGCAAAGAAAACAACAGCTGGAGGAATGCTATTTCCAGTAAAACAATCAGTTTTCTTTATAGCATCATTAGTTTTATTATATTTCGTTTTGGCAATAGATTATTCTATTATTAAAGCATTTACACCAATATTTTATTGGGGATCAATTGCATTGTTAGTTTTAGTATTGATAATAGGGTCAACTATTAATGGTGCACAAGGATGGATAAGATTAGGACCATTATCATTTCAACCAGCAGAGCTTGCTAAAATTGGGACAATAATGATGATGGGTAAAAAGCTTGATGATATGGATGGAGAAATAAATAATATTAAAAATTTTTCTATATTAGCTTTTTATGCTATAATTCCAGCTGGACTTATAGTGATTCAACCAGATATGGGAATGACAATGGTATTATTTTTTATGGTTTTAGGGGTTTTCTTTATTGGTGGATTAGATAAAAGAATAATTTTAGGTGGATTAGGTGCATTAATATTAGGAATAGTATTAGTATGGAATTCAGGATTAATTCAGGATTATCAAAAAAAGAGAATTACATCATTTCAAAACCCTGAAGCAGATTCATCAGATTCAGGTTACCACTTAAGACAATCACTTATAGCAATAGGATCAGGTGGATTTTTTGGTAGTTTAAATTCATTAGCCAATGATGGAACAGGTGGGTATTCATCACAATACGTTCCAGAAATCCAAACAGACTTTATATTTACTCAAGTTTGTGAACAATGGGGAACATTTGGAGCGATTTGTTTATTAAGCTTATATGTATTATTGCTTTCTAGGATGATTAATATAGCAGAAAGTTCAAAAGATATTTTTGGTCGAATTGTAACTACTGGAATGATAGCATATTTATTATTTGCAATATGGCAAAATATCGGCATGACTATAGGGTTAATGCCTATAACTGGCATAACATTACCACTAGTTAGTTATGGAGGGAGTTCTTTATTAACAACTATATTATCATTAGGGTTAGTTATGAATATAGGAATGAGAAAAACTAAAATTAACTTTTAAGTATTTTAATATGCAATTTATTATAATTTAATATATTGCATATTTTTTTATACAATAAAATATAATTTAGTAATCAATTTTTTAGGAGGTATAAATGGGAAATTATAATTCTCAATATAAAAAATATTATCAAAATCTACAAAATAAAAATATGAAGAAAAATAATTCACCAGTATATACTAGAGATTCATTTGAAGAAGTTTATGGATATAAAGATACAAATAAAAATAAGAGTAAAAAGAAAGATTTTTTTGAAAGTATGTTAAATGTTTTTATATACCAATTAGTAGTAGTTATTTTTATGTTAATGTCAGCTTTTTATTTAAAATATACACCTAGACAAATGGATTCATATAAAAATGTTAAAGCAGTAATTAATGATACAACTTATAGTCAAGTTGAAAATAGTGTAGAAAGTTTTAATTTATCTCAATTTTTTAATAAAATAAGTAACTACATAAAAACTAATATAAGCAAAGATAGTAATAATTTTTAAATATATAGTTTTACTAAGGGGTGTGATGTTTTAAGGAGAGACAGATGGAGAGATGGAAAAGAGGAATTTTAGCTGAAATTATATTATTTTTTATATTGATAAGCTTAAATAATTCATTTGTCTTAGCTTTTATTAGTATAATTGCTCATGAAGCAGCACATATAGTAATAGCTAAAAAAAATGGGTGTAAGTTTAATGATATTCAAATTCATATATATGGAGCTAAAGCACAATTTGTAAATATTGAGGAACTAAGTAAAAAGGAAAAATTACAAATTTATTTAGCAGGTCCTATTACAAATTTTATAATTATATTTATATTTTTTTTCCTTAGTTTAATAAGTCATAATATTTGGATAACTAGAATGGTTAATATTAATATTAATTTATTAATTTTTAATTTACTTCCAGCATATCCTCTAGATGGTTCAAGAATATTGGAAATTATACTATCTAATAAAATGTTATATAAAAGGGCAAATTCTATAGTTTCTAAAATAAGCTATATAATAGCAATTGGTTTATTTGTAATTTTTATAATGGCATTTTTATATAAAGGCATTATAAATATAAGTTTATTGATTGCTTCAATAGTTGTAGGTATAATTACAAGAACAGAACAAAAATCAGCAATGTATATATTAATGGGAAATATATTTATGAAGAGAAATAAATTGTTAAGGAATAAATATATGGAAAATAAAAGTATATCAGTATACTACAAACAAGGACTTGCAAACATCATGTCAATAATAGATAAAAATAGATTTAATATATTTTATGTATTAGATGATGATTTAAATGTTTTATTTATTATGAATGAAGATGAATTAATAAAAGCATTAAAGGGCTATGGCAATATAACTTTAGAAGAATATTTTTATATTAGAAATAAGCAAGGTATTTAGTTTACTTTTTAATATTTAATATGCTAGAATAACACTTAGACAATGACAAGTTGCAAGTGGCAAGATTTAACTTGGTAGTTAGTAGTTTGTAGTTTGTAGTTTAGGATGAAATTCATTAAGGAATTTCTAAAAATATATTTTTAAAAATTCAGAATAAGCTGAATTTTCTATTTAACTACTAACTTCAAACTAAAAGCTTCAAACTAATCAGGGAAAACTTGCCACTTATCATTAAATTAATGGAGGTACTTATGAATAAGATAACTGATGATATTTTATGTAAAGTAGAAAAGCCATCTAGATATGTTGGTGGTGAATTAAATCAAGTTATAAAAAATCCTAAGGATGTTAATATAAGATTTGCTTTTTGTTTTCCAGATGTATATGAAGTAGGAATGTCTCATTTGGGAACAAGAATTTTATATCATACTATAAATGAAAGAAAAAATACATATTGTGAAAGAGTTTTTGCTCCATGGCCTGATATGGAAACTTTGATGAGAAAAAGTGATATTAAATTATTTACATTAGAAACAAAGACACCATTAGATCAATTTGATATGTTAGGTTTTACACTGCAATATGAAATGAGCTATACAAATATATTAAATATGCTTGATATGTCAGGAATAACTATAAGAGCAAGTGAAAGAGGAGAAGATGAGCCAATAATTATGGCTGGTGGACCTTGTGCTTATAACCCAGAGCCTTTATATGACATTGTAGATTTCTTTGAAATTGGGGAAGGCGAAGAAATGATGGATGATGTTTTAGAGGTATATGCAAAACATAAAGCTAATGGAAAAGTTAATAAAAAAGAGTTTTTAAGAGAAATATCACATATTGGTGGAATTTATGTGCCATCATTATATGATGTAAGTTATAACGAAGATGGAACAATAAGAGAGTTTACTCCAAAATATGAAGATGTTCCAGCAAAGGTTAAGAAGAGAATAGTTAACAATTTTGACAAGGTATCATTCCCAGATGAAATGATAGTTCCTTATACTGATATAGTTCATGATAGAGTTGTTTTAGAAACAGCAAGAGGATGTACTAATGGTTGTAGGTTCTGTCAAGCTGGTATGATTTATAGACCAGTAAGAGAAAAAACTACAAATACATTAATTGAACAGGCTAGAAAGGCGCTAAAGGCTACTGGATATGATGAAGTATCATTAGCTTCATTAAGTATTTGTGACTACTCAAATATTCAAAATTTAATATCTAGTTTAGTTTTAGAACATGAAGCAGATAAGGTAGGAATAGCACTTCCATCTATTAGAGTAGATGCCTTTTCAGTAGATTTAATTAAAGAAATACAAAAGGTTAGAAAAACAGGATTAACTTTTGCTCCAGAAGCAGGTTCTCAAAGAATGAGAGACATAATAAATAAAGGGTTAACTGAAGAAAGAATTTTAGAGGCTGCTAAAAGTGCATTTGAATCAGGATGGAGCACGATTAAATTATACTTCATATTAGGGCTTCCTTATGAAACAACTGAAGATGCTGCAGGAATTGGTGAATTAGCAGAAAAGATGGCTGATGTTTACTTTGGAATTCCAAAGGATGTTAGAAATAAGGGATTAAAGATTACTGTAAGTACATCTATATTAGTTCCAAAACCATTTACTCCATTCCAATGGGCTCCAATGGCAAGACCAGAAATAGTTGATGAAAGAATTAAAGCAGTTAGAGGCGCTATTAAATCAAGAAGTATAGTTTACAATTATCATGAACAAGAAACTTCATTTATGGAAGCTGTATTTGCAAGAGGAGATAGAAGAACTTGTGATGTATTAATCAAGGCATTTGAAAAAGGTGCTAAATTTGATGGTTGGTCAGAATATTTCAATATGGAAATATGGAATGAAGCAATGGAAGAATGTAATTTAGATTCAGAATTCTATGTTTATAGAGAAAGAGAGTATGATGAAATACTTCCTTGGGACTTTATAGATATTGGTGTTAATAGAAAGTATATGGAAAGAGAAAATGAAAAGGCTAAAAAAGCAGAACTTACTAAAAATTGCTTAGAAGGATGTACTGGATGCGGAATAAATGTAAACTTTAAAGAAGGGAAGTGTTTTGAAGGTGCGATACGTAATTAAATTTACTAAAGGTGCTGATATTAAGTTTATTGGTCACTTAGATTTAATGAGAACTATTCAAAGAATAATAAGAAGATCAGGCTTACCAGCTGAATATTCAAAAGGTTTTAATCCTCATATGGCATTATCTATAGCACAACCACTTTCAGTTGGGGTTTATTCAGATGGTGAATATTTAGATTTAGTTTTAACAGAAGCTGTTGGGGTAGGTGAAGTTTTAGAAAAATTAAATGAAAGTGCACCTCCAACAATTAAATTTTTACATGCAACATCTGTTGAAATAGTAGAAAATGTTAAGAGGTTACCACAAACTATGGCACTTTTAGATGGGGCAAGATATATTATTAAGATAAAACTTAATGGAACATCTAAGGTTGAAGAAGAAATGATGAAAACACTTAATGAGGAAAAGTGGGAAATTATAAAGAAAACGAAAAAAGGTGAAAAACTTACTGATATAAAACCTCTTGTTAAGGAATTTAAATATTGGATAAAAGATGATGAATTAGTTTTAAATACATTAATTGCAACTGGAAGTAGAGAAAATCTTTCAGCGGAGCTTTTAGTTAATTATTTAAAAGAAAAAATCTCAGAAATTAATACAGAAGCTTTTGTTAATATTAAGAGAGAAGAAATGTATATTTTAAAGAGTAATAAATATATTCCTTTATATAAGGGCATTTAAGGTAGTTTTAATATGAGAGAGATTTTTGTTGAGAAAAGAGAAGAATTAATCAGAATAGCCGTAAAGGAAAATGATGAATTAGTAGAGTGTCTTGTTGAAGAAAAAACTATTGAACCTCAAATTGGTGAAGTTTATAAAGCTAGAGTAAAAAATATAATTCCAGCTATTAATTCAATATTTTTAGATATTGGATTGGCAAAAGAAGCTTATATGTATTATAGTGAAGAACTTAAAAGAACTGGAGTTAAAAAAGGGCAAGAACTTTTAGTTGAAGTATTAAAAGAGCCTTTAGGAAACAAAGGTGCAAAAGTTAGTAATAAGGTAAATATACTTGGAAGATATATTGTTTTAACAATAGGAGTAGAGGGAATTACAATATCAAAAAGAATTTCTGATATGGAACAAAGGCAAAGATTAATAAATCTTACTAAGCCAATTAAAGGTATTGAAATAGTATATAGAACTGAAGCTGAAACTGCAACAGATGAAGAATTACTAAGTGAATTAAATTCATTATTAGAAAAAAAAGAAGAGATGGAAAATAAGCTTAGATACTCAACAACTATTGGAAAAGTTAAATCAAATAGCATGATACTTAGATTTTTAGAAGAATTAGATGATAGAAAAACTAGGATTATAGCTGATGATTATAAGCTCCTTGAAAATATTAAAAATTTACTTAAAGAAAAAAAAGCAATTGAATTTAAGTTTTATGAAAGTAAGAGAACTTTATTTGATTATAGCGGAATAGAAAAAGAAATAATTAAATTAAGGCATAAAAAGGTAAATTTACATTGTGGTGGATACATTGTTATTGATAAAACAGAAGCAATGTATGTAATTGATGTTAATAGTGGGAAAAATGTAAAGGGAAGAGATTTTAATAAAACTATAATGCAAACTAATTTAGAAGCGGCTAAGGAAGTTGGAAGACAAATTAGATTAAGAAATTTAAGTGGAATTATAGTGGTTGATTTCATTGATATGAGAGATGAGAGTCAAAAAGTACATGTAATTAAAGCATTAAAAAAATCATTAGAAGCTGATAAAGGTAATGTTAAAATTTTCCCGTTTACTGAACTTGATTTAATTCAAATTAGTCGAAAAAGAAAAGGCAAATCAATTTATGAATATTTAGAAGAGCCTTGTGGAAAATGTAAGAGTAATGGATTTATTTTAAAGCTTTCATATATTGAAAATCTTATTAGAAATGAAATAATAAAATGCTATAATGAAAATTCTATTAAGGACTTTTATATAGAAATAGATAAAAATTATGAAGAAGATATTAAGCAAGATATATTTAAGTTTTTGAAAAATATTGAGGGAATAGATAAAGAGATTTATTTGAATTTTGTATATGATATAGAAGGGTATAGGATTGAGCCGCTTATATTTGTATCTCAAAAAGAAAATTACCAAAAATATAAGATTAAAACAATTGAAAAACTATAATAAATTTCTTTACAAATTGTAAGTTTATATGATAAAATGTCATTTGTAAACCGCACATAACGGGTTTTAAAAAAACAAAGTTAAATCTTTGTACCTAAATTGGCGAGACCGTTTAAGAGGAGGTGTTTTTATAATGTACGCAGTATTATTAACTGGAGGAAAACAATACAGAGTTCAAGAAGGAGACGTAATATACGTTGAAAAATTAAACGCTGAAGTTGACTCAACAATCGAATTAACAGAAGTTTTAGCTGTTTCTAACGGAGAAACTTTAACTGTTGGTGCGCCAGTAGTTGAAGGAGCTAAAGTTGTTGCTAAGGTAGCAGCTCAAGGTAAGGCTAAGAAAGTTACTGTTTTCAAGTATAAGCCTAAGAAGGACTACAGAAAGAAAACTGGTCACAGACAACCTTACACTAAATTAGTAATCGAAAAAATCGAAGCTTAATTTTAAGTTATGATAAAGATTATTATATTTAAACAAAAAGAAATATCTCTTGGATTTAAGATAGAGGGTCATGCTTTATCGAGAGAAGAAATGGAAAGTACTACAGGTGATGCATATGACATGATTTGTAATAGTGTTTCAGTTTTATCTCAAAGTGTTGTAATAGGCATGGAGGAAGTTTTAAAGCTACCAGTAAAGTATGAAGTAAAGGATGGATTTTTATCACTGAATTTACATAATCTTAAAAATGAAGATATTAAAAAAGGACAGATATTGCTTTTAACATTTGAAAAAAGTTTAGAAAGCTTAATTATGTCCCTTGACGTTAGTTTTGGTAAAAATAGACGGAATGAATATATAAAAATAAAATTCGAGGAGGTGTAATGAGTATGTTAATGATGAACCTTCAATTATTTGCCCACAAGAAAGGGGTAGGTAGTTCAAAGAATGGTAGAGACTCTGAATCTAAAAGATTAGGTGCTAAGGCTGCTGACGGAGAATTCGTTTTAGCTGGAAACATCCTTTACAGACAAAGAGGAACTAAGATTCACCCAGGTCTAAACGTAGGTAAGGGTGGAGATGACACTTTATTTGCTAAAGAAGACGGAATCGTAAGATTTGAAAGAATGGGAAGAGACAAGAAGAAAGTTTCTGTTTACCCAGTTAACGTTGAAGAAATAGCTGAATAATTATATTTAATATAGGTAAAAGCACCCGTAAGGGTGCTTTTATTCTTGTAATAAATACATATTTTATATATACTATTATAAAATATGTATGTTATGGAATAATAAAAATAGATTATTATGTTTAACATTAGAAAGTTACAAGGAGGAAAGTAACTATGTTTATAGATAGAGCCAAGATATTAGTTAGATCAGGTGCTGGTGGAAACGGTGCAGTCACATTTAGAAGAGAAAAGTATGTTCCACTTGGAGGACCAGATGGTGGAGATGGTGGAAAAGGTGGAAGTGTTATATTTACTGTTGATACAGGTTTAACAACACTTTTAGACTTTAAATATAAGAAAAAGTTCATAGCTGAATCAGGTGGAAATGGTCAAGGTTCAAAGTGCTATGGTAAAGATGGAGAAGACTTATACATAAGAGTTCCAATGGGAACTATTGTTAGAGATTTTGAAAGTAATAAAGTTATTGCTGACCTTTCACATAAAGATGATACCTTTGTCATTGCAAGAGGTGGAAAAGGGGGTAAAGGAAACTGTAAGTTCTGTACTCCAACTAGACAGGCGCCACATTTTGCAGAACCAGGTATGCCAGCAGAAGAAAGAGTTTTAACGCTTGAATTAAAATTACTTGCTGATGTTGGTTTAGTTGGTTTCCCTAATGTAGGAAAATCAACATTACTTTCAACAGTTACAGCTGCTAAGCCAAAGATAGCTAACTATCATTTTACAACTTTAAAGCCCAATTTAGGTGTTGTTAAGGCAGAAGGAATAAATTCATTTGTTATGGCAGATATTCCAGGAATAATTGAAGGTGCTGCTGAAGGGGTTGGTTTAGGATTAGACTTCTTAAGACACATCGAAAGAACAAGATTATTAATTCATGTAGTTGATATATCAGGAGTTGAGGGTAGAGATGCTTTTGAAGATTTCGTTACTATTAATGAAGAGCTTAAAAAGTATTCTGTAAAGCTTTGGGATAGACCACAAATAATAGTAGCTAATAAAGCTGATATGCTTTATGATGAATTAGTATTTGAAGACTTTAAAAAGAAAGTAAATGAATTAGGTTTTGATAAAGTATTTAAAATGTCTGCTGCAACTAAATCTGGAGTTGAAGAAGTTATTAAGGAAGCTGGTAGAATGTTAACAGAAATCCCAGTAATGGATTTAGAAATTCCAGATGAAGAAAGATATGTTGAACAAGAAAAAAGATTCACATATGAAATCAACGTTGAAGAAGGAGAAGAATACAACACTTATGTTGTTACTGGATCATTTGTTGATAGATTACTTGCATCTGTAAATATTCATGATGCAGATTCATTAAGATACTTCCATAAGGTACTTAATAATAAAGGAGTATTACAACAAATTAGAGATATGGGAGTACAAGACGGAGACATGGTTAGATTAAATGACTTCGAATTCGAGTACATTTTATAGGAGGAAATATTTTATGATAACAGGAAAGCAAAGAGCTTATTTAAGAGGACTTGCAAATACTATGAGTCCAATATTCCAAATTGGTAAAAATGGTGTTGAAGAAGCTTTCTTAAAGCAATTAGAAGATGCATTAGAAGCTAGAGAACTTATTAAAATAAAGGTTTTAGAAAATAGTGGATTAGCTGCTAGAGAAGTTTCAGATGAAATTTGTAAAGTAATTGGTTGTGATGGTGTTCAAGCAATTGGAAGTAAAATAGTATTATATAAAAAATCTGAAAAGAAGCCTAAGATAGAATTACCACAAGGAAAAAATAAATAATTATGAAACGGTATGGTATGATGGGGGGAACATTTAACCCCATACATTTAGCACATTTATATATAGCATATGAAGCTAAGGAAGAATTAAATTTAGATAAAATTATATTTATGGTAGCTGGAAATCCACCACATAAAAAGGAGAGTAAAGTAATAGATTCTAAATATAGATATAATATGGTTCAAAAGGCAATCGAAGGATACGAAGGCTTTGAAATTAGTGATTATGAAATTAAAAAAAATGGATATAGTTATACTTATGAAACTTTACAATATTTAAAAAAGCAAGAGGATAATGTTGAAGTATTTTTCATTGCAGGAGCAGATTCATTAATGGCTATAGAAAAATGGAGCAATACCGATTTAGTATTAAATAATTGTACTTTTGTTGCATTTAATAGAGGGGAATATAATAAAAGTATTCTTGAAGAGCAAAAATATAAATTAGAGAAAAAATATGATGCTAAAATAGTAATATTAAATGTTACTGATATTGATATATCTTCATCAATGATTAGGGAGCGAATAGCTAATGGGAAAAGAGTAGATTTTTTCTTGCCAGAAGAAGTAAAGAAGTATATAAGTGAAAATAAGTTATATAGGAGAGAATAAAATGTGGGGAGTAGATGAAATAAAAAGTTATTTGAAGGATAATTTAAAACCATCTAGATATGGTCACACCTTAGGAGTTGTAAAAACTGCTATTGAACTTGCGGAAATTTATAATGAAGATAAACAAAAAGCTGAGATAGCAGCACTTTGTCATGATATAGCAAAAAATATGAGCTATGAAGATATGTTAAAGGTAATAGAAGAAGAAAATCTCAAACTATCTAATGATGAAAAAAATAGTAAAGAATTATGGCATTCAATAATTGCACCTATTATGGCAAAAAGAATCTTTGAAATAGAAGATGAAGATGTATTAAATGCAATGAGATGGCATACAACTGGAAGGGAAAATATGAGTAATTTAGAAAAGATAATATATCTTGCAGATTTAATTGAACCTTCACGTAATTTTCAAGGGATAGAAGCAATTAGAGATATTTCACGTAAAAACCTAAATGATGCAGTGTTAAAGGCATTAACTCATACGATTATGTATTTGTTAACTAAAGATTGTGCTGTTGACTTAAATTCTATTAAAGCTAGAAATTATTTAATATATAATAGTTAGTATTTAAATTTATTATTAAGTTTTGTAAGGTGAGGGATGAGAAGGTGGCAGGAGCTAATGGTAATAAAAGAAATAGCAATGCTAGACGGAGAGTTAGGAAATTAAGTCCTAGGGAACAACTTGAATTAAAAAAGAAACTTAGAAAAAAAGAGAAAAAATCAGTAATAATAAAAAGAGCTATTACTGCTGCATTTTTAACAATGCTAATACTTGTCTTATTAGTTGGGGTATATTTATTTTCATTCATATCATCACTTAATAATAATGATATTATATCGGCAAGCAAACCAGGTGTTAATGAAACTGTAAATATATTATTATTAGGAATGGATATAGGAGATGCAGAAAATACAGCAAATTCATCAGCCAGAAGAACAGACACAATGATGTTAATTAATTATAACCCACGTACAGATGCAATTAATTTAGTTTCAATTCCTAGAGATACTTTAATTGAAGTTGAAAATGCACATGATGGTAATGGTAATTTAATTCCTTATTGGAAAATGAATGCAGCATATGTTTTAGGGGGAGAAAAAGAAGTAATTCAGCAAGTTGAAAGTTTATTAAGTATAAAGGTAAATTACTTAGTTGAAATAGATTATGCTGCTTTTAGAAATTTAATTGATGCTATTGGTGGTGTTGAAATGTATATTGATAGAAATATGTATTATGATGATGATGCACAAGATTTACATATACATTTTAATGCAGGTGAAACAGTATTATTAGATGGGAAAAAAGCTGAGGAATTCTTTAGATGGAGAAAAAATAATGATGGAACTGGTCTTGCAGAAGGTGATATAGGAAGAATTAAGAATCAACAAGCATTTATATCAGAGGTAATTAAAAAGTGCACTAGTCCAGCAATTATAACAAAAATACCAAGCATACTTAAGGCTATTAAAGAAAATGTTGTAACTAATATGCCTGGAAGTAGCATGATTTACTATGGAATGAAGATGATAAATAATTCTGGTGTATCTATGGCTACTTTGCAAGGTGATAATGAAAAAATTTATGGACAAGATTTTTTAGTTATGAATCCATCTTATAATAAAAATTTATTAAAATCTCTTCAAATAACAAGTGATATAAATAATAGTATTGATAGAAGTAAGTATTCTATAATGATTTTAAATGCTACAAGAGTAAATGGGTTAGCAGGAAATTTAAAAATTGAGTTAGAAAATATAGGGTATAGAAATATTAGTGTTGGTAATTATGATAGATCTAAAGAATCAGAAATATTAATTAATAAAAAAGATGTTAGAAAAATTTTAAGTGAAGATACAGGAATCAATAAATATTCTAAAAATAAGAAAGATGAATATAAATCATATGATGCTGTAATTATTATAGGTGAAGATTATTTAACATTTAATGATTAAAATATATATTTATTTAAAAGGTTAAGAATTAGAATTAAGAAGTTATAATATAAAATTAGTAATTGCTCATTTGAAAATTAAGTAATACTAAATTAATATGTTAAATAAATAAATAATTGCTTAATTTTTAAGTCTTAACTTTTATTATATAAAGGAGGGGAAAAATATCAGTACTTTAGAAAAATGTGTAGATAAAGATTTTGAAGGAAGAAAGATAAGAGAATATCTTAAGGAAGAAATGGGCTTGTCTTCAAGACTTATAAGAGGTGCAGCTTTAGATAAAAGAATAATAGTAAATAATGAGCCTGTTAGAATGAATTATGTTTTAAAAGCTAACGATAATATATTAATTAATCTTAAAAAGAAAGAAAGTCAAAATATAGAACCAGAAAAAATTGATATTGATATAGTGTATGAAGATAGCGATATTATAGTGGTAAATAAAAGACCTAATATGGTTGTACATCCAACTAAGAGATATCAATCTGGAACATTAGCTAATGCATTATTATATTATTTTAAGGAAACAAATCAAGATTGTATTGTAAGGCTTGTAAGTAGATTAGATATGGATACATCTGGGTTAATAATAATAGCTAAAAATCAATATGCTCATATGGAACTATCAAAGGATATACAGCAAAATCAAATAGAAAAAAGATATTTAGCATTAGTTCATGGACATATGGATAAAATGGAAGGAACTATAGATAAGCCAATTTATAGACCGGAAATTGAAGGAAATATGAAAAGAGTAGTTGATGAAAGAGGAAAAAGAAGTATAACTCATTATAAGGTTGTAGAAAGATTAAATGATGCAGATTTAGTTGAATGCCTTTTAGAAACAGGAAGAACACATCAAATTAGAGTACATTTAAGTTCATTAGGACATACTATTTATGGGGATACTTTATATGGATTTGAAGAAGATGCAAATTTAATTTCAAGGCAAGCACTTCATGCATATGGACTTAATTTTAAGTCACCTAGAACTAAAGAAACTCTTGAATTAAGAGCACAATTACCAGATGATATAAAATTACTTTTAGAAAACTTAAGAAATAAATAAAATTATTTATAATAAAAGGGTTTGCATATACTTGGCAACCCTTTTATTATTATATTTATTAAAAATTATGCTTATTTCTTATATATGAACGTTTAGATAAAAAGTTTTTTCTTCTTTTTTTATGGCGTAGTAATGAAATTATTATAAATATAATAATTATTAATATAACAAATAAAATTATTCCAATAATAAAATAATTATTTGAGTGTAAAATGTTTTTGATAATAGTGCTTGGAGTATACTTTACATCTTCACCACTTAATAAATCTATATTAGATATTTTTTGATTATTAACTAAAACAGAAGCTGTGAATAGCTTATCCCCTTGTTTTATTGAAATTTTGTTTAAATTTTTATTATCATAATTAAGTGATAAATTTATATTAGATAGATTTTCTCCATTTCCAATATTAAGTGTATAATACACGTCGTTATTAGAAATTAAAGGAATTGTAGTTGAATTGTTTATTGAATAATCTTCTAACTTATCTCCCTTTGAAATAATCTTTTCAGTTTTAAAATTTTCAAATCCCCAATCAAACAATTGTCCTATGCTTGTATAAAATCCATTCTTATCAGTAGCATTTAAAAATGCACCAACTATTTCTTGATTATCCTTTATTGCTGTTGCAGCATATGAATGATTTGCAGCAATAGTATAACCAGTTTTACCACAATCAGCATATTGATATTTATATGGTGATCCTTCTTTTAATAAGGGATTATGGTTTATAGCCCATTTTTGACTTCCATCAGAATAAGGATGATTTTCAAAATAATAATTAGGCATTTGTGCAATTCTAACAAAATCAGCATTTTGTGAAGCATATCTCATTATTAAGGCTAAATCATGAGCAGTAGTTAAGTGCCCTTCTTGTGTTAAGCCACTAGGATTTTTAAAATTAGTATTTGTTGCTCCTAATTCTTTAGCTTTTTCATTCATTAATTTAGCAAATTCTTCATTTGAACCTGCTATATGTTCAGCAATTGCTTCTGCACAGTCATTTCCAGACTCTAAAAGTAATCCAATAAGTAATTCTTCTATAGTATAAACCTCACCTTGTTCGATACCAATAGAAGAACCATCGGCTTTGGGTGGATTTTCACTAATTGTTACTTCGTCAGTAAGATTACATTTTTCTAATGCAAGTATTGCAGTCATTATTTTAGTTGTAGAAGCAGGCATATATTGATTATTAGAATTCTTTTCATAAAGTACTTGGCCAGTTTTTGCATCCATAAGATATACTCCTTCAGAATATATATTAGGAAATGCAAAGGAGTTTATTATGGTAATATTTGCAATAGATAGTATAAAAAATATTACTAAAGTAGATATTTTAAAAAATAACTTTTTCATTTTTTTCTCCATATTATTTTATAATTTTACTTATTTAGTTTACCAAAAAAAGTTTTAAAAAACTATAGATAAATAGATTAATTTAGTTTATATATGATAAAAATGTTAATAATTTATAATAAAGTAAAATAAAGAGGTAAATAAATGTATAAATTTAAACAAAAATTATTAATTATATTTAAGGAAAATAAAGTAGTTGGATTAACAATAATATTAAGTTTAATTTTAATAATTTCACTATTTACATATGGAAAAAATAAAAATAATGTTTTTAAGGATAAATATATGAATAATATATTTATTGAGGAAAATGTATCTGAAATTGATACAAATGATGAAAGTAAAAGTAAAGATGAGGAACAAGAAGAAGTATTAGAATCTGTAGAAGGTGTCAAAAGTAATACTATAAATTTAAATAAAAATAAAATAGTAGCAGAAATTAAGGGTGAGGTTGTAAAACCTGATGTTTATACATTAAATGAAGGTAGTATTATAAGGGATTTAATTGAAGCTGCTGGAGGATTAACACCAGAAGCAGATATTTCTAATATTAATAGAGCAAAAGAATTAAGCAATCATGAGCTTATAATAATTAAAAATATAAATGATGAAGTTTCACAAGAAGAAGTTGAAAATGAAATTCAAAGCATAGAAGCTGATGATGGCAAAATAAATATTAATACAGCTGATATAAATAAGCTTAAAGAAATACCAGGTATAGGTGATGTAAAAGCAAATTCTATAATTATATATAGAGAAAGTAATGGTAATTTTAAATCAATTGAAGATTTAAAAAATGTTGATGGAATAGGTGAAAAAACATTTGAAAAAATAAAAAATAACATAAAAATATAGATGTTAATGTGAATTTTAAATAAATATGCTAGCAAATACATTTAAATAACAGGCTATTAATGTTATAATTAATAAGATTTAGGAAAGCATAATATCATATGCTAATAAATATATAGGGGGAAACAACATGAGGAAAAATGTAATAGCTTTAGCATTGTCTGCAATTTTAGCTATTAGTGTTGTAGGCTGCTCAAGCAATAATGAAAATAATAAAAAACTAGCAAATAATAATTCACAAATAGAAGTTAAAGATAATGAAATATTACCAGGTAAGTGGTCAGAAGATTATACTAGGGATGAAGTAAAAGAAGCTTATAATAAGGCTTTAGCAAGTGTAAAATCAACAGCAAATGGCTATTCATTAGAATATGAAGTAGCTGAAAATGAAATAAAAGAAGAAAATGGAGAATCGGTTAATGATACATATATTTATTTAGATATTCCAGATGCAGAAAGGTTAGAAAGTATGTATTTTGGATTTAAACAATATGGTTCTGACTTAGCAAGTGGAAAATTAGAAATGAAAATGGGATATAATTTAGATAAAAAGACTATATTAGAAGGTCAAAAATTTGAATTTGAAAATTTATCGTTAGCAGGATTCTCACAAGCCTTTACAGGAGATTATGAAAGAGATTATACAGAGCTGAATAAACAAATATATGACATAATAAAAAATGGAACAAGTGATGAAATTAAAACTATTGAAAATAACATCGATGGTTTAAAAGAAACAATAACAATAACAGATAATTTTATGTTATATAAGTTAGAAAGTAGAGTATATAACTTTAAGTAAATAATAAGATTTAATTATATAAATATATAAATTCTATGGAGGTAGAAATGGTGAATAATAATGAAGAAAAGTTAAATAAAAATAATGAAGTATCATTAGAAGAAGCAGAAGTTTATTTAGCAGAAGCAGAAGTTGCAGAAGCAAAGGAATTTATAAGAGATGAAGAAATTAAAACTGATGGAAAGCTAGTATATTATACTAAGGTTATATTAAGTGGAGTTTTAGATCAAATATTTGTAATATTATTAGCAATGCTTGTATTTGGAGTATTTGGATTAGTAATAAGAGTATTTGGATATCAAATTGCTAATGATGGAAGAGAAGAATTATTTTTAATTATGTATATAATAAGTAATGTACTTTACTATCCAATAATGCAAGAAGTATTACATGGAAAAACTTTAGCTAAAAAATTCATCTTTAGATAAAAGGGTTCACCTCTATAAAAATTATAGAGGTGTTTTTCTTTTTGTTTTAATGTATAATATTAAAAGTTAGAAGTTAAAACAATTATATGCTTGAAAATTTTATTATAAAATTATTAATTAAAACTAAGTATATAAATTAAATATAAGGATTGGAGTACAAGATGAAAAGAGGAAGTCAGTTAACATTAAAGATAAATAGTTTAGAATTCCCATCAACAGGAATATCAGAATGTGAAGGAAAGAAGATTTATGTAAAAGGAACTTTCCCAGGACAAAGGGTAAAGGCAACTGTTAAGAAAAAAAGAGATACATATGCAGAAGCAAAGCTTGTAGAAGTTCTTGAAAGAGCTGAATATGAAATACCAGCACCATGTCCTCACTTTGGATTATGTGGAGGATGTAGTTCTCAAAACTTAACATATGAAAAACAATTAGAATTTTTAAGTGATGAAATATGTGAGCTTTTTGATTCTAAAGATTTACCTATGGGAATGTATCTTGGAGTTAAGGAAAGTGAAAATTGTTGGGAATATAGAAATAAGATGGAATTTACATTTGGTGACTTAGAAAAAGGTGGAGAGCTTACTTTAGGAATGCATATGAAAGGTAAGTCATTTGGTGTATTAACAGTTAATAATTGTATGATAGTTGATGAAGATTTTAGAACTGTTCTTAAAACAACTGTAGAGTATTTTAGAAAAACTGGATTACCTTATTATAGAGTAATGAAAAGAGAAGGTTATTTAAGACACTTAGTTATTAGAAAAGCTACTAATACTGGTGAACTTATGGTTAACTTAGTAACTACAACTCAAGTTGATTTTGACTTAACTGAATATACTGAATTAATTAAATCTCAAAACTATAAGGGTCAATTAGTATCTGTATTACATACTGAAAATAATTCTTTATCTGATGCTGTTATACCAGAAAAGGTAAATGTATTATTGGGTAGAGATTACATAGTTGAAAATTTATTAGGACTTAAATTTAAAATATCTCCATTTTCATTCTTCCAAACTAACTCTAAGGGAGCAGAATCTCTTTATAGTGTAGTTAGAGATTTTATGGGAGATTCTGAAAATAAGGTTGTATTTGACCTTTATTGTGGAACAGGCACAATTGGTCAAATAGCAGCACCTAATGCAAAGAAGGTTGTTGGACTTGAACTTATTGAAGAAGCTGTTGAAGCTGCAAAAGAAAATGCTAAGCTTAATGGATTAAATAACTGTGAGTTTATAGCTGGTGATGTTGCTGAAACTATTAAAAAAGTTAAGGATAAACCAGATATAATCATCTTAGATCCACCAAGAAGTGGTGTTTCTCCAAAGGCTTTAGATTATGTAATTAGATTTAATGCACCTGAAATAATTTATGTTTCTTGTAATCCAAAAACAATGGTTGAAAATTTAGATGTATTATTAGCTAATGGTTATAAGGTGGATAGGAGTACAGTTAAGGACATGTTCCCAAATACTCCTCACGCGGAGACGGTAGTAAGGTTAGTTAAGTAATATAGACATTTATAAAAGTTTATATGTATTAAAAAATATATCTTTCCACCCATTTTCCACCGTAAATGTGAGTTGGATGGAAAGATATTTATTTATTACCGCTAGGTATATTCACCAAGAAGTCCCCACTTCTATAATTGGAGAGTAGTTCACAAATAATATATAAATATTTTTAAAAATTAACGATGATTTTACATTGGATTTGTTATCATAAAAACATAGAAGAGATAACCTAAGAAATAAAATAATTAATAAATTAAGTTATCAGAAAAGTTTTATGTAAGGAAGGATGATAAGATATGAAAAAATCATTAATATTTGGAGTATTAGCGCTAACAATAGTAGGTTTATTAAGTTTTGCTGGAGGAAGAGCAAGTAATAGTGTAGCAAGCAAATCAAGCAATAATAAAACTGAAAGTTCATATAATAGTAACAAAAATACCAATAATGGTGTTGATAAAGTAGTAAATAGTAATAAATATAATAATTCTTATAATAATTCAACTAGTAATTCAAATAATTATCAAGGAAGTAATGATGATATTTCTTTTGAATTAAGTGAAGAGGATTTAGCAAACCTTAAAAATGGGGTAAGCTTAACAGTTGATGGAAAAAATGTAGAAGTAACTGGTTTTGATGAAAAATTCAGAGAAGAAGTAAAGGCAGCAGGTTTTGAATAAATAAAATAAAAAATAATAAAATTATTAATAATAATAAAAAACTCCTTGTAGTATAATTAAAATTTGTATATTATAATTATTAACAAATAGGGCTATCGCATTAAGAATAAATAGTACAATATATGGTGTATAATTTTTCAGGGTGCGATAGCTCCATTTTATTTATAAAATAGGAGGAATATGTGATGAGATTATTAATTGTAGAAGATGAAGCTGATATAGTACATGCTCTACAAAGAGGATTAAAAAATGAAGGTTATGCCGTTGATGTAGCAATGGATGGAGAAGATGCTTTAGATTTTTTAAGTTTAAATACATATGATTTATTGGTTTTAGATATAAATTTGCCAAAGGTAGATGGATTTTATATATTAAAAAAGCTTAGAGAAAAAGATATAAACACAAGAGTAATAATTGTATCTGCAAATAGAGAAATTGAGGATAGAATAAAAGGATTAGACTTAGGAGCTAATGATTATTTAGTAAAACCATTTGATTTTTTAGAGTTAACGGCAAGGATAAGAGCTCTTTTGAGAAGAGAGTTTGCAAGTAAACCTTCAATTTTAAAAGAGGGAAAATTATCTATAGACGTATCTAAACACAAAGTTACATATGATGATATAGTTCTTAATTTAACATTGAAAGAATATTCACTTTTAAAATATCTAGTTCAAAATAAAGATAAAGTTATAAGTTCCGAAGAATTGATAAATCATGTTTGGGATGAAAATACAGACCCATTTACAACAGTAATAAGAGTTCATGTATATTCTCTTAGAAAAAAATTAACAGCTGTTAGTGGTAATGAAAATATGATTAAAACAATTAAAGGAGTTGGATATTTATTTGGAGGTATAACTAGTGAATAATATAAAAATAAAGTTAAAATGGAAACTTACATTATTTACTGTATTAATAATGACAATAACTAGTGGAATTCTTGTTTTTAGTATTAATTATGATGTAAGGCATACAGTTCCACAGCTAAAAGGAATAATTAATTCAAATACAGAAGATATTAAAATAGATTTAAATGGTGATTTTAAAGATGAAATTGATAAGATATCAATAGAATCAGCTATAGAAGAGACAACATCAAGAATTTATTGGCTTTCAATAATTGCATTTATTTTAGTAGTAACTATTGGTGGAATGTGCACTTATTTTGTAGTAAATAATGCTTTAATTCCAATTGTAGAATTAAATAAAAATATAAAAAAAATAAATGAGGATAATTTAAATTCCAATTTAAGTATTAAGGGAGCAAATGATGAAATTAAAGAACTTACAATTTCTTTTAATAAAATGATAGCAAAATTAGAAAATGCATTTGCATCACAAAAAAGGTTTAATTCTAGTGTGGCACATGAGTTAAAAACTCCATTAGCAGTAATTAAAACAAATATAGATGTTTTAAAAAGCAGTAATTGCAAAAGTTTAGAGGAATATGATAAAACTTTGGCGGTTGTAGAAAAGTCTATATTAAAGATGAATTTAATAATAGAAACATTATTAGATATAATAAGACAGGAAAATGCACCTTTAAATGAAATTGTTAGCATAGATGAGATATTAGAAGATATAGTTGATGATTTATCTATTATTGCCAATAAAAAAAATATAAAATTAAAATTAAATTCATATAATATAAAAAATAAAATAAAGGGAAATGAAATTATGTTATATAGGGCATTTTATAATGTAATTGAAAATTCTATTAAATATAATAAAATTAATGGAAGTATAGATATATTATGTTATCAAGATCTAAATACTATTGAAGTAAAAGTAATAGATACTGGAAGTGGTATAAAGGAAGAGGATTATGATGAAATTTTTAAACCATTTTATAGATGTGAAGGAATTAATAGTTATTCAAAAAATGGAGTTGGATTAGGATTATCATTAACTCAATCGGTAATAAAACTTCATGGTGGAGAAATTAAGGTAAAAAGTAAATTAAATGAAGGAACAGAATTTACTTTTATTTTACCATATATAGTTTAAAATAAATAATATAAATAATTAAGATTGCATAAAATGAATTTAAGAAATATGTATTTTATGCAGTCTTTAATTTTAGTATTAGTTTTAATTGATTAAATTTATTTTATAATTAAGGAAATGGTTTAAGCTAGCTATAATTATTTATTATAGTTTTTCAGTATAGCATTTACATTAAAATTTGCTAAATATATAATTATGATGTTAATTAATAAAATATACATATAATATAATTTTTATATTAAATAAATTATAAATAGATAAACTAAAAAGACATAAGGAGGAATAGGCATGAAATCATTAAAGATTGCTTGTACCGAAAGAACTAGAAGTTATTTTTTCACAGATAGAGAAACTATAGAAGTTGGTACAACGGATTATACTGATGTAGCAGTTGCTGTAGTTAATGAAAGTGATATAGAAGGAATAAATGACATATATAATACTAAATTTGGAGTATCAATATTTGTATTAAAAGAAACTGAGAATATTAGTGATGAAATTAAAGATAAGGTAAATAAGATAATAAATATTAATGAAATAAATGAAGAAGAATTTAGTAAGGAATTAAATGAAGCAGCGGATAAATATGAAGAGGAAATGCTACCTCCATTTTTTGATGTTTTAAGCAAATATTCAAGAAGAGGAAATTTACAATTTTCATGTCCAGGTCATCAAGGTGGTCAATATTTTATGAAACATCCTGCAGGAAGAGCAATGTATGAGTACTTTGGAGAAAATATATTTAAATCAGACATATGTAATGCAGATGTTGATTTAGGTGATTTATTAATACATGAAGGTCCAGCAATGTCAGCTCAAACATATGCAGCAAAAGTGTATAATGCAGATAAAACATATTTTGTTATGAATGGAACAAGTACTTCAAATTCTGTAGTTATAAATGCAATAGTTTCTCCTGGTGATTTAGTTTTATTTGATAGGAATAATCATAAGTCTATATATAATTCAGCTTTAGTTTCAAGTGCAGGAAAACCTATATATTTAGAAACAGCTCGTAATCCATTTGGATTTATAGGGGGAATAGATGCTCATTGCTTTAACGAAGAATATTTAAGAAGTGAAGCAGCTAAGATTGATAGTGAAAAGGCAAAAGAAAAAAGACCATTTAGATTAGCTGTTATTCAGCTTGGAACTTATGATGGAACTATATATAATGCTAGACAAGTAGTGAATAAGGTAGGTCATCTTTGTGATTATATATTATTTGATTCAGCTTGGGTTGGATATGAGCAATTTATACCAATGATGAGAGAGTGTTCTCCATTATTATTAGATTTAAAACCAGAAGACCCAGGAATATTAGTTACTCAATCTATACATAAGCAACAGGCTGGTTTTTCACAAACATCTCAAATTCATAAAAAAGATAGTCATTTAAAGGGGCAAAAAAGGTATGTAGATCATAAGAGATTTAATAATGCTTACATGTTATATGCATCAACAAGTCCATTTTATCCATTATTTGCAGCATTAGATGTTAATGCAAGAATGCAAGATGGAGAAGCAGGAAGAAAGCTTTGGGCAGATTGCATAAAGGTTGGTGTTGAAGCAAGAAAAGATATTTTAGAAAGATGTGAATTATTAAAACCTTTTATACCACCAGTAGTTGATGGTAAGCTATGGCAGGATTATCCTACTGAGGAAATAGCAAACAACATAGAATTTTTTAAATTTTATCCAGATGAAAAATGGCATTCATTTGAGGGATATGGAGAAAATCAATATTTTGTAGACCCTAATAAATTTATGCTAACAACACCAGGTATAAATGTAGAAACTGGTGAATACGAAGAATTTGGTATACCAGCAACTATTTTAGCAAATTATTTAAGAGATCATAGAGTTGTACCAGAAAAGAATGATTTAAACTCAATATTATTTTTATTAACACCAGCAGAAAGCACTTCAAAAATGAAAGGGCTTGTTGACCACCTTGTTAGATTTGAAAATCTTATAAAGGAAGATGCACCATTAAGTGAAGTATTACCTAAGTTATATGCTAAGTATGAGGAACGTTATAAAGGGTATACAATAAGAAGATTATGTCAAGAAATGCATGATTTCTATAAGAAAAATGATGCAAAGACTTATCAAAAATTATTATTTAGAAGAAATTCATTACCAGAGTATGTTATGAATCCTAATGAAGCAAATGTTGAATTAAAAAGAAATAATGCTAAATTAGTTCCTTTAACTCATATAGTTGGAGAAATTGCATTAGAAGGAGCACTTCCTTATCCACCAGGGGTATTTTGTGTAGTTCCAGGTGAAAGATGGAATAATATAGCTCAAAGGTATTTCTTAATTTTAGAAGAAGGAATTAATAATTTCCCAGGATTTGCACCAGAAATTCAAGGGGTTTATCTTGAAAAAGAAGAGGGTAAAGTAAGAGCTTATGGATATGTTTTAGATAAATAAAATTTAAAATTATATAAAAAACCTCTAAATTTTAGAGGTTTTTTTATACCAATCTAATGTTAGTTTAATACCATCATAAAATGAATAGCTAGGATTATAATTTAAAAGTTTTTTTGCTTTAGTTATATCTGCATTGCTATGAGGGATGTCCCCAAGTCTTTTAGGACCATAAATAGGTGGTAATTTAAAATTTAATATATTAGCTAAGGTATAATAAAGCTCATTTAAGGTAATTGTATCACCACATCCAATATTAAAAACTTCTCCTGATATAGTGTTATTCTTGCAAGCTTTTAAATTTGCTTCTATAACATTTTCTACGTAGGTAAAATCACGGGAATATGAGCCATCACCATTTATAGTTGGAGTAATTCCATTTAGTAATGAGTTTATAAATTTAGGTATTACTGCAGAGTATTCAGAGTTTGGATCTTGCCTCTTACCAAAAACATTAAAATATCTTAAGCCAATAATATTTAATCCATATAAGGAAGAAAATAGAGAGGCATATAATTCATTAACTTTTTTAGTTAGAGCATAAGGAGAAAGTGGATTTCCTACTGTATACTCTATTTTAGGAATATATTTATTATCACCATAAACTGAAGATGAAGATGCATATATTATTTTTTTTACATTATTATCAAGAGATGATACTAAGATGTTAAGTGTTCCTTTTATATTGATATCTTCATAAAGTAAGGGATATTTTATAGACTTGGGAACAGAACCAAATGCAGCTTCATGAAACACGTAATCAATATTAGTTGTTGCTATATTACAAGTTTCAATATTTCTTATATCACCTTCTATAAGTTGAAATTTTGAATTTGATAAGAAAGTTTCTATATTTTCACGTTTACCAGTTGAAAAATTATCTAAAACTCGGACAAAATAATTTTTATTTAATAGGGCTTCAACTAAATTAGAACCAATAAAACCAGCACCACCTGTTACTAAAAATTTAGTATTTGATGGAAAGGTTATATCACTATATCCCACATTTATAACCTCCAATATAAGTAATTTAAATTTTTAGCTTTATCTTTTTCAAATAATCCTTTTACATCAATCAACACAGGAGTAATACTAGGATTAAAGAACTTATTTAATGAATCAAGAGAAAATAATTTATAAAAGTCATGTGAAACCGCAATTATTAATGCATCTAAATTACTAATTTCATTTATATCAGTTAGTGTTAAATTATATTGCTGTAATACTTCTTCACTATTAGCTAATGGATCTGATATTAATACATTAACACCGAATTCTTTAAGTTCTTTTATAATATCTATAATTTTAGAATTACGAATATCAGGACAATTTTCCTTAAAGGTTATTCCTAATATGGCAACATTAGCATTTTTAATTTGAGTTCCAGCTTGAATTAATAATTTTATAGTTTTTTCAGCAATATATTTGCCCATACTATCATTTATATTTCTTCCAGATAAAATTACTTGTGAATTATAACCAGCTAATTTAGCTTTATAAGTTAAATAATAAGGATCAACTCCAATACAATGACCACCAACTAATCCAGGATAAAATGTTATAAAGTTCCATTTGGTAGAAGCAGCTTTTAATACGAAAGATGTATCTATACCTAATTTATCAAATATTAATGATAATTCATTTATAAATGCAATATTAATATCTCTTTGTGAATTTTCAATAACCTTTGCTGCTTCAGCAACCTTTATAGATTCAGCCTTATAAACACCAGCTTCTATTATCAATTCATAGACTTTAGCAATTATATCTAATGTTTCACTATCCATTCCAGAAACAATTTTTACTGTTTTTTGTAAGGTATGAACTTTATCACCAGGGTTAATACGTTCAGGGGAATATCCAACCTTGAAGTCTTTACCACAAGTTAATCCTGACATCTTTTCTAAAATTGGAATGCATATTTCTTCTGTTAATCCCGGATAAACTGTAGATTCATAAACAACAATAGAATTAGGAGTTAAATATTTACCAACAATTTCTGAAGCACTTATTATAGGAGTGAGATTTGGGGTGCAGTCAGTATTTATTGGAGTGGGAACAGCTATTATATGAAATTTTGCATCTTTAATTAAAGTAGGATCATTAGTAAATTTTAATTTTGAATTTTTTAGTTCATCAGTTCCAACTTCATTTGTAGGATCAATTCCATTTAAATATTTTTCAATTTTATTTTTATTTATATCAAATCCAATTGTATCTAATTTTTTTGCAAATTCAATTGCAAGAACAATTCCAACATATCCAAGTCCAATTATGGAAAGTTTTTCTTTTTTTGATTTTAATAATTCATATAAATCCATATTAAGACCTCCTTTTATTTTTAAGTTAGTATAAAGTTTGTTATACTATCATTCCTAATATTAGAATATTCAAAGTTAATATTTTTTGAAACTATAAAATATTAATACTAACTAATATATTAAAAAGAAAATAAGTAACTATATAAATAATAATTACATATTATAAATAGATTAAATAAACTATAAATTTTATAATTAAGAAAATTTGGAGTGATAAACAAATGGCAATACAATTATTTGTTCCTACCTTTAGAATAGATGAATGTTTAGCAGAGATTAGGGAATGCCTTGAAAAAGGATGGTCTGGGATAGGATATAAAACTATTGAATTTGAAGAAAAATGGAAAGAATATACAGGGTTAAATAATGCACATTTTTTAAACTCGGATACAGCTGCACTTCATTTAGCAATTAAGGTTTTTAAAATACAAAACAAGTGGAATGATGGAGATGAAATAATTTCTACTCCAATAACATTTGTATCAAGCAATCATGCTATTATGTATGAAAATTTAAAAGTAGTTTTTTCTGATGTAGATGAATATTTATGTTTAAATCCAAAGGAGGTTGAAAAAAAGATTACTGATAAGACTAGAGCGATTATGTTTGTTGGGCTAGGAGGAAATGTAGGAAGATATAAGGAAATAGTTAATATCTGCAAAAAATATAATTTAAAGCTTATATTAGATGCTGCACATATGGCTGGAACAAGGTTAAATGGAGAAATAGTAGGAAAAGAAGCTGATGCAGTATGTTATTCATTCCAAGCAGTAAAGAATTTACCTACAGCTGATTCAGGAATGATTTGTTTCAAAAAAAATGAAGATGATCAACTTGTAAGGAAGCTTAGTTGGATGGGTATTGATAAGGATACTTATGCAAGAGATAATGGAAATTATAAGTGGAAATATGAAGTTGATTATTTAGGTTATAAATATAATGGAAATTCTATAATGGCGGCTATAGCACTTGTTCAATTAAAGTATTTAGATGAAGATAATAATTATCGTAGGCAAATAGCTAAATGGTATGATGAATATTTTGATAATTCAAAAAAGCAGATTGAAAGAATTCCTATAACTAAGGGGTGTGAATGTAGTAGGCATCTTTATATTATAGCAGTTGATAATAGGGATAAATTAATAACTAAATTAAATGAAAATGGAATTTTTCCAGGGGTGCATTATAGGGATAATACTGAATATAATGTATATAATTATAAAAAGGGATGTTGTCCATATTCAAAATATATGAGTGAAAGAATAATTTCTTTACCAATGCATTTAAGATTAACTAAAAGAGATATTGATTATATTTGTAATATGATTGAAAGATATTTGGGAGATTAAATATATGAATAATATTATGATAACTGGAGCCACTGGATTTATAGGAAGTCATCTTATTTATGAACTTATAAATAATGAATACAATGTTGCTATATTATGTAGGAAAGAAAGTAAATTAGATAAGTTTAAAAATATTATTAATAAGATAAAGGTTTATAAGGTTGATGATAATATTAATAAAATTATAATGGCTTTAAATGAATTTAAACCTAATTGTATAGTTCACCTTGCAGCCATATTTAAATCAGAACATGAAAAAGAAGATATAGATAATTTTATTGATATAAATATAAAATATCCTACAAAGATTTTAGAAGCTATGAAGCAATGTGGAATTAAAAACTTTATAAATACAAGTACTGCTTGGCAACATTATAATAATGAAGATTATAATCCAGTATGTCTTTATGCAGCTACTAAAGAATCCTTTGAAAAGATAATTGATTATTATGCTAAGGGTGTAAAATTTAAGTGTATATCATTAGAATTATTTGATTCTTATGGTGACAATGATACAAGAGGAAAATTAATAAGTGTGTTGAAGGATTTTTCTATAAATAATAAAATCTTAAAGATGACAGAAGGAGAATCTAAAATAGATTTAACTCATGTAAATGATATAGTATATGGATTTATAAAGGCAATTGAGTTTTTAAATGATATTGAATATGGAGAGCATAGAAAATATGCTATTTGCACAGGAAGAGTATTAACATTAAAAGAAGTTATAGAGATTTTTGAAGAAAAGACAGGATATAAATTGAATGTTGAATGGGGAGCAAGACACTATAGAGAAAGAGAAATAATGAAACCATGGGATAGATATGAAATTCTTCCTAATTGGAAAAGTGAAATTACATTTGAAGATGGAGTAACTATGATATAAATATTAAATTTTAGCTAATAGAAGAACATAATTTATAATTTAAAAAAGATAAATTATGTTTTTTCCTAATAAATTAAGTTTAAAATAAATATATAGATGTATTCCTAAAAATAAAAATACTATTTATAGGTTTTTATTTTTAGGAATATTTTTTTGTAAGTTTATCTTATCATATATATAAAGTAACATTGAGTATTAATAAACATATTATATTAGAAAGTGAAGATTTAAGTAAATTTAGGAGGAAGTTAATTGAAGATAGGTTTGCCATTTGGAGTTGAAGGCCTTGGGGGAATAAGAAGTTGGGTTAAGGTTTTTAGTGAATATTGTTTAAATAAGGGACACCAAGTATCTTTTAATCATGATGAAGATGTAGATGTTTTTATAACTATTGCTAATTCATCTAGATATGAAGAGTTAATTAGATTAAAAAGAAATGGGGCAAAAATAATTCATAGAATTGATGGATTATTTTTTGATTATCATCTTTTTAGTCATGAATCAAGTGATCATTTTAATGAGTTATTAGCAAAAAATATGAATTTAGCTGATTTAATTGTATGCCAAAGTAAATTTACAGATGAATTAGTAACTTATTTATTAGGACAAGATAATAAAATTCCAAGAACTATTATATATAATGGTGCTAATAAAGAATTATTTTCACCAAGTGGAATGAAAATTCCTAGAGAAGGTAGTAAAAAAATGATTTTATCTATAGCATATTGGGGAGTACCGTTAATGGCTGATTTTAGTATTAATACTATTATAAATGTGGCTAAGTTACTTCCAGAATATGAATTTTGGATTTTAGGATTAGCATATCCTAAAAATGAACAAATGATTAAAGAGGCAAAACTTGGTAATATTACAAAAGTTAATTTAAGCAAGGCAGTTCCTAGGGAAAATATGCCACAATATTTAAGAAGTGCAGATTTGGTGTTACATTCAAGACCACATGATGCTTGCTCAAATTTAATTTTAGAAGCAATGAGTGTTAATATTCCAATTGTTGGATTAGAGTCAGGGAGCACTGCAGAATTATTGGGAGATGCTGGATTAAGAGGAGAGTGCATAGGCGATTTTAAAAAATTACCAATTGTTAATTGTGAAGACTTAGCAGAAAAAATAAGAAAAACATTTGAAAATTATGATTATTATAAAAGTGAAATAGCAGAGAGAAGCAAATTATTTTCAAATAAAATAATGTGTGAAAACTATATTAAAGAATGTGAAAACTTATTAAAAAATTAGAGAGTTAATATTATAAAAGGTAATTATATTATAAAAATATAAGTGGAGGTAATAAGATGAAAGTAAAAGAGTTTATAAAAGATGAGAAACTAAATACCTCTAATAATTTAATAAAAAAACCAGTAGTTAGTATTATTATGCCAACTTATTGTAGAGGAGATAGTGGATTGTTGGAAAGGTCAATAAATACTGTCTTAAATCAAACTTTTAAGGTGTGGGAGTTAATAATTGTAGATGATGGTTCTATGGATTCTACAAGTAATATAGTTAGAAATTTTATGAAAAATGATAATAGAATTATCTATATAAGAAATGATGTTAACTCTGGTTTACCAGCTATACGTGTAAATCAAGGAATAATTAAATCTAGAGGAAGATATATTGCATATCAGTTTGATGATGATCAATGGGTTGACAATATGTTAGAAATTATGTTAGATAAATTAAAAAAAATGGACAGTTTAGCATTTGTGTATGGTAAGGGAAGATTTATTAATTCTATTACAAAAGAAGAAAGAGTTCATGGAGAAAAATATGATGAACAAATTATGATAAAAAAAGGAAATCAAATATTAAACAATTCTGTTGTGCATTCAAGGGAATTACCTTATTTATATGGAGGATATAATCCACATGTAGCTATGAGGAGGTTATGTGATTGGGATTTATGGAGGAGATGGAGCAAGCATATTGATTTAACTTTTATTGATGAAATAGTGAGTATTGTTGAATATTCGCATAAGGATTCTATAAGTATGAATACTGATAGAAATAATTATGTAGTAGAAGAAATACAAAAAAGAAATATGGAAAAGGAATTAAGTCTTTATAATATAGAAGAATATGAAGTTGATAATGTAAATATTATAAGTAACAAAAGTATACAAGATAAAATAATTAAAAATGATATTTCTAATTGGAAAAGTAAGTTAAAGTGTTGAGGTGAGGAATTGAAAATAAAATTTTTTTTATCTGACAATGAAATGGCACCAACAACAATTTCTGATAATTTATTTGCTGATTCATTAATTAATAGAGGATACAATGTTGAAAAGGTAATAAGTTATAAAAGGAAAAAAGAAATTATTGAAAAAGAAGATGCTGATATAATTATTTTTCAAAAAAAAATACTTCCTGGTCATAAATATCAAGATATTTATAAGCTTAAAGGAAAGGTGTTTTTATGTCATATAGATGATGACTTTGAAGGAATGAATGAAGAAGTTTATAAAAAGACTTTAGAAATAAGTGATTTAATTTTAGTTGGAAATAAAGCTCATGCTAAAAATTTATCAAATTATATTAACACTCCAGTAGAGGTTATAGTAGCAATTTCTGATTTTGAAAATTATAAGTTTATTAGTATAAATAAAAAAAATAATAAAAATATAGTGATTTCATGGCAACAAAACTTAGCGGATGTATATGTTGAAGATTTAAGAAGTATATCTAAACCATTAAATGAAATATATAAAAAATATAATATAGATTTAAGATTATATGGATGGCATGAAGGTAAGCATTATGGAGTTCAAGATAAAAGGGGAGTAGTAAAAGAGTTTTTACCTTTTGCAAAATTTATTTCATTTCAACCAATAAAATTGTATTTAAAAAATATAGTTCCAGAAATATCAATGAGTGATATAGGAATAATACCTTATATAGATAGTATTAATAGGTGTGGTAAAAGTGGATGTAGTTTAAAAAAAATGATGATGATGGGAATACCAATGATAGTTTCAGACTTACCTAATAATAGAGAAATTATTGAAAATGGTATAAATGGTTTTTTAGCAAGTGGAGATGAAGATTGGTATGAAAAATTAGAATTATTAATAAATAAAAATGATCTAAGAGAAGAAATAGCAATTAATGCAAGAAGAAAATTAGAACAAAAGTTTAGCTATGAAAATACAGTAGACATTTTTATAAATGCAATAAGAAGACATTTTGCCATTTAAGGTTTAGAAGCCATAAAGGATGATATAAGGGGGTTGAATAAATTTATGAAGATATTATTTGTATATTCAAATAAAACCTGTGGATGTACTAAAAAATATACATTTGAATTAGCTAGAGGTATGAAAAAGTATGTAAATACAAAAGTTATATATTATACTGAATTAACAAGTGATATAGTAAAAGAATTTGATGTGATTATTTTGCAAAGACTAGGAACTATTACTATTATTGATAAAGATGAAGTGAATAATATTATTGATATAATAGAAAAAAACAAAAATATAAAAAAGTTTATTTATATTATGGATGATTTAGTTTTAGAATCACAAAATGGTTTGCCTATAAAGTTTATTAGTCATTGTACTGATGTGTTATGTACTAGCAAAACATTAGCTAAATATATAAGAAAATATAATGATAATGTTCATGTATTTCATACTTTTATAGATGTAGAATCATTTGACAATATTCCAGAAAATAAAAGCGAAAAATTTACTTTAGTATGGGCAAGTACAGGAGCATTAGGAAGTAATATAATAGAAGGTATAGTGGAAAGTAAAGAGGCTTTTAAATTTGATTTTGATCTTATAGTTATAGGTGGTATGTATGGTCAATTTAGAAATGAAAAATGGATAAAATCTTATCCAATACTAAAAGAAGATGAAATGATAAAATTAATTAAAAGTGCAGATATATTATTAAATCCATTAACATTAAGTGAAAAAAATATAGAAGCTATTAAGTATAGGTGTAAAGAACCATTAAATGATTTTTTAAATAGCAAATCTGAAGTGAAATATACTATTGCTGGTATTTGTAAAGCATGTATATTATCATCTAAAACAGAAAGTTTTTATAAGGTTATAAAGAATGGAATAAATGGATTTCTTTTGGATGATAAAATAGATGAGTGGATAAATTGTATACAATATTTATATTATCATAAAGATGAATTATATAAAATCACACAAAATGCTTATAAAGAGGTTAAAAGTGAATATAGTATTGATAATGGAGCAAGACAGGTTATTGATGTTATTAATGATATAGTTAATCAATAATATTTTTTTAATTAAAAGTCATTTGGGATTTATTATAAAAATATATAAGTAAAGGTTTGTAACTGTAAATATGAATATGAATATGAATTTTAACAATGTTAATATTCAACCAATAAGAATAGAAGATATAGAACTTATGAGAAAATGGAGAAATAATGAAAATGATAAAGGGGTATTTTTTAATAATAAATATATAACAAAGGAAGAACAAGAAAATTGGTATGAAAAATATAAAAATAATATAAATGATAAGATGTTTATGATTTATTATGATGAAATTCCAGTTGGAACTATAGCTTTATATAATATTGATTTTGAAAATAATATAGCTGAATTTGGTAGACTATTAATAGGTAATACAATTTTTAGAGGGAAAAATATTGCATTTAGAGCAACTAAACTTTTGTGTGAATATGGATTTAGTAAATTAAATTTAAATAAAATTATACTTGAAGTTTATAAGAAAAATATAAATGCATTTAATTTATATAAAAAGATAGGATTTAAAGTAGTTAAAGAGAAAACTATAAATAATAAACAAGTATTTTTAATGGAATTAAATAAAAATAAAATATGATTTAGTAAGCAGTTGAATAATATGTATTTAGCTGCTTTTTATATTAACTAAAATAAAAGCTAAAGAATAAAATAGCATATAGTTAATATTAGGAGTGAATTATATGGAAAAAGCATTAGTAAGCTTTATTTGTTGGAATAGAGCTGGGTTAAATGCCAGAAATTTAAATGCACTATTAAAAAGTACAGATGATTTTGAATTATATATTATAGATAGTAATTCAAGTGATGACACATGGGAGTTTATAAAAACATTAAATGATAAAAGAATAAAAGAAATAAAAAAATTTGATTTGAATAGGGGATGCGCATATGCAATAAATTATATTATGTCAAAAAGAAAGAAAGAGCAATTTTTTTTTCATTTAGATAGTGATACTTATATGATAACTCCTGATTGGATAACTAAATTTATGGAAGTTATGAGTGAATATCCAGAAGTAGGTGCAGCATCTACTATTAAACCAAGTATACTTGGATACTATTCTTTATATGGCAAGGATATAGAGAGAAATGGAATAAAAATAAATTTAATTGATACTTTAGTTGGGAATTGTTTATGTCTTAGACCGGAAGTTATTGAACAATTAGGATATTTTAATGAAGAAACAGGTAGGTGTGATTCTGATTATTCAATTAGAATAAAAGAATTTACGAATTATAAAATGGCATTAGTAAGTAGTATTGTAATAGATCAAAAGCAAAAAATAGATTGTAGTGAATGCATTATTAATAATATTTGTAAAGCTAAAATTAATAATACAACTTGTTTTAAGATTAGAGATAGTAAATATCAAAATTTAATATTTGAAGCTAATTCTAAGAATTTAGTTAAATTATATTATAACGAAATAAAGGAAGGTAAGAGAACTCCATATTGTGCATCTATTCATGATGAAAAATCTATGAAAAATAATTATTATAATAAAAGTAGGGCAGAACAAATATTTAAATATTATATTAACAATGCAAATTAAAAATATTTAAATATTATATTAAAGTAAAAAATTGGGATGTCGCATTAAGAATAAATACTACAATATATTGTATTAATTTTTATTTTTTAAAACAATATATTGTGTATAAAAGTTTTAGTGCGACAGCCCAAATTTTTTTACTTTATCTAAATAAATTTATACCTCTTGAACGGAATATATTAGGGTTTGGAAAAGCTATTCCAATTGCAAAGCCTTCTATTATAGTATATTCATTATTATTATAATATGCTTGAATAATAGTAGGTGATTTTGTAGATAAAATAGGTGTTTTAGTATTAGAATTATAATAAGTTATATCAGCTACACTTATTGAATTAGTAATAGCTTCATTTGTAATATCATTAAGATCAAAGGTAGTTATAGGAGTAGAACTTTCATCAGTAATTTCAATACTTGGAGTAGATCCAATTCCTATTAATTCTTCAACAAGCCAAGGTGAACCATTAGTTATATATTGTTGTAAATTACCACTAAGATTTTCAGATGAATTTGAAGCGTATAAATCTGCAATATATAAAGTATAGTCATTTATATGAAATCCAGAAGAATTTAAGTAAGAGATATTAGAAATTTCAAATAAAGCAGAATGACTTTCATTAGAAACGTCTGCTATCAATGCAGGAGTTCCAGAAATATTTGTATAATTTGAGTATCCAAATGAACTTGTTGAAGTAACAGGAACAGATGTAGAGTTTAATAAAATATTACTAGAAGAAGTATTTGTTAAATCAAATGAAAGGGTTGAGCCATCATTAAATTTAACATATAAGCCTGTTAAAGTTTCACCAGGAGATAATGAAATATTACCAAAATTAATCCAAGCTATAATAGCAGAATTTTTTCCTGAGTTAGGATTTGCATATGACAATGATAATTGTCGCATAATAAACCTCCATAAAGATAATTTATATAATTAGTTACAATATACTTTATGATTGATTTTATTTAATAGTGAATAGTTTAGCGTATAGCCTTAGGTAATAAAGGGATAGTTAGTGTAGAAAATAAAAATAAAAGTGGTAATACAATTATATTTTCTAAAAAGTATATTAATGAATTATTATAATTAAAAGGTGATATTTTTGATAAAAAAATAATAAAAAACATTTAGATGATTTTAAAATCACAAATATTAACAATGAAATTGAACTAATAGATATTTATAATCTGGGATAATATGAAAAAAGAAGAAGGGAAATCGAATACATTAAAAATTTTTTTAAAAAGTTTTTAAAATAGTGTTGACTTTTGTCTGAAAACAATGTAATATACAAAAAGTAGTCAGTAGGATATGCTGATATGGCCCCTTGGTCAAGCGGTCAAGACACCACCCTTTCACGGTGGTAACAGGGGTTCGATTCCCCTAGGGGTCACCATATGCGGGTATCGTATATCGGTAATACTCCAGCCTTCCAAGCTGGAAAGGTGGGTTCGATTCCCACTACCCGCTCCATCAAATGCGTGTTTAGCTCAGCTGGATAGAGCAACGCCCTTCTAAGGCGTGGGTCAGGAGTTCGAATCTCTTAACACGCACCAATTTTGGTTTACTAGCTCAGTCGGTAGAGCACTTGACTTTTAATCAAGGTGTCCGGGGTTCGATTCCCCGGTAAGCCACCAAAAGAAACTCTATTGAGTTTCTTTTTTATTTAAATTAATTATTGTGTATAAGTGATAATTAATTTAGTAAAATCTGTGGATAAGAATAAATATTGTGTGAATATTTGATTAAAAATCAATAAGTTCCATTAAATAAAATTGATGTAAAAATGGGGATGTCGCATTAAGAATAAATATTACAAGATATTGTGTATAAAAGTTTTAGTGTGACAGCCCCTTTAATTGATTTATTTTTTATCATCTTCATCTTGTAATGCATCATAACCTTCTTCGTTAGTTCTAATTTTAATAACATTTTCAATATCTTCTATAAATATCTTGCCATCACCAATTTTACCTGTATATAAAGATTTCTTAACAACTTTAATTAATGTATCAACAGGGATTTTACATACTACAATTTCTACTTTTAATTGAGGTAATAAGGTAACTTCATCTAAGGCAACACCTCTATAATATTCAGTAGCTCCCTTTTGCATTCCATAACCTAAAACATTTGTAACAGTCATACCCGTAATTCCTAACTTGTCTAGTGATGATTTTAATCTTTCAAATCTATCTTGTTTAGTTAATATAACGACTTTAGTAAATTTGGCATCTGTTTTAGAGGTATTATAAATAACTGGAATTGTATCTGTGCTATCATCAATATGTGAAGATGGTGGTGTGATAGTAGCAGAACTTTGAGAATATGAAATTCCAGCAAGTGAAGGATTCATAGGCATAAAATCAGCGTAACTACTTTCAAGTCCATGTTCCTTTTTATCAAGTCCTTCAATTTCTTCTTCAGCAGAAACACGAAGACCAACAGTTTTCTTAATTACATTAAATACAATAATCATAGTTATAGTAACCCAAGCCATGACGCAAATAACACCTAAAAGTTGAATTCCTAAGAATTTGAAACCATCACCATAAAATAACCCGCCATCGACTGCAAAAAATCCAGTTAAAATAGTACCAAGGGCTCCACAAACACCATGAACAGAAATAGCACCAACAGGATCATCAACTTTTAATTTTTTTTCTATAAATTCAACAGCAAATACAACAGTAAATCCTGCAAAAAGTCCTATAAAAAATGCACCAGCAGGAGTAACTAAATCACATCCAGCAGTTATTGCAACAAGTCCAGCTAATGAACCATTTAATGTCATAGAAACATCAGGTTTCTTATATCTTATCCAAGTTATTATTAAAACAGCGCATGTAGCAGTAGCAGCAGCAATATTAGTTGTAACAAATATTTTACTTGCAGCTAATATTGATTCATCTCCAGTCATTGAAACTGTAGAACAACCATTAAATCCAAACCAAGCAAACCAAAGAATAAATACACCTAAGGCACCTAGTGTTAGGCTGTGTCCAGGAATTGCATGTGCCTTACCATCTTTAGAATATTTTCCAATACGAGGACCAAGTATTGAAGCACCAATCAATGCTGCAATACCACCAACCATATGAACAGCTGTAGAACCAGCAAAATCATGGAATCCTAATTTAGATAAGAAGCCTCCGCCCCAAATCCAGTGTCCAGAAATAGGATAAATAACTGCACTTATTATTAAGCTATATAAGCAATAAGATGGAAATTTAGTTCTTTCTGCCATGGCACCTGAAACTATAGTAGCTGCAGTTGCACAGAAAACTGTTTGGAAGATAACAAAGGCAAATGTAGGAATAGATGAACTATAATCACCTCTTATAAATAAATCAAGTCCACCAACTAATGGACTATCCCCTCCAAACATAAGACCAAAGCCAATAAACCAAAATACAACAGTACCTATAGCAAAATCAATTAAGTTTTTCATGATAATATTACCGGCATTTTTAGCTCTTGTAAAACCGGTTTCTACCATGGCAAAACCTGCTTGCATGAAAAATACTAAAGCTGCTCCTAATAAAGTCCAAATCGTGTCTAATGCTGAATACATATAAAATTCCTCCTTATACTTAAAGTTAGCAGTTTAAATTGCTTGGATGATATTTTTTTTTTATAAGCTTTTAAAGTATATAAATAATAACAATTTTTTAAACATCATTAAGTTTAAACACTAACTATTTTAATTTTTTTTTATAAAATAAATTAGGCATGTATTTTATCTAGAATTTATAATAATCTAGTTTAAAATACACGCCTTTGTGTAACTAAGATATTTAATTAACGCTAAATAATAATTCACCGTAACTAGGAAGTGTCCAATATTTTTTACTTACAAGAGTTTCAAGTTCATCAACTACAGCTCGTAATTGTTGCATATTCATAAATACTGGTTCTCTATAATATTTAGCTAAATCAAGAGCTTCTGTATGAAGTTTAGCATCTAATACTGACTTTTCTAAATCTTCAAGTTTGCTATATAATGAATTTCCTAAAGCAGAAATCTTATTAAGAATATTTTCTTCTAAACAACATTGGATAGAAGAAGATAATTTCTTTTTATTATTTGCAATTTCTGCAATTTCTCCTTGATATCCAAGAATAGCTGGAATTATTTCTTTTTTAGCTAAATCAATCATAGTTAATGCTTCTATATGAATGGTTTTACTATAATTGTCCAATAAGATTTCATATCTTGAATATAATTCAGTTTCTGATAAAACATGATGTTTAGTAAATAATTCAACATTTTTACTATTTACAAAGCTAGGAAGAGCATCAGGTGTAGTTTTTAAATTTAAAAGACCTCTTTTTTCAGCTTCCTTAACCCAATCATTAGAGTAGTTATTTCCATTAAAAATAATTTTGTTATGAGATTTTATTGTGTTTTTAATAAGTGTATTTAAATCTTCATCAAAGTTAGAACTATTTTCAAGAATATCTGCAAATTGACTTAGTTCTTCTGCCACAATTGTATTTAATACAATGTTAGCGCCTGCAATTGAAAAAGCTGATCCAAGCATCCTAAATTCAAATTTATTACCGGTAAATGCAAATGGAGAAGTTCTATTTCTATCTGTAGTATCTTTAAAAAATTTAGGTAATACACGAACTCCAATTTCCATTGGGCTTTTTTCCTTACAAATATAAGAGGTATCATTTTCAATAGATTTTAATATTTCAGTTAATTCATCTCCAAGGAATATTGATACAATAGCTGGAGGAGCTTCGTTTGCACCTAATCTATGATCATTTCCAGCACTTGCAACAGAAACACGTAATAAATCTTGATAATCATCAACAGCTTTAATTATAGATGTAAGAAATAATAAAAATTGTGCATTTTCTGATGGAGTATCACCAGGTTCTAATAAGTTAACTCCGGTATCAGTAGAAATTGACCAGTTATTATGCTTACCACTACCATTTACACCAGCAAAAGGTTTTTCATGAAGTAAACATGCTAGTCCATGTTTATTTGCTATAGATTTCATAAGTTCCATAGTTAGTTGGTTATGATCAGTTGCTATATTTGTTGTAGCAAATATAGGAGCTAATTCATGTTGAGCAGGTGCAACTTCATTGTGTTTAGTTTTAGCTAATACACCTAATTTCCAAAGTTCTTCATCAAGTTCTTTCATGTAAGCAGATACTCTTGGTGTAATAGTACCAAAATAATGATCTTCTAACTCTTGTCCCTTAGGAGGTCTTGCACCAAATAATGTTCTACCACAAAAAACTAAATCAGGTCTCTTTTCATACATTTCCTTATCAACTAAGAAATATTCTTGTTCAGGACCTACAGTTGTAATAACTTTTTTTATATTAGTTTTTCCAAAAAGTTTTAATATACGTAAAGCTTGTTTGTTTAAGGCTTGCATTGATCTTAATACAGGAGTTTTTTTATCTAAGGCTTCACCACTATAAGAACAAAAAGCTGTAGGTATGCATAAAGTACCATCTTTTATAAATGCATATGATGTTGGATCCCATGCAGTATATCCTCTAGCTTCAAATGTAGCTCTAAGTCCTCCTGATGGAAAACTAGATGCATCAGGTTCCCCTTTAATAAGTTCTTTACCTGAAAACTCCATTATAATATTTCCATCTTTATCAGGATAAATGAAACTATCATGCTTTTCAGCTGTAACACCAGTCATTGGTTGAAACCAATGAGTGAAATGTGTTGCTCCTTTTTCTATAGCCCAATCCTTCATTGCATTAGCAACTACATTAGCAACATCTAAATCAAGTGATTTTCCTGCTTTAATATAATTTTTTAATGCTTTATAAGTTTCCTTTGGTAATCTTGCTTTCATAACATTATCGTTAAAAACTAAACTACCAAATAAATTTGGTATATCTTTCATAATTATAGCCCCCTTTAAATAAAAAAGGCACTGTGGACAAATAAGTGTCCACAGCGCCGTTGCTGTTTATATATGTATTATATCCCTAAATTACCCAAAAGTAAACAGTTGATTTAAAAAAAGTGAAATTAAATTTTAATAATAGATATATTGCTAATAAAAATACAATATTGTATAATATTAGAAAAAAGTGAGGTGTTCATTAAATATTTTTTAGATGTACAGTATAAAACATAAGATTTAGTTAAATTTAATTTAAATCATACTAAAGATTAATTATTATTTATTGTTAAGTTGTAGGTCATAAAAATATTTGATGAATGCTTTTTTTATAGAAAATAATATAATAAAAAGGTATATTAACTGGGGGAAGAGATATGTCATATGCTATTAGAGAAGTTTTAGAATTTGTTAAACAAAATGATGTTAAATTCATTAGATTAGCTTTTTGTGATATTTTTGGAACACAAAAAAATATTTCAATAATGCCAGATGAGTTAGAAAGGGCATTTAAAGAAGGAGTTTCTTTTGATGCATCAGCAATAAAGGGATTTGGTGATGTTGTAAATTCTGATTTATTGTTATTTCCAGATCCAAGTACTTTAAATGTATTACCATGGAGGCCTCAACAAGGAAGAGTTATTAGATTTTTTTGTGATATAAAAACTCCTGAAAAAAAAGAGTTTATATATGATAGTAGAAATATTTTAAAAAATATTATAAAAAGATGTAATCATAAGGGGTATGTTCCATACATAGGAACAGAATGTGAGTTTTATTTATTTAAAACTGATGAAAATGGTGAGGCAACTTATATTACACATGATAAAGGTGGATATTTTGATATAGCACCAATTGATAAAGGTGAAAATATAAGAAGAGAAATTTGTCTTTGCTTAGAAGAAATGTATATCAAACCTGAAACCTCCCACCATGAACAAGGACCAGGGCAAAATGAAATAGATTTTAAATATAGTGATTCTCTTAATGCAGCAGATAACTTTTTAATATTTAAGTCAATGGTTAAGGCAATTGCAGGAAGAGCAGGATTGTATGCATCATTTATGCCAAAGCCTTTAAGTAATAAAAGTGGAAATGGATTGCATATAAATATATCATTAAATAAAAATGGTTCTAATATATTTAAAAATGAGGGGGAGAAGGATTTAGAGGCTGAAAGTTTTATAGCTGGAGTTTTAAGTAAGACTAGAGAAATTACAGCTTTTTTAAATCCTATTGTTAATTCATATGAGAGATTTGGAAAATTTGAAGCACCAAAATATATTTCTTGGTCGCATCAAAATCGTTCACAGTTAATTAGAATTCCTGCTGCAACTGGAGAAAAAACAAGAATGGAATTAAGATCTCCAGATTCAGCTATAAATCCATATTTGGCATTTTCGTTAATTCTTGCAGCAGGTGTTTATGGAATTGAAAATTCATTAACTTTGCCAAAGGAAATAAATGAGAATTTATATATTTTAGGTGAAGAAAAGTTAAAAGATATAGAAGTGTTACCAGAAAGTCTTCAAGAAGCATTGGATATTGCAAAAGAAAGTGAATTTATTAAAAGTGTAATAGGTAGTGAATTTTTAAATAGATATGTAGAATTAAAGCAAACTGAAGTAGACAGATATAATAAAGCAATAGAAAAAGAAAATATTAAAAGAATGTACTTTGAATATATTTAAAAGTAAGAAAATAAATGCTTTATTTAAGTATACAAGGGGGCGGTTCTTTGGATAGTGTACTAATAGTATCCAGCAGTAACAAAGCAAGGGAATTTTTTATTGAAGTGCTTTCACAAAACTCTTATGGGGAAGTCGTCACCGTAACAAATGGTGGAGAAGCAAGACGGTTATTAGTTGAAAGAATTTTTGATTTATGTATTATTAATTCACCTTTAATAGATGAATTTGGAGATGAATTTGCAAAAGATATAGTTTCAAGTAGTATAGGACAAGTTATTATTGTAGTTAGAAATGATATTTATGATGAAATTAGCGAAAAGGTTGAAGAATATGGGATAATTACAATTGCTAAGCCAATGAATAGGACAATATTTTGGAGCGTTTTAAAAATAGCAAATGCTACATATAATAAAATATATAAGTTAAAAAAAGAAAATAACAAACTTTTACAAAAAATTGAAGATATTAAAATGATAGATAGGGCTAAGTGTATTTTAATACAATATTTAAATATGACAGAATCAGAGGCCCATAGATATATTGAAAAACAAGCTATGGATATGAGAACAACTAGAAAAACTATAGCAGAGGGAATATTAAGAACTTATGAAAATTAAAAAAATATATTAACATAATAGAAGAAGGAGTAGAGACTGAAGTGTTAATTCCAATAGATGAAATTTATTTTAAAGAAAAGGTTAAAATTAAATTTGATAATATTATACAAGGATTTAATAATTATAAAAATAAAACTATTAAAGCAATTGATAATAAAGATTTTGAAAATAAAATGTTAGGTTTTTTAAAAGAAGCAGCATTGTTAAACAATATTGATAATTCATTTGTTGATTTTTATTATAATTTTTTAAAGCAAGAAGATAAAAATAAATTAGAAAATATGCTAAGTGAAAATGGGAAAAAGTTTTTAGTGGATTTTAAATCTAAAAATAGTACAAAAGGAGTTTATTACAAATTACCAATAGATAGTATTGAGTTTATAAATAAAATGAATTGTAAGGAAATATTATTTTCTACAATATATTTTACAAAGATACCATGTACTATATGGGGAAATTATAATAATAAATTTCCTATATTTTATAAAAGTGAGAAGGATTTAACTAATTATAAAAATATTGCCCGAAAGTATAATTTAATAATAGAATAAAAATTTGGTTGATATATTGGAAATTACGGAAAATAAAAAATAAAATGGTAAAAAAAGGTTGAGGGAAAAGGTAGATATATGTATAATATATTTAAGATGGTAAAATGATGTAAGGTCAATAGAAGTAGAAGCGGTATGGGGGTATCAAAAGGGTATGCAAAATCTTTTAAGATTAGATAAGAATAATAATCTTGAATATTTATTTGAAATAGCAATTGATATTATAGCAATCATAGGTACTGACAGCAAGATTAAGAGAGTGAGTAAATCTTGTAATGAAATATTAGGATGGAATGAAAAAGAAGTAATTTCTGTTGAGTGGAGCAATTTTATTCATCAAGATGATTTACTTAGGATATTAGGGTATAAAAAAACTTCAAATATAAAAGATGAAATTAAAGGATTAGAATTTAAAGTTAAATGCAAGGACGAAAATTATAAATTACTTAAGGGTAATTTCAAATATATAGAAGAAGATAAAGTGTATATAGTAATAGCTAAGGATATAAGTGAAAAGCAAAAAATTCTTGATGAAAAGTTAGCTTATGAGCGAGCAATTGAATTAGAAGGAATAAAAAATGAATTTTTTTCAAATATATCACATGAATTTAAAACTCCTTTAAATATTATTTTAGCAACAATGCAATTAATAAATAAAAATATAGAAAATAAAAATATAATTTCAAATGAAGAAGTTGATTTAAAAAAGTATATGACTTCAATTAAGCAAAATTGTTATAGGCTTTTAAGGTTAGTAAATAATATTATAGATATGAATAAAATTGATTATGGATATTATGATATTGAGCTTGGAAATTATAATATAGTAAGTGTTGTAGAAGATATAACTATGTCTGTTTTAGAATATATAAAAAATAAGGGGATTGAACTTATTTTTGATACTGATACAGAAGAGGAAATAATAGCTTGTGATCCAGATAAAATAGAGAGAATAATATTAAATTTGCTTTCTAATGCTATAAAATATACAAGGCCAGATGGGAAGATAATTGTAAATATTAACTCTGATAAAGAAAATGTATATATATCAGTTAAGGATACTGGAATAGGTATGCCAAAGCAAAAACTTAATAAAATTTTCAATAGATATGAACAAATAGATAATAAGCTAACTAAAAGTTTTAATGGAAGTGGTATAGGATTATCTTTAGTTAAATCTCTTGTAGAAATGCATAAAGGAAAAATTACTGTAGAAAGCAAGGAAAATGAAGGAAGTAAGTTTACTATTACACTTCCTAAAAAAAGAATTAATAATGAACATATTAAAAATACAAATTTAACTAAATCAAGGGTTGAAAAATGTAATATAGAATTTTCTGATATATATAATTAAATGAATAAAGGTGATGTCGCATTAAGAATAAATACTACAATATATTGTGTTGATTTTTATTTTTTAAAACAATATATTGTGTATAAAATTTTTAGTGCGACACCCCCTTATTTTTATTATATATTTTTTTTAATTCATTTTCTGGCATTAAAGCACTTACAAAGTAACTCATAATTAAGACTCCAGGAATATCTATCACTAATCTTACTAAGGTAAATTTTAATCCTAATGCTGAAATTTCAAATAAAAGTGTAGAAATTTTAGTTAAACACCATGAATTCATAAAAATTATTATATTAGAAAATTTAGCACCTTTTTTTATTAAAACTGCAGTAAAAGGAAAAGCAGCATACATGGGTCCAGCTGCAATTGATCCAATTAGCATTGCTAAGACAATTCCAATTATGCCTGATTTTTTACCCATATATTTCATTAATGTTTCTCTTGGAATCCATATATCCATTAATCCAAGTAGTATCATTATAGGTGGTAAAACTGATAGCATCTGAAGAATATTAGATTTTACACTATTAAGTACATTTAAAAATAAATTTAAACTAAATAATCCTATTATTATAAGAATGCTTACAGAAAATAAGAAATATTTATATCTTTTTAATATTTTAATTAATAAATTCATAAAATCACCATAATCCTACCTAATAATATTCCAGCTAATATAGAAAATAGGAAACCTATAAAATTTCTAAGAAAGGCTGCACGTTTGCCAATATATTGAGATTCAAGTGTATAAGTCATCATTCCAACTAGAACTAATGTTGAAACTAAGGTACCTACTTGTGAATAGCCAGCTCCATTTAATAAAAGTGTATTTCCAAGGGAAAAGGCAACAAAGGTAGGCATCATTGTTATTGAACCTAAAATTGCAGAAAGAATTACTCCTATAAATCCAGAATTTGAACCTATAATTTTAGAAATTGTATTTGGATTAATAAAAGCAAGTATTATTCCAATAGTAACAATTATAAAGAGAAATTGAGGTAAGATATTTTCAAAGGATTTAACTGCAGAAATTATTGCACTTTTTGTTTTGTTTTTATCTTTAATAAATGAAATTATTAATAATAAAATTGATAAACAATATAATATAAGTGAAGTCATGATAATCTCCAATTAAGGTTTTTTCATTATATAATATGATAAAAATAAAGGAAGTTGCAAACGAGAGGTATTTAGTTAAAAGTGACAAGTTACAAGTTATAAGTTAAGGAGGAAACTCATTAGGGAGTTTCTGAGAATATATTTAAAGAAATTTAGCATTAGCTGAATTTATACCTTAACTACTAACTTGCAACTTACCACTTGCCACTTGTCACTAACCAAGTTTTCTATATCTAGAAATATAAGAGTTAAAATTCCATGTTGAAAGGAATTTTTTTGCACTTACATAGCCAGAATTAAAAAGTGTTAGGTATTGTTCTTTAGATATTGCAAAATCCACAGTACCAATATTATAGGTTCTTATTTTTATTGTTCTTACAGAATCCTTATTTTTTAGAAATCCTTCATCACTATTAGCAAATAAGGTATCTACAATATCACAAGAATATGTTATTAAATTACTTTTATTAGGGGATGTTTTTTTTAAGTCATTATCACTAAGTAGCTTTAATCCAAAGGTAGGCCATTTAGGAATTCCATCAACATCAAAAAGCCAAATAGGAAAGTTGCTAAATATCCCACCATCAACAATGTAGCTTGATTCTTTACCATATTTCAATATTACTGGATTAAAGTAAAATGGAATACTAATACTCATTCTAACAGCTTTTGCAATTTCAAATTCTAATGGATCAATATTATAGTTTTTTAAATCATCTGGTAATACTAAGAGTTTTTTATTTGTAACATCTGAAGCAATTACCTTAAGTGGACTTTTCCCATTTACAGCAATATCTTTAAATTTATGTTTTCCTTTTGCTTTATAAAGTTTATTTAAATATTCTTCAATATTATTTCCGGAAAATAAACCTTTGTTTTTAAATAGACTTATGGTAGGGCCAATGAAAGGAAGCAATGATAATTTGTTTTTTTCATAAAAATCAGTAAATTTTATATTTAAAAGCAGTTCTTTTAATTCTTTTCCAGTATAACCAACAGCTAATAAGGAAGAAACTATAGCACCAGCAGATGTACCAGCAAAGTTTTGGAAAGTGTAGCCTTTTTCTTCTAAATAATAAATTGCCCCTAATAAAGCAATTCCTTTTACACCTCCACCTTCACATACGATATCGGCTTTCATAAATTCCACCACCATATTATATAAATTTAATATAGTATATGTTTTATTAGGGACAAAATTGATTTATTAAAATTTAAATATTATTCCAATAAGAGCTGCACTACCTATATATACTATAGGATGCTTCTTAAATTTTGTAATGGCAAATAAAAGAACAAATAATAAAATTGTAGATTTAATGTTTATTATATCTACTAATTTATGAGTTAAATTAAATTTATCTAAAGCTAAGATAGATACTTTAAATACTTGGTATCCAGCAGCTGCAATTAATGAAGCAACAGCAGGTCTTAAGCCATAAAATATAGATTCAACAGTTCTACTTTCTTTAAATTTATTTAAGAAATGAGCAACTATAATAATTACTATTATTGATGGAGTAACAAGTCCTAGAGTTGCTATTATTCCACCTAATATTCCAGAAGCTCTAAATCCTGCAAAGGTAGCCATATTAACACCTATTGCACCAGGAGTTGATTGAGATACAGCAATCATATCCATTAACATTTTTTCATCAAACCAGTTATATTTAGCAGCAAGTTCATATAAGAATGGAATAGTTGCAAGTCCACCTCCAACTGAAAATAAACCAACTTTAAAAAATTCTAAAAATAAAATTATAAGTATCATTTTTTATCACCTCTTAAGCCTTTAGAAATAAATCCAGTTAGTGCAGCTGCGATAACTACATAAACAGGTGATAATCCAATAAATGCAGATATAACAAAAGCAATAATAGCTATTATTACTCCTAAGTAATCTTTAATTGAGGATTTAATAAGCTTTACTACTGTAGTTATAATTAAAGCAACAACAGCAACTCTTATACCAGCAAATGCACTTTGAACTATAGCTAAATCAGCAAAGTTTTGAAGAAAAGTTGCTATTATAAGTATTATTACTATTGATGGGAAAATAACTCCAAGGGTTGCAACAATACCACCAATAATTCCTCTTAACTTATAGCCTATAAATGTAGCAGTATTAACTGCAATTACACCTGGTGTACATTGCCCAACAGCGTAATAATCAAGAATTTCTTTTTCGGTAGACCATTTTTTGTTTTCAACAATTTCTCTTTGGATTAATGGAAGCATTGCATATCCCCCACCAAATGTTAAAGCTCCAATCTTACAGAAAGTCCAAAATAAATCAAATAGTTCTTTCATTAAAGTATAATCTCCTTTATTAATTTTGGTTATTTTTTAAAACTTTAATAATAAATTACATTAAATATAAGTTCCAATTGATATTATATACTTAATTTATATAATGAAACAACTTAATATTAATTATAATGTATAATATAATTTTTAAAATTTATTTATATTAAAAATTAATAAAATACCAAATTATAAAATAATAAAATTTAAAATAGATTAAAATTTTAAGTAAAGTGTTAAAAATAAATTAAAATAAGTACTTTTTAATTAAAAATAGGTACATTTAAGTTATTTATAATTTTTTTTTGTTATAAAAATGAATATATTAGTTGTAATTTTTGAGCATTTTAGTCATTACAAAATAAAGTTAATTTATATATTATAATAGTATCTAGTTTATTAAAAAAATTTAAAGTTTGAATAGAGGTGAGAATAATGAAACTAGAAAATAAAATATTAAAACTATCGGTAATAGGTGCGTTATTCTTTGCACTATTTGGTATTGCATGGGGATGAGCGATAAAATCTGATATGATTATATTCGATGGATTATATTCATTTATCAGCGTAGTTTTATCAATGTTATCTTTATACATTAATAATTATATGGCTAAAAGAGATTTTGAAAAATTCCCTTTTGGTAAACATATTTTAGAACCAATAGTTATTTCAATAAAATCATTAATAATTGCAATAATGTGTTCATATTCATTAATTGAAGCAATAAAAACATTAATGAATGGAGGAAATAGCTTAGAATTTGGATTAGCACTTATATATTCAATTGTATCAGTTTTAGGGTGTGGAATAATTTCATTTTATATGAAAGAACAAGAAAAGAAGATTAATTCAGAATTAATTAAAGCAGAATGTACTCAATGGTTTATGGATACAGCATTAAGTACAGCGGTATTAGTTGGATTTATAATTGCAATGGTATTAGCAGGAACTAAATTAAAGTCTTTAAATCCATATATAGATCCATTTATGACAATAGTAGTATCTTTAGTTTGTATTAGAATTCCTATAAAGACTTTTATAGAAAGTTTTAAGGAAGTAATATGTGTAAAAGCTAATGATGAAATAAATGATGATATATATGTTTTAGTTAAAGGAATTGAAGAAGAATATAATTTTGAGGAATCAATAACAAGGGTTTCTAAAGTTGGACGTGAACTTAGAATAGAAATAGATTTTGTTTATAATAAGGATAGTAAACTTAAGACATTAGACCAAATGGATAATGTGAGAGAAGAAATAAATGATGCAATAAAGCATATTGATTACAATAAGTGGTTAAATGTTTCATTTACTGGTAATAAGAAATGGGCAGTATAAGAGTTGGTGAAAGCTGACTTTTATACTGCTTATTTTTTTATTATAAATATATTAAATTACTTTAGTGTTTAAATGTAAGAAAAAATTAATTATTAATTAATTTAATATTAATTAATATAATGTAATATTAAATAGAACATTTTTACAATTATGTATGTTTAATTATAAAAAGGTTATTTTAGAAAATATTTATTGGATAAATATGTTAAAATTTTATTGAAAATGATATTATATAATAAAGTATAAAATAATTGGAGGAAAATATGGGAAAAAATTCAAAGAAAATAGTAGCAATTACAACTGCATTAACTATGATTGCTGCAATTACAGGATGTTCTAAGGGAAATGAGAAATCTTCAATGGGAAGATATGTTGAAGAAAGATACGAGGCACCAACAAATAGTTATGTAAATGAATTGAGTATATTAGAAGATGGAAGAATAGCAATGTTAGGTTTTTCTAATGAAACAAATACTCCAATTTCTTTTATATCTGATGATGGTGGACAAAATTGGACAACACAAGATTTAGAACTACCTAAACAAGATGGAAAAGAAACATATACAAATAATATTGGTTATTTAAGTGATGGAAGAATATTAGTTTCTTATTATTTTGAGGAACCTTATGTGGAACCAACAGAGGGAGAAACACAAAGTGAAGAAAACTATGTATATGAAGAGCAAGAATATAAATATTCAATTATTGAAACTGATGGAAGCATTAGTGATATTGATTTAGATCTTACATCATATAATACTGATAGTGATTCAAGTGGATATAATAATTTCAAATGTGCACCTAATGGGGATGTATTTTTTTCAGTAGGAAGTAATCAAGAGTTAATTGTACAATTTGATGGAAAAACATTTGAAGAAAAGAATATTTATGAAGGAAATGATTATATAGATAATTTTGTGTTTGTAGGAGATTCATTAATTACTACTTCATACGATGAAATAGTTGAATATGATATTACAAATGGAAAAGAAAAGGGAAATTTAAAAGAATTAGAAAAGGAGGCAATAGGGGAGAAGGTTAACTATTATCCAACATTTATTAATTCAGGGAGTAAAAATACACTTTATTATTATACAACTTTAGGTGTATATGCTTATGATATGAAAAGTGGAAAAACAAATATGATTATAGATTCTGCAATTTCTACTTTTGGAGATGAAGAAAGTAATTTGATTGGATTTATTGAAAAGGGAGAAAAGAATTTCTTAGCAGCATTTAATGATTGGTCAAGTGATGGAGTATCAGTTATTAATTATACTTATAATCCAGATATTACTTCAACACCAGATAATCAAATAGTTATTTATTCATTATTAGAAAATTATATGATAAGACAAGCTATTTCTGCATATTCAAAAGAAAATCCTGATGTTTATGTAAAATATGAAATTGGATTAAATTATAATGATGGAGTTACTCAATCAGATGCACTTAAAACTTTAAATACAGAAATAATGGGTGGAAATGGACCAGATGTTATTATTTTAGATGGTTTAACTGCTGAATCATATATTAGCAAAGGATTATTAGAAGATATGAGTGATATAATAAATCCTTTAATAGAAAATGAAACAATATTTAAAAATATTGCTCAGGCATATACAAAGGATGGAAAGATATATCAAATACCAACATATTTTAAATATCCAATATTATTAGGAAATAAAGAAGATATAAATTCAGTTTCAGATTTAAGCTCATTAGTTGAATTAACTAAAAAATTATCAACACAAACAGATAAGATGATATTTAATAACTACTTTAGTGCAAGAACTTTAGTTTATTCATTATATAATTTATACGGAAATGATTGGTTAAAACATGATAATACTATAAATGAAGATGCACTAACTGATTTCTTTATAAAGGTTAATGAAATGTATGGATATATCAAAACAAATCAAGATGCTTATAATAAGTTTATGGAAGATAAATATTCACAATTAGAAGGTTTTGATAATGGGTTTAGTGTAGATAACAGTGAAATAGATGAAGATTATGGTGTTGGTGATGAAGAAGATAGTGAAGTTGATTATGAAGTGTATGATTTACAATATTATTTAAATCCATCAGTTAGTGCGGATTCATTCTTATTTGATCAATCATCATCATTATCTATGGGTGGAATGTCTGGAATTAATGATTATATTAATTTAATTACATTATTAAATAATAATTCTGATATAGGATATAAGATTTTAACTAGAGGTGAAGAAAATATCTTTATACCATCTAATATAGTTGGAATTAATGCAAAGGGGAAAAATAAAGAACAAGCAAAAGAATTAGTAACGTCATTATTAAAAGGTTATTCTAGAGATAATTACTCAAATAATGGATTTAGTATAAATTTAAATAAGCTTAATGATGCATTTTCTGTTGAAAAAATGAAAGAAGATGGATATGAGTTAGAATATGATGAATCAAAAAATCATTATATTCAAGGAACATGGGGATATTCAGATGAATTTGGAAATTCAAAGGAAGTAACTATGCTATTGCCTAATGATGAGGATGTAAATAAATTAAAATTTGAAATAGAAAATTTAAATGTTGGAACAACAGTAAATTCAGTATTATTAATAGAAGTTGCAAAGCAATTTGAATCATATGTAAATGGAGATATATCTTTGGAGGATTCTATAAATAAAGTTGTAGATAACTTAGATTTATACTTATCGGAGTAATATGGAAGAGTTAAAGAAAAGTAATAAAATAAAACAACTTAAAAGAGTAGAAAAAGAAAAGATAAATAAGGCTGAACAAGAAGATATTAAGAAAAGGAAAAGATATACAGGGTTATACTTTGTATTACCAAGTTTAATAGGGGTAGCAATCTTCACATTGCTTCCCTTCTTAGATGTATTTATTAGATCTTTTCAAAGTGCAATTTCTAGAGAATTTATAGGATTTCAAAATTATGTTGAAGTATTTAACAATGCAGCATTTAAATTAGCTGCAACAAATACAATAAAGTTTGTATTTATATGTATACCATTATTATTAACTTTATCACTTATATTAGCAGTTATATTAAATAAATTTACAGAAGCATCAAAGGTGCTTAGAACTGCTTTTTTAATACCAATGGCAGTACCAATTGCATCAGTAGTATTAATATGGAATATTGTTTTTAATGAACATGGATTTTTAAGTGGATTTTTAGATAAATTTAATATTACAGGCCAAGATTGGATGAGTACAGGATGGGCTTTTTGGATTTTAGTATTTAGTTATATATGGAAAAATCTTGGCTATAATATAATTTTATGGTTAGCAGGATTAAATTCTATATCAAAGGAAATATACGAATCAGCTAAGGTTGATGGAGCTACTAATATGCAATGTTTCACAAAAATTACTTTGCCTTGTTTAAAACCTACATTATATACAATTTCAGTTTTATCGCTTTTAAATTCATTTAAAGTATTTAGAGAAGCATATTTAGTTGCAGGTAATTATCCAGATAAGAGTATGTATTTATTACAGCATTTGTTTAATAACTGGTTTAGAGAATTATCATTTGATAAAATGGCAGCAGCATCTATTTTAATGGCAATTGTAATATTTATTTTAATTATGTTGCTACAAAGAGCATGGGAAAAGCAAGATTAGAATGAGGTGATTTATAAAATGAAGAAAAAGATATTATTTATTATATTAGTTGCTATTTCTATATTTATGTGTTTTCCAGTTATATTTCTATTAGCAGGATCATTCATGGGTGCAGATGAATTAAACACTTATCTTGCTCCAGTATTAGCTGAAAAAAGTAAAGGATATGTAAGTTGGGGATTATTACCTAGTTATCCTACCTTGCGTGCATATGTAGAATTATTATTTGATACTCCAGAATTTTTTGTAATGTTTTGGAACTCTGTAAAAATAGTATTTTTATCAGTTGGTGGACAACTTATAGTCGGTATTCCAGCAGCTTGGGGATTTGCAAGATATAAGTTTCCTTTTAAGAAAGTGTTATTTACTATTTATATAGTAGTAATGTTAATGCCTTTCCAAGTTACTATGTTATCCAGTTATTTAGTGTTAGATAAATTACACCTTCTTAATACTCATGGAAGCATAATATTACCTGCTATATTTTCAACATTTTCAGTGTTTATAATGTATAGATTCTTTTGTAATATACCAGAGTCAATTATTGAATCAGCAAGAATAGATGGAGCTAGTGAATTTATTATTTTTGTTAAGATAGGAATACCTTTAGGAATGCCAGGTATAATGTCAGCTGTTGTATTGCAGTTTTTAGAATATTGGAATTTAATAGAGCAGCCACTAACATTTTTAAAGGATAAAGCTTTATGGCCATTATCGATTTATTTACCTAATATTACATTAGAAAATGCAGATATAGCATTTACAGCATCTGCTGTAACATTAATAGCTGCTATAATAGTATTTTTTGCAGGTCAAAGCTATTTAGAGCAAGGTATTGCAGCATCAGCAGTAAAGGAATGATAATTTATGAATAAAAAAGAAAAAATAAAAAAAGTTATAAATTTTAAATATGAAAAAAAGGGTAAAGATACATTGCAGAAAAAAGCAGTAAAAGCCCTATTTGCCTTTTTAATATTAATGATAGGATGCACCATGTTATCCAGGGCTGCAGATTCTATGACTATACCAAGAGTTAAAGTTGATAAGCCAAAGACTAAAACAATAGTAGATGAGGTTACGGCTAAAGGGGTAGTTGTTAAAAATAGAGAAGAAAAAATTTCTGTAGTAGAAGGTCTTAAAATTAATTATGTAAATATAAGTGAAGGTTCAAATATTAAAGTTGGTGATACATTAGTTGAGCTTGATACTGAAGATTTAGAAAAAAAGGTTAATGAAATTAAGGAAAGTATAGCACAAGAGCAAAAGACTTTAACACGTGCTACAGAGGATTATAATAAGGCTATAAATGCTAAAAAACAAGCAGTACAAGGTGCCTTAAATGAAATGAATACAGCAAAGCAAGCATTAGATAATTATTCAAAATTAAGTGATGAAGAGAAGGATCCAGGAATAGAAGAAAGTTTATATTCTGATTATCAATCAAAGAAATCTATGTATGATGCAGCTGTTTCTGAATCAAATGATACTGTTGATTTAGATAGAGCGCTTCAGGACACAAAGGATTCTCTTAAAATTGATGAATATAATAAAGAACTTGCAAAACTTCAACCTCTGCTAGAGGCTGGTGGAAAAATCACTTCAGAAAAGGAGGGAATAATTACTAGTGTCTTTGCAGAAAATGGTGGAGTTACAACTGATACTATAGCGTCAATTGCAGATAAGAATGAAGGGTATAAGTTTATTGGAGAAATTGATAAAGAAAATAGAACTTCAATAAAACAAGGACAAGTAGTTGCCTTAAATTTAGGTACTTATGGTATTATTGAAAACTTAACTATAGCTTCTATTTCTAAAAATCAAGATAATAATGAAACTTTAAATGTAACAGTTGTTTTACCTGTAGGAATAGGAGAAATTGATGATAGTGGAGAAATTGTGGTTTCAAGTAAATCAAGAAAATATGGTACATGTGTTCCGTTAGCAGCATTAAGACAAGGTGATGGTAATAGTTATTATGTATTAGTTGTTACTGAAAAGGAAACTGTATTAGGTAAAGAATTAATAGCTAAAAAAGTTGATGTAAAAATTGAAAAAAGAGATGGTGAATATGCAGCTGTAACTGAAGGTGCATTAGGAAGAAATGATAAAATAATAATTGATAGCAATAAAACAATAGAAGATGGCGATAGAGTTCGCCTGGAGACTGAATGATAAGGTATTTAAAGCACATAGTTAGAATAATTATTGTATTTGCTTTAATTATGTGCTGGGGAATATCCTTAGGGTATGCAAATAATATAGGAAGTAAAAATAAGACTTTAAATTTCTATTTTGAAAATGAAAATTATAATGTAGATTTAATTAAGGATATAAAAAAATCTCAGCCAGAATTATCTGTAGTAGGTTGGATTGAAGAAACACTACAAACTGCTGAGAATCCTGATTTGGGAAAAATAGCAAGTGACTTAGATATTTTAACTATAAAGGGTTCATCTAATTTATTAGTTAAGGGATCAAACCTATTTGTTGATGATTTAGATGGGTGTTTAATAGATAGTGATACATCTTATAAGTTATTTGGAAGTAGTAATTGTGTGGGAAAAGAGATTATTTATAATGATAGACATTTAATTGTAAGAGGAATTTTAAAAGGTTCTAAAGCAAATATTATGATTCAAGCTATTGAAGGTTCATCCCAGGTTTTGAATGGTTTAATAATAGATGGTACGGGTTTAACACTAAATAAAATTGAAGATTTTAAAATGAAATTTGGTATTAACGAAATGGCTATTAACGGAAATGTCTATTATATAATATCAAAGTTTATATCACTAATATTCCCAGTTATAACTTTAGTTTTAATTTTAATTAAAATAATAGCTAGTTTATTTAAATCAAAAAATAAACCAGTTTTAGTAAGTATATATATTTTAATGGCTATTGCTTCTTTATTTATATTTTTTAAGATTACAAATATTAAAATTTCTATTCCATTAGATATGATTCCAAATAAGTGGTCTGATTTTGATTTTTGGAGTAAGATGGCAAAGGAATATAAAGAAAAATTTGAATATGTACTTTACATGAAAAAGTACGGAGTTGATATTTATAATATAGAAAATTTATTAAAGTCAGCATTATACTCAATACTTACAGTAATATTATTTGTGATTAACTTAAGAATTATAAAAATAAATGATATTAAAACATTAATAATTAATAATGGAATTTCAATACTTTGTTCATTTGTTGCTATATTAATGATTTGGAATAATTATAATTTTGATGTAAATATAACCATTATATGGTTAATATATCCTTTATATCTTTGTGGAGATTATTTTATAAAGATTCATGGAAAGTATTTAATTTATGAAGAAAAAGTAAATACTGAAATAGAAAAGAATGATATAATAGATGAAGCAGTTTGTTAATAGCAAACTGTTTCTTTTATTTTAATTATATAATTATTAAAGGAGCAAAATTATGAGAGATATATCTAATTTAAAAGGAAAGATTTTTAGACATTTCAAGGGAGATTTATACTTAGTTGAAGACTTTGTTAAGCATTCAGAAACTCAAGAAACCATGGTTCTTTATAGAGCCTTATATGGAGATTGTGGGCTTTTTGTAAGACCTTATGATATGTTTGTTGAAGAAGTACCAGAGGGAAAGACTAATCCAACTGGTCAAAAATACAGGTTCCAAGAATTCGAAGTGAAAAGCGTAAAATAGCTAAATTGTTCGTTAAAGCTTGAATGTCGTAATGACGAAAATTAATGATATTATATCCAGGAATGGTGTAATTTGCGTTAAGAATTTATATTATTTTTTCCGGAAAAGGGGCTAAAGCTTGGAAAGTCACTTTATTCCCTCAGCTTTTTAACGCCTCTTTTCCTCCAAAAATAATTAAATTCTAGGTGAAAATTTCACCATTACCGGAAAATGAATATTTCATTTTTCGCTTCCATGTGATGCTTGAGTTTTTTAGCTAATGTATTTTCTCTTCTTAAATAATGATACTCCAAGTATTGTGTATTAGCAGCAGTACTATTATCAATTGTAGTATTATTATCTGGTCTATTTACCATGTTATTCATACCACCTTTGTCATTTCCACCGCCTTGTTGGCCCATAGCAGTTAAATTAACAGTAGTTTCAATAGTTCCAGTACTTGTTGAAGGTTGAGTACCATCAAGTTGAGCTGCAATACTAGTTGATCTATCATATCCAAATGTTAATAAGTTACTAACAGCATCCTTATATTCATCAAAGGTATAAAAAGCTGTAGCATCATTTTTTACTTAGTAGTTAAAAATACAGGTGAAGATATAAGAAAGGAACATTTAGAGAAAATATTTGAGAGATTTTATAGAGTTGATGATTCAAGGGATAGAGGAACAGGTGGATATGGACTTGGACTTTCTATAGCAAAGACTATAGTTGATGATCATAAGGGTAAAATATATGCTGAAAGTATAATAAATAATGAAACATCATTTATTGTGGAGCTACCATTAATAATAGTATAAGTTTTAGCTAAAAGGTAATTTAATAAATGGTATTATTAGGAAGACTATTACAAATTGAATTGTAATAGTCTTATATCATATTAAATCTTAAGAATTTCTTTATATTTAATATAATATCTTCTTTATTTATTAGAGATATTATAAAATTATAGTGAGTAATAAAAAGGATAAATTTGGAGGAAGGAATATGAATGCTAATAGTATTTTAAATTATTTGTCACAGTATGGTGTGTTGTTTATATTTATAATTGTATTTTTAGAGTATTTAAATTTACCAGGTCTTCCAGCAGGGATAATAATGCCATTAGCAGGACTATGGGTATCAAGAGGAGAAATGAACTTTCCTTTTGTATTAATATTATCAGTTATCGCTGGAGTAATTGGAAGTGGGGTTTTATATTTTCTGGGGTATTATGGAGGAAACTTTTTATTAGATAAGTATACTAAGAAGTTTCCAAAGCAAAAGAAGTATATACATGAAAAGTTAGAGTATTTAAGAAGCAAGGGGCATATTGGTGTATTTGTAAGTAGGCTTATTCCAGTTGCAAGAACTATAATTGCAATACCTGCAGGAGTACTTAAAATGAATTTTTTTAAATATACAGTATATTCAGCCTTTGGAATATTAATATGGAATGGTGTATTTATTTCAGCAGGATATATTTTAGGTGAAGGTATTTTAAAATATATAGCTTAGTTAGAGATATGTATCCTCAGTGGAAAGAAAATTTGTTTTTTTCTTCTGAGGAATTTTTTTAGAAAATCTTTAGAATTATATATAGTTATTGTTTAGTTTTTAGAATTATTATTGATAATATATTAAGCAAACATGTTTGTAAAATAAAAAAAAAGAGGGGGAAATAAAGATGGATAAAATGAGCTCATATAATGTTTTAGTTGTTGAAGATGAAAATGATATAGCAATTGCTATAGAAGCATATCTAACAAATCAAGGGTACAATGTTTTTATAGCGAATAATGGAATTGAAGGTTTAGAAGTATTAAAAAAAGAAGCTATTCATCTAGCAATAGTTGATGTAATGATGCCTAAAATGGATGGTATAACTTTTGTTATGAAGCTTAGAGAAAATTATGATTTCCCTGTAATAATGTTATCTGCAAAATCAGAAGAAGTTGATAAGATAATGGGACTTAATATAGGGGCAGATGATTATGTAACTAAGCCATTTAGACCACTTGAATTATTAGCAAGGGTTAATTCACAACTTAGAAGATATTCAAAATTTTTAAATATGGTAAAAAAACCTGAGGTTAAAGAAAATATCTATAGTGTTGGTGGATTAGAGTTAAACTTTGATACTAAAGAAGTTACAGTTGATGAAAAACCAGTTAAACTAACACCCATTGAGTTTAAAATATTAGCATTGCTTATAAAAAATCCAGGAAGGGTATTTGCTGCTGATGAAATATACGAAAGAGTATGGAATGAACAAGCGATAAATACTGATACTATAATGGTTCATATAAGAAAAATAAGAGAAAAGATTGAGATTAATCCTAAAAATCCGAAATATTTGAAGGTGGTGTGGGGAGTTGGATATAAAATTGAAAAGCAATAAAGAAATATATAAAAGTAAAGGTATTATAGCTATATTAGTAATGATAGCTATAATAGTTACTTCTGCTTTAGGAATGTGTAGTTCGTATAAGATAATAGATAAATCAGCTAAAAGTAAAAAAGTAAACTATTTTAATGAATATGGATTTGCCAATCTTATAGCTGAGTCAAGCTATGCATTATATTATGATTCTATGAAGGAAAATGAAAATCAAAGTGCAAGTGATTTTTTATTAGATATAAAAAAGAATATAACAGAAGAAGCAGATGAATATTCTAGTTATATACAAGAAGCTTTAAATAACAATATAGATCAATTTAATAGAGAAACTTTAGGATGGAATAATGATGCAAACTTAAAATATTACTATTATAATACTATAAATAATAAAACTAATACAACTTTAAATGAAAATGTAAAATTTGAAAATAATAATATTGATTTATCAGAAGTAAATAAAGATAAATATCAATTTTATGCTGTAGTTAATTTTGATAATAATGGCAATGTGGACGTTTCTGAAATTAATGGGGGAGACAAGGAAGTTTTAAAATCAAATATAGAATGTTCTTTAATTGATATTAGAAATGAATATGATATTTCTAATAGTGATTATGAAGAAGGATATTATAATATAGATATTAAACCAATTAAGAATATGACATTTGTTTATGCAGTACCTAAAACTATAACTTCTTATGATAATATAAGATGGGGGATAGAAAATGCTGATATTAGTATTTATGAATCTATGGGAGCAGGTGGTGCATTTATAATAGCGGGAATCGTAGCATTAATAGCATTGATATTTCCTATTAAGAAAGCTAAATCTACAATATTATTTAGAAAGATAAGTAAGATTCCATTTGAAGTTTGGATAATTATTATTGGACTTGCAATTGCAGCATTAGGACCATTAGCAGGTCAGCTTATTAAAGCTACATTAAATGGAGATTTACAAGTAATATTTGTAGAAATAATACCAAGTTTAATTATTCCAGAAAGAATAATATGGATATTTAACTTTATAATATGGCTATTAAGTTATTCAGCAGTATTTTTCTTTGTATTAGTTATTAAATATGTATTTAATGTTGGAGTTATAGACTATATAAAGGAAAGAACTATTTTTGGAATGGTAATAATGCTCTGTGTTAGGATTATAAAAAGAACATTAGATGAAATAACAAAAGTAGATTTAAGAGAAAAGAATAATAAATTAATAATAAAGCTATTAGCAATAAATGCAGTAATATTATTAATAATAACTTCTATTTGGTTCTTTGGAATTCCTGTAGTTATACTTTATTCAGTTATTTTATTTTTTATAATAAGAAAGTATGTGGATAAAATAAGCGAAAAGTATAGTAAACTTAGAGAAGCAACAAGTAAGATTGCAGAAGGTAATTTAGATGTAAAAATAGAAGAAGATTTAGGGTTATTTGAACCATTTAAGGGTGATTTAGAAAAGATTCAATGTGGATTTAAAAAGGCTGTTGATGAAGAGGTTAAGAGTCAAAGAATGAAAACTGATTTAATATCAAATGTGTCACATGATTTAAAAACTCCTTTAACAGCAATAATTACTTATGCAGATCTTTTAAAAGATGAAAATCTATCAGATGAAAAACGCAAACAATATATTGAAACCTTAGATAGGAAGGCTCAAAGGCTTCAAGTTTTAATAGAAAATTTATTTGAAGTAAGCAAGGCTACAAGTGGAAATATAACATTAAATATAGAAAATATTGATGTTGTATCTTTAATGAAACAAACTTTGTTTGAATTAGAAGATAAACTTGAAGAAGCAAGTTTATTAGTTAGAAAGAATATGCCAAAGGAAAAGGTGATATTACCTTTAGATAGTCAACGTACATTTAGAGTATTTGAAAACTTAATAATTAATATAACTAAATATGCAATGCCTAATACAAGAGTATTTATTGATATTATTGAAAATGAAGATGATGTTGCGATAATAATGAAAAACATGGCAGCAGAAGAAATAACATTTAATGTAGATACAATAGCAGAAAGATTTGTAAGGGGAGATGAATCAAGAAATACTGAGGGTTCAGGATTAGGACTTGCAATTGCCAAGAGCTTTGTTGAACTTCAAGGTGGGACCTTTAACATCAGCGTAGATGGAGATTTATTTAAAGTAAAAATAGTATTTGTAAAATAAAGTAAGGACCTCTGAGTTGCAGGGATATTTTGTAAATTAAAAGAGTTATATACAGATGAATTTAATAAATTCAATCTGACAAATAACTCTTTTTTTCTATTAATAAAAGAAGTATAAATTTTAAACTGAATAAATATATATAAATATGATATATACATAATAGATTTAATAAATTCCCATACCGAAGGAGTAGTGATTATGTCATATAAATATTTATTAGATATTGCATTAATATTATTAAGTACAAAGCTTTTAGGATTATTAACAAGAAGATTTAATTTACCACAAGTTGTTGGAGCATTGCTTGCAGGGGTAATTTTAGGACCATCGATATTAAATATTTTAAAGGAAACTGATTTTTTGAGTATGCTTGCAGAACTAGGAGTTATTGTTTTAATGTTTACTGCAGGTCTTGAAAGTGATATTAAAGAACTTAAAAGTGTAGGAAAATCTGCATTTGTAGTTGCAACAATGGGAGTTATTATACCACTAATTGGTGGAACTGTAGTTGCTTATATATTTAATGATGGAAGTTTACCAAATGTAAATACATTTTTACAAAATGTATTTGTAGGAGCTGTATTAACTGCAACATCAGTTAGCATTACTGTAGAAACATTAAGAGAGCTAGGAAAGATGAGTGAAAGATCAGCTAATGTAATATTAGGAGCAGCAATAATAGATGATATTTTAGGAATTTTAGTTTTAACAGTAATAACAAGTATGGCAGATAGTAGTGTGAAAATTGGATTAGTGTTATTAAAAATTGTAGGATTCTTAATATTTGCAGCAATAGTTGGATATTTGATTTATTTAATTTTTGGAAAATGGATATCAATGCATAATGTTGATAAAAGAAGATTTGTTATAGGAGCTTTTGTAATTTGTTTATTAATGTCATTTTCAGCAGAGCAATTTTTTGGAGTTGCAGATATTACAGGAGCTTTTGTAGCAGGATTAGTTTTATCTCAAAATAAAGAAACATCATATATATCTAGAAGATTTGATATTATTTCATATATGTTATTATCACCAATATTTTTTGCAAGTATAGGAATTGAAATGAAAATACCTAGCATAAATAGTGAAATTATATTAATGACAATAGTCTTAGTTTTAGTAGCAATGCTAAGCAAAGTTATTGGGTGTGGATTAGGAGCTAAAATCTGTGGGTATAATAAAAATGAAGTTATTCAAATTGGAACAGGTATGATGGCAAGAGGTGAAGTAGCTCTTATAATAGCAAATAAAGGACTTAAAATGGGAGTTATGAATATGTATTTTTTACCTGCAATTATTATAATGGTAGTTATATGTGCAATAACAACACCAATTATATTAAAAAAGGCATATTCACATAAAACTATAAAAGAAAAAGTATAAAAATTTTTAAATGTATCACTTGTTACAATAAAAAATTTTTATTTATTATATAATTTAAATATATTGATTAAATAAATTAATTAAGTTTATAATTACTTATATCAAATAGATAAAAGGAGAGATAAAATTATGATAAACAAAGATCATACAATTGGAGAAATATTAGAACTTAACCCAAATGCAGCTGAAATATTAAGTGGATTTGGAATGGGATGTTTAGGGTGTCCATCAGCTACAATGGAAACATTAGAGCAAGCTTGTTATGTTCATGGATTAAAATTAGAAGAAGTAATGGCAAAATTAAATGAAAAATAATCATTAATATGCATTTTTTATTGTTATTTATATAAACTATGATTAAAAAGTTGATTTCTGCATTTAGCAGAAGTTAACTTTTTTTAATTTCCATATATTAAATGTATTATATAAAAATTTATAAAGTTATATGTAACATATGATACGAAAAATAATTAAGGTTTAATGTATAATAAAAACATAAATTAAAACAATATTGAGAAATATATAAGGGGAACACAATTGATGAAAGCTATAGAAATAATGAATGAAGAACATAAATATATTATTAGAATGTTACATGTAATAAGAAAGTGCTGTTTTAAAATATTAAACGGTGAAGAAGTTATATATGAAGATTTTGATAAAATAATAGATTTTGTAAGAAATTATGCAGATAACCATCACCATAAGAAAGAAGAAAAAATTCTTTTTGTTAAAATGGTAGAAGAATTAGGTGAACCAGCAGAAAAAGCTGTTAAGCAAGGAATGCTTGTAGAACATGATTTAGGAAGATTACATATTAGAGAATTAGTAGAAGCACTAGATAAATTAAAAGCTGGTGAAGAAGAAGCTAAATTAGATGTAATAGCAAATGCAATATCATATAGTCATTTATTAACAAGACATATAGATAAAGAAGATAGAGTTATTTATAAATTTGCTGAAAGAAATTTAAAAGAAGAAACAATGCAATTTGTAAATTTAGAATGTGAAAATTATGAAGTTAATAATGAAGAAATAAGAAATAAATATATATTACTTTTAGAAGAATTAGAAAAGAAATATAATTAAGATATAGTTTTAAGGCAGTTCAATTATATAACTAATTTTTTGATTAAATTTTTTATATTTGGGTAATCTATAAAGGTAAAAGTATGTTTTTATAGAAAGGAAAGTGATATTTATGAAATCAGTTGTAGATAAGGAAACTTGTATAGGATGTGGAGTTTGTGTATCAGTCTGTCCAGATGTATATAGTATGGATGATGATGGAAAGTCAGTTGCTATATCAGGAGATATTCCTAAAGAATTAGAAGATGATGCAGTAGAAGCAAGAGATGCTTGTCCGGTATCTGCTATTGATATTGATTAATAAAAAATATAATATAGTATATTGAAAATACTTAAGGGAACAATATATATCTCTTAAGTATTTTTTATTATAATGTTTAAATTTAAAATAATTTAATTATTTATAAAGTATTTAGAAGTTTAACTAAATAGCAATTTAATATAGTTAAAAAATAAAATAGTGAAAAGGAAGAAAGAAATGGAGATATATACTATAGGTCATTCAAATTATACAATGGAAAGACTAATTGATATGCTGGAATATTACAATATAAATTGTGTTGTAGATATTAGGGGAACACCATATTCAAAATATAATATTCAGTTTGATAAGGAAGCAATTAGATATACATTAACTAATGCAGGATTTGTTTATATTTATATGGGAAAAGAACTTGCTGCTAAGCGTATAAGAAAGAATTCTTATAATAATGAAGGATATTCAAATTTTGAAGAAGTAATAAAAGAAGAGGAATTTAAAAGAGGAGTTGAAAGATTAAAGAATGGATGTGAAAAGGGATATAAAATTATATTATTAGGTGCAATGCAAGATCCTATAAGATGTCATAGAAGTATATTGGTAGGAAGGGAACTAGTTAAAAATGATTTTGATGTTAAGCATATATTAGATGATTATTCTATAGTAACTCAAGATGATATAGAAGAAATGCTTTTAAATAAATATTTTAGCAATAGAAATCAAATAACAATTGAAGATTTAACTGGAAATTCATTAAATAATGAAGAAATGATTAATGAGGGGTATAAATTAGCAAACAGAGAAATTGGATATAGAATTGAAAACTTGAAATAAATTGTTAAATGTTATAATAGGTATATTTTTTTTACTTTAACAAAATATATTAGGTATAGGAGAAATAATTAGGAGGTATACTTATGGAAAATAATATGGCTATGGAATATCCTATGTTTTGTTATCAATGTGAGCAAACAGCAGGAGGAAAAGGTTGCACTAAAATGGGGGTCTGTGGAAAGACACCAGAAATTGCAGAACTTCAAGATTTGCTTATATATCAAATAAAGGGAATAAGTTGTTATGCAAAAGAAATAGTTGAAAAAGGGGAAAATGTAGATAAGAGTATAGTAACTTTTATAGAAAATTCATTATTTACAACCTTAACAAATGTAAATTTTGATGCCGATTTTCATGTGGAGATATTAAAAGAATCTCAAAGAATAAAGGAAAAAGTAAGAAAACAAGTAGGAGAAATTAAAAATGATACTGATCATGCAACTTATAATTTAAGTGAAACAAAATCTGAAATGTTAGAAGATGCTAAAAAGGCAGGAATAATGTATGATCAAAAATTAGATCCAGATATTCGTTCATTAAGACAAACAATAATTTATGGATTAAAAGGAATATCAGCATATGGTCATCAAGCAAGAGAATTAGGATATTATGATGATCAAGTTGATAACTTTTATATAAGAGCATTAGAAGCAACAACTGATGATACTTTATCTGTTGAAGAACTAATAAGGTGGACTATGAGAACTGGAGATATGAGTGTTGCAGTAATGAAAAAATTAGATGAAGCAAATACTACAGTTTATGATAATCCATCACCACATAAGGTAAATGTACATATTAAAAAGGGACCATTTATTATAGTATCTGGACATGATTTAAAAGATCTTGAAATGTTATTAGAACAAACAGAAGGAAAGGAAATAAATATTTATACTCATGGAGAAATGATACCAAGTCATGGATATCCAGGACTTAAGAAATATCCTCATCTAGTAGGAAACTTTGGTAGTGCTTGGCAAAATCAACAAAAAGAATTTGACAATATTCCAGGTTGTATTTTGATGACTACAAATTGTCTTATGAGACCAAGAGAAACTTATAAGGATAGAATTTTTACAACTAGTGTTGTTGGTTGGGATGGAGTAAAACACATTCCTAAGGGTAAGGATGGAAAGAAAGATTTTACTGAAATAATAAATAAAGCTTTAGAACTTGGAGGATATGAAGAAGACCAAGAGCCACATGAAATTTTAGTAGGATTTGGACATAATGCTACATTAAGTAATGCAGAAACTATAGTAAATGCGGTTAAGGATGGAAAGATAAGACACTTCTTTTTAATTGGTGGATGTGATGGAGCAAGACCAGGTAGAAGTTATTATACTGAATTTGCAAAAATGGTTCCAGATGATTGTATAATACTTACTTTAGCTTGTGGTAAATACAGATTTAACAAATTAGAGTTTGGAGAAGTTGCAGGATTACCAAGATTACTAGATGTAGGTCAATGTAATGATGCTTATTCAGCTGTTAGAATAGCAACAGCATTAGCAGATGCTTTTGGAACTGATGTTAATGGATTACCATTATCATTAATAATATCATGGTATGAACAAAAAGCGGTAGCTGATCTTTTAGCATTATTATCACTTGGAATAAAGGGAATATTTTTAGGGCCAACACTTCCAGCATTTCTAAGTCCAAATGTACTTCAATATTTAGTTGATACATTTAATTTAAGACTTATAAGTACACCAGAAGATGATTTAAAGACTTGTTTACAACAAGAAGTTTAATTTAAAATGTATATTTTTATATAAAATTAAAAATAAAAAATTTATTATAAATAAGGAGGAATATATGAATTTTAAGGATGATGGAATTATAAAAATTGCTAATATAGATAAGATTGGTGAAAGTAAAGAAGTTGTGGTTTTTAATCCAAAGTTTAAGGTTGTATATTTTGATTTTGAAGTAGGAAAAGGATTGCCTAATCATACTCATAATGGATATGCAAGCATTTTTATTTATGAAGGAAGCGTATCAATAGAGTTTGTAGATGGTGAAAAATATAACTTAAATAAAGGTGATTTAATACAATTTGATGCGAGAATAGAGCATAATGTAATTGCAAAAGTTAAGAGTAGAGTATTAGTAACAATATCTGAAAGATTGACAGAATAATTTTAATAATTAAAATTGAATATAATAAATAAAGCAATAAAAATACTTAAATGATATTAATTTATTATTTAAGTATTTTTTATTTAAAGAATGGAGAAAAGTTTATATGAGAAATTGTTGTGATAATTGTAGAAAGGATGTTTGTACTAAAAAGATACCTTTTTTTACTGTTTTAAATTCTTGTGAGCTAATAGATGTTCTTGAAAAAATAGTACATAAAAATTTTAAAAAAATGAAATTATATTTTTAGAAGGTGGAACAGTTCAAGTGAATAATAAAACAAAAAGAGGTCCAGATCATTTCCTATTCTTAGGTGTTAAAAATTCTGGAGTAGGTGTTCAAGGAATAAGATATTCAATTGAAGTTATGACTAGAGTTAAAGGAGTTGTAATCAATTTAAATAAGTAAAATTATGTAATGAAAAAATGGAACGGTAAAGATTAAATTATTTAAAAGTTTGTAACTTATGTTACTTAATATAATTAAAACTTGATGTATAATAATAATATAAATTTAGATGATACATTTTAAGAAATTAAAATATTATTATACAAAAGATAGGAGAAGAGAATATGAGTTTATTTTTAGGAAAGATACATTATTGGTTATTTAATAAAGTATTATGGTTTGAAGGTTTAGAAGGTGAAATTATAAAGCTTGCTAAAGACAAAGGAATAGATGTAGAGAAATTAGAAGCTGAAATAAATTCAAAGTATGGAGCAAAAACACCTAATAAAAATCTTGAAGATATGATTGATACAAGTAATATTCATGGATGGTTACAAGGAAAAATTCATAGTGCTGAAGGAAGAATGGCTGCTTGGACAAAGGTTATATTAGAAAATAATCAAGATTATATTTTAGATATGAGAAAAGTATACGAAAATCAAGGTGTTAATGCTGCAAATGAAGCTAAAGAAAGTCTAGAAAATATAAATGCAGAAACTATTTTTAATAGTATGAATGATTATATTTTAGATGGAATGCCATGTGATAGAGTAAATGAAGTAATTGATTCAAGTGAAGAAAGCATAATGTGGAAGAGAAGAGTATGTGTACATAAGAATATTTGGGAAAATGAAGGAATATTAGTAGACGTATTTTATGAATTGAGAGAACACTGGATCAATGCCTTTGTAAATACGATGAATAATGATTATGAATATGTTAAGTTAGAAGACAATATACAATCTATTAGACATAAAATGTAAATAATTGAATTTTAAAATATATAGTTATAAGTGGAGGAAATAAATTATGATAACAAAAGATATGACTGTAGGTGAAATTGTAAATACATACCCAAAAGCAGCAGAAATATTAATGTCATTTGGGATGGGATGCTTAGGATGCCCGTCAGCAACTATGGAATCTTTACAACAAGCATGTATAGTTCACGGATTAGAGTTAGAAAAAGTTTTAGAAAAGTTAAATAATATGTAATAATTTATAAAAGGTTTGATATTAGATTTATTTTATATCAAACCTTTTTTGCTATTATTATAAATAATTATAGTTTAAATATAGTTATTTGAAATAATGTTATTTGTATTTAAAGGGGTAAAAAATAAAGAACTGTATTAGTTTGAATTTATACTTTAAATTAATACAGTTCTATTTTATTTAAATTTAACTAAGCAGCTTCTGCAGCATATAATTTATTTAATGATTTAAATTCCTTAAATATTAAAATTAATGTTATAACAACTGAAAGGAAGTCTGCGCATGCTCCAGCTGCCCAAACACCATCTAAACCTAAAAATAAAGGTAAGATTAAAGTAAATGGAATTAATAAAATAACTTGTCTAAGTAAGCTAACAAACATAGAAACTTTAGCCTTACCAACAGATTGGAAGTAACTAGTTGCAACTATGTTAATTCCAACTATAGGCATCATTAATAAGTACATTCTTACACCTTTAATAGCAACTGAAGCAAGTTCAGCATCATTATTGAATATGTTTATTGTAAACTCTGGGAATATTTGTATTAGCATTCCGCCAATTGTACAAATAGCAGTTGCTGCAATAGTTGCAATTATAAATGTCTTTTTAGTTCTATGATATTTTTTAGCACCATAGTTAAAGCCAATAATTGGCTGACAACCTTGATTAATACCAAAGATAGGCATCATAAATACCATGTTTATTGAACTTATTATAGTCATTGCTCCAATGGATAAATCATTACCATATGCTTTTAAAGAATTGTTAGCAACAACTTGTACTAAACTATTGGCAATTTGAGTTGCAAATGGAGCTATACCAATTGCAAAGGTCATAGAAACTAATTTTTTATTTAATTTTATATTTGAAGATTTTAATTTTAAGTTAGAATTACCTTTAGTATAATAATAAATAATTATTGAACAAGTAAGAGCTTGAGAAATAACAGTTGCAAATGCTGCTCCTTTAATTCCCATATTTAATATAAAGACAAATACATAATCTAAAATAACATTAGTTAGGCATCCAGCAATCATAGTAAATGAAGCCATTTTAGGATTACCATCAGCTCTTACAGTACTATTTAATGCAAATGAAATAATGTTAAAAGTACATCCACCTAATATTACTGTAATATATTGTTTTGCATAAATTAAGGTAGTTGAACTAGCTCCAAAAATATTTAATATTTGATTTAAGAAAACTAGTCCAACAATAGTAATTATAATACCAATTATTAAACTTAAAGTTAATGCACTACCAATTAAACGTTCAGCATCATCTCTTTTGCCACGTCCAAGATTTAATGAAATATTTGCTGTTGATCCAATTCCTATAAGCATACCAAAAGCTAAAAGAATAGATATTATTGGCATTGTTATTCCAACTCCTGTTAATGCAAGTGAACCAACTTCAGGAATACGACCTATAAACATTCTATCTACAATATTATATAAGGCATTAACTAACATACCAATTATTGCAGGAATAGAATACTTTAATAAAAGCTTTCCAATAGATTCTTCACCTAAGTGATTTTGATGTCCCATAATTTTTTCCTCCTAATAATATAATTAATTATTGTTTATCACATTGTTTGAAAGTTTATTTAGTATATTTAAGCCCATAGATAATTCCTCAGAACTTAAATTTTTAGTAAGCATATTTTCCCATTTAGTTAAAATATAAAAAAACTCATCCTTAATATTAATTGCTTTGGTAGTTAAATAAATTCGATTTATTCTTTTATCTGTGGAATCTCTTAAGCGCTTTATTAAATTTAATTCTTCGAGTTTTCTAATTGCCTTAGCAGTAGTACCTTTATCTATATTAACTAACTCTGAAAGTTCTTCTTGGCTAATTCCATCATTTTTATATAAATGAATCAAAAACATATATTGCCCACTTCCAAATCCAAATTTACTAAATTCTTTAGTAAAAAAGACATTAGCTTGTCTATGAATTAAGGAAATATATTTGCCTAAATATTCATTATTACAATTCATATAAAAAAATCCTTTCATTTAATAAAATAAAAATTATTTTAAAGTGATAAAATTTTGAGCTAATATATATTATAATGGTAAAATAGTTGCATATGCAACTAAATAATATTGGATAGCAATTTATTATTTTAGAAATACAAATTATTATTGAAGAAAGGTAGAATGAATGAAAGTGAAAGAATTTGAATGAAAGTGATTGACTTATTATATAAAAGAATGTATCATAAAGAGGAGGAAGTGGTGTAAATGTTATCACAAGAGAGGTATAAGTTAATTTTAGAGAAGTTAGAAAAAGAGTCAGTAGTTTATTTAAATGATTTAGTTAAATATTTAAATACGTCAGAATCAACTATAAGAAGGGATTTAACTGCACTAGATAAATTAGGGATGTTAAGAAAGGTTCATGGTGGAGCCACATCAATAAATGATATAAATATAACTACCATAGATGATAAAGTTGAAAATAGACAAGGCTTAAATATAAATGAAAAAATATTGATTGCTGAATTTGCTGCATCATTAATAAAGAATAATGATTTTGTATATATAGATGCAGGAACTACTACAGAACTTATGATAGACTTTATAAAAAACACAAAGGCTGTTTTTGTTACTAACGGAATTGTACATGCTAGAAAGCTTATTCAAAAAAATTGTATTACATATATTTTAGGTGGTGAGCTTAAATTAACAACAGAGGCAATAGTTGGAGCGCAAACTGTTAGTACTTTAAAAAAATATAATTTTACCAAAGGCTTTTTTGGAACAAATGGAGTCGATATAGAAAGAGGATTTACAACACCAGATATTAAAGAAGCAATGGTTAAAGATGAAGCATTACATAGAAGTAAGAAAAGATATATATTATGTGATAATTCTAAATTTGAAAAAATAAGCTCTGTAACTTTTGCAGATATAAAAGAAGCTAAAATAATAACTACAAATTTAGATAATAATATATATAGACAAGAAACTGAGATTTTGGAGGTAAGAAAATAATGATATATACTATAACATTTAATCCAGCATTAGACTATATTGTGAAAATGGATGATTTTAATTTAGGTCATGTTAACAGAAGTAGTTGTGAAAGTGTTTACGCAGGTGGTAAAGGAATTAATGTTTCAATTGTCTTAAATAACTTAGGGGTTAAAAGCAAGGCATTAGGATTCATAGCTGGATTTACAGGCCAAGAAATTGAAAGAGAAGTAAGAGAATTTGGTTGTGATACAGATTTTATAAAATTAAAAAATGGAATGTCAAGAATAAATGTTAAAATAAAAGCTGATGTTGAAAGTGAAATAAATGGTGGAGGACCAGATATTCCAGAAGAAGCATTAGAAGAACTTTATGAAAAATTAAATTGCTTAACTGAAGGTGATATTTTAGTTTTAGCTGGAAGTATTCCAAAAACAATGCCAGTAGATATTTATGAAAAGATAATGGAGTCTCTTCAAGATAAAGGTGTTAAGTTTATTGTAGATACAACAGGAGAATCGTTATTAAAGGTTTTAAAATATAAACCATTTTTAATAAAACCAAATCATCATGAACTTGGAGATTTATTTAATGTAAAACTTAATGGAAATGATGAAATTATAGAATATGCTAAAAAATTAAAAGAAATGGGAGCAAGAAATGTACTTATTTCTATGGCTGGAGATGGAGCTATTTTAATTAAAGAAAATGGCGAAGTTATTACAAGCAATGTTCCAAAGGGAAAAGTTAAAAATTCAGTTGGAGCTGGAGATTCAATGGTAGCAGGATTTATTGCAGGGTATTTAGAAGCAAATGATATAGAAAAAGGATTTAAATTAGGAGTAGCAACAGGAAGCGCTTCTGCATTTTCAGAAGGTTTAGCAACAAAAGACTACGTATATGAATTATTAAATCAAATTAATTAAAAGTTAAGGAGGAATTTAAAGTGAAGATTACAGACTTACTAAAAAAGAATGGTATAGCTCTTAATCCAAATGTTAAAACAAAGGAAGAAGCTATTAATAAACTTGTTGATTTAATGAATGATACAGGAAGATTAAACGATAAAGAAGCTTATAAAGAAGCTGTATTAGCAAGAGAAAGCTTAAGTACTACAGGAATAGGTGATAACATAGCAATACCTCATGCTAAAACAACTGCAGTTAAAGAAGCAGGACTTAGTGCAATGATACTTGCTGATGGTATTGATTATGATTCTTTAGATGGAGAACCAGCAAAATTATTCTTTATGATTGCAGCTCCAGAAGGAGAAAATAACCTTCACTTAGATGTATTAGCAAGATTATCAATGATGCTAATGGATCCAGAATTTAAAGAGCAATTAATAAATGCTAAGAGTGTTGATGAATTCTTATCACTTATTGATTCTAAAGAAAATGATAAATTAAAAGCTGAAAGTGATAAAGAAGAAGCTCAAAAAGCACAATCTAATGGATATAGAGTATTAGCAGTTACAGCATGTCCTACAGGAATTGCACATACATTTATGGCAGCAGAAGCTTTAGAAAATAAGGCTAAAGACATGGGAATTTCAATTAAGGTTGAAACTAATGGTTCTGGTGGAGCTAAAAATGTTTTAACAGATGAAGAAATAGCCAATGCTGAATGTATAATAGTTGCAGCTGATAAAAAAGTTGAAATGGCTAGATTTGAAGGAAAGAAAGTTATTCAAACTAAGGTTGCAAATGGAATTCATAAAACAGAAGAATTATTAAATAGAGCTACTAGTGGTGATGCACCAATTTATCATCATGCAGGTGGAAGTGATAGTGAAGGAGCTTCATCAGAAGAAGGAGAAAGCTTTGGAAGACAATTATATAAACACTTAATGAATGGTGTATCTCATATGTTACCATTTGTTATAGGTGGAGGTATATTAATTGCTTTAGCATTCTTAATAGATGATTATAATATTAATCCAGCTAATTTTGGTAAAAATACGCCAATGGCTGCATTAATAAAAACTATAGGTGAAACTTCATTTGGATTTATGTTACCTGTACTTGCAGGATATATTTCAATGAGTATTGCAGATAGACCAGGTCTTGCTGTTGGTTTTGTTGGTGGTATGTTAGCTAATTTAGGTACAACATATGCAAGTGCATTTGATTCTTCAGTATCAGTAGTTAGTGGAGGATTCTTAGGAGCATTATTTGCTGGATTCTTAGGTGGTTATTTAGTATTAGGATTAAAGAAGATATTTGATAAATTACCTCAATCATTAGATGGATTAAAACCAACATTATTATATCCTTTCTTTGGTATTGGGTTAATTGGTTTAATAATGATATTTGTAAATCCATTCTTTGGTGGAATAAATGAAGCAATTACAAATTTCCTTAACTCAATGGGTGGAACAAGTAAGGTATTATTAGGAATTATTGTTGCAGGTATGATGTCAATTGATATGGGTGGTCCTTTCAATAAGGCTGCATATGTATTTGGTACTGCATCACTTGCATCTGGTAACTATGAAGTAATGGCAGCTGTTATGGCTGGTGGTATGGTTCCACCACTTGCAATAGCTTTAGCTTCAACATTCTTTAAAAATAAATTTACTAAGAGAGAAAGACAATCAGCTCTTACAAATTACATTATGGGATTATCATTTATAACAGAAGGAGCTATTCCTTTTGCAGCAGCAGATCCATTAAGAGTTATACCTTCATGTGTAATAGGTTCTGCAACAGCTGGAGCACTTACAATGTTATTTAATTGTGAATTAAGAGCTCCTCATGGTGGAATATTCGTATTACCTGTAATAGGAAATCCACTTGGATTCTTAGGTGCTGTTGTTATTGGTTCTTTAGTAGGAATGATAATGTTAGCATTATTAAAGAAAAAAGTAGTAGAATAAAAACAATATATTGAATATATAGAAAAAAGCAGTGGTTAGTAATTCCACTGCTTTTTTGTATAAAAGTATAATTAATAAAATAGGGCTATTTGTATAATACTATTACTGTACAAATGATGAGGTTGATAACAGGAGGAATGTTATGACAAATAATAAAAGTAATAGTAAAGGTAGTATAGTAAGTTCAGAAGCATTTCCAGGAATGCTGTTATTAGGAGCTACGATATTAGCTCTAATATTAGCAAATACAGAATTAGAAAAGTTTTATAATTATATCTTATTTGAGTTAAAAATAGGAGAAGAATTTAATTTACATTTATTTGTAAATGATTTTTTAATGGCTATTTTTTTCTTATTTGTAGGATGTGAAATTAAACGTGAGCTTGTATATGGAAAGTTATCAAGTATAAAACAAGCGTCATTTCCAGTATTAGCTGCTATAGGAGGAATGGTTGCTCCAGCGTTAATATTTACATTATTTAATTATAATAGTGGTTTTGAAATAGGTGCAGGAGTACCATTATCTACTGACATAGCTTTTGCAATAGGAATTTTTTCAATTCTTGAAAGTAGAATGAATTCTTCATTAAAATTATTTTTACTTACGTTAGCAGTAGTAGATGATTTACTATCAATAATTATAATAGGTGTATTTTATTCATCAAATATTAGAATTACAGGAATAATTATTTCTATAGTTTTAACGATAATTTTATTTTCTATTAAGTTTTTTAATAAAAAGAATAAATTATATCCATATATAATATTGGGATTAACTTTATGGATAGCAGTATTTTATAGTGGAATACATTCTACATTAAGTGGGGTATTATTAGCTTTTAGCATACCAGTATTAGATGATAAAAATAGAGATAAAGATTTAAGTTATAAGATTCAACATAAATTAGAGTTATTTTCAAATTTTATAATATTACCATTATTTGCATTTGTCAATACAGGAATAAGTTTAAGTGGAAATCTAAATTTAGCAAATGATTATCCATTAATGTTAGGAATAATATTAGGATTAGTTATAGGAAAACCATTGGGAATAATGCTTTTTGGATATTTAGGAGTATTAGTAGGAATAACACAAAAACCAGAAAATGCATCTTGGTATGATGTATTAGAGGTATCTATTCTTGCAGGAATTGGATTTACAATGTCATTATTCGTTGCAGAAATAGCCTTTTTTGGAGCAGAAGTTGAACTAAGTGTGGCAAAAATTTCGGTTTTAATTGCATCTTTTATTTCAATAGTATTAGCAAGTATATTAACATCAATAGGAGAAATATATAGTTAATTAAAACATTGATAAATATGTTTAAAAGTATTAATATATACTCAAGAAGTGATATTAATGAACAGTAAACACATAACAAATTACAAACCAAAAGATTTTGCT